>Ga0070675_100003097_pt1 | contig 12569 bp, 11 predicted proteins | sample KBSM43metaG_FD_65343 | JGI IMG/M metagenome (GOLD analysis project Ga0070675, IMG submission 65343) | Miscanthus rhizosphere microbial communities from Kellogg Biological Station, Michigan, USA - KBS M4-3 metaG | ecosystem: Host-associated > Plants > Roots > Rhizosphere > Soil ...
TCGCGTCTTCTCCGCAGCTCCCGCATGAATACCGCCTCGTACGCGATGCCAAACCCGAGCATCACGAGGCCGAGCGCGACGAGTGCGACGCCGAAGTTGCGGGCCGCGTGCGTCCGCCCCGGAAACGCGCCCGTCCTGTGCAACTCACCGAAGACCTGGTAGATCGTGAATCCGAAGCTGATGAGCGACAGCGCCGTGCGGATCACGGACATCAGCGTGCGGTCCGCACTCATGCGCGTCCGCTGGAAGGACATCCCGGTCCGACGCGAGGACAGCTCGACGCTGATCTCGTCGGGATCGGTGAGCCTCGGCTTCGGAGCGTCCGCGGCGGCTCTCGCGCTCGTGCCGATGCGTTCCGCGCTCATGGCCCCGGTGCGCGAGCGATGCAGCGGAAGCCGATGTGCGACGTCGACGTGTCGATCATCTGCGGGTAGCGCGCCGCGGGACGATACCGGCGACAGTAGTTCGGCGCGCACAGGTGCGAGCCACCCTTGAGCACCTTGCGCGGAATCCGAATCGCCGGCATCGCGGGATCGTAGCTCTCGGCCGCGCCGGCGCGGTGCGCATCGCCACCACCGCAGCAGCCATGCGGCTTCGCGGCCGACTGGGCGCGATACCAGTCCGACGTCCACTCCCAGACGTTGCCGATCATGTCCGACACGCCGTACCCGTTCGGCGGGAACGCGTCGACCGGCGACGTTCGCTCGTAGCCGTCCTCGGCGAGGTTCTCGTAGGGGAACTGCCCCTGCCAGGTGTTCGCCATGCTCCTGCCGCCCGGCGTCAGCTCGTCGCCCCACGCGTACGCCGCACCGTCGAGCCCACCGCGCGCGGCATACTCCCACTCCGCCTCGGTCGGGATCTCCTTTCCCGCCCATGCGGCATACGCCTCGACATCGGCGTACGCCACGTGCACCACCGGGTGGTTCCCGAGTTTCTCGAGCGTGCTGTCGGGCCCCTGCGGATGACGCCAATCCGCACCGAGCACGAACGCCCACCAGTCGCTCATGTGGCGCAGGTCCACCGGTCGTCGCGGCTGCACGAAGACGAGCGATCCGGGATGCATCAGCTCCGAGATCGCGTCGGGATAGTCGGCGGGATCGGGTGCGCGCTCGGCGACGGTGACGTGACCCGTCGCCGCGACGAACTCGGCGAAGCGCGCGTTGGTGACCGGGTATCGGTCGATCCAGAATCCGTCGACCGACCTTCGGTGCGCGGGCTTCTCGTCCGGGTAGTGAACATCGGAGCCGATCTGGCACTCGCCTCCGGCGATCCACAGCATGTCGTCCGTGGTGTCGTCGACGACCGGCGCGGGAAGAGCAGGAGCAGTGCGTGTGTCGCGTGCAGTGATTGCGATCGGACTCGTCATGGTGCGCGCCCTCCAGAGTGCGCGACGTGGGCGCCGGACCGACTGTCCGGCGCCGCGGGCTCGAACGCGACATGATCGAGCGTTCTCGCGCCGACGCCCCATAGGCCCTTGGTCCAACCACTCGAGCGGCCACGGCGTGGCGTGGAGCACGGTCGCGAGCGCCGTCGATGCAGCGAGCCGGTGTCGATGCCGCCGCGGGAGACGAACGCGAGAAGGGCCCGCGGAGGCGGGCCCTTCGAAAGACGTGAGGATCTCGGACCTGGACTGCTACGGAGACGTGGTGGTCGTTGTTGTGTTCGTCTCTGTGGTCGGCGCTCCAGGTGGAGCTTCGACGACGATGTACGTGGTTTCCTCTCCTTCGAACTGCGGCTGATACCAGGTGCCGCCGCAGTTGTTGTACGTGTACGGCGCGTAGAAGTAGCTCGAGCAGCCATACGGCAACGCGTACACGGTCGATCCGATCACGGCGGCTGTCACCGCCGCCGCGGCTCCGATGGCCAACCCTGCGCCGACGGGATAGCCGCAGCATCCCCAGTCGCCGCCGTCACCGTCGATGCCGATGTTCGTGTTGCGATCGCCGGTGTTGATGTTGTTGTTGCCGCCGCCAGGTCGCCCCGTGCCGGGCCGGTTCGCGACGCCACCCGCGCCACCGACACCACCGACACCACCGACGCCACCAACGCCACCGACACCACCCGGCTTGCCGACCCCACCCACACCACCCACACCTCCGGGCTTACCGACACCACCGACACCACCGACTCCACCCGCACCACCGAACCGCGAGGGCGGGGTCGGCGAAGATGGCCGATTCGAGATGCCTCCACCGCCGCCGAACCCACCGCCACCGGACGGCCGGCTCACGCTCGGCCGCGCGCTCGAGCGCACCCCACCCATGCTGCCCATGCTTCTTCCACCGCCACCCATGCTACGGCCACCACCGCCGCGCATCCCGCCACCGCCGCGCCCTCCACCACCGCGTCCTCCGCGCTGCGCGAGGACCTCCAGGGTGCCGCCGACCAACAGGGAGGCGACGAGGACGCCCACCACGGGCAATGAAACGTGTGATCTCATGGCGCGCTCCTATTTCGCAGCCTTGTTTGACTTCATCGCGTCGACGAGCATGATCTTGTGGTCATCCTTGTCGGGCACGAACGCGAACGCTCGGTCATCGACAGACGGCGCGAGGTTCCAGGTGTAGACGGCCGAGTACTGCGGACGCGCCTCGTCGGTCGTCGTCGTGATGACCACCTTGCGCGGCAGCTTGAACTCGCCCGACTGGATCCAGACCTGCCAATCGGCGCCGTTCTGACGGAACGCGTACTGCTCGCACGTCGCGCCATCGATCTGGGCCGGTCCGACGAAGTTCGCCGCCGTCAGCTGGCCATCGATGCCATCGGGCGTTCCCCATTTGAACAGATCCACGAGCGGAAGGTCGATGCCGAACCGCGTCTCCAGCGTGTCGGCGAGCTGGCTGATGGTCGGCGGCGCGGCGACGGTCGCGAAGTAGTTGGTGCGCGGCGCGTACAGCGTGAACGACTTCCCATCGTAGAAGAAACGGCGGTCCTTGCGATCGCTCGTCATCGACAGCCGAAGGCGATTCGGTCGCTGAACGATCAGGTCCGCCTTTCCATCGAACTGCAGCTTCTCCCCGTCGAGCATCACGACCTCACGACTGATCGTGGCCTTCACCTCGAAGGTCTTCAGCGTGCGCAGATATTCGCCCATCTGATTCAGCGCGCGCGTCGCCTGCGGCGCGACCGTCGCGGGCGCGTCGATCGATCCCGACGAGGCGACCCAATTCACCTCCATCGCCGGCGTCGAAGCGTTCGGCCGCGTGAGGACGGTGCCGACGCCGATCAGCGCGACCGTCACTCCGAATGCGGCGAGCCCGTACACCATCCGTGTCATCGTCAGCCCTCCTCTGAAGATGTCCCGTGCATTGTCGGTCAACCTCGGCCTCGATCGGGGTCGTCGCGATGCGACCTTGGCCTCAGGGCAATCGCACCGCACGCATGCGATCGTGTCGTGCGAGCGACCGCATCGCGGTCGCGCGAAGCCATCCAAGGGCTCCGCCCAGCCCGGTCGAGCATTGGCCGAAAGGCCAATGCTCGATCGACGCGAGCATCCACACTGTTGGTGCATGAGTTCGGACGAGCGGTCGTCGACAGAGTCCGCGCACACGAGCCACGCCGAGGAGGTACCGATGGTCCCCGATGTCGAGCGCGTGGTTCCGTTGCCGGTTCACCGTGACGGCGAGCTCGTTGCGGCGATCACGCACGATCTTCGACAGCCCGTGACGGCGGTCGAGCTGAACGTCGCCGCGGCGCTGCACTTCCTGCAGCGTCGGGACCCGCAGACGCCGGAGGCGATCGCGGCGCTCCTCGACGCACAGTCGCAGCGCGACCGCCTGCGCGAGGCGATCCGCGCGCTGCACGCGCTGTCCGAGCGCCGAGAGCCGTTCTCCGCGACCGTCGATGCCGCGGCGATCGTGTGGGAGGTGGTGCGGCTGGTCGCGGTGGAGGCGCAGGCGCATCACGTGCCGATGCGGCTCGTGCTGTCGCCGCCCGTTCCGCCGATCGCCGCGGACGGACTGATGATGCGCCAGGCGCTGCTGAACATCACGCTCGCCGCGGTCGAAGCGCGACGGTCCGGCTCCGAGGCGCCGGTGACCGTCGAGGTACGTCCGGCGACGACGACGCTGGAGATCGTCGTGTCGTACGCCGGAGCGCGCCCGAACGCGGCGCTGCTGGAGACCTGGACGATGACGGTCGCGCGCTCGGTGACGGCGGGCCACGTCGCGACCCTCACGCTCGACGAGAACGCGTCGGAGGTCCGGATCGTCACGCGATGGCCGATCGGCGTCGATCCCGACGCGCTGGCCGCCACGCCGGATGCCGTGCACACGGCGACATCATGATCGACCGCCACGTGTCACCGATCGGCTCGTCCTACCACCATCCGACGGCGGAGCCGACGCCGCTCGTCGTAGCGCCGACGTCGCTGCTGCACGCACCGCTGATCCTGGTCGTCGACGATCACGAGCCAAGCCGCACGCTGGCGCGACTGGTCCTCGAGCGCGCCGGCTTTCGCGTCGCCGAGGCGGCGACCGGCGGAGACGGACTACGTCAGGCGCAGGTGCTGCGACCCGCGGTAGTGCTGCTCGACATCATCATGCCGGAGCTCGACGGGTGGACGGTCGCCCGCCTGCTGCGCGAGGACGTGCGCACTCGCGACTGCGTCATTCTCGCCCTCACGGCCTGGACGGGCGTGGGCGAGAGCGCTCGCGCGCTCGCCATCGGCTTCGAGGAAGTGCTGACGAAGCCGGTCCTTCCGCGCACCCTCGCTGCCGTCGTCGCCCGCTACGTGGCCGAGCGGCAGATGGCGCGTCAGCCTGCCCGTTGATGCTCGCCGCCGGGCGCGATCGCGCTGGGCAGCTCTTCGAGTGCATCGACCATCCGCACGAGGCTCGCCACCGAGTCCGCGTGCATCTTCGTCATCGCTCTGGCCCGGTGCACCTTCACGGTCTTCTCGCCGGTGCCGATGGCGGCGGCGATCTGCTTGTTGAGCAGTCCCTTGACCACCCACCGGCAGACCTCCTGCTCGCGGCGCGTCAGCGTCCGCCACGAGCGCACGAGCTCCGCGCGCATCGAGGTCGACTTGCGCTCGCGGCTCGCCAGCTCGATCGCGCGCTCGAGCGCCGCGATCAACGTGGCGCGATCGTAGGGCTTCTCGAGAAAGTCGATCGCGCCGCCGCGCAGCGCCTGCACGGATGACGCGACACTCGCGTACGCGGACATGAAGATCATCGGAAGGAACAGCTTGCGCTCGTTGAGCGCCGCCTGCAGCTCGAGACCATTCACCTCGGGCATGCGCAGATCGACCAGCAAGACGTCCGGGATCCCCAGCTCCAGGCTCTCGAGAAACTCGCTGGCCGACGAGAAGGCCGACACATCGTATCCGTCGACGGTGAGCAAGCGCGCGGTAGCCCGCAGCGCGGATGGATCGTCGTCCACCAGTCCGACGCGCCATCTGTGGAGCGATTCCTCGATCACGTCGAGCATGGCTCTCTCCCAGTTCCTGGTGGTTCACCGCGGCGCTCATGCGACAACGCATGCGCCGGCACCACCTGCTAGGGAGAGTATGTCAGGCTCCAGACGTTTTTAACAAGGTGCGTTGGACGAAGGTCCAACTACCGTCCCGAGGCGACCTCGCATAGCTGAGCATGGTACGATACCGCACCGTGTTTTCGGTGAGGGCCACGCCGCCCTCGGAGACACGCTAGGCGTGCGTGGCCGACAACGCGTCCATCAGCGATTCGATCGAGAGCGGCTTGATGAGGTATCGATCGAAGCCGGCCTGGAACGAGCTTACATAGTGATCGTCGTCCCCCCATCCTGTCATTGCGATGAGCACGCTGTCGCGCGTCTCGCTGTACCCGCGCAGCCGGCGCGCGACGGCGCAGCCGTCGAGGGTCGGGATCGACAGATCGATCAGCGCCGCCCACGGTGCGAACGTCCTGGCGCACTGCACCGCCGCGAGTCCATCCCGCTCCACCCTGATCTCGTAGCCGAACAGCGTCAGCAGACGCTCGAGACCGATTGCCGAATCGGTATCGTCCTCGACGACGAGGATGCGTGGCTTCTCTCCAGCCGACCAGGAGCCCTTCGAGTTCATCATCTGCTAGTCTCCAGCACTCGCCGCAAGCGGCGCCTCTTGAAGTTGAACACGACGGCGCACCACCGGGGGGGCGCTCTCCTCGAGGAGCGTGGCGCCGCGAACCTGTCTCATCTCACCGCCGAGGCTCACGAGCGTGATACGCGTGAGCGGCGCGGAACCGCCCCACGGCGCGGCGCGCGTCAGCCGCCAGCGAGAGCCGATCAGCGCGAAGTCCTGCCGGTGCTGGGGCTCCTCGCGCAGGTGCACGACACCGGCTCCGCGCATCACCGTCGCCGGAAGCCGGGAGACCCAGGCCCTGAACGCTCGCGCCTCGAGCGGACGATCGCTCACGAGGCACCACGTCCGACAGCGCTCACCGAGCCGGGACGACCGGTCGCGAGACGACACCGGCTCGTAGTCGGCGCGCCATTCCGCCACGACGGACGTCTCGTTCGCGGCGACGTGTCCCGTCGTCGGCCCGATCAGCACCGAAGCGGCGACCTGTCCGCCATGACTCCAGAGAAAGCGCGCCGCCGGCGCCATCTTGGACAGCGTGCGCTGCGTCGCCGCGGCGACGCGTGGGCCCGCCAGATCCACCTTGTTGAGCACGACGAGGTCGGCGCGACGGAGCTGCGCCTGGGTGGCGACGCTCAGCGCCTCGCCCGCTTCGATGCGAGTGCCGACGGCCGCATCGACGACGATCACGACACCATCCGGCCTGAAGCCCGGCATGTATGCGTAGCCGACGATACGCGCGGTACTCTCGTCGCCGTTCGCCTCGACGATCACGTGATCGGGCCGCCGCTCCATTCGCGCGAGCTGGAGGAGATCGTCCACCGGATCTCGGCTGGGGAGCATCATGCACTGGCCGATGCATTCCAGCCTCGCGCTCTCCGCATGTGCATTCCGCTCGTCGCCGCCGGTCGCGCCCGCGACTTGCGGGACGATGACCACGACGCGCCGACCGACCTGCGCTTCCATCAGGTGGCGGATCACGGCCGTCTTGCCCGAGCCCGCGGGACCACCGACGACGGTCAGCGGAATGGGGCTCGCCGTGTCGCTTGCATGTACTCCTGCTCGCATGACTACCTCCCGGAGCACGTACCGCTCGGATTGGGCAATGATCATCGCGTTCGCCGGCCGAGCACTCTATTGGCCCTAGAGCCAATGCTCCGAATCGCTTGGCGGACGCACAGTCTTGCTCGCAGGAAAATTCACCATCGACGGAGTCAGCCCGTGCACCGTGCGAGGACGAGTGGCGAGCGATGACACACTCATCGTCGTCATAGACGACGATGAAAGCCTGTGTCGCGCCCTGGTGCGCGTGCTGTCCACCGCAGCGTATCAGGTTCGTGCGTACACGAGTGCAGCGGACTATCTGGCCGAAGCCGACGTGATCGAAGCGGCGTGCGTGCTGGCGGACATTCGCATGCCGTCCGTCGACGGCCTCCAGCTGGCCCGCGCGCTGCGCGACGCGGATCTCGATGCCCCGATCATCTTCATGACCGGCACGGACGACGTGGACACCGTCGTCACCGCGATGAAGCTCGGCGCGCTGGATCTCCTCGCCAAGCCGTTCACGGCGATGGCGCTCCTCGCCGCGGTCGAGAACGCGCTGGGCGCGAGCCGACGGTCGGTCGAGGCGCACCGCTCGCTCGTGGCGCTGTGGCGCCTCGCCGGCCAGCTCACCCCGCGCGAAGCCGAAGTGTGCGCGCTCGTCGCCGCCGGGCTTCCCAACAAGAACGTCGCGGCGCGCATCGGCACGACGGAGAAGACCGTCAAGGTCCATCGCGGCCGCGTGATGCACAAGTTCGGCGTGCCGTCGCTCGCCGCGCTCATTCGGCTGATCGATCGCCTCCTCGCCGAACCGCATCGTGAATCCGTGCACGTCGACGGCATCGACGTCCCCTGCCCCCCGTCCGTCGGCATCATCATTCGCACGATGGAGAACTTCAAGCGTCCGTCATCGGCCTCCCACCTCGACAGCGTGGCACGCGCCGACAGCGTGGCGCGTCAGGACAGCGTGCTACGCACCTAGGCGTAGCCCCATTGGTCAAGTCGACACGCGCTGTCATGAGTCGTAGCCTGTGCAACAAATCAACCCGAGGCAGCCGTGGGAGACTCCTCTACGCATGTGTGGCCCCTCTCCGAGGGCGAGCTGCTACCAGCGCTTCGATTGATCACGACCCTGGCGCACGCCGACATGGGAGTCCTGATGCTCCTCGATCACTCGAAGCATCTCTTGATGCCGGTGATCGGGTACGGGCTCACGGAGTCACAGCGCGATCGGTTCGGGCCCCAGGGCGACGGTGACGGACCGTTCGCCAAGGCGCTCGCCGAGCATCGGCTCGTGCGGGTGCGCAACGTCTGGAAGGACCGCGACGCCTGGGCGACGCGGGCACGCGAGCTCGGCTTCAGGAACGCCGAGATCCTGCCCTTCTTTCGATCGACGGGCGAGGCGCTCGGCGTCTTCGCGATCCTCTATCGCACCAGAGCCGGCTCCCGCCGCCAGGCGGCCCGACTCGCGAGCGAGTGCGCGAGCCTCCTCGCCACGGCCTTCTCCCACGCGGACGATCAGGTGCGAGCCGAACGCGCCCGCGCGCAGATCGCCAGGGCCGCGCAGGCCAAGGTGCAGTTCGTCGCCCGGATGAGCCACGAGCTGCGCACGCCGCTGCAGTCGATCGCCGGATACGTGAACCTGCTGCAGACCGGCAAGTCGAAGACGCTCTCGGACGATCAGTCGCGCATGCTGGACCGGATCGCGGTCAGCGAGCGGATCCTCGTGCACCTGATCGACGATCTCATCTCGTTCAGCCGATTGGAGGCCGGTGACATCACGTACCGGTTCAGGCCCGTCTCCGCCGCGTCGGCGATCCAGATGACCGAGGGCGTCCTGATGCCGCTCGCGCAGGAGCAGCACGTCGCGCTCCAGCTCGATCCCGGCGCGGCCGACTGCGTCGTCCATGCCGACGAGGAGAAGCTGCAGCAGGTTCTGGTGAATCTCGTGGCGAATGCGATCAAGTATTCGCCGTCCGGCGCGACGGTCACGCTGCGCTGCCGGGACGACGCCGAATGCGTCGCGTTCGACGTCGTCGACGACGGTCCGGGAATTCCCCCCGAGAAGCTGGGGGACATCTTCGAGCCGTACGTGCGGCTCGATCCCGCGTCCTCGCCGGGAACGGCGGGATGGGGCCTCGGCCTGGCGATCAGCCGCGAGCTGGCGGCCGGCATGCACGGCTCCCTGACCGTGCAGAGTGCACTCGGGCGCGGCTCCGCGTTCACGCTGCGGCTGCCCCGCGAGGAGAACGGGGCGTCGCACGCCACGACGGACGCGACGACGTCACGCGGCGCCGCGACGGATGGTGCGTCGCGCAGCGCCTCGCTGGATGGCACGCGGCCGCGCCTCGTTCCAACCGACGGCGCGAGGACGCGCCGCGCGCCAGCGACGCAATGACGGGTGAGCTGGCGAGGGACCTGCTGCGCGTCGAGCACGCGACGCGGGAGACGCGGCTCAGCACGTGGGCGGCCGTGCTGATGTCGCTCGCGGCGCTCGCGACGTCGTGGGCGAGCTACCAGGCGTCGCTGTGGAGTGGCGAGCAGGCGCAGCGCGGCGCGACGTCGGCCGCGTACCGCGCGAAGTCGACGCGCGCCTCCACGCGCGCCGGCCAGCTTCGCATGATCGACATCGGCGTGTTCGGGCACTGGATGAACGCCAAGGTGCGCGGCGACTCCGCGCTCGCCGAGTTCGTCGAGGCACGCTTCCGGGGCGAGTTCACACCGGCGTTCGAGAGCTGGATGGCGAGCAAGCCGCTGAAGTCGCGCAGCGCGGCCCCCACACCCTTCGCGCATCCGCAGTACCGCCTCGCCGACGACATGGTCGCCGACAGCCTCGACCGCCTCGCCGACCGGGACGCGGCGGCGAGCCAACGCGCCAACCGCATCAGCGACAGCTACGTGCTCGACGCCGTCATCATGGCGACGGTGCTGTTCTTCGCCGGCACCGAGCAGGCGAGCGTGACGCGGCTCCGCATCCTGATGCTCGCGATCGCCACGACGATGTGCGTGACGGGCATCATCCGGCTGATCGTGGCCCCTCGCGTGTGAGAAACGCGCGGCCGGCGCGCCTCACGCGTCGGCCGTCGTCTCCGCCGCGGGGAGCGTCAGGTGGAGGATCGCGCCGACCTCGCCTCGCTCGGCCCGCAGCGCGCCCCCGTGCTCGACGACGATCGAGCGGCTGATCGCCAGACCGAGGCCCAGCCCGTGCCGCTTCGAGGTCACGAACGGCTCGAACATCTCCTCGACGCGCTCCGACGTGATGCCGCTCCCGGCATCGGCCAGCGACACGTGCGCGGTCTCCCCTTCCCCTCTCTCCACCGTCACCTGCAGCTCACGGAGCGGCGGCGGCATGTCGACCATCGCATCGCGCGCATTGAGGATGAGGTTGAGCAGCACCTGTTGCAGCTGCGCCTTGTTGCCGATGACGGTCGGCACGTCGTCGGCGAACTGGAGCCCGACCTGGATGCCGTCGTTGGTGAGCTCGCGGCGCGCGATCACCAGCGCCTCGCGCACGACCTGCCGCATGTCGAGACGCTCCCGCACGGTTTCGGCACGGCGCACGAGGTCCCGCAGCTGCTTGATCTCCACGACCGCGCGTTGATTGTCGCGCAGGATCTCCTGGATGATCTCGCGCAGCGTCTCGTGACTCACGTTCTCGCGCTCGAGCAGCCGTTCGGCTGCCTGCGCGTTGAGCGTCACGGCCCCGATCGGCTGTCCGACCTCGTGCACGATCGCCGCGGCGAGCTCACCCACGAGCGAGATGCGCGAGAGATGCGTCAGCTCGGCCTGCTGCTGGCGCACCGACCGTTCGGCGCGGCGCTGGTCGGTGATGTCCCGGATCATGCCGACGATGCGGATCGTCTCGCCGTCCGGGGCGTGGATCCGTCGTGCGCTCGCGGCGATCCAGCGCTCGACCCCATCCGCCGCGGCGATCAGCAGCTCGTACTCGTGCATCCCGTCGCTCCCCACGGTCGCGAGCACGTCGCCGGCGTCCTCGCGGGAGGCGGTGGCGCGCACGAGCGCCTCCACGGCCTCGCGTGACTCCGGCGTTCCCTCTTCCATCCCCAGGAGCTCGTAGCAGTGGCTGCTCACCCACAGATCGTTGGATCCCACCTCGATGCTCCAGAAGCCGATCTTGGCGGTCGCCGCGGCGAGCTCCATGCGCTCGTTGCTCTCGGCCAGCGTCAGGTCGATGCGGCGGCGCTCGGTGATGTCGATGTTGACCCCGGTCGCGCGGTACGCGCTTCCATCGGGGTGGCGGAGCACCGTCGCGCGGTTGAGGATCCAGCGAACCGACGCGTCCGGTTGCTGGAACCGAAAGACGCTCTCCGGCACCGGGCTGTCCCCGTGCTCGTCCCGAGGCGCCGTCGGCAAACTCGCGAACCGGAATCCTTCTTCGACGTCGTCGCGATCCTCCGGGTGGATCCGCTCCATCCACGACGTGCAGCGGCGAGGTCCCTCGGCCGGGCTCATGCCCAGCAACGCGCCGGCGTCGCCGACCGCGCGCACCATCCCCGACTCGAAATCGCTGGCCCACACGCCGATGCGCGCGCCGCCGATGGAGAGCGCGAGCAGACGCGCCCCCTCGCGCGCGGACTCTTCGGCTCTGCTCCGCTCCTCGATCACCGTGGCGAGCATCGACATCGGCAGGGCGATCAGAAAGAGGAAGATCTGCACCGAGAGGGCGTTGGCCTCGGGGGTGAGCGTCGCGAACGGTCCGCTGCCGCGCACGACCCCCCAGATGGCGGTCATGGTGACGCCCAGCAGCGCCAGGCTCACTCCGGGGATGCCGAAGCGCACCGCGGCCCACAGCAGGAGCGGCAACGGCGCGTAGAGCATGGCGGGCCCGACACGCCAGACCTCGGGGGGCGCGGTGAACGTCGCGCCGCAGACGACGATCAACGCCAGCGCGAGCGCGACGCCCTCGACCTCTCGCGAGACCGTCGCCGATCTGAGCGCGCGATACAGCTTCGCATCGAAGGCGAGGATCACCGGCACGATCGTCTGCGTGCCCAGGACGTTGGAGAAGAAGCGGATGCGCCACACGCTCCAATAGCTGGCGCTTCCCCACTCATTCCAGGCCACGAAGGCGGCGTCGAGAAACGTCGACGCGAGCGTGGCGAAGAAGGTGGCGCACAACACGAAGACGCCCAGCTTGCGCACGCTGTCGAGGCGCGTGGCTGGTCCGTTGAACCTCCGGACGAGCGCGGCGCCGAGCACGGCTTCGAACGCATTGCTCACGAACCATCCGAGAACCATCGGCAGCGGAACGCCGCTTCCGAGCTCGACGATCAGGTGTGCCGGCAGCGCTCCCAGCAGGACCACCCACCAGTAGCGGGTCGGCACCAGGAGGAGCGCCGCGAGCAGCAATGCGTTGGGCGGCCAGAGCAACGCGACCGGATGGGGGCCCGCTTTGAGCGCGAACCCGATCTTGGCGCCCGCCCAGTAGCCGATCGCGGTCAACGCGGCCGCGAGGAGGAGGTGCGGC
>Ga0070675_100003099_pt1 | contig 12567 bp, 8 predicted proteins | sample KBSM43metaG_FD_65343 | JGI IMG/M metagenome (GOLD analysis project Ga0070675, IMG submission 65343) | Miscanthus rhizosphere microbial communities from Kellogg Biological Station, Michigan, USA - KBS M4-3 metaG | ecosystem: Host-associated > Plants > Roots > Rhizosphere > Soil ...
GAGCAGCAACCGCAACCGCAGCGCCGCACCGGCCGCACCGGCCGAGCCGGCCGCACCGGCCGCACCGGCCGCACCGGCCGCACCGGCCGCACCGGCCGCACCGGCCGCACCGGCCAAGGCGGCCAGTGCCCGCTCGAAGTGCGCGCAGGCGTCCTCGTACGCGAGCCGGCCGGCCGCCTCCTCGCCCGCGACCGCCGCCCAGCGCGCCGCGTCGGCGGCCGCCGCCCCGCCGGCGCGCAGCAGGTGCGCCGCCACCTCCGCCGCCGCAACGCCGTGCCCGGCCGTGGAGCGGGCGATCAGGACCTGCGCGGCGGCGTGATGGCGGCGGGCGCGGTCGGCCGGGTCGAGCGCGTCGTACACCGTCGCGCGGAACAGGTCGTGCACGAAGCGCACCTGCCCGGCGGGTGCCGGCGGGCGGACCACCACGGCGGCGCGCACGGCCTCCTCGACGAGCGCCGTGGCGTCGTCGGGATCGAGGCCGGCGACCCGGTGCAGGACGTCCATTGTGGACTCCGTGCCCAGGACCGACGCGTGCCCCAACAGGTCGGCACAGCCGGCCGAGAGCCGCGCCAGCCGGTGCCGCAACACCTCGCGCACGCCGGCCGGCACCACGTCGGGCACAACGTCGGGCATGATGTCGGGCACGGCACCCCCCGACGCGACGAGCAGCCGCGTCACCTCCCGCGCGAAGAACGGGTTGCCGCCGGTGCGCCGCCACACCTCGGCGACCACGCCGGGATCGGGCGCCGTCCCGGCCACGCCCGCCATCAACCGGGCGACGTCCGGCTGAGCCAGCCCGCCGAGCTGCACCACCGTCGCGGCGCGGGCGAGGTCGAGCAGCCGCGGCGCGGCCTCCGCCTCCCGGTAGGTGCCCAGCAGGAGCACCCGCGCGGTGCGGATCTGCTCGGCGACGAACGACAGCACCACCAGCGACGGCTCGTCCGACCAGTGCAGGTCGTCGAGGACGACGGCGACCGGCTGCGCGCCGCCCGCCCGCACCAGCGCGCCCGCGATGCCGTCGAGGAGCCGGAACAGAGCAGCGGCCGGGTCCCCCGACGGCACAGCGGCCGGGAACGGCTCGCCCGACCGCACGGCCGCCGGGAACGGCTCGCCCAGGCCGCGCAGCGCCTGCACCCACGGCCAGTACGGCGGCGCCCCGGTGTCCGGCCGGCAGGCGGCCCACGCGACCCGCACGCCGGAGCCGGGCCCCTCGCGCAGCAACTGCCCGGCCACGGCCGTCTTGCCGATGCCGGCGTCGCCGGCCACCAGCAGCAGCCCGCCCCGGCCCGCGCGCGCGTCGGACAGCGCCGCCGACAGCGCGTCGAGCGCGTGAGCCCGCCCCAACAGCATGACCCAGTATCGCCGTCAGAATCCCGGCGGCGGCCGGTACCCGCCGACCACGTCGGCCAGCCGGCGCGCGACGTCGACGACCGTGCGGTCGCCCAGGAACGGCCCGACGACCTGGACGCCGACCGGCAACCCCCCGGCGGATAGCCCGATCGGCACCGTCGCCACCGGCAGGTGCGTGATGGACAGCGCCTGCACCCACCGCACCTGCTCCCAGTACGGCACCGTCGCGCCGTTCACCGTGATGCGCCGCTCGTCGGGATCCGGTGTCGCGTCGTGTGAATTCGCCGTCGTCGGCGTCACCGGGCAGAGCAGCACGTCGACGTCGCGGAACATCCGCGCCCAGGCCGCGGTCACCTCGAGCCGCCGTTCGTGCGTGAAGGCCCACTCGCGCACCGGCGCCGTGACGTGGCGCGCCCAGCGCGCCCGCGGCGTGGAAGCGTCGGTGGCGGCGAGCGCGGTCAGGTCCGCGAACGCCGCGTCGTCCATCATCGTGCCGAGGAACGGCTGGACGAGACGCTGGAACAGCCGCGCCGACTCCGCGAGATCCACCGGACCGGGGTGGTCGTCCACCTTGACCCCGTCGCGGCGCAGCTCCGTCACAACGCCGAAGAGCACGTCGAGCACCGCGGTGTCGACGGGGTGGGCGGCATCGTCGAGCCACGCCGCGATCCGGTAACCGGCGAGCGTGTCGGCTCGCGGCGCCGGCAGGTCGAGCCGCCATCCGGCCGCGTGCGGCTCGTCCGGGCCGGCCAGCACGTCGAGCGCGAGCGCGAGGTCGTCGGCGCCGCGGGCGAGCGGGCCGAGCACCGCCATGTCGATCTCCGTGCGCACGCCGGGCGGCGGCGGCAGGTGGCCGCGCTGCGGCACCACCCCGAACGACGGCCGCAGCCCGTACACGCCGCAGTACCCGGCCGGCATGCGGATCGACCCGCCGAGGTCGCTGCCGAGGTCCAGCCCGGTGAGCCCGGCCGCAACCGCCGCTGCCGGCCCACCGGACGAGCCGCCGGGGGAGCGGGTGAGGTCCCACGGGTTGCTGGTGCGCCCGAACACCGGGTTGTCGGTCTGCGCGTCGGCCGCCCACGCCGGCGTGTTCGTCTTCCCCAGCACCACCGCGCCCGCGGCCCGCAGCCGGGCCACCGCCGTCGCGTCGCGCTGCGGCACGTGGCCGGCCAGTTCGGGTGCGCCGCAGGTGGTGCGCAGCGACGCCGTCTCGATGCTGTCCTTGATGGTCACGGGCAGGCCGTGCAGCGGCCCGAGGTCCTCGCCGCGCGCGGCGGCCTCGTCGGCCGCCGCCGCTTCCGCCCGGGCGCGCTCCGCGTCGAGCGTCACCACCGCGTTCACGACGGGGTTCAGCCGCTCGATCCGGTCCAGGTACAGGTCGACGAGTTCGCGGCTGCTCAGCTCGCGGCGGCGCAACCGCGCGGCCAGCGCACTGGCGGAGTCGAAGTGAGTCAGGTCCGGGTCCCCACTTCGTGGTGACCCGCCCTGACCGGGCCGGCTCTGCCTGATGATGACCTCGCTGCGCTCGGTCATGGCTTCACCTCGTACACGGCGTTCACCGGGTCCTCGACGGGCAGCCGCCGCACCGTCGCGAAGCCGGCTCGGCTGCACAGGGAGCTCAGCTCCGCCGCCGGCAGGCCGAGGCTGCCCAGCCCCGGACCGCCGGCGGCGAGCGACACCGACAGGCAGTACAGGACGCTCACCCCGTAGTACAGCGCACCGAACGGGTTGAGGTTCCCGGCGAGCGAGTCGGCACCGTTGATCTCGGCGCAGACGTACGTACCGCCGGGCCGCAGCGCCGCGCGCACCGCACGGAGCAGCCCGAGCGGGTCACCGGCGTCATGCACGACGTCGAACGTGAACACCACGTCGTACGGCCCGGCGTCCACAGTGGACGCGACGAATCGCACCCGGTCGGCCACTCCGGCCGCCGTCGCGTTGGCCCTGGCCCGCTCGATCTGCGCCGGATCCGGGTCGAAGCCCACGAACCGCGAGCGGGGGTACGCCCGCGCCAACTCGACGAGCGCCCGGCCGGCACCGCACCCCACGTCGGCGGCGTCCGCGCCGGCCCGCAGCGCGGCGTCGACGGCCGGCAGGTGTGCCAGCCAGACCGGCACCAGCGCGTTGACGTACGCCGGCGCGCTCAGCCGTTCGATCCCGCCGCGCAGGTCGGCGCCGTACGCGTCGGGTGATACGCCGCGCCCGGTGACGAACGCGTCGAGGATCGCCGGCAATGCCGGCGCGACGCCGAACATCCACTGCAGGACCGAGCCCAATGAAGCCGGCGTGTCGTCGAGGGCCAGCACCGGCACGTGGGCCGCCGGAAGGGCGAACGTCCCGTCGGCCGGGTCGTGGGTCAGGTAGCCGGCGGCCGCGAGCGCCGCCGACCATTCGCGGGCATACCGCTCGACAATCCCCGCGCGGGCCGCGAGTTGCGCGGGGGTCGCCGGGCCGCCCTCGGCGAGCGCCCGGAACAGTCCGAGCCGGTCGCCGAGGGCGGCCATGAGCATCGTGATCGAGGCGGTGCCGTCGGCGAGCATCCGCTGGGCGAACGCGCCGACCGCCGCTTCGTCGACCGTTGTCTGTGACATGTCTGAGACTCCCTCCCGTTGCTCCTACCGGGAGGGCGCCAGAAGCGTTCCAGCACCCCGCTGGAAGCCCGGTCAGCTGCGGTGATACTCGTACCGGGCGACCTCGTCGGAGAGCTGGAGCGTGTTGTCGCCGCAGGCCCCTGTGCACCACGAGAGCCACAAGCGTTCCCGACGTGAGCAGCAGGGCGATGACGGTCAGCACGAACAGCGGCATGACAGCGGGATGCCGGGACCGGGCCGGCATTGTCTGCAATAGCCAGCCAGGGCGTCGGAAGCGGCCGGATGCGGCGCCCCGTCCCGTGATGCGGTGGTGTCGCGAACAAGACCCCGACGGCGATGTCCGGATGCGGCCAGCGCACCGTCCGGCGACCGGCTACACATGGTGTGGTGACGACGTTTTCGGCCGTGGTGACGACGGGCATCTACTGCCGGCCCGGGTGCGGCGCGCGGCCCCGCGCGGAGAACGTCCGGACCTTCGAGCTGGCCGCCGCCGCCGAGGCGGCCGGGTTCCGGGCCTGCCTGCGCTGCCGGCCCTACCGCACGCCCGGCACCCTCCCCTGGGACGCGCCGGAACTGGTGTGCCGCTCGGTGCGGCTGATCCTGGAGGGCGTCCTCGACGACGGCACCGAGGCCGACCTCGGCCGGCGCCTCGGCCTGTCCTCCCGGCACCTGCGCCGGCTGTTCCAGGAGCACCTCGGCATGACGCCCGACCAGCTCGCCCGGTCCCGTCGCGCGCACTTCGCCCGCCGCCTGCTGGACGACACCGACCTCACCGCGGCCGACATCGCGTTCGCGTCGGGCTTCGGCAGCCTGCGGCAGTTCAACCGGACGATGCGCGAGGTGTTCCGGGCGACGCCGCAACAGTTGCGTGAGCGGCGCCGGCGGGCCGACCGCCTCGTCACCGACGGCGGTCTCGCCCTGCGGCTGCCCGTCGACGAGCCCTTCGACTGGGGCGCGGCCCTGGACGACCTGGCCGCGCAGGCGATCCCGGGTGTGTCCACAGTGGAGGACGGCGTCTACCGGCGCACCGTCACGCTCGACGGCGGCCCCGGACTGATCGAGGTCAACGCGCCCGAACCGGGCCACGTGGTGCTGCGGGCGCACCTGCCGTACTGGGAGGGGCTCATCCACGTCGCGGAACGGGTCCGCCGCATGCTCGGCCTCGACCTCGACCTCCCCGCCGCCACGGCACACCTGGCCGCGGATCCGGTGCTGGGCCCGCTCATCGCACGCCGGCCGGGCCTTCGCGTGCCGGGCGCGTGGGCGCCGTTCGAGGCGGGCGTGCACGCGATCGTCGGCCAGCACCGCGGCGCCGCGGCGACCGCCGCGTTGCTGGGGCACCTCGTGCGCCGCCACGGCACGCCGATTCCGGGGCTGCGGCACGGCCTGACGCACGCGTTCCCGGCCGCGCCCGCGCTCATGTCGGCCGATCTGGCCGGCATCGGCCTCCCACCGGCCGAGGCTGCCGCCGTCCACGGATTCGCGCAGCGCGTCGACGCCGGCGACGTCGTCCTCGACGGCAGCGCCGCGCTGCGCGACCTCGTCGCCTCGCTCACCGCGATCCCGGGCGTCGGCGCGCCCGCCGCGCACCTGCTGGCGATGCGCCTCGGGGAGCCCGACGCGTTCCCCGACAACGCGGTGCGCGCCGCGGCGGAGCGGTGGCGTCCGTGGCGGTCGCTCGCCGCCGCGCACCTTCGCGCCGCCACGCCGGAGAATGCTACGACCTGACGGCCTGAGCGCGGCTCGAGAAGTTGACGCTGACCCGCACGCCGGCCGGTGTCTTCTGCTTGGGGACGCTGTGCACCCAGTCGCGCTGGCACCGGCCGCCCATCACGACGAGGTCGCCGCCCTGCGGGTCAGCCCGATGCTGCGGCCGCCCGCGCGCGGCTTGAGCAGGAACCGGCGCGTCGCGCCGAGGCTCAGCACCGGCACCACGCACAGCTCCCGCTTGCACGTCGGCCAGTCGCCGTGCCAGCCGGTGCTGTCGCTGTGGTCGCGGTAGCGGTTCACCCACAGGCCGTCGTAGGGTACTCCATAGTGGACGGACAGCGCCGCGGCCGCCGTCCGCAGCAGCGGCACCGGCGCATCGGCGATGTCCGGGAACTCGACGGTGAGGCGCGGCTCCAGCACCGTCCGGTTGACCATCCAGCGGCTGCGCTGCTCCCAGCCGTCGGCGGCGAGCAGATCGGCGAGGAGTTGGTCGCCCGCCGACAGCCATCCGGGTATGTGCTCCACCCACGACGTGGCGTCCAGGTCGATCCGCAGCGCGGCGGAGAAGTCGAACGTCATGCGTCCGATCGTTGCCACCGGCCGCCCCGGGCGCTGGTCGGATCCGGACACGTCCACCGGAGTGTCCGGATGTGACCAGCCAGTGGGTGCCGGTCGCCCGTAGCGTCGCCGACATGACGGAGCAGACCCACCACGCCGAGACGTTCGCCCGCCTGCACCGCCGCGGCGATCCACTGCTGCTGGCCAACGCCTGGGACGCCGGCTCGGCCGTCGCGATCGTCCGGGCCGGCGCCCGCGCGGTCGCGACGACCAGCGCCGGCGTCGCCTGGTCCCTCGGCGTTCCCGACGCCGCCGACCTGGGCGCCGAGCGGGCGGCTGCCGCCGTGGCGCGGATCGCGTCCACAGTGGACGTTCCAGTGTCCGCGGACATCGAGGCCGGCTACGGCCCGGGGCCCGACGCCGTCGCCGCGACCACCGCAGCCGTCGTCAAGGCCGGTGCCGTCGGAGTGAACCTCGAGGACCGGTGCGACGCCCGTCGGCTCTTCACGCCCGCCGACCAGGCCGCGCGCCTCGCGGCGGCCCGGACCGCCGCGGCCGACCTCGGTGTGCCGGTGTGGATCAACGCACGCACGGACCTGTACCTCGGCGGCGGCGAGCACGCCGACGAAGCGGCCCGGCTCGCCGAGGCGCTCGGCCGCGCCGAGGTCTACGCCGCCGCCGGTGCTGACAGCCTGTTCGTACCCGGCCTGGTCGACCTGGACGCGATTGCCACACTCGCCGCCGGGCCGCTGCCGATCGCGGTGATGGCGTGGGCCGGCGCGCCGACCGTCGCGCAGTTCGCCGCCGCCGGCGCGGTGCGGGTGAGCCTCGGCTCCGGGATTGCCCAGGCCGCCTACGCGCTGGCGGCCCGGGCGGCGACCGAGCTGTTCACCAGCGGCACCTACGACGCGACGGCCGACGCGATCCCGTACGAGGAGATGAACGACGCCCTGCGCTGAATCAGTCCGGCACGGGCGCGTCCGGGCGCATCAGGTCGCGCTCCTTCAACGCCGTCCACAGCTCCGGCGGGATCGGCAGCGCGGCCATCGCGAGGTTGTCGTCGACCTCGGCCGGCGTCCGGGCGCCGACGACGGCCGTCGCGATCGCCGGGTGCGCGAGCGTGAACTGCAGCGCGGCGGCCCGGATCGGGACGTCGAAGCCGGCGCACACGTCGCGGATCGCGCCCGCCTTGACGAGCACGTGCTCGGGAGCGGGGGCGTAGTTGTACATCGCGCCCGGCGTCGGGTCGATCAGCAGACCACTGTTGTAGACGCCGCCGGCGATCACCGACATCCCCTTCTCCTGGATCAGCGGCAGCAACTCGTCCATCGAGTCCTGCTCCAGCAGGGTGTAGCGGCCGGCGAGCAGCACGCAGTCGAAGTCGGCCTCGGCCGCGAACCGGGCCAGCGGCTCGGAATAGTTCATGCCGACCCCGATCGCGCCGATGCTGCCCTGCGCGCGCAGGTCGGCCAGCACCGGGTAGACCTCGGTCAGAGCCTGCTCGTGGTAGTCGTCGGGGTCGTGGATCAGGCAGATGTCGACCCGGTCCAGCCCCAGGCGCTCCAGGCTCTCGGCGAGCGACCGGCGCGCGCCGGCGGCGGAGAAGTCGAAAACCGACGAGAGTTCCGGCGTGTTGTGGAAGATGGTCTCGCCCGGCGGCCCGGGCTCGAGCACCCGCCCGACCTTCGTCGACAGCGTGTACTCGTCGCGCGGCCGGTCACGCAGCGCGGCGCCCAGGTTGACCTCCGCGATGCCGTGCCCGTACAGCGGCGCGGTGTCGAAGAGGCGGATCCCGGCGTCCCAGGCGTGCCGCACCGTCGCCCGGGCCTCCTCGTCGGTGATGGGGTGGGGCCAGCCGCCCAGCGGCGCGGTGCCGAGGCCGAGCCGGGGAACCTGAACGGTGGTGCGCCCGATGGGGCGGGTGTGGAACAGATCCATCCGGTGAGCCTTCCATCGCGACCGCCTGCCGGCCAAGGGACATCTCAGTTCACCCGCGCCGCCGCCGATTGTCGATTCTGTAGTCGGTGGGCGAGTGAGGGGACGGTGCGATGGTTTCGGTCACGAACCGCCCGTACCGCTGGTACCTCGCCCTCGGCGCGCTCGTCGTCGCGGCCGGTCCGGTCCTGCCGCCCGCCGTGCAGCAGGGGACCTACGTCCTCACCGGGCTCTCCACGATCGTCGCGATCGTGATGGGCGTCCGGCGCTACCGGCCCGAATGGGTGCTGCCGTGGTGGCTGCTCGTGGCGACGGTCGCGACGGGCATCCTGTCGAGCCTGTGGTGGGGCGTCGACCTGGCCGTCCACGGCGTGCGCCGGTTCCCGACCGGCGCCGACGTGATCTACACGATGATGCAGCCGCTGCTCGTGCTGAGCATCCTCGGCTGGACCCGGCGGGCACACCGCACCGGCGGCCTGGTGGAGGCCGGCATCGTGGCGGCCGGCGGTGGCGCGCTGATGTGGGCGCTGGTCGTCGCGCCGATGCTGCACAGCGGCCGGGTCGGCGGCCTGCTGCTGGCGAGCTATCTCCTATACGTCGCATTCGACCTGGTGATCCTGGTGCTGACGGTGCGGATGCTGCTGATCACCCGGGTCCGCACCCCCGCGTACGCGCTGCTCGTGATCGGCGCCACGGTGTACCTGCTCACCGACCTCGCGTTCTACGTGCTGCTCGTCAACGACGTGTCCGCGACGTCGGTCACCGCGCCCGGCTACCTCAGCAGCTACCTGCTCCTCGGCGCGGCGGCCCTGCACCCGTCGATGGCCAGCAGCGGCGGGCAGTTCGCCACCGAGCCGGATCCGGTGTCGCGGGTCCGGCTGTTCGGCTACTCGGCGCTCGTCGTCGTGAGCGGGGTGCTCACCGGGTACCAGGTGCTGTCCGCCGACGGTGGCCTGTCGCGCGTCCTCGTGCCGCTGGCCCTGAGCAGCACGATGGGCGTGTTGCTGGTGGTGCGGCTGTCGCAGCTTGCGGTGCTGCTCGACCGGCGGGCCCGCCTCGACGCGCTCACCGGCCTGCCCAATCTCACCGCGCTGCGCGAGGAGCTCGCCGGATCGGCCGCGACCGGCCTGCTGCTCGTGGACCTGGACGGCTTCCGGGACGTCAACGACAGCTACGGCCACCACAGCGGCGACGAGATCCTGCGCACCGTCGCCGGCCGGCTGCACGACCTGTCCGTGCGCCACGACGCCGTCGCGATGCGCCTCGGCGGCGACGAGTTCGCCGTGCTCACACGCGGCGCGGCGCCGCCCGAGGAGCTCGCCGCCGAACTCGTCGACGCGCTACGCGCCCCGTACCCGGTGCCCGGCGCGGGATCCGCGCTGCTGACCGCGAGCGTCGGCGTGGCGCCGCTGTCGGCCGGCTGCGCCGGCGCCCTGCGCCGCGCCGACCTCGCGCTGCACACCGGCCAGAGCAACGGCGGCAACCAGGTCGCCGTCTACGACGCCGCGCTGCACGCGGCCCGGCAGCAGCGCACCCGCATCGTGCGCGACCTCGACCGGGCGCTCGCCGCCGGCGAGTTCACGCTGCACTACCAGCCGATCGTCGACCTGCGCACCGGCGCGACGGTGGCGGCCGAGGCGCTGCTGCGGTGGACCCGCGCCGACGGCACCGCCGTGCGGCCCGACGAGTTCATCCCGGTCGCCGAGCAGAGCGGTGCCATCGTCCCGATCGGCGCCTGGGTCGTGCAACGGGTGTGCGACCAGTTGCGGGAGTGGTGGCCGCGGTACCGCGTCCCGGTCACCGTGAACGCGTCGGCGCGGCAGCTGCGCCGTCCCGACTTCGCCGCGACCGTGCTGGCCGCGCTCGCGGCCAGCGGCGTGCCGGGCGGCGCGCTCATCGTCGAGATCACGGAGACCGGCCTGATCACGGCGATCGCCGACGCCGCGACGGTGACCGGCCAGCTGGGGACGCTGCGCGAGCACGGGGTGCGCATCGCGATCGACGACTTCGGCACGGGTTACTCGTCGCTGGCGTACCTGCGCCAGCTACCCGTCGACATCCTCAAGATGGACGGCTCGTTCACCGCCAACCAGGTGCAGACCGGCGCCGCGCGGGACCGCGCGTTCATCCGCGCCATCGTGGAGCTGGCCGACAGCCTGGACCTGCGCACCGTCGCCGAAGCGGTGGAGACCGCGGAGCAGGCCGACCGGCTGGCCGCGCTCGGCTGCCACCTCGCCCAGGGCTACCACTTCGCGCGCCCGGCGCCAGCCGACGTCATCGACGCCCTGCTCACGGCACAGTTCGCAGCGCAGCCCGCGCCCGACTCCCGCGATCTTGGACGCCTGCTGCTGCCCCAGCCGTAGCGGACGTCCACGATCGCGGAAGTCGGGGCGCGCCCGGCGCCGGGCGGCGTGCAATTTCCGGGGTTGTGGGTTGGGGGTCGCACCGATGTCGGCGACCCCGGGCCACCGTGATCCTCCTTTCATGCATACCAACTCGGTCGCCCCGATCCACCGCCCGTTCGCCTCCGCCCGCGCCGTCGCCGTCGCCGGGTTCGTCGGCTTCGTCGGGCTCGTACTCCTCGCCACGGTGCTCCAGCCGGACAGTTACGACTGGACCCGCGACTACATCAGCGGCCTGGCCGCCATGGACGCCACGTTCCCGGCCGTGATGGTGGCCGGGTTCCAGTTCGCCGCGATCGGCGTGCTCGCCGCCGCGGCGGTGGTGTTCCGGGTGCTGCCGCGGCTGTCGGCCCGGATCGCGGCGGTGCTGATGACCGTCGCGGGCGCGGCGCTCAGCGTCGCCGGGTTCGCCCGGTTCGACTGCTCCCGCAACGACGCCGCCTGCCGGGCGCAGGTCGAGGCGGGCATGTCCTGGCACAGCCAACTGCACGGTCGTGCCGCGCTGTTCGTGTTCCTTCCGTTGATCCTCGCCGGCGTGTTCCTCGCGGTGGCGGTGTTGCGGACCCGGTCGCCGCACCGGGTCGGCCTGGGCGTGGCGACGGCGTTGCTCGCCGTCGCGAACTTCGCCCTGACGTTCGCCGTCGAGGAGCAGGCGACCGGCGTCACCGGTCTCCTGCAGCGGGTTTTGATCTTCACGCTGCTCGGCCTCCCGCTGATGGTCGCGGTCGGTCGGTGGCAATTCCCGGGCGACGCTGCCAGCGCCGCTCCTGATACCGGTCGCGAGACCGCGCTCGTGTGAGATGCCCAACTTGAGTGTCCGCCGCTCCGCGGCGGACACTCACTGGCGTGCCGGAACCGGATCTGCTCGACCGCGACCGCGAGGCAGCGCAGATCCAGGCGGCGCTGGCCGACGCGGCGGGCGGCCGTGGCCGGCTGCTCGTCATCGAGGGTGACGCGGGGATCGGCAAGACCCGGCTGCTGCGCCACGCCCGGACGCTGGCTGCCGCGTCCACTGTGGACGTTCTGACCGCGCGCTGCTCCGAGCTGGAACGGCAGTTCCCGTTCGGGGTGGTGCGGCAGCTGTTCGAGCCGCTGCTGGCGGGCCCGGCAACCGACCTGTTGGGCGGCGCGGCCGCCGGCGCCGCGCCGGTGTTCCGGTCGCTGGACGGGCTCGGCGAGCCCGCCGGGACCGCCGATTCGGCCGCCGAGCTGCCCGTCCTGCACGGGCTGTACTGGCTGACCAGCAACGCGTGCCGCCGCCCGACCGCGCTGCTCGTCGACGATCTGCACTGGGCCGACGCGGCGTCGCTGCGGTACCTGTCCTACCTGCTGCCCCGGCTGGAGGACCTGCCGCTACTGGTGGTGGCGGTGGTGCGCGCCGGCGTCCGCGCGCCCGTCGACGGCTTGCTGCCCGGGCTGCTCGCCGAGGCGACGGTGGTGCGGCCGGGTCCGTTGGGCGAGGCCGCCGTCGGGCGCCTGCTGGCCGGGTCACTGTCCGGCGGCGTCGACGCGGAGTTCGCGACGGCGTGCTGGCGGCTGACGGCCGGGAACCCGTTGCTGCTGCACGCCCTCGCGGCGGCCATCGGCGCGGCCGACCTCGCACCGACCGCCGCGAACACCGGCCGGCTCGACGCGCTCGGGCCACCCGCGGTGGCGCGCTGGGTGGGCGTGCTGCTCGGCCGGCTGGCGCCGGACACCCGGTCGGTGGTGCGGGCCGTCGCCGTGCTGGGGCCGCGCGCGCCGTTGGCCGCGGTCACCGGGCTGGCCGGGGTCGACGCCTTCGCCGCTGCCGACGCCGTCGCCGAGGCCACCCGGCTCGGCCTGCTCGAGGGCGAGGGCGACGCGGTCGGCTTCGTCCACCCGCTCGTCGCGTCGGCCGTCTACGAGGACCTCGGCGGCGGGGAGCGGGCGCTGGCCCACCGGCGCGCGGCCGACGTGCTTGCCGCGCTCGGCGCCGAGCCCGAACGCAGCGCCGCCCACCTGTTGAAGGCGCTGCCCGGTGCGGAGGGCGCGGTGTCGCT
>Ga0070675_100003101_pt1 | contig 12564 bp, 14 predicted proteins | sample KBSM43metaG_FD_65343 | JGI IMG/M metagenome (GOLD analysis project Ga0070675, IMG submission 65343) | Miscanthus rhizosphere microbial communities from Kellogg Biological Station, Michigan, USA - KBS M4-3 metaG | ecosystem: Host-associated > Plants > Roots > Rhizosphere > Soil ...
AGTTTCGCGGAGGGACCTACGTCTCACAACATTTTGCGGAGGATGAGCGCCAAGCGGCACAGCAATGGGCGGAGTATTTGAAGCGCGACCGGCCCATCAGCCGCGCATCCACGTACTTGGCTAAGACCGTAGCGGCGGACCTTCCGGAACGACCACCCGTCCCGCTGGACGGCCTTTCGGGCGTCTGGTGTCTCAGCGCGCTTTGCGGAGGTGATCTGATGCTGGCGAACATCATCCACAGTGGCCCGAGCTAGACTGGCCGCTTCCGACCCATTAGCGCTCGTAGGCCGCCGTCCGCGCACTTCTTGATTGCGGACGTTCGTTCAACGATGCAGCGTGACCGGATGCAGCACGCTTCGATAGTCGGATTCTTGTCGGGTACGCTCTCTCCCGAGGCCTTGGCCAATGAGATTGTTACCGAGGTCGCAGCTTTTAGGATGGCGCTGCGGACAACTGCGAACGGAAATATTGTCGTTACCGACGGGCCGCAATTTGTGGTGACCAAGGAAGGTGCTCGACGGTTGTTGGAAGCAGTAGCCGACGAACGATTGCCCTTCGACACAGCAAACTACATTGCTGACTGCATCGTCATGAACGATGATTTCGATTTCGCAGATGACGCCGCGCGAGATGCCGTGTTTTTCATTGAGGACGATAGCGGACGGTTCGTTGCCCAAGGCGATAATTGGCGGCCGACACGCGCGGAAATCCTGGCAGCGTTAGCACTGCTCGATTAAGGTCGCTTCCGCAGGTTAACGCTCGGAACCCGACTGTCGGCAAACCACCCGATCCCGGCCATTCAGCCGTCGAGCCAGTAGCGGCCGTTTATGAGTTCACGACCTAAGAGACGAAGCCGGGCTGCAGAACCGGCGCCAGCATCCCTACACCCTCGTTACGCCAAGCGGACCCTGGTCTTGCGATGGCTGCGCATCGCACCGCCGACCAGGCCGAAACCACCCATCATCAATGCCCACGACGCGGGTTCAGGAACCGGCGCGGCCGCCAGGAGCTCGCCGGGGGCCCGCATCTGGGAAATGGCGATGGAGTCGAACTCGAATGCTATCCCGCGCGATCCGAACAGGATCGCACCGATCCCGGCGGTGTCGTCGAACCCAAAGGTCAGGCGCCCGTTGCGCTTGCCGCCATTGAGCCGGATCAGATCACGACCACCGAGCGACAGAAGAGGGTCGTCGAAATTGATCGAACCATCCGCATTGACGCCGAGCAGCTCGACGAAATTGTAGGTGTCGAGCGAGCCGAGATAGGCGCTGACGCTGGCAAGCTCTTTCCCGCCGCTCGTGTAGCTGCGCAGGTCGAAAACCGCCTGGCCAGCCTCACCGACTGCGAGATACTGGCTGGTGTCGCCCTTGGGAGCCGCGGCCACTCCAACCGTGCTGCCGGAAAAATAGCCGAAGCCCGACGAATGGGCGGCGTCGGCCTGAAGGCTGTTATTGCCGTCAAAGTCGGCAACCATATGCTCGCTCGCTCGCAAGCCGGGATCGGAAAGCCCGCCCGACCCGCCGATGCTCGCCGGATCCATACGGGTCGCGATGCTCTGGGCATGCGATGGCGCCGCCGCAAGGACCGCAAATGCAGAGACAACAGACAGCAAAGCATTACGCAACATTACTCATCCCCCACCCGTCCCGCAGGACAAGAGATGATTACCTTACCGAAATATTAGGGAAATGGAATAGAAGAAGGTGCCTAATAGACTTGGTATCAATTCATGGTAAATTTTTGCCGAGAGAAGATGCAGAAGTTTCATTGCATCTCTGCCTCAGTCTGGCCGCTATGACCGGCAACCAGCCCGTTTACCATCCAATGTGCCAGCCGTCTGATTTGGGCCCTGGTCGCGTCCCGATGCTCCTAGACTTGCTTGTACTGCTTTAAGGCCACTCGGCTTCGCGGCCGGCAAGGAATGATCAGCAACGCGCCTGCGCCGAACCACAAGCAATCCGACTTCGGCGTCAGGATCGCATCGCAAGTTTGGGATGGCACGCTTGGGCAAAAGAGCTAAGGCAGTGCCATGATCCTGACAGCCGGTGTCCTCATTGCCCTAGTCGGGCTTGTCCTGGTCGGCGCGGGCGGTGGCACCTCGGTCCGGCGGCGGCGCAATTACCGGCTCCCATTCGGTCTTTTCCTGATCGTCGTCGGCGGGCTCGTCGCGATCGGCGGCTCTCAGTTCGCGCTGACGATGGGCTGGCTCCAGCCCTGAGCCGAAGGCCCGTCCCAAGCGAGAGGAGGGGTGACGACCGCCGGTCGGGAACCTCGACAGCTGCGCCGACGATCGTCGCCCGCGCCCTACGCGTCCCTTCCTTAACAAATTCGACTCAACTATCGGCGATCGATAGATTTTTTCAAAAGTTGGTGCAGTGCGGAACAATCTTTTGTGCGGTGCATTAACCCTGTTCCAAGGCTGCGTCCCGCGCTGGGACGGGTTTTCGGGCTGGCGCCCCGCCGGGTAGCGTATCGGCGGGGCGCCATATCCGTCATCGCCGCACCTCTTGCCTCTTCCGCGCGGCAGCGGAACAGCGACGCGGTTTGTCGGTTGATTGCTCATGGCCACCGCACCCCGCCGCACCGTCCTCGTGGTAGAGGATGAGATGTTGATCCGGATCTTCGCGGCTGACAGTCTTCACGAAAACGGCTTCGACGTGCTCGAGGCGGCCAATGCCGCGGAGGCGCTGCGAATCCTTGAGGAGCATGACGAGGTCGATGTCCTCTTCACCGATGTGAACATGCCCGGGCCGATGGACGGCATCGCGCTCGCCGATCTGATGTGCGATCGCCGGCCCGAATTGGGGCTAATCATCACCTCCGGCCGCGGCGCCCCAGATGCCGCTCGCCTGCCTCCCACCAGCCTCTATCTTGCCAAGCCCTATCTTCCGCACCAGCTTGCTGCCGCGGTCGAGCGTCAGACGGTGCATTGATTCGAGGCCGCGGGGGCATTCGCGCAGCGGAGCGGCATCGAAACGGAAATTCAACCGTTTCTCCGTAGACTTGCCTTGCACGAAGGGGGCGAAACATAATGAATAGCGATGTTGCGGAATTGATCGAGACTGCCAATCGGGTTTCGGTGGGGCTTATCCAGGTCGCCGCCGCCAAGCCGAACGACTATCCGCTGCAAAGCAATGCGGAGACGTTCCGGGGCGCGGCGAACCTGATCCGCGCGCTCTCGCTCGAGGTGACGCGCGTCGACGAACTCAGCGCCGAACTCGCCTCCAAGCTTCAGCGTATCGCCGGTCTCAAGGTCCGCGGAGCGTCGGAAGCGATCGAGGCGGGTGACTGGAAGGCGCTGGTCGAGGAATTACAGGCGGTGGCGCAGGAAGCGCTCACCCCCAGCGCCAACATCACCGGCAAGCCCAACGAGCCGCGCGAGCCGCGCGACGTCCCCCGCCGCCCGCGCGGCTGACCGCCTGGCTGGCCACCGGCGGAGCGGCGTGCGCCTCTCCGCCCGTCGTCTCCCGGCTCGTCAGCTTCGAGTAACCTTATTGCTGGTCCCGTCGGCATGCTCGAACTGCAGGCCGTCGATCGTGCCGTCCTTGCGCAGGAAGCGCAGATGCGTGCGCGGATCGGCATCCATCGCGAACAGATCGGGGCCGATCGGGCGGATCACCGTCCGGATCCCGCCTTTGCGCTGATAGATCAGCGTTCCGCCCTCCACGCTCACGCCACGCTCGCCAATCTGGATGGCATAGGCCGCCATGCTCTCGGCCGGCATCGGCGGCGCCAGCCGCGCCTTGGCGCCGGCCGCCATCCAGCCGAGTTCGGTCTTTTCCTGCGGTGTCCGGGCCTTCTCCGCCAACTGTCTCAGCGCGTCCGCGCGGGCGGTGTCCAGCGCCTGATCCGCCGGCACCGGAATCGCGGGCGCGACGCCCTTGCCCTCCCAATTGCCGCCGCCCTTGGCCAACTCCGGCCGCCCGATCGACAGGCTTAGGACGAACGCGCCTGCCACCGGATAGAGCTCGTTTCGGAAACCCGCGCCGGCGGTGGTTTCGCCCACCAGTTTGCCGAAGCCGAACCGCTCGACGTGGCTGGCGAACTCTTCCGCCGCTGATGCGCTATGGCCGCTGGTCAGCACATAGACCGGCTTGCCCGCGATCGGTCCGCCCGGCACCGCTTCGGCGACCGACGTCGTCGGCGGATCCTGCTTCAGATAGAAAGTGACGAGCTTGGTCCCCTCGGGAATGAAATAGCTCGCGAGATAGCGCACCGCGATCGGGCTTCCGCCGCCATTGTCGCGCAGGTCGATCACGATAGCGTCGCCGGCGCGCAGGAAGGTCATCGCCTGGTCGATCGCCGCCTTGCTTGGTTCCCCCGCCCAGAAGAAGCTGCGGTAATTGAGGTAGCGGACATTGCCATCCAGCACCTCCAGCCTGACCACGCCCTGGTTGTTGTCGCTGGCGATCTTCTTCCAATATCCCTCGCGGCCGAAATATTCGTCGTCGCCCGCATCCGCCGGCCCGTTGGCCAGGGCCTGCGCTTCCTCCGGGCTGAAGTGGATGTTGAGGTGCTTGTCGTGCGCCACCGCCGCCATGTCCTGGCTCATGCGGTTGGCAAGCTCCGCCGGGTCGATATGCTCATAGCGCCCGCTCGCCAGCCCCTTGACGAGGGCGGCGTCGAGCGGCTTCTTCATCTCGGGCACGACATAGTCCCGCGCGATCAGCGCGCGCACGCCGTTCACCACCGCGGCGGGCGCGGGCAAGGGTGCCCGCGCCGTCGGAGCCGCCCCTCCCGGCGGCGATAAGGCTGGGGTTTGGGCTCCCGCCATCGCAGGCGTCAGCGCCACCAGCGCCGCACCCAATAGAAACTTTCCGATCGCCACATCTACTCTCCCCGAGGTGTATTACTCACATATATCGCTTGGTTGTTGCGCCAGAAGGAGGCAATGATTGACTTGGTCGCGCATCCTTCGCGCGTCGAAGGGAGAGAAGATGCCGGATTTGCGCGAGTGCGATGCGACCGATCTCAAATTGCTGGCCGCGCTCCAGCAGGATGCGTCGCGCACCACCGATGCGCTCGCCGCCGAGATCGCTTTGTCGCCCTCCGCGATCGCGCGCCGCATCCGACGCCTGCGCGAGGCCGGCATCATCGAGCGCCATGTCGCGATCCTGTCCGATCAGGCGGTGCGCTATCTGTCGGTCTTCGTCGACGTCCAGCTCGATCGCCACGCCTTGCCCGAAGTGGAGGCGCTGATCCGCCGCCTCCAGGCCTGCCCCGAAGTGCAGTTGCTGATGATGGTTTCGGGTGCCTTCGACCTCACCTTGCTGGTCGCGGTCCGGGATATGGAAGCGTTCAACATGTTCGTCGATTCGATGCTGGGCTCGGACCGTGTCGTCCGCCGTTACGAGAGCCGCTTCGTGAAAAAACGCCGCAAATTCTCGCCTGCCATCCCGTTGGATTGACCCCTTCCACCCTTCTGCTAATTACTCAGACAAATAAAGTTTGAGGGGATGAAATGAAGATCTTTGCCCGCCTTGGCCTGTCCCTGTTGGCACTCGCGTCGGCGTCGATTGTGGAGGCCGAGACGCCCACCGCAATCACGATCCAGGCCGACAAGCCGGGCCCCGTGATCGATCGCCAGATCTTCGGCCAGTTCGCCGAGCATCTCGGCCAGGGCGTTTACGGTGGGATCTGGGTCGGCAAGGATTCGAAGATCCCCAACGTTCGCGGCATCCGCAGCGACGTGGTCGCCGCACTCCGCGCCATCCACGTCCCCAACGTGCGCTGGCCGGGCGGCTGCTTCGCCGACGAATATCATTGGCGCTGGGGCGTCGGCCCGCAGGACAAGCGCCGGCAGACACTGAATGCGAGCTGGGGCAACGTGATCGAGCCGAACAGCTTCGGCACCGACGAATATTTCGACTTCCTCGATCAGATCGGCGCCGACGCCTATGTCTCGGTCAACATCGGTTCGGGATCGCCTGAGGAAGCGGCCGACTGGCTGGAATATATGACCGCCGACAAGCCGACCACGCTCGCGAAGGAGCGTGCCGCGAACGGCCACCCCGCGCCCTACAAGGTCAAGTTCCTGGGGCTGGGCAATGAGAATTGGGGCTGCGGCGGCGCCATGTCCGCCGACCACTATGTCGAGGAGATGAAGCGCTTCGCCCATTATTCGCGCAACCTGAACTCCGATCAGGAGAAGGGCCCCGACAAGATGAAGCGGTTCGCGGTCGGCTGGGACAGCGGCAAGAGCGATTATACCGAAGAGGTGATGAAGGCCTGGAAGGACAAGGTCTGGAGCTGGGACATCGACGGCCTGTCGCTCCACAATTACGTCGTCGGCGGCTGGCCGCCCCACCTCAAGAGCCTGGGCTTCGACGAGAAGGAATATGCGATCGCGCTGGAGGAAGCGTTCCGCATGGACGGGATGCTGGTGAAGCAATCCGGGATCATGGACAAATATGATCCGGCGAAGAAGGTCGCGCTCGCGGTCGACGAATGGGGCGCATGGCTGGCCCCCAATCCGGGGAGCAACCCGGGTTTCCTTCAGCAGCAGAACAGCCTGCGCGACGCGATCCTGGCTTCGGTCAACCTCAACATATTCATGCGCCATGCCGATCGCGTGAAGTTGGCCAACATCGCTCAGATGATCAACGTGCTGCAGTCGATGATCCTGACCGACGGGCCAAGGATGGTGCTGACGCCCACCTATCACGTCTATCGCCTCTATCTGCCCTTCCAGGACGCGACCTCCGTTCCGGTGAAGTTCGAAGGGGGCGACTATAAATTCCAGACCCTGACGATGCCCCGCCTCGACGCCGTCGCCGCGCGCGACAAGGCGGGCAAGCTCTGGCTGGCGGTCACCAATATCGACCCCAACCGCCCGGCCGAGATCGCGGTCGCGGTCGAAGGCGCGCGCGCCGGCACGGTCGCAGGCCAGGTGCTGACCGCCGCGAAGGTCGGAGCGGTTAACACGTTCGACGCGCCCAACGCCGTCGCGCCGAAGGCGATCAGCGGCACGGTGAGCAACGGCACCGCGCATCTGACGCTTCCGCCCAAATCGATCGCAGTGGTCGCGCTCAACTAAGAGACGCTCGTGAGCCACGCGCCGACTGCTTGCGCCGCGCGGGGCGCCGACAGTCAGTGCGCGTGGGGCAAGGCCGCCAGCAGCAACAACAGGCAGCCTAGCAGCAGCATCCAGATCGTATAGGCCCAGAAGCGGACCGGCTGGCCCGCGCGCGTGAAGGGTCCGCCCATCACCCGCGCCTCACCGTCGCGCAGAAAGGCGATCGCCGCCCAAAAGCTGCCGATGCCGCACAAGGTCAGCAGGGCGGAAAGCAAGAGGTTGGCCATGCCCCGCTGTAGCATCCGGGGCGGCCCGGGCAATCGGCGAAAACCCGCAGCCAGGCGCGAGGTTGGCCGACGGCAGAGGGATCGCACGCGTCAACGCCGATCCCGAAACGCCGCCAGCCTTTCGGCGGGCGGCAACCATGATAAATCGCTTGCCGAATTGGGCGAGGCTAACCGAACGCTCGCGACCGCGCGGTAAGGCGTTGAATTACAGATTAGATACGCCATCCAAAATATTTTGGAATACCTGTATCGATCGTTAAATATTCGTTAGAAATTTCATCGTTTCTTGACAGATTAACGATTTACGCAGAGGCAATTAATGGTTGGCAGAGAGTCGGTTGATGGGGCCGGCTGTCATTTTACTTGGGGAAAAATCATGAAAAGTCGTGCGCTTAACGTAGCTGCGATGTTGGCGTTTGCCACCTCGGTTGCGACGCCGGCCTCCGCCCTGGACTTCCTATTCTCCTTCACCAACGACGTCGGCAATGTGTCCGGCACGGTGACGGGCGAGGTGTTCGGCCTGGTCGACAACAGCACCTCGGCCGCGACCAGCGTCCAGATCTTCACGTGGCCGGCCGGCCTGATCCCTGCTGGGAGCCAGGCCAGCTATAGCGCGCCTTTGGATGCCACGACCTGGTCCGTCCAGGATGGTAATTCATTCACGGTTGTGAACGGCCTCGTCACCTCGGGCGCCTTCCATGCGGACAATTCGACCGCCGTGAGCTTCCTGGATCGCCTGTGGCTGAATTTCGGCCCGTGCTCGTCCGGGCCGACCTGCAGCTTCCTGTCGCTGGGCAGCGACGATGCGCAATATGTGTGGACAGGTGTGGGCGGAACCACCTTCTGCTCACCCACAGGCCCTTGCTCGACGCTGGGCGGCCCTGCTGGTGGCGTGCCCGAGCCGGCTTCGTGGGCGATGATGCTCCTGGGTTTCGGAGCGATCGGCGGGGCGTTGCGCAGCCGCAAGGTCACTGTCCGCTTCGCTTAAATTCGCTTTGGGGGAGCGCATGCGCCGCTGACCTTTCGGGGTCGGCGGCGTTTCGTTGTTCATCGCCCATCGGGCTTCCGCTTGCTTTGGCATTCACGGCCGGCCGGGCGATCCGCGCGGCAGGCGATTGACGGTCGCGGAGCGCCGAGCGGCCTCACCGGTTCATCCTCGGGTACGAGGGAGAATGGTGATGCACATAATCCTGGGTGCGACCGGGCATGTCGGGTCGGCGGCCGCGCGTGCCTTGCTAGCCCGCGGCGAGCCCGTGACGATCGTGACGCGGAGCCGCAGTAAAGGCGCGGCGCTCGAACGAGCCGGCGCCAGGGTCGCGGTCGCCGACGTTCACGACGTCGGCGCCATGCAGGCGATCTTTCGGACCGGGCGCCGTGCATTCCTGCTCAATCCGCCCGCCGATGTTGCGGCGAATACCGATGTCGAGGAACGACGAACGGCGGCGGCGATCGCGGCGGCGGTTACGGACTCAGCGCTGGAAAAGCTGGTCGTCCAATCGGCCTATGGCGCGCGACCCGGGGGCAGCTGCGGCGACCTCACCATCCTGTTCGAGCTGGAGCAGGCGTTGCAGGGCAAGCCGATCCCGGTCGCGGTCAATCGGGGGGCTTATTATTTCATCAATTGGGATGCACAGGCGGACGCGGTGCGCGAACGCGGCATCCTCCAATCCTTCTTCCCCGCCGATTTCGCGCTGCCCATGGTCTCGCCACAGGATCTCGGCGCAGTAGCCGCACGGCGCCTGATCGAGCCCGCGGCGCTTGCGGGCATCCGCTATATCGAAGGACCGCGCCGCTATTCGCCGCAGGACGTGGCCGACGCTTTCGCCGCCGCGCTTGGCCGCCCGGTTAAGGTGGAGGTCGTGCCGCGCCCGCGTTGGGAAGAAACCTATCGCTCGCTCGGCTTCTCCGAAGCCGCCGCCGCTTCATATGTCCGCATGACCGCGGCGACGCTGGAGGCGGACTTCCGCTTGCCCGCAGAGCCTGAGCGCGGGCGAGTGACGCTGCAATCCCACATCGACGCGCTGGTTTCCGGCGCGCGGGCCGGGCAAACGCGCGAGGCGCCGCCCATGCGCAAATCGGCCTGAGGGTTTGATACGGATCATTCGCAATCGATCTGTCGCGGCCAGTCTTGATCGGAGGACGGCCGCCACGCCCGCTAGTGGGAAGGACGCGAAGCTGAGCCGGGGGAGACCGGTGGCTGCGCTTCTCGAAGCCAGGGCGTTTCCTTGCTCCAGAAAATGTCCTTCACCCCCAGATAGAGGGTGGCGAACCGCGTGAATTCGTCACGCGTGAAGGGTTTGCCGGTTTCGGGGTTCCGATATTCCAATGTCGGTTCCTGCACCGCCATTGCGACCACCGGAACTTTGTCCTTGTAGACACGGATGAAGGCGTAGGAATTCAGCATCTGGCCCTTTTGCCATGGCACGATATCCGGGCCGCCCACGCCGATATGCTTCGTTGCCGCCACATCGAAGAAGCGGCTCATATAGCCGCCTGAATTGGCCCAATCGCACGGCCAGAAATTGACATATTGAACAACGTGCGAGCGCCTGAAGGCGCGCCTCGCAACCAAGGCATTCTCCACCTCCGCGTCGAAATATCTGTCGCAGGTGAAGCCGTCCGGCGGTGCATCCTTGTCGACCGAAACCGCGCTCTCCGTGAGGATAATTCCCGCGATCCGTCCGTCGAACCTTATGGCCAGTGCCTCGAGCAGCGCCTGAAAGCGATGCCGCACGTTCGGATTCCACTGTTGGGCAACCCATCCCGCCATCGCAGCGGGCTTGGTTTCGGTCTGGCGGGAAAGCCCGCCGCCATATTGCGGTTCGTCTAACAGGTACCGAGGCACGTGGCGCGCGTCGGGCTGGAAGAAGCGATCCAGCACTTCGATGTACATCGCTTTGCCGCGCGCCCGGGCGAGGGCCAGATCATGCTCGATCATCGAGAAATCGTAGTGGCCCTTCTGCGGCTCCAGGCTCCGCCACACGTACATGACTTCGGCACCCGCAATATCGGACCGATCCAGAATATGCAGGTTCTGATCGAGCTCGTCCTGGCCGAGATAGACGAAGTCGCGCGGCTTGCCGGCCGGCGAAGCCGACATCGCGGCCGTGAACAAGAGACTCACGGCACAGGCAAAAAGCACGACCCATTTCATGCGGTGGTGCGCTCCGGTGTTTGCGGTCCTGGCCAAGGGCCACAGGAGATGGTGTGTAGGCCGGACGCGCCCGCCTCCGCAATGTCACGCCGCAACCGGGTAATGCCGCCTTAACCATACCACTCTAAGGGCCTGAAGCGTCCGATGGCGGAGTTCCGACCGAAATGCGTTCCCCCATCCAGAAGATCGGCCCGTGAGCGGGCAAAACGCATCCGACGCCGCCCCGTGCGGCCTTGCCGCGACGATGATCGTGCGCAACGAGGCGCGCTGCCTGGCCCGATGCCTCGATAGCGTTCGTCCCTGGGTCGATCGGATGATCGTGGTCGATACCGGCTCGACCGACGCGACGCGGGATATCGCGCTCGCGGCAGGGGCGGAGGTGTATCAGATCGCCTGGCCGGACAGCTTTGCCCTCGCCCGAAATCACGCGCTCTCGCTGTCGAACGCCGACTGGAACCTGGTGATCGACGCCGACGAGCGGATCGAGACGGGAGGGGAATTGCTCCGCTCCTGGATCGGCACCGCCGGAGCGACGCTGGGCACGGTGTGCATCCACAGCGCGTTCGATGTCGAGCGCGGCCCCGGTGAATCGCAGGTCGCGCAGGGCTGGATCACGCGCGTACTGCCGCGCGGCGCGCGGTTCGAAGGCCGGGTGCATGAGCAGGTGGCTGGCACGCTGCCGCGCGCGCGGCTGAACCTGCACCTGAGCCATGACGGCTATTGCGATACGCAGCTCGACCGCAAGCGCGACCGCAACCGGCCTTTGCTTCTGGCCGATCTGAACGACCGGCCGGCAGACCCGTATATTCTCTATCAGCTGGGGCGCGACGCGGAGATGCGTGGCGATACGGCGGCGGCGAGCCTCTATTATGCGGATGCGCTGGTGCAGGCGCCGTTGAGTGCCGGATGGCGTCACGCGCTTATCCTGTGCCAGGTGGCGGCGCTCGGCCGCCTGGGCCAATTGCAGGCGGCGCTCGAGCTGATCGCGCGTGAAGAGCCGCACTGGCCCACCTCACCCGATTTCTTCTTCGTCGCAGGCGACCTTTATCTCAACTGCGCGGTCGCCGACCCGGCAGGTGCGATCGACCATTGGCTGCCGCTGGCCTGCAACGCATGGGAGCATTGCCTTCGCATCGGGGACCAATCCGGGCTGGAGGGGAGCGTGCATGGCCGGGGCAGCCGCCTGGCCCGCCAGAATCTCGATATGGTCAATGGGCAGCTGGCGCAGCTCGGCCGACGCCCCGCTGTTGGCGCATGAGAGGCTGATCGAGCGCGGATTGCCGACAGGACGGGCTCACTGCGGCGACCCCATCAGGCCAGCCTCTGCTGACTTTCTTGGTTCAACAATCGGGATGACGCCGGGACTGGGTCGGCGGCCGTTCGGGGCAGGATCAGTTGCAGCTGCTGTTCGGGGCGACCGACGTCTTCCATTCCGGCAGCGCCGCTGATTTCGTCGGCGCGCTCGCTTTGGCGCACAAGGTTCTGACGATCCCCTCCGGCACCAAGTGGGCCGAGCAGGTCGCCGCAGTCCAGGTCGGCGCGGATACCTATCTGTTTTGGGACGGCGGCCCCGACAATCCGGCGTCGGCGCTCCGCCTGCTGAACGTCAATGCCGCGACGATCGGCATCGACGATTTCGGCTTCGCGAACTGGCGCACGGCTCCTTAACGCACGCTCAACGTCCGCTTGAGCTTGATGTCGGTTGAGCTGTTGCCGACCCTTAGCTCAACGGTCTCGACGCGCATACTTGCCCGCTAATCGAGCGCCGCTTCCGTCCCTCGCGCGACGCGGCCGGCCGGCCGGTCCCGTCGATCATCGTCGAAAATCACAGCTGGATCATGCCGCCCCCCGAAGCCCTGACCGTCCCCGGTCAACGACATCATGCAAATCCCGCTCACGCTGAAAGCGCCCTAAATCGGAGATTGTTTTCGACGGAGACGATTGGCGCCGATGCCGCCGCTCGTTAGCATCGCCTTCCAATTATAGGATATGTGGGGGGGATATGGCGACGATCACGGGGACGAGCGGCAGCGACAGCCTGGTCGGCACGTCGGGCGACGACGTGATCGACAATGGCGGCGGCGGGATTGACACGATCGACGCCGGCG
>Ga0070675_100003104_pt1 | contig 12560 bp, 7 predicted proteins | sample KBSM43metaG_FD_65343 | JGI IMG/M metagenome (GOLD analysis project Ga0070675, IMG submission 65343) | Miscanthus rhizosphere microbial communities from Kellogg Biological Station, Michigan, USA - KBS M4-3 metaG | ecosystem: Host-associated > Plants > Roots > Rhizosphere > Soil ...
CGTGACGCGATCGCGCCGCCAAGGGTGCCGCCCACGATCTTGAGCGCGTGCCCGATCCAGTACGCGACCGGCTGCGGTCCAACATCAGGCTGGAAGACGCGCCCGATCCCGTTGATCGCCATGAAAATCGCCAACGCCGCGGCGCCGATCAGCGCGCCATGAAGGGCGAACCGCGCCTGCAGCCGTCGCCCGAGCACCACCGCGAACAGCAGCGGCAACACGAACGATCCAACGACCGCGATTCCGGTGTTGACGTCCGCAGACGTGCCCGTTGCCAGGCCGACGATGAAGATGACGATCAGGGTCCCCTCGATCGCCAGGCCGTAGAGGATCGCGCGCCCCCAGAGGAGTCGCTGAGTCTCAGCTATCGCTCGTTCAGACATCGCGTAGCCTGCTCAGCCGACGTTCTGCCCGGCCGCTCGCCGAAGATCGGCCAGTCCGTCGAGCGTCACCTCGGGAGACGGGGCGCCAGGAGGCGGCGTCCACTCGACCGGCGAACCCGCCGCAATCAGCGCACGCGCCACGCCGACGTGGTCGGCGCCCTCGCGCACATGATGGCGTCCCTCGACGGCCCACACGAGAGGCGCCGCCGAGAACATCCCGTCGACCGCATCGACGTCGGCGCCGTACTGCAAGAGCACGCGCACCGCGTCGACGTGACCGCCCATCGCCGCGCGGTGCAACGCGGTAACACCATCCTTGTCGCGGACCCGCGGATCGAAGCCGCACGCGAGCATCGTCTCCAGAATCGAGGCGTCGCCGGTTTCGGCGGGACGATGCAGCATCAGGTGGTGCTCGGGCGCGAGCGCGGTCCGCAAGTCGGGCTGCGCCGCGAGCATGGCTTCGGCGCGAGCGCGGTCGCCGCGCGCGCCGGCGGCGACGAACCGATCGAGTGGCGACAGCTCGTCACGCGCTCCGTGCGCGAGCAGCCAGTCGGCGATGTCCTGCTTGCCGTGGATGGACGCCAGCGTATGAGGCGTGGCGCCGTCGGCCCGGCGACGGGAGACGTCCGCGCCGTGCTTCGAGAGCCGCTCGACCATGGCGACGTCCCATCGACGGGCGGCCACGTGCAGCGGCGCTTCCCCGGCGTCGCCCCAGGCGAGGTTTGGATCCGCGCCGTGGTCGAGCAGCCAGAAGGCGCCAGCCGAATCGTCGGCCCACTGCATCATGTACACGAGCGGGGGCACGCCACCGGGAATGCCATCGACATCGACGCGGTAGCGGTGCAGTAGTTCGAGGGCGTCGAGATGGGCGACACTCGACGCGATGTGCGTCGACACGCCGTCGGTGGCGTGCGCGCCGGCTTCGAGAAGTACCTCCGCCAGCGGCAGATGCCGGACCACGCAGATCGCGCCCCACAACGCGGTGCGTGGAAGCTCGGGGTGCCAGTTCCAGTGATACTCCGCGTTCGGATTGGCGCCGAGAGCGCAGAGTTGCCGTGCGATCTGGACGAGGCCGTTCAGCCGCGCCGGCGTGGTCGCGTGGAGGCAGGTGTGGCAGACGTAGAGCAGCGGCTCCCAGTTCTGCGGGCCGCCTGGCTGCGACGCAAGCGCAGCGTGGTGACGCAGTCTCTCCTCGACCTCCGCGACATCGCCGAGCACGAGCGCCGTGTGCAGGGTGGCCGTGGCGATGGACGGGTGGAGCGCCAGCAGCCGCTCGGCACGTCGAGCGGCGCGGCCGGTCGCGCTGCGAATGAATCCGTCGACGGCCGCGTCGAACGACAGCGTCCGTGCCTCGACCTCCTCGCGGAGCACATTCCACGACGGAAACCCGTGTTCGCGCGCGATTACGGACTGCGCATCGTGCAGCGCGAGAGTGTCAGGGAGGACTCGTCGAGCAGCCGCGAACGCGGGCAGATCTTCGAAGCGGCGCAGTGCCGCGAGACTACCCGCCTGCGCGGCGTGCAGAAGTGCCTTGGCCTGTTTTCTGAGCTGCTCGAGATTCGGGCGCTCGGGCAAGGGGCGCGGCGTCATACGACCTCCATGCTTCGGCCTGTGGTTCGCAGACAGGCAGCACGTCGGTGTATGTGCCGTGCATCGATTCTTGCTGACAGGGGGCTTGGCCCTTCGCGCGAACCCGCGGGCGCCCTGTGAACGCTCGCCGCCAGACTAATCAGCGGGTCACGGTATGTCAAGCGTGGCGGACTGCCGTGACTTGACCCAGCGGCGTTGCTGGAAGAGCTCGACGCCGCAGAAAGCGAGTCATCCTCGGTTCCCTCGATGAGGTCATCGGCACAATCGAGTCGTCAAGGACCCGCAGCAGGCCGTGGTACCGGGGGCGGAAGTCATCCTGAGGAATGCGCGCTCGGTCGCCACGCGCACGACCGTAACCGATGGTGCGGGGCCGAATTGCTCCTCTCGGAGAAGGCTGAATGCAGCGAAGCACCCCCGGCTTAGTGCCACCTCCCTGCCACGCGAACGACCCTGCCAAGCGGAAAACTGACGGCCCCGAAACGTCGTGGGTGCCACGCTGAACTGATGGGCCGTGACGAATTTGGACAGGCTCGGACGGACGACCACATCACGGCTTTCGGAATAGATCCAATTCGTTGGCGCGCCCGGAAGGACTCGAACCTTCGACCCCCGGCTTAGAAGGCCGGTGCTCTATCCGACTGAGCTACGGGCGCGTGGAACCGTATGGTACCAGGGCAGCAAGAATGACAGGAGTTACAGATGAGCGGTCCCAGGGATTTGCCCCCCGATCCTGGCGGTGTCTCGCATTGATACACTCTTCGGCGTCTCAGGCTAACGGCTCATCGATCAAATCTCGTCGTATTTCTTGTCACTCGTTCGATTTCAGTACAGAGCGCCTTACTGCTGTGCTTGAAAACGCTCAGGAACTCTCCCACACTACCCCGGCACATCGTTTGAAGTGGAGGGTCGTCGGATCTGTCTCCATCAGGTGAACCCGGGTGCCCAACACACGATCGCACAAGTCCGACCCGCTCCCGGCGCTGACACTGCCAGAGACCGCCAGCGACCTCCGCCACTGGCTTCGAGAGCACCTTTCCCTGACCCCAGCCCAGCAGGACTCACTTCTGCAAGCGGTGGATCACGTCATCGCGCGGCACGAGGTCATGTGGCAGGCGTCGAAGCAGGAAGCGCTGCAGGCGATGTCAACCGGGTTCTCGGATCGCATGCGGCGGATGCGCGAGGAACTTGCCGCGCGGGAGACCACGGTCAGCAGCATCACCAAGTACTTCGAGCAGTTGGTCGCGGACCTGACCGACCGCGCGCATCGCGATCCCAAGACGCGGCTGATGAATTTCCGGCGCTTCATCGAGCGCCTCGAACAGTTTCTCGAGATTGAGCAGCGCGGGCACTGGTGCGCCGTAGGTTTAGTGGACATCCGTTCGTTCAAGACCTTCAACGACACCTACGGGCACGCCCTCGGTGATCGCATCATCGAGCGGGTGGCGCGGCTGCTGTGCGAGCAGATTCGCGCACAGGACATCGTCGCGCAGGATGGTTCTGGCGACGAGAGCCACGAGCTGCACGCGCGCTTCGGCGGTGACGAATTCTGCTTCCTCATCCCCGATCTCAGCAACGCCCACGACGGCTGGATCATCGCCGAGCGATTTCGCACCGCCGTCGAGAGCTACGACTGGACGCGCGAGGACGATCGCCTGACGCGCGGCTGCGTGTCGGTGGACGTGGGCGTGGTCAGCCTGCAGCTCGGCCCGGTGGAACAGCGGCGCCTGGCGGCGCGCCAGCTCGCACACGACCTGCTGGCCCGGGCCGATCGCGCCATGTATCTCGTCAAGGTCGAGCAGGCGCAGCACGTCGAACCGGTGCGAGTCCGCATTGACGACGGCGTGCTGGCCGAACTGGCCGTCGAAAACGTCGTCTAGCGCGCCCGTTCCGGGCGGCCCAGCGGCCGTGTTAGGATTGGAAGTTCTAGCGAGGCTCTGCCTTGGCCACTTCAGGCTCCGCCTCGCTAGGCAGTATCTACTGGCCGGCACGGTGGGTGTAGCTCAGGGGTAGAGCGCCGGATTGTGGATCCGGAAGTCGCGGGTTCGAAACCCGTCACCCACCCCAATTCCTTTAATTTCCTTAGAGATTTCTGGCATTCTCGCGCCCATCGAATCGCGTCTCCAAAATGTCTCCAGGGACGCCGCCGTCAGCGCGTCGTCGTGCCAGCAGCAACTCGCAGATTCCCTCCCGAATTCCGCGCGCTCTCAACGCGGCTAGTGACTCCCATGCAGATGTTGACGGGGAATTCCCGTCACCTCCGGCCGCGCTCACGAGACTGACGAGTCACGCCGGCGTCATGGCCGTGCTCGAACTGATGAAATCGAACGGTCTCGCGTATCCACGTTCGTGAACCTCCGACTGCCCTCCCGCCGGCCGGTCGCGTAAGGACCGTCGGTGTCGTTGGTACTGCGTTGCCGACGGCGTGAGGGCACCTTCCCTGATCCTGGCCAGCGCGCCACCACAGCCCGGGCAATGATGCGAGTGGCCGTGTCGGTCTCAGAGGCGTCGCACCGGGCGCAGTCGGCGCCTCCGCCCGGTATCTTTCAGCGGCCCTTGAGCCGGGCGCTGCGCGCGAGCAATAGACCCCGACATCGTCGTCGACACCGCCATGGCTCGAGGCCGACGTCAGCGCGGGGTGACTCCTAGGCACCGCCCCGTGATTCTAGGCGGTGAGTATGTGAGCCGCGTCGGACAACAACGCGAGTGAGTGCGCGACGATGCCCACGACCTTCTCGAAGGCCATGTACCCGACGATCAGCACGACCGCGATCTTGAGGTAGCGACGGTCGGCGTCCGCGCCCAGGTCATGAGAGTGGCCGGCGTGGTCATGGTCGTGACCGGCGTGATCGTGGGCGTCGTCGTTCAGGTGCGTATTCCCTCGCGGCTGTTTGCGAGCTTGATCGCCACTTGCCCTTGCCTTAGGCTACCGGCGGCACCACACACCGCAGTTTCGGGGCGACGTACACCACTCACCGGGAGGCCGTCGATGCGTGCACTGACAGCCGGATCGTTTGCCGTCACCGTACTACTTCTTCTTGCCACACCAGCGTTTTCGCAAACCGCCGTCGCGGGCATCGTCAGAGACGCGTCAGGGGCCATCCTACCGGGCGTCAGCGTCGAGGCGTCGAGCCCGGCGCTCATCGAGAGAGTCCGCACGGTGGTCACGGATGGAACTGGACAGTACCGGATCGTCGATCTCCCCCCCGGCACTTACACAGTGACGTTCACGCTCTCCGGCTTCTCGGTCGTCAAGCGCGAGGCGATCGAGCTTACCGGCGCCGGCGTGACCACGATCAACGCCGACCTCCGTGTCGGATCGCTGGAAGAGACGATCACGGTCAGCGGCGCCACACCCGTGGTCGATACGCAGACGAGCACGAAGCGCCAGGTGGTCCTCAGTAACGAGGTGCTTGCCGAGGTACCCGCCTCCCGCACCTATGGCAACGTGCTGGCCATGGTGCCGGGCGTTCAGTCGCTGACGCTCGACGTGAACTCCACGCAGTCGATGACCGGCACGGCGACGAACTTCTTCTTCACCTCGCGCGGCGGCCGCGGCAACGAAGGCACCGTGCAGGTAGACGGCATGAACGTCGGCTCCGCCTTCGGCGGCGGCGGCGTGTCGAGCTTCGCCTACGACTTCGTCAACGCCACGGAAGTGCAGGTGACCGTCGCGGGCGGCATGGGCGAGGTGGATCGCGGCGGTCCTGCGTTCAACATCATCCCGAAGAGCGGTGGCAACAACTTCAGCGGGCAGGCGTTCTACAGCACCGCGGGCGAATGGTCCCAGAGCAGCAACCTCGACGACGACCTGCGCCGCGCCGGCATCACCGAGCCACCCGGCCTGATCAAGAACTGGGACACGAACTTTTCGCTCGGCGGTCCGATCAAGAAGGATCGCGTGTGGTTCTTCAACAACCTGCGCACCTACGGCAGCCAAACGGACATTCCAGGCCTGTATGCCAACGCCAACGCGCTCAACGCGGCGCGGTGGGACTACGTGAAGGATCCGGCCGTCAAGGCGCGGTCGGCGGCCGCCAAGAAAATCGAGGCCATCCGCATCACGAGCCAGCTGACCAGCAAGAACAAAGTGGGGTTCTACTACGACTACCAGGCCAACTGCGTCGGGTCGGCACTGACGAACGAGGCCGAGGGGTGCCGCGGCCGAGGCGACGATTGGATTGCGCTGGGCACCTCGACCACGTCGCCCGAGTCGGCAAACTACTGGCCGGAGCGGGAGAAGATCACGCAGGGCACATGGACGTCACCGATGACGAACCGCCTGCTGTTCGAGGCGGGCGTCTCGTCGTTCAGCAGCAAGTGGGGCGGCTACATTCCGCCGGGCGCGAACACGGGGCTCGTGGCCGTCACCGAGCAGAGCACGGCGGCGGGCGTGCCCGTGCCGAACTTCGTCTACCGCGGCTGGGCATCGTCGCCGACCAACAACCAGCAGCACAACATCTGGCGCGCATCGATGGCGTACGTGACCGGCGCGCACAGCTTCAAGGTGGGGCTGCAGTCGGCCCACGAGGTGTATCGCCAGACGCAGTTCGTGGACAACCAGCTCGCGTACACGTTCAACAACCGCAATCCGATTCAGTTCACGATGCGCATCGGCCCGCACATGCAGAGCAACCGGACGCGCTACGACGGCATCTACGTGCAGGATCAGTACACGCGCGGCCGGATGACGCTGCAGGGCGCGCTGCGCTACGAGCACGCTTGGAGCTGGTTCCCCGAAGGTGAAAACGGCATCGTGGAAGACAACCGGTTCAGCAGCGCCTTCATCTTCCCCGAACAGAAGGGCGTCACCGGCTTCCATGACATCACGCCGCGCATGGGCGCCGCCTTCGACGTGTTCGGCAACGGCAAGACGTCTCTGAAGGTGAACTTCGCGAAGTACCTCGAGACCGCGCAGAACGGCGGCCTCTACACGACGAGCAACCCAGCGGTGACCTTCCAGCAGACCACGAACCGCGCCTGGACCGACAACGGCAATCTGGTGCCGGACTGCGATCTGATGAACCCCGCTGGTCAGAACAATCTGGCGACCGGCGGCGACAACTGCGGCCCGTGGACCAACCTCAATTTCGGCATCCCGTTCGGGACCACGCGCGTCAATCCCGACGTGCAGCACGGATGGGGCGTGCGGAACTACGACTGGCAGTTCGGCGTCGCCGTGCAGCAGGAGATCCTGCCGCGCGTCGCGATCGACGTCAGCTACAACCGGCGGTGGTGGGGGAACTTCTTCTTCACCGACAATCTCGCGCTGGGCCCGCAGGACTTCAATCAGCTGACGATCACGGCCCCGCAGAACGCCAAGCTGCCGGACGGCGGCGGCTATCCGGTCACCTTCCTCACCCGGAACGCGCGAACGGCGTTGGGTGCGACCGACAACTATTTCACCACCGGCGACGACTACGGCGATCCGACGGTGTACTGGCACGGCGTCGACGCGCAGGTCAGCGCGCGGCTGGCGGGCCAGCTGTTCGCTCAGTTCGGGCTGAGCGGTGGCCGGGGGGTTCGCGACTACTGCGACGTCGCCGAGAAGCTGCCGGAACTGTACGTGACGGCCGGGTCGATTCTGGCCAATCAGCAGATCGGCTCGTGCTACATCGCCGAGGACTGGCTGACGAGCCTTCGCGGCCTGGCCTCGTGGACGATCCCGAAGCTTGACGTCCTGATCAGCGGCACCTTCCGCTCCACGCCTGGCGTCGCGCCGGCGGGCGGCACCGTCGGCAGCAACGGCAACTCGCTGTCGGCGAACTACAACGTCAACAACAACATTCTGGCGGCACAGGGGCTGCCGCCGTTGACGCCGGGGCTGGCGCAGCAGTCCGTCAACCTGCTGGTGCAGGGGCACGATTTCCCTGACACGCTCAACTCGCTCGACCTGCGGTTCGGCAAGATCCTGCGGTTCGGCCGGACACGGACGAACGTCGCGATCGACCTGTACAACGTGTTCAACAGCAACACGGGGACAGCGTACAACCAGACGTACGATCCCGTGACCAACGGCTCGACGTGGTTGAACCCGACGACGGTGCTGAATCCGCGGTTCGCGCGGTTCAACGTGACGTTCGACTTCTGATCGCGAACCGTCGTCAGGGCGGTTCGCCAGATACTGTCGTGTAGCGTCTGTGGAGGTCGCCTGCCGGCGGCCTCTACAACGCGTCGCGAGTTCTAGCCGTCCCGATCGTCCTGACAGATATATTCGAAGATCTCTCCGCCCTCGACCCACGACGATGCCGCCTTCTCGTCGATCTGCCACCGGACGGCCCACGGCGCCGGTAAGCGCCCGGATCGTCTTCAGCGCGGCGCCAGGACTCTGTTGTCAGCATCCGGCCGAACCGCCACCAGTCGGGTCGCTGGAACCGAGGGATGGCCATCCGGCTGCCTTGTCGAGGAGCAGATCGCCTAAGCTCTCCCGTCCAGTCCACATCTCGCAGGTAGACGATTGCGCGTCATACCGGACTTGGCACCGTCTCCAAAATGTCTCCAAGACCGAGGGTGATTGCCGGGCATCCCCGAGGACTGTCGAGGGCGCGGCGACGTCTCTTAAGCGACTGACTGCGAACGGATTGCGACCACAACTCGCACGCCGTCAGTCAGTTAGTTAGACGGGCCTCAAGCGGTTCGAAACCCGTCACCCACCCCAACTTCCCCAACTCTTCCGCCTCCGCTCACCGGCGCGCGATCCTGACGCCACCGTTGACGGTTCGGACTCGCAGCGGGGCTCCGCCGTTGCCGATCGTCGTGTCGACGCGCCGCCGCACGTCCGACAGCCGGCCGCGCACCGTGATCGGGAAGTCGATGTCGAGCCCGCCGTTGTTCGTCTCCGTGTGCAGCTCCGCGTTGTACCCGGCCGGCAGCTCCATGTGCACCCCGCCGTTGGTCGTCTCGACATTGAGACCCTCGCCTTCCCACCGGCTGCCGTGGAGGATGACTCTCACGCCGCCATTCTCGGTTCGTCCTTGGACATCGCCCGACACGTCTACGAGCGAGACGCCACCGTTCGAGGTTTCGAACCGCGTGCGGCCCGACACGCCGTCGAGCACGATCCCGCCGTTTCTTGTCGAAAGCGCCAGAGCCGTGTCGCGTGGCGTCTCGATTTCGACCTGCACGTTCCACCATTGGTCGTCGCCGCGCGACTGTGGTCCGGTGGCACGAATCCGGCCGCCGTCGATGCTGACGCGCACGCCATTCACGAGATCGCGGGCGTCACGTTCGTCCCTCGCATGGCCGACAATGCGGAACCGGACGCGGGTCGTCGAACCGGATGTGGCACGAATGCGGATGCCGCCGTTGCCGCCAGGATCAACGTCGAGCAGGTTGACCCTCGACAGCGACTCTTCGCGAACGTCGCAGGACGTTGCGTACCGGTTGCCGCGGTCCGCGTCGCGGCACCAGGCGTCGGCCGACAGGCCGAAGCTGTCGAAGTCCCGGTCGTTACGCGCCCCGCGTCGGTCCTGGGCAGACAGGCTCACGCTACCCAGCACCAGCACTGCCACCACAGCGATTCTGAACATCATGACCGTCCTCCGTGACATTTCGCCTGCATTTCAGGGGACTACTGCGGAAGCGGCGAAAGGTTACAGAGGACGAGCTGGCCTGGAACTGCCAAACTTTCTGCGAACTACTGTGAACGACGCGCCGTGTCGATACGTCTTAGAGACAGGAGATGAAAGAGACCATGAATTTCGTGCTGTTGACCCTGGGCGTGCTGCTCACCCAGGCCGCGTTCATTACCCTCGTCCGCAAGGTTCACGACCGCTCGATCCACCAGGCGTTCGGTCGCGCCGTCGCGTGGTTCGGGCGTTGAGCCGGCGCGTCTGAAGGACCCGCAACCACGTACTAATTCCCCAGCCCCTGGAGCGGCGCCGGAATCCGGCCGCCGCGCCCTACGAACGCCGCGCTCGACCACGGGTGCAGCGCCATTACCGGCGCTCTCCCCAGCAGCCCCCCGAACTCCACGACGTCGCCCACCGTCCGGCCCGGCGCCGGAATGATCCGCACCGCCGTCGTCTTGGAGTTGATCATCCCGATGGCGGCCTCGTCGGCGATGATGGCGGCAATGGTCGACGCCGGCGTGTCGCCCGGGACGGCAATCATGTCCAGGCCCACGGAGCACACGCACGTCATCGCTTCCAGTTTGTCGATGCCGATCGCCCCGATCATGGCCGCCTCGATCATCCCCTCGTCCTCCGACACGGGAATGAAGGCGCCCGACAGCCCGCCAACGTAGCTCGACGCCATCGCGCCGCCCTTCTTCACCGCGTCGTTCAGCAAGGCGAGCGCCGCCGTCGATCCGTGCGTCCCGACGCGCTCGAGACCCATCGCCTCGAGGATGCGGGCCACGCTGTCGCCCTGCGCCGGCGTCGGGGCAAGGGAGAGATCGACGATGCCAAACGGCACGGCGAGCTTCTCGGACGCCGCGCGCCCGACGAGCTCGCCCATTCGCGTCACCTTGAACGCGGTGCGCTTGATGATGCTCGCGAGCTCGCCGAAATCGGCGCCGGGCTCCTTCTTCACCGCCATGCACACGACGCCAGGTCCGCTCACGCCAACGTTGATGACGCACTCGGGCTCGCCGATGCCGTGAAAGGCGCCGGCCATGAAGGGGTTGTCGTCCACCGCGTTGCAGAACACGACCAGCTTGGCGCAGCCGATGCCATCGCGGTCGGCAGTGCGGCCCGCGGTCTCGCGGATGATCTCGCCCAGCTGAGCGACGGCGTCCATGTTGATGCCGGCCCGGGTCGTGCCCACGTTGACCGACGAGCAGACCCGTTCCGTGGCGGCGAGCGCCTCGGGAATCGACCGCAGCAGCGCCTGGTCGCCGGTGGTCGTCCCCTTGTGCACGAGCGCCGAGAATCCGCCGATGAAGTTGACACCCACCTCGGTTGCGGCCCGGTCCATCGCGCGTGCCACGGCGACGTAGTCGTCGGCATCGGCGCTCTCTGCCACGAGCGCGACTGGCGTCACCGAGATGCGCTTGTTGATGATGGGCACCCCGTAGTCGCGCTCGATCTCCTCGCCCACCGGCACCAGCCGGCTCGCACGGCGGCAGATCTTGTCGTAGACCTTCTGCGCCACGACGTCCAAGTCGGGATGGGCGCAGTCGCGCAGGCTGATGCCGAGCGTAATGGTGCGGATGTCGAGATTCTCCATCTGCACCATGCGGATGGTCTCGATGATCTCCTGTGCGGAGAACTGCATCGGCATGGCGGACGGTCCCTACCCTTTTCCTAAACCCGGTGCATGTAATTGAAGACTTCTTCGTGCTGGGCGTCGATGCGCAGCCCCATTTCTTCACCCTTGGCGTTGAGGCGCCGCTTGATCTCGGCAAACGGCTGCGACGCGCGCTCGAGGTCGGCCATCATGATCATGGCGAAGAACTCCTGGAGCGTCGTCTGGGAGATGTCGACGATGTTGGCCTGGGCCTCGGCCAGCACCGCGGAGACGGCCGCAATGATGCCGACCTGGTCCTGGCCGATGACGGTGACGATGATCCGGTTGCTGCGCGACGGCATTCCCGCCATCGTACCGCAGCCGGCCGATCAGCCTGCGATGGGGACCCAGGGATAGTAGGAGAGCACCCACGCGGCGCCGACGAAGACGACGACACGCCGCTCTTCGAACAGCGCCGGCTCGCGGTTCAATTGCGCCAAGCGGAACCCGCCCGTGGCCTCGAGCGACACCGGGAGCCCCAGGTGGCGCGCCAGGTGCGCGGTGAAGCCGGCGTGCTCGCCGGTCGCGGTCAGGTTCTCGTTCTTATACTGGTAGATTTGCAGGTTGCTGTCGCCGACGACCAGCACGGGCGAGCGTTCTACGTCGTCGTACAACTTCCCCGACGGCGTGATCACCTGCCGCATGGCGCTGACGCCGCGATCGCCGTCAATCGTTATGGCCTTGGTCGTGTACTGCTTGGCCTGACTGGCCGCCGCCTGCACGAACCCGTAGCGCTGCAGACGGCCGGCCACCACCGACGCAGCCAGTTCGAGTTGCACGTTGTTCCAGTGGTCGTCATGCTTCAACCCGAGGCGGTAGCCGCCCCGGGCCGCCTGAAACGGCCGCAGCAGGTCCACCACCTCGACGTCGCGTTCCAGAAGCGACAGCATCAGGCGTCGCATGGCCGGCTGCACGGTCAGATCGGCGGGGACCGAGTCGAGGAAGTTCTCCGCATACACCTCTTCGATCGAAGGGATCGGCACGTAGAGAAAGTCGATCCCCAGCCGCTTCATCTTGGCGTCGAAGCCCGCAATGGTGTCGAGCGGCCGCGTGCCCCCCACGCCGGTTTCGAGATCGGTGTCCACCAAGTAGTTGAGCGCGTTCTGGTTGAAGTCGTAGTTGTTACGTCCCTGCCGCGAGCCCGACGCGACGTGCTTCCACTGCGCCCGCACCGGCTCGAGCCGGCGCAACCACCCGTCCCACGAGCCCTCGCCAAACTTGGCGAGCTCGGTCCGCAGCGTCGCGGCCAGCATGGCAATGGCCAATCTCCGTTCGCTGCGCTCGTCCGGGCCGCTGGCCTGCTGACGGGGTCGTGCTTGTGTCAGGGCGGCAAGCATCAAGCCAAACTGTCGTCGGGACAGG
>Ga0070675_100003108_pt1 | contig 12551 bp, 11 predicted proteins | sample KBSM43metaG_FD_65343 | JGI IMG/M metagenome (GOLD analysis project Ga0070675, IMG submission 65343) | Miscanthus rhizosphere microbial communities from Kellogg Biological Station, Michigan, USA - KBS M4-3 metaG | ecosystem: Host-associated > Plants > Roots > Rhizosphere > Soil ...
CATCCGGAGCGACGATGTCGTGCGTCCAGACGTAGTCCCCTTCTCCGCCGCCGGTGCCTAACGATGCCTCGTCGATCGCGGACCGTGTCAGCGTTTCCAACGGTTGACTGTCCGTCAGCGGTTGACTGTCCGTCAGCGGTTGACTGTCGGTCGCATCCACACCGTTCCACGCCGCCTCGAATGCATCGACGGCGTCCAGCGCGACCATCTCACTCGTCACAGGACGGCGCGACGGCGCGACTTCAACGATGGCTGCCTCGAGTGCCGACGTAATGCCCTCGGCGTGCGCCTCGGCACTGGTCGCCGTCGAAGCCACAATGACTGGGTGAGGCACGGCAGGCTGCTCAGGCGCGGAAGCAGCTTCGACGGCCACGAGCGTTTCTGCCGGACGAAGCGGCGGCGCGTTGGCGCCTAACGCGGGACGCCCCGCAGACGGCGGAGCGAATGGCCCATTCGCCGGTCGTGCGGCGGGAGCTGCTGGTCGGGAAAATGGCCGCGGTGACGTCGCGGCGCCCGTGGGGCCGGCGAATGGACGTGCGCCGCGACGGGCAGCGGCGATCTTCGTATCATCGATCTTCTGTTCAGCCATCCGGATAGCTCCCGACTGAGTGCTCGCGAAGCGAAGCGGCAGCCGGTGGGTCAGCTCATCCTTGCCACCCATGCGTGCCCAAGAGCGGGACGAACCTGACGGGCGCGATGTCACGACGCGTGATTGCGCCATTGTGACGCTGGACACTCACGAGCACCTGTTCGTCTTTCGTGCCAAGCGGAATCAACAACGTTCCGCCTTCGGCAAGTTGGTCGATCAACGGTTGCGGTATGTCAGGCGCGCCCGCACTCACGAGGATCGCGTCGTAAGGTGCATACTCGCGCCAACCGATGGTCCCGTCGCCGAGCAGCATCGAGACATTGCGCACATCGAGTTCTCGTAGAATCTCACGCGCCTTTTCGTACAGCGCGGGGACACGCTCGATGGAGAATACCTGCGCGGCCAGATGAGACAGGAGCGCGGTCTGGTATCCTGTCCCGGTACCCACCTCGAGGACGCGTTCCTTCCCCGATAACTGCAGAAGCTCGAGGTAGCGCGCGTGGACAGACGGCTGCGAGATCGTCTGCCCATTCCCGATCGGCAACGCAGAGTCTTCATACGCACGATGTCGAACGCCCGTGGGTACGAATTGATGACGCGGCGTGGCATCGATCGCCTTCAGCACCGAAAGATCACGGATGCCGTTCGCCTGCAACGTTTCGACGAGGCGACGGCGCGCGCCTCGGAATTCCGGGCCTACAGTTCCCGCCACCAGCTCTCCGGGGATTCGAGCATGTCACGATGCGTGAGGTCGAGGTGCAACGGCGTCACGGACACGTACCCCTCGTCGACCGCGCGAAAATCCGATCCGGCCCCACTTGCTTCCCAGTTGATGGAACCACCACCGATCCAGTAGATGCTTCGCCCCCATGGATCCTGCATCGGGCGCAGCGAATCGGAGTAGACTCGACGTCCCAGCCGCGTGAGACGAACGCCACGGATCTCGCTTGCCCGCCGCGGCGGCAGGTTGACGTTCAGCAGCGTGTGCTCCGGAAACTTCGGCAGCGAGGTCAAGTGCGCGAGCAACGGCGTGAGCACCTCGATCTGGTCATCGAGCAGCGAGGCGTCGGCGCGCAGGTCTCCACCAGCGAACGAGATTGCGATGGATGGTATCCCAAGAGCAAGGCCTTCCATCGCGGCCGCCACGGTCCCTGAGTACAGCACGTCCTCGCCCATGTTCTGGCCGTGGTTGATGCCGCTCAGCACGTAGTCGGGGCGCTCCGGCATGAGGGCCTCCACGGCAAGCATCACGCAGTCCGTGGGTGTTCCGTCAACCTGGTATCGCCGCTCTCCACGCTTCACGGGCCGGAGCGGGTGATGCAGCGTCAGCGAATGACTCGTGGCACTCTGTTCGCGATCCGGTGCAACGACCGTGATCTCGCCGAGCGGGTCCGCGGCGCGCACCAGACACTCGAGCCCGTAGGCGAGAATGCCGTCGTCGTTCGTGCACAGCAGTCGCATCAGCGTTGTGCTCCCAACCCAAATCGCCAGAGGGTGCCGACAATGCGAGCCGAGTCGCGAACAGCTCGGAACTGGCTCGGGACGGTCGTGGGGTATCGCGTCGGCACTGGAACGTAGACAATGCGGTGACCGAGGCGGCCCGCGAGAATCAACAGCTCGGTCTCGAATTCGTAGCGGTCGCCCTGCGGCTTGATGTCGGAGACGACGTGTGCACGCAATGCACGGAAGCCGCTCTGCGCGTCGGCCACTGGGCGTCCAATGCAGTGCGCGACCGCTGCCGCCGACAGCCTGTTCGTTAGGCGGCGTCCGACCGGCATCTCGGGAGACCGGCGGTCACGCGCCCCGATCGCGACATCCGCGCTCTCGAGCGCACGAACCAGCTCTGGCGCGAACGACGGCTCGTGCTGTCCGTCCGCGTCCACGGTGAGCACGACGTCGGCATTCCGCTCCAGCGCCATGGCGAAGCCCGCACGAAGCGCTGCACCCTTGCCGAGATTTCGCGGAAAGCGACGCGTCTCGTCCGCGACACGGCTCGCGACCGAGTAGGTCTCGTCCGACGAGCCGTCGTCGATCACGGCTACGAACGCGGCCGGTAAGGCGTCACGAAGGCCGGCAACGACGCCAGCAAGTGTCGGAGCCGCGTTGAGCGCTGGGACAACGCAGGCGACGCGTGCCGTCACTTGGTGGACGGCTCCGGCTCATTACGACCGGCAGCGCCGTCGGTGGTCTGTGGCGCCTCGGTCCCATCCAGGACCCGCAGAATTCCCTGAAGCTGCTTCTCGAGATCTCGAATCATCTGCACGTCGAGGGCAGCGCGAGCCTCTGCGCGCAACGAACCTGCGCGCCGTTGTTCCTCGATACGCTGGCGAGCTCCGTCGATCGTGTACTTCTCCGTGTACAACAGGTGCTTCACGAGCATGATCAGCTCGACTTCGCGCCGCTGGTACACGCGGTTTCCCGACCGATTTTTCGCCGGATTGAGAAAGCGAAACTGGCTTTCCCAGTAGCGCAGGACGTGTGGCTTGAGATCGGTCAGTGCGCACACGTCTCCGATGGAGAAGAACTCCTGAACCGGCTCTTCTTTGGTCGCCATCAGTCCTGCTCTGCGCGAAGCTCGCGCTTCATGAGCTCCGAGATAGCCCGCCGGGCCGGTTGAGCTTCGAACAGAATTCGGTGCACCGCCAGGACGATAGGCATGTCCACTCCCTCGCGCTCCGCCAACGCGCGCGCGCTGATCGTATTGAGCACTCCTTCCGCGACCGTGTCCTTCCCTTCCAATGCCTGCTCGAGTGTGCTGCCCTTTCCGAGCTCCATCCCGAGCGCTCGATTGCGGCTGAGCGCGCCAGTACACGTGAGGACGAGGTCGCCGAGTCCCGCGAGGCCCGCAAACGTCGACTGTTTCGCGCCGAGCGCGATGCCCAGTCGCGTCATCTCGGCCAGCCCACGGGTGATGAGCGCCGCGCGCGAGTTGAAGCCGAGTCCAAGCCCTTCAGCAATGCCCGTTGCGACCGCCATGACGTTCTTGAGTGCGCCGCCAAGCTCGACACCAACGACATCATCATGCGTGTAGACACGGAACACGTCCGAGCTCAGTGCACGCTGCACACGCGACGCTGACTCCAGATCCTTCGATGCGGCCACGACCGCGGTTGGCTGCCCATTCGCAACTTCTGCTGCGAAGCTGGGACCCGACAACGCAACCACCGGTCGGCTCGGCACCGTATCGGCCACGACATCGGACATGATCGACAGAGTACCGCGCTCGATGCCCTTGCTGGCGACTACCAGCACCGCGTCGCGGTGAACGCAGCCGGCGCCACTCGCCGCGACCTCGCGGAGCGCGTGCGATGGCGCGACGTATATCACGACGTCGGCGTCGCCTAACGCATCCGAGATCGACCCGGTGGCGTGCACCGCGGCATTCACCGCTACTCCAGGAAGAAAGCGCCGGTTCTCACGGGACCCGTTCACCGAGTCGACGACGTCGGGCTCGCGCGCCCAGAGCTCGACGGCGTGACCGTTGGCCCCTAGTACGTTCGCGAGAGCACTGCCCCACGCTCCAGCGCCGATCACCGCGGTCTTCACGAGACGCCCGGCCCATCCAGGCCGCCGCTCTCACCATTGCTCGGTGAAGGCGGCGGGGGCTGCTTTCTACCGAACCTCGGCTCGTCGCCGCGTCGGAGTCGCACGATGTTCGAGCGGTGGGTCCAGAAGACGAACGCAGCAACGACGATGCTGACCGCGAACAGTGGAGAGCGGATGCCACGTAAGACGGCGATCGCGATCGGAAGAACAGCAGCGCCGGCGAGCGACGCGAGCGACATGTAGCCGCTCAGCACCAGCACGAGGAACCAGACCACGAGCGTGACGCCGATTGCCGCCGGCGCGAGCGCCCCGAAAACTCCCGACGCCGTTGCGACTCCCTTGCCGCCACCGTTCCACAGCAGGAACACCGGCCTAACGTGGCCCGCGATGGCCGCAATACCGAACGCGATGGACCACCATGTGGCGCTCGCAGCGGTAGCCGCGCTCGGATCCAGCAACCGCGGGAAGTAGAGTACCGGGAGCGCGCCCTTCGCCGCGTCGAACAACAACACCGCGACGGCGATCTTCGCCCCGAGAACGCGGTAGACGTTCGTCGCCCCGAGATTGCCCGAGCCGTGTTGTCGAAGGTCGATACCCTTCGTCAGCTTGCCAGCGATGTATGCCGCCGGGATCGACCCTGCCAGATAGGCGAGTACGAGACCCAGGTACGGAGACACTTACGCGGCTCGCCTCCGGAGGAGGATGCGCAGCGGGTTGCCAGTGAAGCCCCACGCCTCGCGAAAGCCGTTGTGCAGGTAGCGCACGTAATGCTCGGCGAGCAACTCGGGGTGGTTGCCGAACACCGCGATGGTTGGCGGCGCCGTCTCGACCTGGGTCGCGTACATCAGCTTGATCTCGCGCCCGGCGGCCTGCGGCGGCTGACGCCGCGCCACGAGCGCTTCCAGCGTCGTGTTCACCTGCGAGGTCGTGATACGCTTCGAGCGTTCAGCGTCGACCTCGAGCAAGATATCCAGCGCGCGAGTCACTCGCTGACCGGTCAGCGCGGAGGTGAACAGGAACGGCACGAAGGAAAGGAATGGAGCCTTCTCTCCGGCCTCCTTTTGGAACTTGGCGGACGTCTTGTCGTTCTTCTCTTTGAGGTCCCACTTGTTCACGACGACGATCAGCCCGCGCCCCGCCTCCCAGGCGAGATTCGCGATCTTGAGGTCCTGGTTGTGCAGTCCCTCCACGGCGTCGATCATGAGGATGCAGATGTCTGCCCGCTCGATGGCGCGGCGCGAGCGTAGCGACGAGTAGAACTCGATCCCATCGTCGACTTTCGACTGCCGACGCAAGCCGGCGGTATCGATGAACACGATCGTCCGCTCGTGATACCGCATCGGCGTATCGATAGCGTCGCGCGTCGTTCCAGCGACGTCCGAAACCACGAGCCGGTCTTCTCCGAGCAGGCGATTGACGAACGATGACTTACCCACGTTAGGTCTGCCGACCACCGCGACCTTCAGCGCATCCTGGGCTTCTGGAGGCGCCGGGGGAATGCGCTCGACAATGAGGTCCAGTAGGTCGCCGGAGCTTTTGCCGTTGATGGCCGACACAGGAATCGGATCGCCCACGCCGAGCCGGTAGAACTCGTAGTAGTCCGTCGACCGCGGGTCATCGACCTTGTTGGCGACGAGCAGAAACGGCTTGCGGGAGTCGCGCAGCATGTCGACGACGTGCGCATCCATTGGGTGAATACCCGCTTTCGCATCGACGACGAGCAACAGAAGGTCGGCCTCGGCGATCGCTTGATCCACCTGCCGACGGATCTCGAGGTCCATTGGCGCCTGGGCGTTGTCCGTGACGCCACCCGTGTCCACCAGCCAGAACGTGTGTCCGGCCCACTCCGCTTCCGCAAAATGGCGATCGCGCGTGGTCCCTGCTTCGTCGCTGACGATGGCCGTGTGGCCGCCGACGATGCGGTTGAACAGTTCGGACTTGCCGACGTTAGGCCGGCCGATGAGTGCAACGACTGGAACGTTCATGCGGCCCGCGCCCCAGGCGCGACTGGCGTGCCCTGTCCTTCGAGCGACAGGACGTCAATGAAATCGTACGACGGGTAGACAGGCATCGGCAGGGACTCCCGGAGCGCGATGAAGCGCTCGTCATCGAGGAATAGCCCGCTGTCGTTGATGGTCTCCGCGGGAATGAGTGCGAGGTCGAGATCGTCGCGTCCATCGAGCGCGCGACGAATGTCTGCGCCGACCAAAAGGCCCGCAGTCGTTGTGGTCGGTCCGAAGAGCGAATTCGTGGTGGGAATGAGGACGAAGCGCGCGCCAGTGTGTGACTCGAGCTGAGCGAGAAGCTCCGGCATGAGCGGCGCCATCGACGTCCCGGTCACGACACCAATGCGGCGACCGTCGAGCCGAGGAAGAGTTGGCCCCCCTGCGCGCACGCGCTCGCGGAGCGAGGTGACTGCACCGACACCGTTCTCGATCTGCGCGAAGTCCCCGTAGTAACTCGCGGCCGGCAGCTCGCGACCTGCGAGCAGATATAGCTCGTCCGATGCGAACACCCACGGGTCGTCACGCTCGGCTTGCCCGCGGGCCGCCCACCGCGCGACGGCATCGAGCAACGCCCGCGACCGCTCCGCGCTCATGGACTCGCCAGTGTAGAGGTGCGAGAACTGGGTGAGGCCGACGGGAACGATGGCGACGGAAATCACGGCGTCGCCCAGATTCCAGAGATCCGTGAACGACTGCTCGAGCACGTCTCCGTCGTTCAGCCCAGGCACCACGACCATCTGGCAGTGGAACTGGATGCCGTGGGCCGCGAGCCGCGTCAGTTGTTCGACGATGTTCGGGACCTTCGGGTTGTTCAGTAGCACGCGCCGCGCGTCCCATGGCGTCGCATGCACCGAGACATACAGCGGCGACAGGCGGTATTCGATGATCCGCGCCTCGTCGCGCTCCTTCATGTTCGAGAGCGTCGCGAAGTTTCCGTACGCGAACGACAGCCGGTAGTCGTCGTCGCGGATGTAGAGATTCTTTCTGAGCCCCTTCGGCAATCCCTCGATGAAGCAGAACTCGCAGCGATTGGCACAACGGCGGACCGTGGGCGGCTCGAGCTCGACGCCCAGGTGTTCGCCTTCTGGGCGCTCGATCTCATAGACGATGTCTTCGCCGTCCGGGAGACGAGCCTCGATGACCAGCTCGTCATCCGCCGTCAGAAATTCCCAGTCCAGGAAGTCGCCGAGTTGACGCCCGTTGACCGAGAGCAGCTCGGTTCCCGGGGCGATTCCTATTTCTTCAGCGATGCTACTCGCGGCGACCCGTGCAACTCGGACCATGTACTCCTGCACAGCAAAGGGATGACGCAGTACGCGTTTCCCCCCAGTATACGCAACGAGGAATTCCGTCTACGGCTCACGTATTTTAGCAGCTACAAGCGGCGAAAACAATCGGAGATAATCACTTCGGCCACCGCGCCGAAGGCTTCATCGAGGGGTGCTCTCCTCCGCCTGCATAACGAGACGAGCGCCGAACACTACCCCGTGTTCGGCGCTCGTACTCGGACTGGGACGTCGCGCCGCTACCGCGCGCTACACGTCGCCAGATGTCGAACTACTCGTCAAGCTACCTGTCAGGCTACTTGTCGACGGGCGCGTACTTGAATGCGGCCACGCCCTCTTGCTCCACGGTGATGCGGAACGGCTTCGATCCCTTGGGATCGACCGCCCCAACGGTCGCTTCCTGCGTCGCAACCGTCTTCCCGGTGTTATCCAGGAAGTCGACCTTCAGCGTGTACGTCTTCGCGGCGGCCGACAGGTTCTCGATGGTGCCGGCGAGCGTGTGCTTCGCGCCGTCGTGGCTGAACAGGTTGAACGTCACCTTGGCGGTGGGCTCGCTGAACAGCTTGTAGTACTTCAGCACCGAGTCGTTCAACGCCTTCTTGGCGGCGGGGTTCTTCTCGGCCTTTGTCTTTTCCTGGTAATAGTTCACAAACACCCGATAGTTCTCCGGGTTGTTCGGATCGACCTCGACAAGGCGCTCCAGCAGCGGCGGCATCTTGTCGTATTCGCCGGTCGTCAGGTACGTGACAGCGAGGTTGAACAGGCCGTCGCGGTAGTACGGGTTCTTCTTGAGTCCCGCCTCGAACAACTGTCCCGCCTCCTTCGACTTCCCCGCACGTGCTGCGTTCACGCCCGCTTCCAGCAGCTGCATGTCGGTGAACTTGTCAGGCGATGCCAGCATGTCGGTAAAGAGCTTGTTCGCGCTGGCGCTGTCGCCCGCGAGGAGCTGGACTCGCGCGAGGCCGGCCTGTGCACCGGCGTCGCCCGGGTACTCCTTGAGGTAAGCCTGATAGGCTTCCGCCGCCTGCTTCGCGATCTCGGTCTTCTTCGCGCCCTCCGCCTGATCGGCGGACGCGGCAAGCAGTTGGCCGATGTTCAGCATGACCTGCTTCTTCTCGTCCGCGTAGGCCGTGTCGGTTCCGATCGCGACGAGCATCTTCTGGAAGGCGTCGACGGCGCCTGGGATGTCCTCTTTCCCCTGGCGCGCATTGCCGATGACGTTCCACGCCACGGGCGACTTCGGATAGATCACCAACGCGCGCTCGGCGATGGCGACGGCCGAGTCGACCTGCTTCGCGTTATAGAGGTTCACGGCCTGGTTGACGAGCCCGACATAGGGCACGCGCCGGTACTGCTCCGTCTCGGACTCGCATTGCGGCATCGCCTTCTCGACCACGTCGAAGGCAGAATCCGCGGCTAGCACGATGTCGATGTTGTCCGGAGGATTGCCGGCATACCCGATCGCAGCCTTTGGCGTGACGGTCGGCTGATCCGGCAGCGACGACAGCGTGACAAGCGCGCGACCCAGTAGCCAGTTGCGACCGACGTCATTCGCGTTCGCCTGCGGGTTCGTCAGGAGCCCGATCGCCTTGGCCATCTGCTTCTTCTTCTCTTCGGGCTTGCCGATGATGCCGGCGGTGACGAGCGCGTCACGCGCGTCTTTCACTTGCTTGGGCTTCCCATCATCGATCTCGCACTTCGCGGCCGCCTGCGCACGCCCGACACCGGGGAGTGCAGCAGCAGCGAGCGCCGCGAGCATGAACGTCTTTCGAACCATCATGACCTTCTCCTGGGTGGAGCGAGACGCCCTCGAGCGCCGCGCATTCTGTGATCCTACCCTGCCCTGGCTACGCCCGTTCCGTCGCAGCGTGGGCGAGTGTCGTGACATCCTGCAGCGAACGCCCGGTGGCCTCGGCGACCAGGCGCACGTCCTCGTACTCGGGCTTTGCGCGTTGGCGTCCATCCGGCAGCGCGGAAACCTTCACGCGCACATCGTGCCCGAGCACCTCGACTGTTCGCATGTCGCGTGCGAGAGCGTGTCTCGCCACACGACTCCAGCGCACTCCTAACGTCGTCGTACGGGAGAAGAGCAACGTTTGCAGCCCTGGGGCCTCGGCATCGCGACACAACACTTCAATGCGCGTGCCCATGCGGCCCTTCTTCATAACGACGGTGATGCAGGTCACATCGAGCGCGCCGGCTTCGCGTAAGGCGTCGGCCGCGGCGGCTACGTGCTCCGGCGACATATCGTCGATGTCCGTGGCCAGCAGTGCCAGCGTCTCCTCGCCGCCCCGCCCCGACGCGCCTGCCGCCACTTCCTCCGCGAGGATGACGCGAAGCGCGTTAGGCCGGTCCGCGGGATCCTTCGTACCGGCCCCGAATCCCGAACGGAGCGGCGCGTATTCGTCAGGCGTGTAGCCTGACGAGAGCACCCGAACCAGCGCCGCGCCGGTCGGCGTCACGAGCTCACCAGACCCCGCGGGCCCGGGCTTCACGCGGAGCCCCTCGAGCAGTTTGAGCGTCGCCGGCGCGGGCACAGGCAGAACGCCGTGTGCTGCCTTCACGAACCCGTCCCCGAGCATCAGCGTCCCACAGTAGACACGCGTTATGCCGAGCTCGTGGAATCCCCAGATCGAGCCGAGGATATCGAGAATCGCGTCAACGGCGCCGACCTCATGCAGATGCACTCGCTCCGGCGTCGTGCCATGGATCTCCGCTTCCGCCGCCGTCACCGCGGTGAACGCCGCGTCGGCGCGATCGCGCACCTCTGGTGGCGCTCCGGACGCATCCAGAATGCGCCGTATGTGGCTGAGATGTCGGCCGTGCGGCTGCGGCGGAACCGTGAAGTCCACCTTCTTGCACGCGATGCCGGAGCGGTGCACGTCGGTGACGTGCACCGCGACCCCGTCGAGCCCGAGACGATGCGGAAGCGACTTCAGCCACTCCACACTCAGTCCAAGGTCGATCAGGGCGCCGAGTGTCATGTCCCCAGCGATGCCGCTGAAGGGGTCGAGGATAGCGATCGGCACAGCCGGAAAAGTTATCCGGCGCCCGCCGTACAAGGCTAGGCTTTCACCGCCGGCGCGAACGGTTTCCTGACCGGAGCGCCTCAGCGGTACGAGGCACCGCTCCCGGTGTTGTAGACGACCACTTCGGCATTGGGGTCCAAACGACCTGACTCGACGAGTTTCTGGGTCACCGCGAGGGCGCAGCCGCCCTCAGGGGCAGCGTCGATCCCGCTGCAGGACGCCAGGTGATACGTGGCCTTTCGGATCGTCTCCTCACCGACGCTGTCAGCCTCGCCTCGGCTCTCCCTCAATGCACGCAGAACGAGCCGATCCCCGAGCGGGCCAGGCACTCGCAGGCCAGCCGCATGTGTCGACGGGTTCTCCCATGGGGTGGCCGACTCCGCGCCCGCACGGAACGCACGCACCAGCGGCGCGCAGCCATCCGCCTGTGCGACGATGACGCGCGGGAAGCGCGTCTCTTTCGGTAGCCATCCCCAACGTACCATCTCGGCAAACGCCTTCCACATCCCGATGACGCCCTCGCCGCCCCCTGTCGGATACACGACGACATCCGGAAGCCGCCACTCGAGTTGCTCCGCGAGCTCGTAGCCGAGCGTCTTGTTGCCCTCGGCGCGGTACGGCTCGCGCAGCGTCGCGACGTTGAAGAAGCCGTCCGACGCGGCAAACGCGGTTGCGGCCTTGCCCGCGTCGCCGATGTGTCCGTCGACGAGCTGCAGGTCTGCGCCGACCGCTCGGATGGTGTCGAGTATCGGCTTGGGCGTCGTCGTGGGTGCGTATACTCGCACCGGCACAGCCGCCGCGGCACCGTACGCCGCGAGGGCCGCACCCGCGTTGCCGGCCGTCGGAACCACGAGCCCCGGAACTCCGTGTCCACGCGCGCGCGTCACAGCGGCGCTCAGCCCTCGGGCCTTGAACGACGCGGTCGGGTTCACCGCCTCATCCTTGACCCACAGCCGCCTAACGCCGACGTCCTTCGCGAGTTGCGGAAGCTCAATGAGTGGCGTGAACCCTTCGCCGAGCGAGACGGGCTGCTCGCCAGCCTGCAGCGGCAGCGCGTCGGCATACCGCCACATGTCCCACCGGGACCGAAGCGCGGCGCGGTCCGGCGTCGACGTGATCTCCGCGAGGAACGGTTGACCGCACTTCGGGCACGTTCCAACGCGCGCGCTGCTCGGTTCGTCGTGGCCACAGCCAGAACAGCGGAGAGTCCAGGTCGTCACGGTGTGTCGGGAGTCTGAGAGACATGAAGAACTTCAGGAACGGCGTGCGGGTCGTGCTCGTGGGACGTCGATTCGTTGGGCACTACTGTCTCCGGCGCCGCATCGTTAGGCGTCGGCTCGGTGGCGTCAGCCACCGAGGCGGCCTGCGCCGGGCCCGCGACGTCGGATGCAGTCCCCTGATGCGGACGTGCCAATCTGTCGAGCAGCTTCTGGGCGCTCGACGCGGAAAATCCGGGAAGCGCGGCGATCTGCTCGACGGTCGCATCACGAACGCCCTGCACACTCCCGAATGTCTGAATGAGCGCGCGGCGCTTCGACGGTCCGATTCCGGGGATGCTGAGCAGCTCCGACGTGACCGTGCGCAACGAGCGACGCTTCCGATTATACGTCACCGCGAACCGATGCGCTTCGTCCCGCGCCTGCTGCAGCATGCGCAGGCCCGGCGACCGGCGCGGCAGGCGAACGGGGTCGGAGCGACCGATGACGAAGATCTCCTCCTCACGCTTCGCGAGGCTGATCAACTGCAGCGTCTCGAGGTTGAGCTCTCGTAATGCGTCCGCGGCGGCACTCAGCTGGCCCTTGCCGCCGTCGATGACGACGAGGTCCGGGAGCGCCTTCTGTTCGTCGAGACGCCGCCGAAAATATCGCCCGACGACTTCACGCATCGACGCAAAGTCGTCGGTGCCAACGACCGTCTTCACCTTGAACTTGCGATACTCCGCACGGCGCGGGCGCCCGTTCTCGAACCACACGCACGAGCCCACGGTGTCGGTGCCCTGCGCGGTGGAAATGTCGAAGCACACGAGCGAGCGAGGGAGGCGTTGCAGTCCGAGGGCACGGCCCAACTCGTAGACGGGGCTCGTCGCGCGCTCCTC
>Ga0070675_100003109_pt1 | contig 12548 bp, 12 predicted proteins | sample KBSM43metaG_FD_65343 | JGI IMG/M metagenome (GOLD analysis project Ga0070675, IMG submission 65343) | Miscanthus rhizosphere microbial communities from Kellogg Biological Station, Michigan, USA - KBS M4-3 metaG | ecosystem: Host-associated > Plants > Roots > Rhizosphere > Soil ...
GTCGGCAACGTCATGCTCAAGACGGCGGAGGGGCTGGCGTCGATGCTGACCCAGTTCATCAAGGAAGAGTTCACGCGCAGCGCCTTCACCAAGCTGGCCGCGCTCGCCGCGCTGCCGGTGTTGAACCGCTTCAAGACGCGCGTTGACCACCGGCGCTACAACGGCGCTGCGCTGCTCGGCCTGCGCGGCCTGGTGTTCAAGAGCCACGGCTCGGCCGACGCGTTCGCGTTCGAGCAGGCGCTCAACCGTGCCCACGACGCGGCGAGAGCCGGCCTGCTCGACCGGGTCCAGGACCGCATCAGCGCGACGCTTGCCGCCATGCCCGCCGCGGCAGGCAAGCCCGGCGACGACAGCGCGTTCGCGCCGGTCACGGCGTTCGGCGGAGCCCAGTCGGCATGACGGCGACAGCATTGCCTCGCTTTTCGCGCATCACCGGCACCGGCAGCTATCTGCCGCCCGGTCGGCTCAGCAACGCCGATCTCGCCGCTCGTCTGGCCAAGGACGGCATTGAAACCTCCGACGACTGGATCGTCGAGCGTACCGGCATCCGCTATCGCCATTTCGCCGATCCCGACGTGGCGTGCAGCGACCTCGCCGTGCTCGCCGCGCGTCGCGCCCTCGAGGCTGCCGATTGCGACCCGAGTGCGATCGACCTGATCATCGTCGCGACGTCGACGCCCGACATGATCTTCCCGTCGGCGGCGTGCCTGGTGCAGCAGAAGCTCGGCATCGTCGGCTCGCCCGCGTTCGACGTGCAGGCCGTCTGCTCGGGCTTCATCTACGCGCTGGCGATGGCCGACTCGCTGATCAAGACCGGGATGGCGACCAGGGCCCTCGTGATCGGCGCCGAAGTGTTCTCGCGCATCCTCGACTTCAGCGACCGCACGACCTGCGTCCTGTTCGGCGACGGTGCCGGCGCAGTCGTCCTCGAGGCGAGCGAGACGCCCGGCATCCTCGCCAGCGAGCTGCATGCCGACGGCCGCTACGTCGACATCCTGTGTGTCCCGGGAACGGTCTCGGGCGGCAAGATCTTCGGCGATCCGCTGCTGAAGATGGACGGCCCTGCCGTCTTCAAGCTCGCGGTCGGCGTACTCGAGAGCGTCGCCCGCTCGGTGCTCGCGCGGGCCAACCGCCAGGAGAGCGACATCGACTGGCTGATCCCGCACCAGGCAAACATCCGGATCATGCAGAGCACCGCCAAGAAGCTGAAGCTCGCTCCCGAGAAGCTGATCGTCACCGTCGATCGACACGGCAACACCTCGGCGGCGTCGGTGCCGCTCGCCCTCGACGAATCGGTCCGTGCCGGCAAGGTCAAGCACGGCGACACGGTGATGCTCGAAGGCGTCGGCGGCGGCTTCACCTGGGGCGCGACCCTGCTCGACTTCTGATGAAGCCTTTCGCCTTCGTCTTCCCCGGCCAGGGCTCGCAGTCCGTCGGCATGCTCGAGGCATGGGGCGACCATGCCGCAGTGCGCCGGACGCTCGACGAGGCGTCGGCCGCGCTCGACCTCGACGTCGGCCGGCTGATCCGCGAGGGGCCGAAGTCCGAGCTCGATCTCACCACCAACACGCAGCCGGTGATGCTGACCGCAGGCATCGCCTGCTACCGCGCCTGGCTCGCGGAGACCGGGTTCGTGCCGACCGTCGTCGCGGGCCATTCGCTCGGCGAGTACAGCGCGCTGGTCGCTGCCGGCGCGATCAGCTTCGCCGACGCCTTGCCGCTGGTGCGCTTTCGCGCTCAGGCGATGCAGGAGGCGGTGCCGGTCGGCCAGGGGGCGATGGCGGCGATCCTCGGCCTCGACGCCGCGACGGTGGTCGCCGGCTGCGCCCAGGCCGCGACCGAGACCAGCGAGGCCGTCCAGGCGGCCAACTTCAACGACCCGAAGCAAACCGTGATCGCCGGTACCAAGGCCGGCGTCGACCGTGCCTGCGAGTTGCTCAAGACGGCCGGTGCCAAGCGGGCGCTGCTGCTCGCCGTCTCGGCGCCATTTCATTCGGCGCTGATGAAGCCCGCGGCCGAACGGCTGCGCGAGCGGCTGGCCACCATCGCGCTCGCGGCGCCTTCCGTTCCGGTGATCGACAACATCGACGTCAAGCGCGAGAGCGATCCGGCGCTGATCCGTGATGCGCTCTATCGCCAGGCGTTCGGCCCCGTGCGCTGGGCCGAGACGATCCAGGCGATCCGCGCGAGCGGAATCGGCCACATCTTCGAATGCGGGCCCGGCAAGGTGCTTGCCGGCATGGTCACGCGGATCGAGCCCGACGCGGTCGCGGCGGCAGTGTTCGACCCGCCCTCACTCGCCGGCGCCGCGGCGTTGCTGCGATGAGCGAAGCGCCGGCCGCGGCGGCTCAGGTCGCCCTCGTCACCGGCGCCTCGCGCGGCATCGGCCGGGCGATCGCGCTGGCGCTGGCGGGCAGGGGATTTCGCGTCGTCGGCACGGCGACGACCGAAGCCGGCGCCGCGGCGATCAGCGAAGCGCTCGCCGGCCACCCCGGCAGCCGCGGCATCGTCCTCGACGTCACCGACGGCGACGCTGTCGGCGCCGCGATCGACGGTGTCGTCGGCGCCGAAGGCGGCCTGCATGTGCTCGTCAACAACGCCGGCATCACCCGTGACACGCTGTCGATGCGGATGAAGGACGACGACTGGCACGCAGTGCTGGCGACGAATCTGACCGCCGTCTTTCGCGCCAGCCGTGCCGCGCTCAGGCCGATGATGAAGCAGCGCTACGGCCGGATCGTCAACATCACCTCGGTCGTCGGCGCGAGCGGCAACCCCGGCCAGGCGAACTACGCCGCCGCCAAAGCGGGTGTGGCGGGCATGACGCGTTCGCTCGCGCGCGAGGTCGGCAGCCGCGGCATCACGGTCAACTGCGTCGCGCCGGGATTCATCGAGACCGACATGACGAAGGGCTTGGCCGAAGCCCAGGCGACCGCCCTTCTGGCCCAGATCCCGCTCGGCCGGCTCGGCCAGGCGAGCGAAGTCGCCCACGCGGTGGCCTTCCTGGCCTCGCCGGAAGCGGGCTACATCACCGGCACCGAGCTGCACGTCAACGGCGGCATGCTGATGTCCTGAGGCCGGCCTCGCCGCCCCGGGGGCGAGAACGTCACGCCTTAGAATCCGCGTCTACTTTTTCACACAGCTCCCGGAGGAGTCATGAGCGACATAGAAGCACGAGTCAAGAAGATCATCGCCGAGCAACTGGGCGTTCCCGAGGCCGACGTCACGAACGAAAAGGCGTTCGTCGCCGACCTGGGCGCGGATTCGCTCGACACGGTCGAACTCGTGATGGCGCTCGAGGACGAGTTCGGGATTGAGATTCCCGATGAAGAGGCCGAGAAGATCACCACCGTCCAGCTCGCGATCGACTACGCGTCGAAGCACCAGAAGGCTGCCTGAGCCGCCTTTGGCTTGCGCTCTGCGATGAATTCGCGCCGCGTCGTCGTCACCGGCCTGGGGCTGATCAGCCCGGTCGGCAACAGTGTCGACGAGGGCTGGAAGAACCTGCTCGCCGGGCGATCGGGAATCGCCGACATCACCAAGTTCGACGCCTCGGCGTTCGCGTGCCGATTCGCCGGCGAGGTCAAGGGCTTCGACGTCGAGGACTATTTCCCGGCCAAGGAGGCGCGCCACATGGACGCCTTCATCCACTACGGCCTGGCGGCGTCGATCCAGGCGGTCAAGGACGCCGGCCTGGCGACCAACGACAAGCTCGGCGAAGAGGAAGCGCAGCGCATCGGCTGCCTCGTCGGCTCGGGGATCGGCGGCCTGCCGCTGATCGAGGACACCAAGGCCGAGCTCGAAAAGCGCGGGCCGCGCCGGATCACGCCGTTCTTCGTTCCGGCGTCGATCATCAACATGATCTCGGGCCATGTCTCGATCATGTTCGGCTTCCAGGGGCCGAACCTGGCGATCGTCACGGCGTGCACCACCGGGCTGCACTCGATCGGCATGGCCGGCCGGCTGATCGAGCACGGCGACGCCGACGTCATGATCGCCGGCGGCGCCGAGGCGACGGTCTCGCCCCTCGGGATCGGCGGCTTCGCCGCGGCGCGCGCGCTCTCGACGCGCAATGACGACCCGGCGACGGCATCGCGGCCGTGGGACAAGGATCGCGACGGCTTCGTCCTCGGCGAGGGCGCCGGCGTGCTGGTGCTCGAGGAATACGAGCACGCGAAGCGGCGCGGCGCCAAGGTCTATGCCGAGCTGGTGGGCTTCGGCATGGGCGCCGATGCATTCCACATGACGGCACCCAACGTCGAAGGGCCGAAGCGCTCGATGGCCGCGGCGCTGCGCTCGGCGCAACTCAACGGCGACGAGATCCAGTACCTGAACGCCCACGGTACGTCGACGCCGCTCGGCGATGTCAACGAGACCAACGCGATCAAGCTCGCGTTCGGCGCCCACGCGAAGAAGCTCGTCGTCAGCTCGACCAAGTCGATGACCGGCCACCTGCTCGGCGGGGCCGGCGGCATCGAATCGGTGTTCACCGTGCTCGCGTTGCGCGACCAGATCGCGCCCCCCACGATCAACATCTTCAATCAGGATCCCGAGTGCGATCTCGACTATTGCGCCAACTCCGCGCGCGAGATGAAGATGGATCACGCGGTGAAGAACAACTTCGGCTTCGGCGGCACCAACGGCACTCTCGTCTTCAAGCGGGCCTGACCGATCGGCGCCAGCGCATCGCCGCGCCGTGCCATGAGCAAAAGCTCGTCATGTGTCGTGACGCTGCGCCGTTTCGCGGTCTGGCGTCGGGCGGTGGCCAGCGTCGCCGCCGCTGCGCTTGGCGCGCTTGCCGCCTGGGCGGCAGCATCCATGGCCGCAGCGGCCAGCGGCGCCGAGCTGCAGATCCTGGTCACGGCGCTCGGCTTTGGCATCGGCACGGTCTTGCTCGCGCTCTCGCTCGCCCGGGTCGAGGCGGGCGTTCCGACCTGCCGCGACGGTCGCTGGACGTTCGCGTCCGACGGCTCACCCCATGCGCCGCAGGACGGCGAGTTTGGCGTCGCCCTCGACCTCGGCTCCTTCCTGCGCCTGACGCTGGCCAGCGCCGGCGCCCGCCGCCGGCGCTGGCTGCCGGTGCAGCGATCCGGCCTCGAGCACGAGTGGCACGCCATTCGCTGTGCGGTAATTCGCCGCCGCTCGCCGCGGCCGACCCCGTCGCAGTGAACGAATCGCTCCCTTGATGAACGCTCCCGACGCCGACGCCCCCCTGGTCGAGCGCGTCAAGCAGGGCGATGTCAAGGCCTTCGAGATGCTGGTCGTCAAGTACCAGCGGCGGATCGAAAGGCTCGTCGGCCGGATGGTGCGCGACGTTGATCTCGTTCCCGACATCGCGCAGGAGACGTTCATTCGCGCCTATCGCGCGCTGCCGCAGTTCCGCGGCGAAAGCGCGTTCTATACCTGGCTCTACCGCATCGCGGTCAACACGGCGAAGAAGACGCTGATGGAGCTCAAGCGTGATCCGCTCGTGACCGAATCGGCCCGCGCCGGGCGCGACGACGAGGACGACAATCCTCGAGCCGACCACGAGCCAAGCGACGCAGCCACCCCGGATGCGGTCCTGGCGAGCAAGCAAATCGCCGCGGCGGTGAACTTTGCGGTGGAAGCGTTGTCCGAAGACTTGCGGCAGGCGATCACGCTGCGCGAAATCGATGGTCTCAGCTACGAGGAAATCGCCGAGCTCATGAATTGTCCGATCGGCACCGTCCGATCGCGTATCTTCCGAGCTCGCGAAGCCATTGCCGCGCGGTTGCGGCCGTTGCTGGATACCCGGGAAGGCGATCGGTGGTGATTCGGTGGGACGACAAGAAGGCAGCGGGTCCTGGCGTTTGCCGGACGAATCTGGAGAGTTGTGATGGCGATGGACACTTTTGACGGAGCACCGGCGCGCCAGGCGTTGTCCGCGCTTGCCGACGGCGAGCTTGCCGGCGATGCCGGCGAGGCGGCGTTCAGGGCCTGGCGCAGCGACCCGGAGGCCCGTCGGGATTGGCACGACTGGCATCTCATCGGCGACGTCTTGCGCTCGGAGGACCTGGCCTCGAATCCCCGCGTCGAGCTTGATTTCTGCGTCGCCCTGCGGACTCGCCTGGCCGCCGAGCCGATCGTGCTGGCGCCAGCCGCAATCGCCGAACCGGCGGCGCAGCCGCCATCGGCAGGTCGGGCACCTCGTCAAGGCCGCTGGCTGTTTGCTTCCGCGGCGGCGGCCGGCTTTGTTTTGGTCGCCGGCACCTTTGCGGTCGTCCGGAGCGTCGACCGACCGGCTGCGATGCCGATCGCCCTTGCCGATGGCGCAGCCGCTGCGTCATCTGGCAATGCGCGCGAACCGACGAGCGCGGCGGCGACGGCGGCGCCTGTTGCCGAGCCCGTGGCGCCGCCGGTCGCCGTGCTGGCCGACGGCCGCATGATCCGCGACGCCCAGCTCGATCGCTATCTCGTCGCCCACAAGCAGTTCGCCGGAACATCCGCGCTTGGCGTGCCGTCGGTGTTCCTGCGCAGCGCCACGGTCGACTCGGCATCGCGCTGACGCGGCCGCACGTGCTTCTGCGTGTCGTCGCTCCGTTGACGCTCACCTGGGCGGCGCTTGCCCAGGCCTCGCCTGTTTGCGGTCCAATCGCCGCACCGGCCGCTTCGGCGACGCCGGCGAGCGAGGTGCGCTCCTGGCTGCTGCGCATTCACGATGCCGCGAGTCGGCGCAACTTTCAGGGTACCTTCGTCGTCAGCGGCGCCGGCGGCGTGGCCAGCGCTCGCATCTCCCATTTCTGCGAAGGGCCGAACCAGTACGAGCGCATCGAGTCCCTCGACGGCCGGCAGCGCAAGGTCTATCGCTACAACGACGTCGTCCAGACCGTCTGGCCCGGAAGCCACGTGGCGATGATCGAGCAGCGCGGCATGCTGAGCTCATTCCCGGCCCTGCTGCAGGCGGGCGACGACGGCATTGCCTCGTGGTACGACGTCAGGGTCGAGGGCAGCGACCGGGTCGCCGGCCACGAGGCCGACGTACTCGCGATCCGGGCGCGCGACGGCCATCGCTACGGCTACCGGCTGTGGGCCGATCGCGTCTCTGGCCTGCTGCTGCGCGCCGAGGTCGTCGGCATGCGCGGCGACGTGCTCGAGACTTCGGCGTTTTCCGACGTCGTGATCGGCATCCGGCCGCAGCCCGAATCCGTGCTGCAGGCGATGAAGAAGCTCGACGGCTACCGCGTCGTCAGGCCGGTGCTGACACCGACGCGACTCGAGAGCGAAGGGTGGACGATGCGCCAGGTGGCTCCCGGCTTTCGCGAGGTGAGCTGCGTCAGCCGGCAGATCGAAGCGCCCGATGACCCGGGCAACCAGCCGGCACCGTCGCCGGCGGTGATCCAGGCCATCTACTCCGATGGCCTCACCTACGTCTCGGTCTTCATCGAGCCGTTTCGCGCCGAGCGCCACGCCAAGCCGATGTTCGCCGCCCTGGGCGCCACTTCGACCCTCAGCCAGCGCCAGGGCGACTGGTGGGTGACGATCGTCGGTGACACGCCGCCCGCCACGCTGAAAATATTCGCCGCTGCGCTCGAGCGAAGAAAGCCGTAGGCTTTCGCTCTGGTGCGCGACTCCTCCTTTCGCCGCTCAGTTGTCAACCGCGTCGCCTGCCGACGGACCATCGCCATGCCTCAATTGATCCTTTCGCCGCGCTCGCTGGTGAGCCGCATCGCCCCGGCCCTGATCGCGCTGTCGTTCTGCCTGTTCGCCTCGGCAGCGCCGGTGGGGGCGCAGGGACTGCCCGATTTTTCCGAGCTGGTCGAAAAGGTCGGCCCGGCGGTGGTCAACATCCGCACCACCGAGCGGCCGCGCGCCGGACGCGGTGGCAGCGGCAACGAAGCCGACGAGGACATGCTCGAGCTGTTCCGTCGCTTCGGCATCATTCCGCCAGGTCAGAACCGGCCCGGCCCGCGCTCGCCGCAGCAGCCCGACGACGCGCAGCCGCGTGGAGTCGGCTCCGGCTTCATCCTCAATGCCGACGGCTATGTGATGACCAACGCCCACGTCGTCGAAGGCGCCGACGAAGTGATCGTCACCCTCGCCGACAAGCGCGAGTTCAAGGCCAAGACGATCGGCGCCGACAAGCGCTCGGATGTCGCCCTGGTCAAGATCGAGGCGACCGGGCTGCCCACCGTGCGCCTGGGCGACGTCTCCAAGCTCAAGGTCGGCGAATGGGTGATCGCGATCGGCTCGCCGTTCGGCCTCGAGAGCACGGTCACCGCCGGAATCGTCAGCGCCAAGTCGCGCGACACCGGCGACCTGCTGCCGCTGATCCAGACCGACGTTGCGATCAATCCCGGCAACTCCGGTGGCCCGCTGATCAACATGCGCGGCGAGGTCGTGGGCATCAACTCGCAGATCTACAGCCGCTCGGGCGGCTACATGGGGATCTCGTTCGCAATCCCCATCGACGAGGCGACGCGGGTCTCCGAGCAGCTGCGCGTCGGCGGGCGGGTCATCCGCGGCCGCATCGGCGTGGTCATCGCGCGCCTGACCAAGGAAGTCGCCGAGTCGATCGGGCTCGGCAAGCCGACCGGCGCGCTGGTGCAGTCGGTCGAGGCCGGGGGCCCGGCCGAAAAGGCCGGCGTCGAGCCGGGCGACGTGATCACGAAAGTCGATAGCCGGACGGTCGAGAGCTCGGTCGAGCTGCCACGGATCGTCGGCAGCATCAAGCCGGGAACGAAGGCGACCCTGCAGGTCTTCCGCCGCGGCAGCACGCGCGACCTCAACGTCGTCGTCAGCGAGCTCGAGCCCGAAAAGGTCGTCGCCCGCCGTACCCCCGATCCCCAGGCGCCGAAGCCGGCACTCGTGAGCAGCATCGGTCTGGCCGTATCCGACCTCTCCGACGCCCAGAAGCGCGAGCTGAAGACCAAGAACGGCGTTCGCGTCGACACCGCAGAGGGCGCGGCGGCGAGGGCAGGGATTCGCGAGAACGATGTCGTCCTGTCGGTCGACAACGTCGAGATCACCAGCGTCAAGCAGTTCGAGGGCGTGATGGCCAAGCTCGACAAGGCCAAGCCTGTGACGATGCTGGTGCAGCAAGGCAACCTAGCGAAGTTCTTGATCATCAAGCCAGTCCGATAGCGCGAACAGAGATGTTTGCGCCCACTTGCGCCTCTTCGGCGCCCTGTGGTGCCCTTCGAACGAGCAGTCGAGGCGTTGCAAACCGCGGTTCTCGGGGCGCTGCGTAGCCGGTGTAAATTACCCCCAGGCGGTCCACAGGCATTTGTGGATAATCTGTGGATAGAATTCGTGTTGGCGGCCTGCAACGCACAGAAATCAAGTACTGGCGCGGGTCGCGGCGGGGGTGTTTTGCATACAATGAAGTCCCAACAAGCAGTTGCCATACGTTTTGTTGGAAGGCGCGTCATTTATTCGACGTGCCTTTTTTTTAGCTTCAACGCGGCGCATTGCGCCTTCACATCGCTTCGCGATTCGAGCTTTCGCTGATACGGCTACGGCGCCGTTTCGATCCTCGCGATGCTCACCGACGACGCTCGCGAACGCATGGACCAGATCCGCAATTTCTCGATCATCGCGCACATCGATCATGGCAAGTCGACCCTTGCCGATCGGCTGATCCAGCGTTGCGGCGGTCTCTCCGATCGCGAGATGGAGGCGCAGGTGCTGGACTCGATGGACATCGAGCGCGAGCGCGGCATCACCATCAAGGCACAGACCGCTGCGCTCCAGTACACGGCCCGGGACGGTCGCGCCTATCAGCTCAACTTGATCGACACCCCCGGCCACGTCGACTTCTCGTACGAGGTCAGTCGGTCGCTTTCGGCGTGCGAGGGCGCGCTCCTGGTGGTCGACGCCAGCCAGGGCGTCGAGGCCCAGACCGTCGCCAACTGCTATACCGCGCTCGACCTCGGGGTCGAGGTGGTCCCGGTCCTCAACAAGATGGACCTGCCGCAAGCCGACCCCGAGCGTGCCCGGGCCGAGATCGAGGACGTGATCGGCATCGATGCCGACGACGCGATCCCGTGCAGCGCCAAGACCGGCGAGGGCATCGACGAGATCCTCGAGGCGGTCGTGAACCGGATGCCGGCGCCGCGCGGCAACCCGGACGGACCGCTGCGCGCCATGATCATCGACTCGTGGTTCGACAATTACGTCGGCGTCGTGATGTTGGTGCGCGTCGTCGACGGCCAGCTCCGGCGCGGCGAGCGGATCCGGCTGATGGCCAGCGACGCCGTCTACGGCGCCGACCAGCTCGGCGTCTTCACCCCGAACTCGGTGGCGCGCGAAAAGCTGTCGGCGGGCGAGGTCGGCTTCCTGATCGCGGGCATCAAGGAGCTGCAGGCAGCCAAGGTCGGCGACACGATCACGCTCGAGAAGAAGCAGCCGAACAACGCCGGCGTCGCCAGCGAGCCGCTGCCGGGCTTCAAGGAGATCCAGCCGCAGGTCTTCGCCGGCCTCTACCCGACCGAGGCGAGCGAGTACGACCAGCTGCGCGACGCGCTCGAAAAGCTCAAGCTCAACGACTCGTCGCTGCGCTACGAGCCCGAGGTCAGCCAGGCGCTCGGCTTCGGTTTCCGCTGCGGCTTCCTCGGCCTGCTGCACATGGAGATCGTCCAGGAGCGGCTCGAGCGCGAGTTCGATCAGGATCTGATCACGACCGCGCCCTCGGTCGTGTACGAGGTCCAGCTCAACAGCGGCGACGCGATCCAGATCGAGAACCCGTCCAAGATGCCCGACCCGGGCCGGATCGCCGAGATCAGGGAGCCGATCGTCACGGTCCAGCTCTACATGCCGCAGGAGTATGTCGGCCCGGTGATGACGCTCGCCAACCTGAAGCGCGGCGAGCAGAAGAACATGGCCTACCACGGCCGGCAGGTGCTGCTCACCTACGAGATGCCGCTGGCCGAGATCGTGCTCGACTTCTTCGACAAGCTGAAGAGCGTCTCGCGCGGCTACGCCTCGATGGACTACGAGTTCAAGGAATACCGCGCCGCCGACGTCGTCAAGGTCGACATCCTCCTGAACGGCGAGAAGGTCGATGCCCTCTCCATCATCGTCCACCGCAGCCAGAGCCAGTTCCGGGCGAGGGCGGTGGTGTCGAAGATGCGCGAGCTGATTTCGCGGCAGATGTACGACGTTGCGGTGCAGGCGGCGATCGGCGCCAACATCATCGCGCGTGAGACAATCAAGGCCTTGCGCAAGAACGTGATCGCCAAGTGCTATGGCGGGGACATCACGCGCAAGAAGAAGCTGCTCGAAAAGCAAAAGGCCGGCAAGAAGCGCATGAAGCAGATCGGCTCCGTCGAGGTGCCGCAGGAGGCGTTCCTGGCCATTCTCCAAGTGGACGACTGATGGGTTTGCTGACCGGTTTGCTCTATGCCTGTCTGGCCGTTTTCGGCCTCGGCTGGTATCTCAACAAGTGGTCGGGCAACTTCTCGCTTCTCCTTTTCATCCTCACCGTCGTGACCTTCGCCTACTGGTTGGCGGAGCGCTTCTATTTCGCGCCGCGTCGCCTCGCTGCAGTGGCTACCTTCGAGCAGCAGGACGCTGCCCGGCGCGAGGAACTGGCGAGGAAGGGCATCACCCGGGTCGACGACAACGTCGCCGCGACCCGCCAGGCGCTGCTGATGCAGCCTTGGTGGCTCGACTGGACGGCGGGCCTCTTCCCGGTCATCCTGGTCGTGTTCCTGCTGCGCTCGTTCCTGTTCGAGCCGTTCAAGATCCCGTCCGGCTCGATGATGCCGACGCTGCTTGTCGGCGACCTGATCCTGGTCAACAAGTTTCACTACGGCGTGCGCCTGCCGGTGATCAACAAGAAGGTCGTTGCCAACCACGATCCCGCGCGCGGCGACGTGATGGTGTTCCGCTTTCCCAAGGATCCGAGCACCGACTACATCAAGCGCGTCGTCGGCTTGCCGGGAGACGAGGTCGTCTTTCGCAACCAGCAGTTGTTCATCAACGGCCAGCAAGTGCCTGTCACGGCGCTGCCGCCGCCCGGGTTCTACGACGAAGAAGCACGTCGTTACTCGCCCGAGTTCAAGGAGAAGCTCGGCACGGTAGAACACGGCATCCTCATTAATCCTCAATCGACGCCTTTTTTCGGCAGCCAGGAAGGCAATCAATTTCCGTTCCGCGAAAACTGCCGCTACAGTGCCGAGGGGGTCGCCTGCAAGGTGCCTCCGGGCCACTATTTCATGATGGGCGACAACCGCGACAACTCGCTCGATTCACGCTATTGGGGCTTCGTTCCCGACGCCAACATCGTCGGCAAGGCATTCTTCATCTGGATGAACTTTGGTGACCTGAAGCGGATCGGGTCGTTCCAATAGAGGGCGATGGCATTCGCCTGAAAGGACGAGGGAGCGGATGACCGGTCAAGTCGCTAGAGCGAGCCGCCAGCGCGGCATCACCCTGTTCGGGCTCATGTTCTGGGCCATCATCGTGGGCTTCCTTGCTCTCATCGGCATGCGTGTCCTGCCGGCGGTGAACGAATACTTCACGATCAAGCGAACGGTCAACAGGATCGTGTCAGAAGGATCGACAGTCCCCGAGATTCGTGCCGCGTT
>Ga0070675_100003113_pt1 | contig 12541 bp, 10 predicted proteins | sample KBSM43metaG_FD_65343 | JGI IMG/M metagenome (GOLD analysis project Ga0070675, IMG submission 65343) | Miscanthus rhizosphere microbial communities from Kellogg Biological Station, Michigan, USA - KBS M4-3 metaG | ecosystem: Host-associated > Plants > Roots > Rhizosphere > Soil ...
CTGCCGGTCGTCATCCTCGGCGGCCTCACCTCGATCCCCGGCGCGATCATCGGCGGGCTGATCATCGGGGTCGGCGAGAAGCTCTCGGAGATCTACATCGGGCCGATGTTCGGTGGCGGCGTCGAGATCTGGTTCGCCTACGTCCTCGCTCTGGCTTTTCTCCTCGTCCGGCCGCAAGGCCTGTTCGGCGAGAAGATCATCGACCGCGTCTGACCATGCTGTACCGCGAAAACGGCCAGTTCAAGACGAGCTATCGCGCCGACCAGCAGGTCTTCCCGATCCGGCAGGACCGGATCGCGATGGCGGTGCTGCTCGGGCTGGCCGTCGTCGCCGTGCCGCTGCTCGCTTCCGAATACATGATGCGGGCGATCCTGATCCCGTTTCTCATCCTGTCGCTCGCCGCGCTCGGCCTGAACATCCTCGTCGGCTACTGCGGCCAGATCTCGCTCGGCACCGGTGCCTTCATGGCGGTCGGCGCCTATGCGGCCTACAACTTCCAGGTGCGCATCGACGGCATGCCGGTGGTCGCGTCGCTGCTCCTGGGGGGCGTCTTCGCGACCATCGTCGGCGTGATCTTCGGGATCCCCTCGCTTCGCATCAAGGGCCTGTACCTCGCCGTCGCCACGCTCGCGGCGCAGTTCTTCGTCGACTGGGCGTTCCTGCGGATCCGCTGGTTCACCAACGACTCGCCCTCGGGATCGGTCAGCGTCGCCGGGCTGAGCGTGCTCGGCTACCCGATCGAGTCGCCGGCGCAGAAGTACGTCTTCTGCCTGGCGTTCCTGATCGTCTTCGGGGTGCTCGCGAAGAACCTCGTTCGCGGCGCCATCGGCCGCGAGTGGATGGCGATCCGCGACATGGACGTCGCGGCCGAGGTGATCGGCATCCGTCCGGTGTACTCGAAGCTGACCGCCTTCGCCGTCTCGAGCTTCATCGTCGGCGTCGCCGGGGGCCTGTGGGCGTTCGTCTATCTCGGCTCGTGGGAGCCGGCCGCGTTCAGCATCGACCGCTCGTTCCAGCTCCTCTTCATGATCATCATCGGCGGCCTCGGCTCGATCATGGGCAGCTTCTTCGGCGCCGCGTTCATCGTCGTCCTGCCGATCGTCCTCGACAACCTGCCGCAGCTCTTCGGCATTCCGATCGACACCGCGATGGCCTCGCACCTGACCTTCATGATCTTCGGCTCGCTGATCGTCTTCTTCCTGATCGTCGAGCCGCACGGCCTGGCGCGCCTGTGGTCCACGGCCAAGGAAAAACTGCGCCTCTGGCCCTTCCCGCACTGACAACGAAAAGAAAGAAAGCGCTCTTTCACCAACGCACCCCGCGTGCCCTCTCTGGAGACATCACATGAAATCGAGAACCCCGGCCCTTTCGATGCTGCTGTCCGGCCTGGCGCTGGCGGCGGGCCTCGTCGCCCCGGCCGCCTTCGCCCAGGAAAAGGAACAGTTCTTCCCGATCCTTCCCTATCGCACCGGTGCCTATGCGCCGAACGGCGTGCCCTGGGCGAACGGCTATGTCGACTACCTCAAGCTCGTCAACGCGCGCGGCGGCATCAACGGCGTGAAGATCATCTTCGAGGAGTGCGAGACCGGGTACGCCACCGACAAGGGCGTCGAGTGCTACGAGCGGCTCAAGGGCAAGCACGGCGGCGCGACACTGTTCCAGCCCCTGTCCACCGGCATCACCTTCGCCCTCACCGGCAAGGCGCCCGGCGACAAGATCCCGCTGGTCACGGTCGGCTACGGGCTGAGCGAATCGCAGGACGGCGGCGTCTTCAAGTGGAACTTCCCGATCGCCGGAACCTACTGGGTCGCCGCCGACGCGATCATCCAGGAGATCGGCAAGAAGGAAGGCGGCCTGGCCAAGCTGAAGGGCAAGAAGATCGCCCTCGTCTACCACGACAGCCCGTACGGCAAGGAGCCGATCGCCCTGCTGCAGGAGCGTTCGAAGATGCTCGGCTACGAGCTGCAGCTGCTGCCCGTCACCGCGCCCGGCGTCGAGCAGAAGTCGACCTGGCTGCAGATCCGCCAGAGCCGGCCCGACTACGTGCTGCTCTGGGGCTGGGGCGTGATGAACTCGACCGCGATCAAGGAAGCGCAGGCCACCGGCTACCCGCGCGAGAAGATGTACGGCGGCTGGTGGTCGGGTGCCGAGCCGGACGTCAAGGACCTCGGCATGGGCGCCAAGGGCTACAACGCGGTGGCGATGCAGCACGGTGCCGAGCCCAACTCGAAGGTCGTCAAGGACGTCCTGACGATGGTCCACGACAAGGGTCAGGGAACGGGCCCGAAGGAAGAGGTCGGCTCGGTGCTCTACATGCGCGGCGCGATGTCGGCCATGATCGGCGTCGAGGGCGTGCGCCGGGCGCAGGAGCGCTACGGCAAGGGCAAGGTCATGACCGGCGAAGAGACCCGCTGGGGCCTGGAGAACCTGGCGCTCGACCAGAAGAAGCTCGACGCCCTCGGCTTTGCCGGCGTAATGCGGCCGATCTCGACCAGCTGCGCCGACCACATGGGCGCCAACTGGGTGCGCGTGCACACCTGGGACGGCAGCAAGTGGGTGTTCAGCTCGGAGTGGCTGCAGGCCGACGAGCAGATCATCAAGCCGATGGTCAAGAGCGCGGCCAACAAGTACGCCGACGAGAAGAAGCTGACGCGGCGCACACCTGAGGACTGCCAAACCTGAAGGTTCGACAACCTCAGGCGCGAGCGCCTGAACAGGGCTGCTCCTTCCCCAACCCCTCCCTCCGAGAGGGAGGGGCGGGCCCCGGTGGGGCCCCTTTTCAAAGCGTCGCGTGCGGCGCTTCGACAAGTGAGCCAAGTATGAGCACCGCTTCCACCGTCCTCCTCGATGTCAACGGCATCGAGGTCATCTATTCGCACGTCATCCTGGTGCTGAAGGGCGTGTCGCTGCAGGTGCCCGAAGGCAAGGTCGTCGCCCTCCTCGGCGGCAACGGCGCAGGCAAGACGACGACGCTGCGCGCGGTGAGCAACCTGCTGCGGGCCGAGCGCGGCGAGGTCACCAAAGGCTCGATCGAGCTGCGCGGCGAGCGCATCGAGCGCCTCAGCACCTCCGACATGGTCGAGCGCGGCGTGGTCCAGGTCATGGAAGGCCGGCACTGCTTCGCCCACCTGACGATCGAGGAGAACCTGCTGACCGGCGCCTACACCCGCCGGGACGGCAAGGCGGCGGTCGCGGCGACGCTCGAGAAGGTCTATCGCTACTTCCCGCGCCTGCGCGAGCGGCGCGGCTCGCAGGCGGCCTACACCTCGGGCGGCGAGCAGCAGATGTGCGCGATCGGCCGGGCGCTGATGGCTGCCCCGAAGATGGTGCTGCTCGACGAGCCCTCGATGGGCCTGGCGCCGCAGATCGTCGAGGAAGTGTTCGAGATCGTGAAGGACCTGAACCAGAAGGAAGGCGTCACCTTCCTGCTGGCTGAGCAGAACACCAATATGGCCCTGCGCTACGCCGACTACGGCTACATCCTGGAAAGCGGCCGGGTCGTCATGGACGGTGCCGCCGCCTCGCTGCGCGAGAACGAGGACGTGCGCGAGTTCTATCTCGGCACCGGCTCGGCCTCGGGCGAGCGCAAGAGCTACCGCGACGTGAAGAGCTACAAGCGCCGCAAGCGCTGGCTCTCCTGAGGAGAAACGCCATGGCCCGCGCCGATGCCGAAGCCCTGAAGCCGCTCGCGCTGCTGCTGCGCCAGCTGCGCGAGATCAAGGGCGTGAAGGAGAAGAGCGCCGGCATCTTCTATGGCCGAAACGAGGCCTTCATCCACTTCCACGTCGAGGACGGCGCCTTGTTCGCCGACCTGAAGAAGGCCGGCGGCAGCGGCTTCGACCGCTATCCGCTGGCGACGCCGACCGAGCAGCGCAAGCTGGTCGAGGACGCGAAGCTGCGGGCCCGGCGCTTCGACGACGACTGACGCCTGGCATGACTGCGAGATGACCGTGAGCGACCATTTCGACGCGCTGGAAACGCGCGACCCCGAGCAGCGCGAAGCCGCGCTGATGGCGGCCCTCGCCGCGCAGGTAGCGAATGCCCGCGCGAATGCGCCGGCGGGCATGGAACGGTTCGCCGGCTTGACGCCTGCGGTGGGCAGCCGCGCGGTGCTCGCGACCCTGCCGGTGCTGCGCAAGAGCGAGCTGCTCGAGCGGCAGCGCGCCTCGCTTGCCAAGGACGCGTTCGGCGGCTTCGCGGCGATCGGCTGGGGTGCCGCGCGTCCGCCGGCACGACGGGCGACGCAGGTGTTCGTCTCGCCGGGCCCGATCCACGAGCCGCAAAGCGCGCGATCCGACTACTGGCGCATGGGCCGCGCCCTGTTCGCCGCCGGGTTTCGCGCTGGTGACCTGGTGCACAACAGCTTCAGCTATCACTTCACGCCGGCCGGCGCGATGATGGACAGCGGCGCGGTGGCGGTCGGCTGCACCGTCTTTCCCGCGGGCACCGGCCAGACCGAGCTGCAGCTGCAGGCGATGGCCGACCTGCGGCCCGACGCCTATGTCGGCACGCCGAGCTTCCTGCGCATCCTGCTCGAGAAGGCCGACGAGACCGGTGTCGCCCTGCCGTCGCTGAAGAAGGCCTCGCTCGGCGGCGAGGCGTTCCCGGCGGCGCTGCGCGATTGGCTCGCGGCGCGCGGCATCGCCGGCTACCAGAGCTACGGCACCGCCGACCTGGGCCTCGTGGCCTACGAGACCGAAGCGCGCGAGGGCCTGGTCGTCGACGAAGGCGTGATCGTCGAGATCGTGCGGCCCGGCACGGGCGATCCGGTCGCCGACGGCGAGGTCGGCGAGGTGGTCGTGACGACGCTCAACCCTGATTACCCGCTGATCCGCTTCGGCACCGGCGATCTTTCGGCGGCGCTGCCCGGCAGCTGCCCGACAGGCCGGACGAACCTTCGCATCCGCGGCTGGATGGGACGCGCCGACCAGTCGGCCAAGGTGCGCGGCATGTTCGTCCATCCGCCGCAGGTGGCGGAGATCGCGCGCCGCCATCCGGAAGTGAAGAAGGCGCGGCTGGTCGTCAGCGGCGAGCGTGCCGACGACCGGATGTCGCTGCAGGTCGAGGTCGAAGGCGCCGCGCCCGAAGGCCTGGCCGAGCGCATCGCCGGGACGATCCGCGAGGTCACGAAGCTGCGCGGCGAGGTCGCCGTGCGCACGCCGGGCAGCTTGCCGAACGACGGCAAGGTGATCGAGGACACGCGCAAGTACGACTGAGCGGGCGCCGGCGCAGCAGACGCCTCGCCGCCGCGGCAAGACCCGTCAGCTGTCGACCTTGACGTCGGCGTCCTTCACCACCTTCGCCCACTTCGCGATCTCGGTGCGGATGAAGGTGGCGAACTTGTCGGCCGAGCCGCCGCCGTCCTCGGCGCCGTAGGTGTCGAGCTTTTCCTGCACGTCGGGCATCGCCAGCACGGTGTTGACGTCGGCGTTCACCTTCTGCGTGATCGCCAGCGGCAGGCCCCTCGGCCCGACCAGGCCGTACCAGGTGGTTGCCTCGAACCCCTCGAAGCCCTGCTCCTGCATCGTCGGCACGTTCGGATGGCCCTTGGCGCGCCGGGTGCGCGTCTGGGCGATGGCGATCACCCGGCCATTGGCGACATGCGGCGTCGCCGCGGTCATGGTCTCGAAGCTGTAGTTGATCTGGCCGCCGATCAGGTCGGTGAGCAAGGGGCCGCTGCCCTTGTACGGCACGTGCAGGGCATCGACCTTGGCCTGGAGCTTGAACATCTCGAGGGCCAGGTGCTGGGCCGAGCCGGCGCCGGCCGAGCCGAAGCTGATCTGGCCCGGCTTGGCCTTGCACAAGGCGACGATGTCCTTCACCGTCTTCGCCGGCTGCGCCGTGTTGCCGATCAGCAGGTTCGGGGTGACGCCCACCAGCACGATCGGCACGAAGTCGCGCTCGGCGTTGTAGCGCAGCTTGGGCTGCAGGCTCGGGGCGAGCGCGTGGCTGTTGATGTGCGCCATCAGCAGCGTGCTGCCGTCGCCGGGGAGTTGCGACACGTAGTCCGCGGCGATCACGCCGGCGGCACCGGCCTTGGTCTCGACCACGACCTGCTGCCCCCACATCCCGGTGAGCTTCTGGCTGAGCACGCGAGCCAGCGCATCGGTGCCGCCGCCGGGCGGAAAGCCGACGACGATGCGCACCGGCGCGCTTGGCCAGGCCTGGGCGCGAAGGCCGGGCAGGCCGAGGGTGGCGGCAGCGCCGGCACCGGCCTGGAGAACGAGGCGTCTTTTCATGAGGAAGCTCCGGGGAAGGAAAACCGAGCCTCAGGCCGCAGCCTGGAGGGATTGCCGCTGCGGATGCGAGGCGAAGAAGTCCATCGCCGCCTGGACACCGCTGCCGGTGGTGGCGACGCCGGCGAGCTTCAGACCCATCTCCACGCCGGCGAGCGCGGCCATGAGCGTCAGGTCGTTGCTGTCGCCCAGATGGCCGACGCGGAACATCCGGCCCTTGACCTTGCCGAGGCCGGTGCCGAGCGAGAGGTCGAAGCGGTCGTGGATCAGCTTTCGCAGGGCATCGGCATCGACGCCTGCGGGCGTGATCACGCCGGTCAGCACCGGGGAATGCGCGCTGGCGTCGGCACATTGGATCGGCAGGCCCCAGGCGCGGACCGCACCGCGCACCGCCTCGCCCCAGCGCTGATGGCGGGCGAACACCGCGGCCAGCCCCTGGCCGAGGATCATGTCGAGCGCCTCCGACAGCGCATAGAGCAGGTTGGTGTTCGGCGTCGACGGCCAGTAGCCGCCCTTGTTCATCTCGACGATCTCGTCCCAGCCCCAGTAGGCCTTTGGCAGCGTCGCCGCCTTGCTCGCCTCGATCGCCTTGGGCGAGAGGGCGTTGAAGGAGATGCCGGGCGGCATCATCAGGCCCTTCTGCGAGCCGGCCATGGCGACGTCGACGCCCCACTCGTCGTGCCGGTAGTCGGCACAGGCGAGGCCGGAGATGGTGTCGACCAGGAGCAGCGCCGGATGGCCGGCGGCGTCGATCGCCCGGCGCACCGCGGCGATGTCGGAGATCACGCCGGTCGAGGTCTCGCTGTGCACCACACAGACGGCGCGGATCGCGTGCGACCGGTCCTGGCGCAGCCGTGCCTCGATCAGCTCGGGCTGCGCCGGCTTCCGCCACGACCACGGCAGGCCGGTCGCCGGGTCGGTGCCGGGCACGCTCAGGAACTCGGGCTTCAGGCTCAGGCGCTGGGCGATCTTGTGCCAGAGCGACGCGAACTGGCCGGTCTCGAACATCAGCACCGAATCGCCCGGGCTCATCAGGTTGGAGAGCGCCGCTTCCCAGGCGCCGGTGCCCGAGCCGGCGTAGATGACGACCGGATGGCGGGTCTGGAAGACCTGCTGCATCCCCGCGATGACGCGCTTGCCGAGCACCGCGAACTCCGGCCCGCGGTGGTCGATGGTGGGCAGGCTCATCGCTCGCAGGATCCGGTCGGGCACGGGGCTCGGCCCGGGAATCTGCAGGAAGTGGCGGCCGCTGGGATGCTGGTCGAGGGCGATCATGGGAGGACTCCGGTCGGCCGCAAGTTTTGCATGCAAACCGACCTTGTCAAGCCGAAGTTCCTCTAAGTCGGCACGCTTCAGCGGCTCGCTTTTTGCATACAAAATAGCCCATGGCCAAGATCCTTGCCATCCCCGCGGGCGTGCTCCACCTCCAGGTCGGTACCCGCCTGCGCCAGCTGATCGTCGAGGGTGCGATCGCGCCCGGCGCCAAGCTCAACGAGCGCGCCCTGGCCGAGCAGCTGCACGTCTCGCGCACGCCGCTGCGCGAGGCGATCCGGATGCTGGCCGCCGAGGGCCTGGTCGACCTGCTGCCGAATCGCGGCGCGGTCGCGGCCCAGCTTTCGGCGCAGAGCATCGCCGATACCTTCGAGGTGGTGGCCGGTCTCGAAGGCCAGTCGGGAGAGCTCGCGGCCGGGCGCATCACCGAGGGCGAGCTGAGTGAGATCCGCGCCCTCCACTACGAGATGCTCGCCGCCCACACCCGCCGCGACCTGCCCACCTACTACCGGCTCAACGCGACCATCCACAACCAGATCAACGCCGCCGCGCGCAACCCGGTGCTGGCCCACACCTACCGGACGGTCAACGCCCGCCTGCAGGCGCTGCGCTTTCGCTCCAACCTCGACGAGTCGAAGTGGAGCCGCGCGGTTCAGGAGCACGAGCGCATGATCGAGCTGCTCGGTGCACGCGACGGCGCCCGGCTGCGCAAGCTGCTGATCGCCCATGTCGAGCACAAGCGCGACGCGGTGCTCGCCCTGCTCGAGGAAAGCGAGACCGCAGCGGCGGCCCGGTCCCGCGCATGAACGCGCCCCTGCCCGGGCTCGTGACGCGCTCGACCGCCGAACGCGCGGCGGCGACGATCGCCCGTCTCGGCGGCCCCGAGGCGGCCCGACTCGCCCACCGCCTTGCGACCGAGACCCAGGGCGAGGTGCTGTTCGACGCCGGCTCGCGCGGCCGGTACGCGACCGACGCCTCGATCTACCAGGTGATGCCGCTCGGCGTGTTCGTGCCGCGCACGCACCAGGACGTCGCCGCGGCCCTCGCCATCGCCCGCGAGCTCGGCGCACCGCTGCTCTCGCGCGGGGCCGGAAGCTCGCAATGCGGCCAGACCGTCGGCGCGGCGCTGGTCGTCGATGCCAGCAAGCACCTGCGCAAGGTGCTGGCGATCGACGAGAAGGCGATGACCGCCGAGGTCGAGCCCGGCATCGTCCTCGACGCGCTCAACGCCCGCCTCAAGCCGCACGGGCTGTGGTTCCCGGTCGATGTCTCGACCAGCGCCCAAGCAACGATCGGCGGCATGGCCGGCAACAACTCCTGCGGCTCGCGCTCGATCGCCTACGGCAACATGGTGCACAACGTGCTCGGCATCGATGCCTGGCTGAGCGACGGCAGCGAGCTGTCGTTCGGGCCGGTGGCGAGCCTCGGGGCGAAGGAGCGCGAGATCGCCGACTTCGTGCGCGGCCTGGCCGAGGCGCATGCTGGCGACATCGAGGCACGCTGGCCGAAGGTGATGCGCCGCGTCGGCGGCTACAACCTCGACATCTTCCGGCCGCAGAGCGAGCGCCCCTACACGAGCGACGGCAGCGTCAACCTCGCGCACCTGCTGGTGGGCTCCGAGGGCACGCTCGCCGCCTACCGCAGCCTGAGGCTGAAGCTCGCGCCGCTGCCGCGGTCCAAGGTGCTGGGCGTGGTCAACTTCCCGACCTTTCGCGCCGCCATGGCCGCGGCGCAGCACCTGGTGACGCTGGGCCCGACCGCGGTCGAGCTCGTCGACCGGACGATGATCGAGCTGGCCCGCGCCAACCCGGCCTTCCGGCCGACGATGGAAGCGGCGCTGATCGGCGCGCCGGCGGCGATCCTGCTGGTCGAGTTCAGCGGCGACGATCGCCGCGAACTGCTGCGCCGGCTGAAAGCGCTGGTGGAGATGGTGGCCGACCTCGGCCTGCCCGGCGCGGTGGTGGAGATGGCCGACGAGGGACCGCAGAAGGCCCTGTGGGAAGTGCGCAAGGCCGGCCTCAACATCATGATGAGCCTCAAGGGCGACGGCAAGCCGGTCAGCTTCATCGAGGACTGCGCCGTGCCGCTCGAGCACCTGGCCGACTACACCGACGCGCTGACCGAGGTCTTCGCCCGGCACGGCACGCGCGGCACTTGGTACGCGCATGCTTCGGTCGGCACGCTGCACGTCAGGCCGATCCTCGACATGCGCAGCGACGGCGCCGCGAAGATGCGCTCGATCGCCGAGGAGGCGAGCGCGCTGGTCCGCAAGTTCAAGGGCGCCTACAGCGGCGAGCACGGCGACGGACTGTGCCGCGGCGAATGGATCGCCTGGCAGTTCGGCGCCGGCATCGACGCCGCGTTCCGGGCGATCAAGCAGCGGCTGGATCCCATCGGCTTGTTCGCGCCGAACCGGATCGTGGATCCGCCGAGGATGGACGACGCGAGCCTGTTCCGCTATCCGCCGACCTATCGGACGATTCCGCTGAAGACCGCGCTCGACTGGTCGGCGTGGAACGTGCAGAACGATCCGCTGACCGAAGCGACCAGCGCGCCGGGCAGCGGCGGCGACCCGAGCGGCGGCCTCGCCAAGGCGGTCGAGATGTGCAACAACAACGGCCACTGCCGCAAGTTCGACGCCGGCACGATGTGCCCGAGCTTTCGCGTCACCCGCGACGAGAAGCACCTGACCCGCGGCCGGGCGAACACGCTGCGCCTGGCGCTCTCGGGCCAGCTCGAAGGCGTCGACGTGGCGGAGCCGCTGGCGAGCGACGCGGTGCAGGAAGCCCTGGCCCTCTGTGTCGGCTGCAAGGGCTGCAAGCGCGACTGCCCGACCGGCGTCGACATGGCGCGGATGAAGATCGAGGCGACGGCGCGGCGCAAGGCGGTGCGGGGATTCACCCTGCGTGATCGCTGCATCGGCGGATTGCCGGCGCTGGCGCGGGTGGCGCGGCGCGTGCCGTGGCTGCCGAACCTGCGCAACCGGGTCGGCTGGGTCCGTCGCCTCGGCGAACGCTGGCTCGGAATTTCGGCCAAGCGCTCGCTGCCGGCGTGGCGGCGCGACACCTTCGACCGGGTCGCGCCCACGCTCGGGCTCGCCAGCCGCGATGAGGCACTCGCCGCCGACAAGTCGGTGGTGCTGTTCGTCGACACCTTCAACGGCAACTTCGAGACCGAGAACGCGGTCGCCGCGGTGCGGGTGCTGCAGGCCGCGGGCTACGCGGTGCATGTGGCGCGCGCGGCCGACGGCGGCGAGCTCTGCTGCGGCCGCACCCTGCTCGCCGCCGGCATGACGGAGGAGGCGCGGGCACGGGCGTCGGAACTGCTCGCCGCCTTCCTGCCGTTCGCCGAACGCGGCATCGCCATCGTCGGCCTCGAGCCGTCGTGCCTGCTGTCGCTGCGCGATGAGATCCAGGTCATGGGCCTTGGCGAATCCGCGCCAACGGTCGGCGGCCAGGCGCTGCTGTTCGAGGAGTTCGTCGTCCGCGAAGCCCGCGCCGGCCGCTTTGCGCCCGCGCTGCAGCCTGCAGCGCGGCCGATCCTGGTGCACGGCCACTGCCACCAGAAGGCGTTCGGCACCGCGCCCAAGGTGCTGGAAGCGCTGCGCCTCATTCCCGGCGCCGAGCCCACGCTGATCGAAAGCTCGTGCTGCGGCATGGCCGGCACCTTCGGCTACGAGGCCGAGCACTACGAGACATCGATGGCGATGGCCGAGCTCAGCCTGCTGCCGGCGGTGCGCCTGGCGCCCGATGCGCTGGTCGTCGCCGACGGCACCAGCTGCCGGCATCAGATCGCCGACGGCGCCGGGCGGGAGGCGCTTCATCTCGCCCGGGTTCTGTGCGACCGACTGGCCTAGCGTCGCGGCGTCGACGGGGTTTCTGCGGTTGCGGTCCGCGGCCCGGGCTCGAAGAATGAATCGCACCCCACGCCCTTCGAGAGCCCTGATGAAAAGACTCCTCCTGGCCGCCGCCGGCCTGCTCCTTTGCGCCGCGGCTTCCGCTGAATACCCCGAAAAGCCGATCACCATCGTCGTGCCCTTCGCCGCCGGCGGACCGACGGACAAGGTCGCGCGCGACCTGGCCGAGGCGCTGCGCAAGCCGCTGGGCAACCAAAGCATCATCATCGACAACGTTGGCGGCGCCGGCGGCACGCTCGGCGCTGCCAAGGTGGCGCGAGCCACGCCGGACGGCTACACGGTGCTCCTGCATCACATCGGCATGGCGACGTCGCCGGCGCTTTATCGCAAGATGACGTACGACACGCTCGGCGACTTCGAGTACCTCGGCATGATCAACGACGTGCCGATGACGATCGTCGGCAAGCCCGGCCTGCCGGCCAACAACTACGTCGAGCTGACGAAGTGGATGGAGGCGAACAAAGGCAAGATCAATCTCGCCAATGCCGGCCTCGGCGCCGCCTCGCACCTGTGCGGCCTGCTGTTCCAGAGCACCTTGAAGATCGACATGCAGACGGTGCCGTACAAGGGCACGGCGCCGGCGATGAACGACCTGCTCGGCGGCCAGGTCGATCTGATGTGCGACCAGACGACGAACACCAGCGGGCAGATCGCCGCCAAGGCGATCAAGGCCTACGCGGTCACCTCGAGCAAGCGGCTGACGACCCCGGCGCTGAAGGACCTGCCGACACTCGACGAAGCCGGCCTGAAGGGCTTCAACGTGACCATCTGGCACGGCCTCTATGCACCCAAGGGCACGCCCAAGGCGGTGGTCGACAAGATCAACGCCGCGCTCAAGGTGGCGCTCAAGGATCCGGAATTCGTCAAGCGCGAAGAGGCGCTCGGCGCGGTGATCATCAGCGACAGCCGGGTCAACGGCGCCGAGCACAAGAAGTTCGTCGAGGCCGAGATCAACAAGTGGGGCCCGGTCATCAAGGCCGCCGGCCAGTACGCCGACTGAGCCGGGTTGCGTCAGCCCGCATTGCGGGCCGATCTCGCGGCGCCGCCGGTCAGCTGACGGCGCGGATGGTCAGCGGGATCGTCACCGGTCCGTCGTTGACCAGGTGGACCTTCATGT
>Ga0070675_100003120_pt1 | contig 12533 bp, 6 predicted proteins | sample KBSM43metaG_FD_65343 | JGI IMG/M metagenome (GOLD analysis project Ga0070675, IMG submission 65343) | Miscanthus rhizosphere microbial communities from Kellogg Biological Station, Michigan, USA - KBS M4-3 metaG | ecosystem: Host-associated > Plants > Roots > Rhizosphere > Soil ...
GCACGTCCTGCCGCGTCTCAGTGGTGACTCGGAGCTGGTAGGCACCCCACCACACGAGCCCGGCAAGGCCGAGGGCCCAGCAGGTCCTTTCGCCGGCCAGCAGCCAGGCGCTCCTCGTTACCATGGATGGTGACCCCCCACCATTGGTGGTGACAATCGGGCGCCATCACCCATACGGGTCGAGGGATATGCGGGAGTCATCCAGCCTCGTCAGCTGGTTTGAGCAAGCCGTGTGCCGCGCGAAGCGAATGACTTGATTCAGTGGAACGTAGGAGCGCGATCGCCAGGGTGCCGGGTCCCTGAAAAGATCGCGGGAGGGTGTTCGCGGTCGGTACACCTCCCGCGGCGCCGGCTCAGCAATTCGATAGGCCACTCGGCCACACGCCGACCACTGCGGGCGCCGGCCAGGCGCCTATCGAATCCTGGCCCCCGGGACCCGGGGGAATGGGCGAAGTCGGGCCGTCTGAAAGAAGCGCGCAGGGCAGCGGACGCGCTCCTGGCAGCGAGGCCGGACTTCGCCGGGGAAGAGTCCCCGCTAGCGCGTGAAGCGCAACTCGCCTCGCGCCGACGACAGCACGAGCGTGCCGTTCGACAGCGTCACCGTGCTATCACCACTGAGCAGACGGCCGTAAGTGGACTCGAACGCCATGGTCGGGCACGCCGCCCGCGTGCACGCCAGCGCGGGTCCCGCGGTCAGCGTCTGCCCAGACAACGAAAACGAGCCGCCGCACATGTTGCAGTCCGCGCGCGTCGACAGACGCCCGTCGGCGAAGGTGAGCGTGTAACTCGCGCCGGCCGGTGTGGCCTGGACGGCGTTCCCTGCTGGCTGAAGTGACTGGAGATTCCACGTGCCGGCCAACTGGTCGACCGTAGGCGACCCGGAGAGGGGGGACTGGCCGCCCGGGGACGTCGGTGAGCCGGGGCTCGATGACGGAGCAGTAGGGGAACCGGCGCAACCCGTGGCGAGCAGCGCGACAACCACGACACTTACGAGCGAGAAGGACTTGTTCATAACCACCAAGGTGCCAACGGACCGAAAAGCGGCTCACCACGCCCGGTGCTTGCCCGAGCTGCCTCAGCCGTAACACCAGACTGGACAATAGATGTCCAAAAACACGCCCTAAAACGTGTCGCGGAGGCTCTCGAGCTCCGTCATCAGGCTCGACACGCTTCGCTCGATGTCCTGGCACGCACGATCGGCTGCCGCGATGTCGCCGCCACGCGCGCGCAGTTCCAGGGCGCGTGCGTCATCGTACACCTTGCCCTGTGAGAACAGCCCGGCCGAGCCCTTGATGGCGTGAGCGGCTGCGGCCAGGTCGGCAGGGTTCGATGCCCGCGCGGCCTCCTGGAGGCGGGCGAGCATGACTGGGGCGTCGGTGAGAAAGACGTCGATGACTTGTTTGACGAGATCGCCGCGTCCGCCAAAACCGGCCAGCAGGGCCGAGCGGTCGACTGAGCTGACGTTCGCCTGACCCGGCGGCGGGGCCGGCGTCTCCGAGGGCGGCGCCGCGGACGCCGGCGAACCGGCGATCGCGTCGATGGCCGCGAACAACTCCTCCGCCCGCACCGGCTTGGAGACGTAGGCGTCCATGCCGGCAGCCAGACATTGTTCGCGGTCGCCGGCCATCGCGCGGGCGGTGAGCGCCACGATGGGGATATGACGGTCGGTGTGGCGTTCGGCCTCGCGAATGGCTGCCGTCGCTTCAACCCCGCTCATCTCCGGCATCTGCACGTCCATCAGGATGATGTCGAACGGCTCCTGCGCCGCGCGCTCCACCGCCAGGCGCCCGTTATGCACGATCGTTACGTGGTGCCCCTGCTGATCGAGCAGGACCGAAACGAGCTTCTGATTGGTGGGATTGTCCTCGGCCACCAGCACCCGCAGGGCGCGCCCGGCGCGCCGGGGCCGGCGCGGCGGTTTCGCCCGCCGGCGTCGAGCCGCCGCGTCCGGCGTTGCGAATGCCGTGACGATCGCATCGAGCAGTTCCGACTGCTTGACGGGTTTGACCAGCGTCGCCACGAATATCGCGGCCCGCCGTCCACGGAGCGCCGGCAATCCGGCCGACGTCAGCAGCACGATCTTCACCGCCTTGAGCCGATTGTCGGCCGCGATCTGCTCGGCGAGCGCAAAGCCATCGACGTCGGGCATGAGCGCATCGGTCAGCACCAGATGAAACGGCTGGCCCGCGGCCACCGCGGCACGGAGCGCGTCGAGCGCCTCGGCTGCCGTCGCCACTCCCACCGCCGCCATCTGCCAGCTTTCGAGGATCTCGGCGAGGATCCGCCGGTTCGTCGCGTTGTCGTCGACGACGAGCGCGCGGATCGTCCGCAAGTCGAACGCGGGCGGTGGGACGGCGTCGACGTGCTCGGGGACGTCGAGCCGCACGACGAAGTGGAATTGACTGCCCATCCCGTGCTGGCTCTCGAGCCAGAGACGGCCGCCCATCATCTCGATGAGCTGCGACGAGATCGTGAGACCGAGGCCGGTGCCGCCGTAGCGGCGTGTCGTCGACGCGTCGGCCTGGACGAACGCCCCGAAGATCTCCCACCGCTTGTCCTCGGGAACTCCGATGCCCGTGTCCCGCACCGTGCAGCGGAGCAGGACATCGTCGTCGCTCCGCTCCGCAACCGTGACCTCGACGCCGACCTCACCCGTGTCGGTGAACTTGACGGCGTTGCCCACCAGGTTGAGCAGGATCTGACGGAGTCGTCCCGGATCGCCGGCGAGCGTCGCCGGCACGTCCGGTGCGATGCGGCACGACAACTCCAGCCCCTTCTGGTCGGCTCGCGGGGCGAGCAGCTTGACGCTGTCTTCGATGGTGTCGCGGACGGCGAACGGCACGTGCTCGAGCGTGAGCCGGCGCGCCTCGATCTTCGAGACGTCGAGGATGTCGTTGATGATCGTCATCAGCGCCTCTGCCGACTCCAGTGCCGTGCGCAGGTAGTCGCGCTGCCGCGGTGTGAGCTTCGTCTGCAGCGCGAGCTCGGTCATGCCGATGATGGCGTTCATCGGGGTGCGGATCTCATGACTCATGTTGGCCAGGAACTCGCCCTTGGCCACGGTGGCCGCTTCGGCGCGGGCGCGCGCGCTCTCCAGTTCCCTGGCATGGCGGCGTTGTGTGTCCTCGGCGGCCTTGCGATCGGTGATGTCACGACCGACGGCGTAGACGATGCCCTGCTTCAGGAACGGCGCGGCGAACCACTGCAGCCACTTGTACGACCCATCCTTCGCTCGATACCGGTTTTCGAAGTCGATCACCTGCGCGCCGCTCGACAGCGCCGACATCGCTTCGCCCGTGGCCCCGCGGTCGTCCGGATGCACGAACTCCATGAACGGCGTCGATCGCAGCTCGTCCTCTGACAGACCGAACACCGTCTGCCAGGCTGGGTTGACCCGCAGGAAATAGCCCTCGAACGTGGCGACGCAAAACAGATCCAGCGAGAGCCGGAAGAAGCGGTCGAGATCGTCGCTGGCTCTCTTGCTCTCGATGAACGACCCGATCTGACTGCAGACCGCCGTCATCATCTCCAGCAGATGGGTGGAGGGCTCGCGAATGTCGCGGCTGAAGAACTCCAACGCGCCCTGCACGCGGCGCCCTTCCATGATGGGCAGTGCGAAGGCGGCATGGAGCCCGACCCGTTCGGCGGCCGCGGCTCGGGGAAAGTTGTCGTCGCGGGTGACGTCCGGTATCCAGGCTGGCGCGCGATCCTTCCAGACGCGCCCAGGCAGGCCGATGCCCCGCTCGAACGTGGCGGTCACGGTGGCCGCGGTGAACTCCTCGAACGCGAGTCCTGCGGCATGCCACGCCCCGGCGCATCGCATCCGTTTTCGCGTCCGATCGACTTCCCAGATGGCGCCGCATTGCCAGCCGAGCGCGTTGCAGACCGCCTCGATCATGCGAGGCGCCGCGTCCTCGAGCGACGGCGATTCGGCCAGTGCCCGGGCGGTCTCGAAGAGAATCTGGTGCTGGCTGGTCAGGCCAGCGTCGGCGGCTCCCCCCGGATTGTCGTCCATGAATCCTCGCGTCGTCCCCGTGGCAGCATTACACTACGTTTGCCGCACCGGTCGTAGAAGATCGCAGCGTCTCAAAGGATCGAGAGATGGATTCTCAATCCGCAACCAGCCGCCATATCTTGGTCGTGGACGACGATCGGGGCCTGAGCCTGGCTCTGTCCACGCTGCTGAAAGACGTGGGCCATGACGTGGAGACCGCGGGGGACGGCCCCGATGCCCTGGCCCTCATGCGGGCGCGCGCCTTCGACATCGTCCTCCTGGACATCGGCCTGCCGACCATGAGCGGGCTCGACGTCCTGGCGCAGGCGCAGGTCCTGGCCCCGCCGCCGCTCGTCATCATGATGACCGCCGACGACACCCCGGAAACGGTGCTCGAGTCAGTACGGCGGCAGGCGTTCAGGTACCTGCGCAAGCCGTTTCCCCCGAACGCCATCGTCGAGGTGGTCAACGACGCGATCGGGTCTACGGCTGGCCTCTCGTTCGAAGTGGTGTCGGCGCGGCCGGAATGGCTGGAACTGGTGGCTCCGTGTTCGATCGAAATGGCCGATCGCATCCATTCATTCGTCATGCAGCTCGACGCGCGTCTCCCCGAGGACGTGCGTGAAGCGGTGGCCTACGCATTTCGAGAGCTGCTGATGAACGCCGTCGAGTGGGGAGGCAAGCTCGATCCGGATCGCAAGGTGCGGATCTCGTGCGTCCGCACGAAGAAGATGCTGCTCTACAAGATCGCCGACCCCGGCGAGGGATTCGACATCGACGGTCTCATGCATGCCGCCATTGCCCACCCCGACGACCCGATCCGTCATCTCGAGGTTCGCGAGGAGAAGGGGCTTCGGCCGGGCGGCTTCGGACTCGCGATGACCCGTTCGCTCGTCGACGAGCTGATCTACAACGAAGCGAGGAACGAAGTCATCTTCGTCAAATACCTCGAGTGAGAAGGAGAGGCCGCCCGGGCCTGCTTCGACCGTCGAGTGAAGGAGCAGCATCGTGCCGAAGAAACCGTGGCGCCTGGCAGTAGCGGTTTGCCTTGCAGTCGTCTCCGCGTCGGTGGCAACGTCGGGACAGGCCAGCCGCGCCAACGCCATCCCGGATCGGCCAGGAGGCGCACGGCCGGCACGATTGTCGAGTCCACGGCTCGCACCGCTCGCCGAGGCGCAGTGGACCGGCGTTCACAAGGGCATCGTCGCGAAGTACGTCGCGGACGGACGACCGGGAAATGCGCTCAGGACGCTGCTCAACATTCCCGAACTCTCCGACAACCTCATGACGTTCCAGGTGTACCTGATCAAGGACTCGACGCTGTCGCCGCGGCACCGCGAGATTCTCATCCTGCGCACCGGCTGGCTGCTGAACAACGACTACCTGTGGTCGGAGCATGTGCCCGTCGCCCGCCAGGCAGGCCTCACCGCCGACGAGGTACGCCGGGTTGCCGAGGGGCCTGACGCCAGGGGATGGCCGCCTTTCGAGGCCACGCTTCTGCGCCTCGCCGATCAGTTGTTCCGCAACTCCTTCGTCAACGATGCCGTCTACAAGGCGCTGATCGCCGAATACGACCTCCATCACACGATGGACGCGATCATGACGGTCAACAATTTCACCACGCTCGGCCTGATGTACAACGCGCTCGGGATTCAGCCCGATTCCTGGAATCCCGATCGAATCCCGACGAACGTGCCGTATCGCGTCGTGGTGCCGGACCGCGAACCGCCGCTCACCGTCGCCAGGGTCGATCCGGTCCCCGGCACCGGGTTGGCGGTCACCCGGACGTTCGCGCGTCATCCCAAACTCGCCGCGGCGCGCGCCGGATCCAATTACGTCAACCGGCAGTCGAAGCTGGATCCTCGCTATCGCGAGTTGATGATCCTGCGCACGGGCTGGAACTGCCGGTCGGAATACGAGTGGGCCCAGCACGTCGGCGCGGTCGGGCGGGCGCGCGAGATGGGCATGCCGGTGGAGAACATCGCGCGTGGTCCGGACGCGCCTGGCTGGAACCCGATCGAACAGGCGTTGTTGACCGCCGCCGACGAGCTGTATCGCGATTCGTTCATCTCCGACCGCACGTGGTCGAATCTGTCCGCCCGTCTCGACCCGGTGATGATCGTCAACGCGCTCATCAGCGCGGCCAACTACCGGCTGGTCTCGATGTCGCTCAATGCCTTCGGCGTTCAGCTCGAGCCCGGCGACGAACGGTTTCCCGAGATCGGCTCCAACTAGCGGCCTTCACCGGCGGGCGAAGCGATAGTTCCCCGAGACGTGCTTCACGAACAGGCCGCCGTCGGTGAACTGGATGCCGAGTCCATATAGGCCGCTGAACTCGGTGTCGGACGCTGCGATCAGCACCTGCTTGCCGCGGCCATCCATTTCACCCACCAGCCGGCCGTCCTCCACCGTGATCTGCACCGTGCGGCCACTGGTCTGGGACGTACCACTGATCTGCACGCTTCTCCAGAACGGGGCCTGCTCGTCGTAGGTGCCGATGTAGCCCGCGAGCACCGCCGGCGACACCTTCACCTCGTTCTTTCGTTCGTCCGAGGCCTTGCCGGTCCAGTGCACCAGGCTGCGATTCGCGCCCTCGTTGCACACCCACTCGAGCATCTCGGTATCGGCGGCGTACTCGGACACGACCTTCACCGTCCACGGCCTGGCGTACGCGCCCGGGTCGGTGAGCGTGACTTCGGTTTCCAGCTTGCCGAAGCTCGGGCGGCGATACCGCTCGGTGAGGCGCAGTTGCTCGGTGTGCGGATGACCGTCGCGATCGAGCCAGGTTCCCGGGTGGAAGCCGTAGCTCTCGACGACCAGCGCATCGCCTTCCCAGCGTCCAACGGAGTAGCCCATCCAGGCCGGGTTCGGGTTCGCCTCGAGCGCGCGGCCGTCCATCCAGATCTGGCGGTAAGTGAGGTCGGGGTTCAGCATCACGATGAGTTGCGGCGTCTGGACGATGCGCATCATCTCCGACCCGGTGCTGTCGCCGGACGTGGCGTAGGCCGGGCCGAGCGGCAGGCAGCGCACCTGCATGCCGTCCTTGCCGAGATCCTCGCGCTGACGCTCGACCGTCTCGCGTGCCCAGGGACCGATCTCGTCCGGCTTGAGATCCGCGGCGATGTTGCGCGCGTACTTGGGCGACACCTTGGCCCACAGCCCGGAGAGATCGGGTTTGCCGTCCGGCGCCCGCGGCGGCGCCCCAGCCAGATTCGGCTTGCCGTCGGGTGTGCGCGGAATGCCCGCGGTGGACTGCCCGAGCCATTGGGCCGCGAGCGCACCGCTCGAGACGACGAAGAGTACGGCGACGACACCTGCTCTCATGGCCACGCCCTTTCGCCAGCGGATTGTGCCATGAAGCGGGGCGTTCAATATCCTTGACGGTCTGGTGCGCTTGCTATACAACGACCGCCACTGCGGCCTCGTTGATCCGCATCGGACTGTCTGCCTCGGCGGGGCGCCCGGGGCAGACCAGGAGGGCACATGACTGCTCGGCCGGATTCCTTGGCACGACTCCCGCGATTCCCTCTTCTTCTTCTCGCAGTTCTGCTCCTGGCGACGCCGGCCTGGGCGCAGTTCGACACCGCGCAGGTCTCGGGCGCGATTCAGGACAGTTCCGGCGCCGTGCTTCCGGGCGTCGACGTCGTCCTCGTCGCCGAAGGCACCAAACTCGAGCGGCGCGCCGTGACGAACGAGGCCGGGCTGTATACGTTCGCGAACGTTCCTGTCGGCGACTACCGGATCAACGCCACGCTGTCTGGCTTCAAGCCAGTCGGGCGGACCGGCGTCCGCGTCAACGCTGGCGTGAACATCCGCGTGGACATCCAACTCGAGATCGGCGGGCTCGCGGAGACCATCCAGGTCTCAGCGGCGACGACGCTCGTCGATACCGGGGTGGTCGGCCGCACGGTGAGTGCTGAACAGATCGCCGACACACCGCTCAGCTCGCGCCGCGCCACTCAGGTGGCGCAACTGGTGCCCGGCACCGTCGGCGGCAATTTAGGAGGGCTCCCGGGCGGGGCGTTCACGTTCGCCACCGGCATTACATCGATCAACGGCGGGCGCTCCGAGGAGTTCATGACCACCGTCGACGGCGCCCCTTCCATCCGCGTCCGCGCGAACGGCGGCTTCACGATGGGCATGCAGAACGCCGACACGGTGGAGGAGGTGCAGGTCCTGACGACCAACTATCAGGCCGAACACGGCCGCGCCTCGGCGGGCCTGCTGCGCCTCGTGACCAAGAGCGGCGGGCAGCAATTCCGCGGCAACGGGTTCTGGACGATGCAGGACGACTCGCTCAACGCCAACACCTGGACGAACAACCGGGCCGGCATCGTCAAGTCGCCGTCCAACTTCAATCAGTACGGCTTCACGCTCGGCGGCCCGATTTACATCCCCGGCGGGTTCAACTCCGACAAGTCCAAGCTGTTCTTCTTCTGGGGCGAGGAATGGGATCGCATCCGGTCGGTGGAGAACCAGCTCGCGATCGTGCCGTCGGCCGCGATGCGCAACGGCGACTTCAGCGAGCTGCTGAACCCGGCGAACCCGTACTACCGCGCCGTCCGCCTGATTCGCGACCCGCTCACCGGGCTGCCCTGCACCACCGCTGATCAGCGCGGCTGCTTCCAGGGCAACATCATCCCGCGCGACCGTCTCAGTCCCAACGGCCTGGCGCTGCTGAATTCGTATCCGCTGCCCATATCGGGATTCCAGCAGGGCACCAACAACTGGATCGGCACGCCGGCCACCTTCGACGACACGCGCAAGGACAGCATCAAGATCGACTTCGTGCCGATCAACAACCATCGCATCGCCGTCCGGCAGACGTGGGCGCCGCACGTGTGGAACGATCCCGAGTCCGCCACAGCGTTTTCGTCCATCTGGGACTATCCGGGTCAGACCGGGGCCGTGACCTACACGGGGACGCTGTCGTCGTCACTCATCAACGAGGCGTCGTTCTCATGGGGCTCGACGAAGCCGTCCCGGTTCTTCGGTCAGCGGAACTGTGACTACTGTCCTGGCGGCACCGATCTCGTGCCGTATCCGACGCGTTCGCAGATCGGCCTGAACTACCCGTTCCTCTTCCCGGATACGAAGCTCGATCCCGACAAGCTGTCGAACCTGGCGATTCAGAGCTTCAGCACCCTGACGCTCAACCAGTATCCCGGCTACTGGTACGACTTCGTGTTCCTGTGGTCCGACAGCGTGACGAAGATCACCGGCAATCACACCTTCAAGGCAGGCGTGTCCGTGGAACGGTCCGGCATGAAGGACCAGATTCAGCTCAGTGCGGCGTCGGCGCCCGCCACCACCAATCAGAACGGCTCGTTCCGCTTCACCGATGCGACGCGGGCGGACGGCACTGGCCTGGCCATGTCGAACGCGGTGCTCGGGCTGTTCGACGACTACACCGAGTTCGGCACCAAGCCGCTGACCAACTTCATCGGCATGGGCTACGACTTCTACGGGCAGGACAGCTGGAAGGCGACCCGGAATCTGACCCTCGAGTTCGGCCTGCGCTATTCGCTGTGGCAGCAGTGGCGCGACGAGAACAACGCCATCGCGTCGTTCCAGTCCGAGTTCTACAATCCCGCGAGCGCCGTGACGATCGACCGTGCCAACGGGTCCGTGGTGCCTGGCAGCGGTGATCCGTTCAACGGCGTCGTGCTGCCAGGCGACAGCGCCACTCCGGAAGCGCTGCAGCTGTTTCCGCAGCTCGCCAACCTGGGGCGGCTCTATCGCGGCGTGCCCCCCGGATTTGCTCCGGATCCGAAGGACGGCCTGCAGCCACGGCTTGGGATGGCCTATGCGTTGAGCGACACGTGGACCGTTCGCAGTGGCGTCGGCCGCTTCCTGAACCGTCCCCAGATCAACACCAGTGCGGCCTACGGGTTCAACCCGCCGCTGTCGGAGATGGCCACGGTGATCAACGGCAACGTGGACGCGCCGGCGGGCGCTGCGCGGCGCACGTTTCCGCTCGTGATGGCCATGTTCTCGCCCGACTACGCCAACGCGAGCTCGTGGGCGTGGAACGTCACGACCGATCGTCAGCTTCCGTTGCGGCACACCGTGCAGCTCTCGTACGTCGGCCGCTCCGCATCGAACCTCGAGCGGGCGCGCAACATCAACCAGCTGCAGACGGGCACGATCCAGGCGAATCCGGGCGTGAACGCCAACGCGCTGCGGCCGTACAAGGGCTTCGGGAACATCACCCTGTACGAGACCACCGGCAAGTCGCGCTACAACGCGATGCAGCTGGCGGTGGCGCGTCGAGCCGCGCGCGGGTTCGGCTACTCGTTCGCCTACACACTGTCACGCACGACGGACGACGGCAGCACGCGCCTCGAGGTCCTGCCGAACGCCTACGATGACAGCGGCTACTACAGCGTCTCTGCTCTCGATCGGCCGCACGTGCTGATCACCCAGGCCTCCTACCGGACGCCGGAACTGTTGTCGGCTCCGGCGATCCTCAAGGGTGTGCTCGGCGACTGGAACATCGGCGGCGTGTTTCAGGCGCAGTCGGGCGCGCCCTTCGACGTGACCACCACGGTGGACGTTGCCGGCGTCGGTCCGGGCAGCGGCCCGCAGTACTACAACCTCGTCGGCGACCCTGACACGGGGCGCACGGAGTTCGACGGCACGCGCGCCGTGTGGTTCAACAAGGACGCGTTCCGGATCCCCGCCGCGGGCACGTACGCGACCACGTTTGAGCGCAACAACCTGCGTCAGCCCGGTTTCTGGGACCTGCACATGTCGCTGCGCAAGAGCGTGGCGGTCGGTACGCATCGGGTCGAGCTCAGGTGGGACGTGTTCAACGTACTGAATCACCAGACCCTGCAATTCGCCGCGGCGTCCACTGCGAATCCGATGAGCGCGGATTTCGGGACGATCACGTCCAAGATGGGGAACCGCACGATGCAGATCGGGTTGCAGTACGTGTTCTGAGATGTGAGAGCCCGGGTATCAGCGACGGCGTCCCGCAGTTGGGACACAGCACCGAAGGCCGGGAGCAATCCCGGCCTTCGTGTTTACGGGGCCGACCCGTCCACCTCGCACGGACCGAGCCGCGTCCCACGGGTAAGGGCCCTCCCGAACCGTGCCGGCCGATGCTTGCTGCGGCATCGGCCCACTCGTAAGATCGGCGCATGGTCCGGTGCCCCGAGTGCTCGTGCGACATCCCACATGACGCACCGGGTGGCCGGTGTCCGCAGTGTGGTGCTGCCCTGACTGGCGTGCCTACCGCCGGGGCTGGTGTCGTCGCGGCCGGTGCGTGGCCCCGGCGTGGCGGCGACGATTTCAGTCAGCCGGACTATCAGCTCTCCGCTCGCGATCCACTGGGCGACGCACGCTTTGCCCCTGGTCATATCTTTGCCGGCCGCTATCGGATCGTCAGCCTGCTCGGTCGTGGGGCCATGGGGGAGGTGTACCGCGCCGACGACCTGCGGATTGGGCGGCCGATCGCGCTCAAGCTGCTCGCGGTTCCGGCGGCACGGGAAGCGCAGGTGCAGCAGTTCGTCGCGGAGGTACGGCTGGCGCGCGACATCGCGCATCCCAATGTCTGCCGGGTGTACGACATCGCCAACGCGGACGGTTGGCACTATCTGTCGATGGAGTACGTCGACGGCGAAACGCTCGCGTCGCTGCTGCGACGGGTCGGGAGGATGCCGGGCGAGAAGGCGATCGACATTGCCCGGCAGTTGTGTGCGGGACTGGCGGCCGCGCACGAGGTCGGTGTCCTGCACCGCGACATCAAGCCGTCGAACATCATGATCGATGGGCGCGGGCGCGTCCGCCTGATGGACTTCGGCCTGGCCGTTCCAGCCGGCACCCCACGAACCGGAGAGGTGGCAGGCACGCCCGCCTACATGGCGCCGGAGCAGCTTGCCGGGGATGGCGCAACGGAGCGAACGGACCTGTACGCGCTCGGCCTCGTGCTCTACGAGGTGTTCACGGGGCGACAGATGTTCGCGGCGCGCTCGTTCGACGATCGGCGTCGGTTCGGGTTCGACGCGCCGACGGACGCGGCGCTGTGGGAGTTCGATCCAGCCGTCGCGTCCACCGTGCGTGCCTGCCTGATGCGCAATCCGGCGGTGCGACCGGCGTCGGCGCGGGCGCTGACCAGGCTCCTTCCCGGAGGGGACGCGCTCACGGCAGCCATTGCCGAGGGGCGGCTGCTCTCGCCCGAATTGGTCGCGGCGGCAGGGGAGCGAGGCGAGCTTCGGCCGACGCACGCATGGGCGCTGTGCGGCGCCGTCGTCCTGGGCGTGGTCCTGGCCGCGGCGCGAATCGGCGAGATCACGCAGCTTCGTCCGGCAGGTCTCCCGAAGCCACCCGACGCGTTGATCGAGCGCGCACGCGAGATCGTGAAGGTTGCCGGTCACGATGGCAGCTGGCGCGATTCCGAGCACTGGTTCATCGCCGAACTGGAATCCGCAGCGTCGGCCCAGCCCGCAAACGCCCGGCTGCGGCGCACCCGATTCGCATTTCGCCAGAGCTCGTCGTATCTGCTTCCGCAGAACCTGTTTCGACTCGTGACGGC
>Ga0070675_100003121_pt1 | contig 12530 bp, 9 predicted proteins | sample KBSM43metaG_FD_65343 | JGI IMG/M metagenome (GOLD analysis project Ga0070675, IMG submission 65343) | Miscanthus rhizosphere microbial communities from Kellogg Biological Station, Michigan, USA - KBS M4-3 metaG | ecosystem: Host-associated > Plants > Roots > Rhizosphere > Soil ...
GGCGCGATTGGCTGCGTCCCGATGTTGTCGCGGGCGTGACTACCGCGGCCGTGGTCATTCCGAAATCGCTCGCCTACGCCACCATCGCCGGTCTACCTATCCAGGTGGGCCTGTACACCGCGTTCGTTCCGCTGATCGTCTACGCGATGCTCGGCTCGTCGCGCCCGATGAGCGCCACCACGACCACCACGCTCGCCATCCTGACCGGCGCCGAGCTCGCCGTCGTGGCGCCGACCGGCGACCCGACCACACTGCTCTCGGCCTGCGCGCTGCTCACGCTCATGGTGGGCGCGATCCTGGTGCTCGCTTCCATCTGCAGGCTCGGCTTCGTGGCCAGCTTCATTTCCGAGCCGGTGCTGGTCGGGTTCAAGGCCGGCATCGGCGCCGTGATCATCATCGATCAGCTCCCGAAAATTCTGGGCATCCACTTCGCCAAGGGTTCGTTGTTGCACAACCTGCAGGAGATCGTCACGGGTCTCGGGCATGTGTCGTGGCCTACATTGGCCGTCGGGGTGCTGACGATCGCGATCATCGGCGGCATCGATAAGTACCGCCATGGGTGGCCTTCGCCGCTGATTGCGATTGCGGTGGCGATCGCGGGAGTGACCTGGCTCGATCTGCAAGCGAACGGAGTTGAACTCGTGGGCGCAATCCCCTCGGGACTGCCGTCGCTGACCATTCCTGAGCTGTCGCTCATGAAGTCTCTCGCGCATGAACTCTGGCCGGCGGCGCTCGGCATCGCGCTCATGAGCTTCACCGAAACCGCAGCCGTGGGCCGCGCGTTCGTCGCGCCGGGGGAGCCCGCACCGCGACCCAACACCGAACTACTGGCCACGGGCGCGGCGAACGCGGCCGGTGCATTGTTGGGGTCGATGCCCGCCGGCGGCGGCATGAGCCAGACGGCGGTGAATCGCATGGTGGGTGCGCGCACCCAGGTTTCGGGGCTGGTCACGGCCGCCATGACGCTGCTGACCATGCTGCTCCTCGCGCCCTTGTTAGGACTGATGCCGCATGCCGTGCTCGCAGGCATCGTCATCGTGTATTCCGTGGGGCTCATCCAGCCGGCCGAATTCCGCAATATTCTCGCCATTCGCCGCACTGAATTTCTCTGGGCGCTGGCCGCGTTCGTGGGTGTGATGGCCATCGGCACGCTCAAGGGCATCCTGGTGGCCATCATCGTGTCGCTCGTGGCGCTCGCCCAGCAGGCTACGAAGCCGGTGATCCAGGTCCTGGCCCGCAAGCGCGGCACCAATGTCTTTCGCGAACGATCGAAAGAACATGCAGACGATGAGACTTACCCCGGCCTGCTGATGCTGCGGCTCGAGGGCCGGGTCTTTTTCCTCAATGCCGACGAGATCGCCGAGAGGATCGCGGCGCTGATCGCCGAGGCGAAACCCAGGGTAGTCGCTATCGACATGCAGGGCGTCATCGACCTCGAATATTCGGCGCTCAAGATGCTGACGGAAGCCGAGAAGCGCCGTCGCGAAGAAGGCGTGTCGCTGTGGCTGGTGGAGATGGGTTCGCACGTACTCGCGACCGTGAAGCGCGCGCCGCTCGGCAAGACGCTGGGCCGTCAAGGCATGGTGCAAAGCCTCGAGATCGCGGTTGAAAGATATCGAAACACAAGCACTGGGGAAAAGTCATGAGCGAATCCGAGCAAAAGGATGCCGGCACCATCCAGGCGATGCTGCAGCAACTGAATGATGTTCGGCTGCCGAGCGCGCTCGAACTGAAGAAGAAAGTCGATCGCGGTGAAAAGCTCGACACCTACGACCTGCAATTTCTCGAGGGCGTGCTCGAGGACGCGAGCAGCGCGCAGCATCTCCTGGCGAGACATCCGGAACTTCAGACGCTGGTCTCGAAGCTGGTCGCGCTCTACAGCGCGATCACCACCAAGGCACTCGAAAACGAACAGAAGAAGGGCTAAAGCCATGGGCAAAAAAGACGCAGAGAAGGTTGAGTCGAAAGACGGGAATCTCAGCCGCAAGGACTACGAGGAGCAGCTTCGAAAACTGCACATCGAACTCGTCAAGGCGCAGGCGTGGATCAAGCACAAGGGCCTCAAGGTGTGCGTCGTGTTCGAAGGCCGCGATGGCGCTGGCAAGGGCGGCACCATCAAGGCCATCACCGATCGTGTGAGCCCGCGCGTGTTTCGCGTCGTGGCGCTGCAGGCACCGACCGAGCGCGAGAAGAGCCAGATGTATGTGCAGCGCTACCTGCCGTACCTGCCAGCCGCGGGCGAGGTCGTGATCTTCGATCGCAGCTGGTACAACCGCGCCGGCGTCGAGCGCGTTCTTGGCTTTTGCGATATGTCCGACGTGAAACGCTTTTTGCGCATCGTTCCGGCGGTCGAGAAGGCGATCGTCGATTCCGGCGTGATCCTGCTCAAGTACTGGCTCGAGGTAAGCCCGGAGGAGCAGACCCGGCGCCTCGAGGCGCGCATGGAAGACGGTCGCAAGCTCTGGAAGCTCTCGCCCATGGATCTCAAGTCATACAACCGCTGGTATGACTACTCGCGCGCGCGGGATGAGATGTTTACCGCCACCGATAGCGGCCATGCACCCTGGTTCGTGGCGCCCAGCAACGACAAGCGGAGGGTGCGCCTCAACATCATCTCGCACCTCCTGGAGCACATTCCTTACAAGGAGTTGAAACGCGAGAAGATCACGCTGCCGAAGCGGCAGAAACGCGGCAGCTACCGCGAACCTAACTATCCTTACAAATACATCAAGGAACGCTTTTAGGACCAAGGGCTTATTGCCGTCGTGCATATCGCGCCCTAGCTTGGCGCATTCATCGAGGGAGGATCCCATGACCGACAAGATCTCAGCAGATGCCCATTCGCTCCCGTCACCGGAAGACATCGAGCGAACATCCGTGCCCGCCGGTGTCGACCGCCGCACGTTCCTGATGCGCAGCGCCGTCATCGGCGCCACCACGGTCATCACGGGCCGCGCGATATCGGCTGAGGAAGCTACGGCGCGCGCGACTGCCGCACCGCCCAAGACGCCCGCGCTTTCTCCCGAACTGCAGGTGGTCAAGAAGTCCAAGGGCCCGGTGATGACCACGATCGACGAGTTCTACAAGGTCGGGCCCGGCCCCTCGAGCTCGCACACCATCGGTCCAATGCGCATCACCTACGATTTCTACCAGCGTTGCACCAAACTACCCAAGGAGACGCTGGCCAAGGCCACCGATCTCAAGGTGCACCTGTACGGCAGCCTGAGCGCCACGGGAAAGGGACATGGCACGGAGCGCGCGGCGCTGGCGGGCATCATCGGCAAGGAGCCCGCGACCGTCGAGCCGGAATTCCTCGACGGGCTGGCCGCCAATCCGAACCAGACTTTTCCCGTGAAGCTCGGCGACAAGACGCTGAACGTCTCGCTGAAGAACGTCGTGTACGACGCACCGAAAGGCAACTTTCCCCATCCGAATACGATGACCTGCAAGCTGCTCGCGGGCGACCAGGTGCTGCACGAACTCGAGTATTACTCGGTGGGCGGAGGTTTCATCGAGTGGAAGGGTTATCAGCCACCGAAGAAGGGCGCGCCGAAATATCCGTACTCCACGATGCACGAGCTGCAGGCGCACGCGACGAAGGACAAGCTGTCGATCGCACAGGTCGTCCTGGCGAACGAGGTGGCCGTGTCCGGCAAATCTGAAGCCGAGATTTACGCCTTCATCGACAAGATCACCACGGCGATGGTCAACATCGTCAAGTCGGGATTGAAGGCGCCGTCATCGACGCTGCCGGGTCCCATCAAGCTCAAGACCAAGGCGGGCGAAGTCTACGCGCGCTCGCAGGACGAGAAGTACGAGGGGCAGAAAGGTGTCGGCATCGTTGCGGCCTATGCGCTGGCGGGCTCGGAAGAAAATGCTCGTGGCCACCTGGTGGTGACTGCACCCACGGGCGGCTCGGCAGGCGTCATGCCGGCGCTGGTGTATGCCGTGGGTGAGGGCGGTCGCAAACTACCGCAGGATAAGATTCGCGCAGGCATGCTGGCCGCCGCGGGCATCGGCTACCTCTGCAAGCACAACGCGACGCTCTCGGGAGCCGAAGGAGGTTGTCAGGCAGAGATCGGCGTGGCCTCGGCGATGGGTGCGGCCTTCCTCTCGGAGGCTCATGATTTTCCGCACCAGGTGGTGGCGAACGCCGCCGAATCCTCGCTGCAGCATCACCTCGGCATGACCTGCGATCCGGTGGCGGGATTCGTGCAGGTTCCCTGCATCGAGCGCTGCGCGTTTGGCGCGGTCAAGTCATGGACGGGATTCATGATCGCGAGCAACGAGATTCCGGCTGATCGGCGCGTCGACTTCGACACCACGGTTTCCGCCATGGCGCTCACTGCGAAAGAGATGAATTCCAAATACAAGGAAACTTCGGAAGGCGGGCTCGCCGTGTCGGTGGTGCTCTGCTGACGCTGGTTAGACAAAACCATGGCTACCACTGACGAGAGCGCGGTCAAGGGCGCACTGCGGACCGCGGCGATCGCGTGGTTGATCGCGGCTGTGTACTACTTTTATCAGTACATGCTGCGTTCCGCGCCGGCGGTGATGATGCCGCAGCTCTCGGAAGCTTTTGGCTTGAGCACCATGGCGGTCGCGTCGATGGTGGGGCTGTTCTATTTCGGCTATTCACCGTTCAGCCTCGTGGCCGGCGTCGCGATGGATCGACTGGGGCCGCGCAAGGTGATTCCTATCGGCGCGGCGGCGGTCGGCATCGGCGCGCTGCTCTTCTCGACCGGCAACAACGACCTCGCCAGCATCGGGCGAGTGATGCAGGGAGCCGGCGGCGTGTTTGCGCTCGTGGGTGCGGTGTACATCGCCACGCAGAATTTCCCGGCCTCGCGCGCAGCGACGCTCATCGGTGCAACCCAGATGTTTGGCATGGCAGGCGGCTCGGCGGGGCAATTCGTGGTCGGCCCCGCCATGGGTGCCGGACTCACCTGGTCCGGCTTCTGGGTTTTCATGGGAGTTGCGGGGCTTGTGATCAGCGTGCTGCTGTTCCTGTTGCTGCCAAGCCGGGCGGCCGCAGATGTGCCGGCCGGCGATTGGAAGAAAGGCGCGCTGCGCGCACTCGGCATCGTGTTTCGCAATCCGCAATCGATCCTGTGCGGAATGATCGCCGGGCTGCTTTTCATACCTACAACAATTTTCGACATGGTCTGGGGAGTGCGCTACCTGCAGGAGGCGCAGGGAATGGACTATGGATCCGCCGTGATGCGATCGGCGGCCGTGCCTTTCGGCTGGATCATCGGCTGCCCGTTGTTAGGCTTCATCTCCGACCGCATCGGTCGGCGCAAGCCCGTGATCGTCGTGAGCGGTGTAGTGCTGTTCGCCTGCCTCGCGTGGATTCTGTACGGCAACCCGGATGTATTCCCGCCGTACAGCATCGGACTCGTCGCCGGGGTCGCCTCGGGCGCCGCGATGCTGCCGTACACCATCATCAAGGAAGCGAATCCTCCCGAAGTGGGTGGCACCGCCACGGGCGTGATCAACTTTCTGAACTTCACGTTCAGCGCGCTGCTGATCCCGGTGTTCGGCTGGATCCTCACGCAAGTGAGTGGCGGCGCGAAGTCGATGAAGCTCGAACACTACCAGAGCGCCTTCGAGCCGTTGCTCTACGGCGTGGCGGTCGCCGTCATCTTTGCATTCTTCCTCAAGGAAACCGGCTCGGGAGCCAAGACATGAATCACACCGGAACCGGAAAGTACGAGCTGCTCCTCGCGCGCTGCAAGACATTGGCGCCGGTCAGAACGGCTGTGGCCCATCCCTGCGAAGCGGCGGCGCTGGAAGGCGCGCTGCAGGCCGCCGAGCAGGGATTGATCGTGCCGATACTCGTGGGGCCCGTGGCCAAGATCCGCGAGATCGCCGCCAGCGCGAAGCTCGATCTCGGCAACATAGAGCTCATCGATGCGCCGCACAGCCACGGATCCGCCGCGGGCGCCGTGCGACTGGTGCGCGAGGGCAAGGCGCAGCTCCTCATGAAGGGCAGCCTGCACACGGACGAATTGTTAGGCGCCGTGGTGGCGCGCGACACCGGACTGCGCACCGGGCGCCGGCTGAGTCACGCCTTCATCATGGATGTGCCCACGTATCACAAGGTGCTGATCGTGACCGACGCGGCGATCAACATCGCGCCCACGCTCGAGGACAAGGCCGACATCTGCCAGAACGCCATCGACCTCGCGATGTCGCTCGCCATGGCGCGGCCGAAGGTCGCGGTGCTCGCGGCCGTGGAGACTGTGACTTCCAAGATGCCGGCCACACTCGATGCGGCAGCACTGTGCAAGATGGCCGACCGCGGACAGATCAAGGGCGGCCTGATCGATGGGCCGCTGGCGTTCGACAACGCCATCAGCAAGGAGGCCGCGCAGACCAAGGGCATCACCTCGGAGGTGGCCGGCGACCCGGACATCCTGCTTGCGCCCGATCTCGAAGCGGCCAACATCCTCGCCAAACTACTCACGTTCCTGGCGAACTCCGACAGCGCCGGCCTGGTCCTCGGCGCCAAGGTGCCCATCATCCTGACCAGCCGCGCGGACTCGGTGCGGGCGAGGATCGCGAGCTGCGCGGTCGCGGTGCTGGCCGCGCACGCGCGCGCGGTGAAGCCATGAATGACTACACGCTGGTGCTGAACGCAGGCTCGTCGAGCCTGAAGTTCTGCGTCTATCAGCGATCGACCACCGAGGCGTGGCGCCTGGCCGCGCGCGGCCAGATCGAAGGCATCGGCACGGCGCCGCGATTCATGGCGAAGGACGAGAGCGGAACAACGATTGGCGAGCAGGCGCTGGGTCCCGCGGTGCGCGACGCTCGCACTGCGCTCGACTCGCTCGCGGCCTGGCTGCGCGGGCAATACCAGGGTGCGCCGGTTCTCGGCGTCGGTCATCGCGTCGTGCATGGAGGTGCACGCTTTGCGTCTCCCGTGCGCGTGACCAGCGATGTCCTCGACCATCTGCGCCAGCTGGTGCCGCTCGCGCCGCTGCATCAGCCGCACAATCTCGCGGCAATCGATGCCGTCTCGGAACGCCTTCCGGGCGTCCCGCAAGTCGCTTGCTTCGACACGGCGTTTCATCGCGGCCAGCCCGCTGTTGCCGAACTGGTGCCGATTCCGCGTGAATTACGGCGCTCTGGTATTCAGCGCTATGGCTTCCACGGGCTGTCTTACGAATACATTGCGTCGGTTCTGCCGCGCTTCGCGCATGAGATCGCTGACGGCCGTGTAATCGTCGCTCATCTCGGCAGCGGCGCGAGCCTGTGCGCGCTCAGGCAGCGCAAGAGCATCGACAGCACCTTCGGATTCACCGCGCTCGATGGCCTCTGCATGGGGACGCGGCCGGGCGCCGTAGATCCTGGCGTCATTCTTTACATGTTCCAGACGCTCGGGCTTTCGCCAAAAGACGTCGAGACCATCCTCTACAAGAAGTCCGGCCTGCTGGGCATCTCCGGCGTCAGCAACGACATGCGCGACCTGCTGGCCAGTGATGATTCCGAGGCGCGGCTGGCCGTGGACTATTTCGTGTACCGCGCGGCCAAGGAGATCGGCGCGCTCGCGGCTGCCGCGGGTGGAATCGATGCCCTGGTGTTCACCGCTGGCATTGGCGAGAGATCCGCCGAAGTGCGGCGACGAATCTGCGAGGCGACGGCGTGGCTGGGAATCTCACACGATGAGGCGGCGAATGCACGCCACGACCTGCGCATCACTCACCCGCACAGCGCCGTATCGGCCTGGGTTATCCCCACCAACGAAGAACTGATGATCGCGCGCCACACCTGGGACTTGTTAGGACTCGATTAGGAGGAAATCATGGCTGCAACCGCAGCGCCCTGGGACGGCTTCAACTCCGGACTCTGGCAAAAAGAGATCAACGTTCGGGACTTCATTCAGCAGAACTACACGCCCTATGACGGCGACGCGTCATTCCTCGCGCCGGCCACCGCACGCACAAAAGGAATCTGGAAGAAGCTCAATGCGCTGTTCGTCGAGGAACGTAAGAAAAGCGTGCTCGACGTCTCGCCGATCCCGGCGTCCATCACCGCCCACGCGCCGGGCTATATCGACCGTGCCCGGGAAATCATCGTCGGCCTGCAGACGGACGCGCCGCTCAAACGCGCAATCATGCCGAATGGCGGATTCCGGCTGGTGGTCACGGCGTTGAAGACGTACGGCTACACGCCCGATCCCGCGGTGGTGGAGACGTTCACCAAGTATCGAAAAACGCACAACGATGCGGTGTTCGACGCGTACACCTCGGACGTACGCCGCTGCCGCAGCTCGCACATCCTCACCGGCCTGCCCGACGCCTACGGACGCGGCCGCATCATCGGTGACTACCGCCGGGTAGCGCTGTACGGCGTCAATCGACTCATCGAGCGCAAGCAGGAAGAAAAGAGTGCGCTTGACGATTCTCCTTCAACCGACGCCATCATCCGGGACCGTGAAGAACTCGCCGAGCAGATTCGCGCGCTCAAGGAGCTGCTGCAGATGGCGGCGAGCTACGGCTACGACATCTCGACTCCCGCGCGCTCCGCGCGCGACGCCGTGCAGTGGCTGTACTTCGGTTACCTCGCAGGCGTAAAGGAGCAGAACGGCGCCGCCATGTCGTTAGGCCGCGTGTCGACGTTCCTCGACATCTACTTCGAGCGCGACCTGGCGGCGGGCCTGCTCACCGAAGAACAGGCGCAGGAAATCTTCGATGACTTCGTGATCAAGCTGCGCATCGTGCGTTTCCTGCGTACGCCCGAATACGACAACCTGTTCGCGGGCGATCCGACCTGGGTCACCGAATCCATCGGCGGCATGGGCGACGACGGCCGTTCGCTGGTCACGAAGGCGAGCTTCCGGATGCTGCAGACGCTCTACAACCTGGGGCCGGCGCCCGAGCCAAACCTCACCATCTGGTACTCGCCGAACATGCCCGATGGCTTTCGCAACTTTGCATGCAAGGTGGCGATCGACACCAGCGCGCTGCAGTTCGAGAGCGACGAGATCATGCGGCGCTCCTGGGGAGATGATGGCGCCATCGCCTGCTGCGTTTCGCCGATGCTGATCGGCAAGCAGATGCAGTTCTTCGGTGCGCGCTCCAACATGGCGAAGTGCCTGCTCTACGCCATCAATGGTGGCCGCGATGAAATCAGTGGCGAGCAGATAGGGCCGGCGTGTCCGCCCGTGAAAGGCGACGTGCTCGACTTCGATGACGTGTTGGCGCGCTTCGAGAAGTCGATGGACTGGCTCGCGGGCGTGTACGTCAACGCCATGAACATCATTCATTACATGCACGACAAGTACGCCTACGAACGCGTGGAGATGGCGCTGCACGACTATTCGCCGCTGCGCACGATGGCGTTCGGCATGGCGGGCCTTTCCGTCGTGGCCGACAGCCTTTCGGCGATCAAGCACGCGAAGGTGCGGGTGGTGCGTGACGCCACCGGCCTCGTGACCGATTACAAGACGGAAGGCGAATTCCCGCAGTTCGGCAACAACGACAACCGCGTTGATCAGCTCGCCACGTGGGCGGTGAGCACTTTCATGAGCAAGCTGCGCAAGTACCCCACCTATCGCAATGCCGTGCATACGCAGTCGATCCTGACCATCACCTCGAACGTGGTGTACGGCAAGGCGACCGGCAACACGCCCGATGGCCGACGGCACGGTGAGCCGTTCGCGCCGGGCGCGAATCCCATGCATGGCCGCGACATCCGCGGCATTCACGCCTCGGCGGCGTCAGTCGCGAAGATTCCGTATCGCGACGCGCAGGATGGCATCTCGCTCACGGTGTCGCTGGTGCCCGAAGGGCTCGGCCGCGCCGCCGAAGATCGCGTGACCAATCTCACTTCGATGCTCGACGCGTATTTCAGCAGCACGGGCTTTCACATGAACGTGAACGTGCTGAACCGCGACATGCTCATCGACGCCATGGATCACCCGGAGAACTATCCGAATCTGACGATCCGAGTGTCGGGCTACGCGGTGAACTTCATCCGGCTCACGCGCGAGCAGCAGACCGACGTGATCTCTCGAACCTTTCATGGAAGCTGATAACGGCATTTCGATCGAATCGAAAAGCCCGTTCGAATTGCGGGTGAACCTGGCCAAGGACTTGCCCGAGACCACGGTGAAGGAGGCGCTCGCCAGTGGCGACATGGGCTTCCTGCATTCCTTCACCACGGGTTCCTACCTCGACGGACCCGGTGCGCGCGTGGTCGCGTGGACCACGGGCTGCGGCTGGCGTTGCCAGTACTGCCACAACCCCGACACCTGGACGCTGCGCAACGGATTTCCGATCAGCGTCGGCCGCGCGACCGAGGAATTGCGCAAGTATCGCCAAGGCCTCAAGAAGATGTCCGGTGGCCTCACGATCAGCGGTGGCGATCCGCTGATGCAGGATCGTTTCGTGGTGAAACTGCTCGCGGCCGCGCACGCCATGGGCGTGCATACCTGCATCGAGACCAACGGCTACTTCGGCGAAAGACTCTCCGATGCCGAGCTCGCCACCATCGATCTGGTCATGCTCGGCATCAAGACCTGGGACGACGAGCGCCACATCCGGCTCACCGGGCGTTCCGTGGAGAAGACCCTGGCATTTGCGCGTCGACTCGCCGCACTGAAGAAGCCGATGTGGGTGCGCTTCGTGCTCGTGCCGGGATTGACCGATGATCCCGAAGACATCGCCCACATCGCGCAGTTTGCCGCGGCGCTCGGCAACGTCGAACGCGTGGAGGTGCTGCCGTTTCACCAGATGGGGCGATTCAAATGGGAACAGATCGGAATCCCGTATGCGCTCGAGGCAGTGGAAGCGCCCAAGCCTGAGGCGGTGGAGCGCGCCTGCGAAATTTTTCGTTCCGCAGGTTTGAAAGCGTTGTGACCTGATCTAGATCAGGGTTTTTCCTGTCCCGTGGGACCAAAGTCTCATTTCGGCTGAGGTTTGCGGGGCTCAATAGTGCCGCGGACCCGTCAGCCCAATCCTATGCCCACAAAAGAAACGTACGATGACCACGTGATCCGAATGTTCCTGATGGCTGCGGCCATCTGGGGTGTCGTCGGCATGTCCATCGGAGTGCTCGCAGCCGCGCAGCTCGCGTGGCCCGTACTGAACTTCGATATTCCCTGGCTCACGTTCAGCCGCATCCGCACCAACCACACCTTCGGTGTCATCTTCGCGTTTGGCGGCTCGGCGCTGATGGGCACCTGTTATTACATCGTGCAGCGCACGGGGCATGTTCGCCTCGCGCTCGGCAAGCTCGCGCTGTTCACGTTCTGGGGCTGGCAGGCCGCGTGTTTTCTCGCCATGGCGACGATTCCTTTCGGCATCACGCAGAGCAAGGAATACGCCGAGCCCGAGTGGTTTATCGACATTCTGATCGCCGTAGTCTGGGTGTCGTTCGGCGTGGTCTTCTTCACGACGCTGGCAAGGCGGCGCATCCGGCACATTTATGTCGCGAACTGGTACTACGGCGCGCTGATCATCGCGGTGGCGCTGCTGCACATCGTGAACAACCTCGCGCTGCCGGTTTCGCTCACCAAGTCATACCCTATCTACTCGGGCGCGCTCGATGCGATGGTGCAGTGGTGGTACGGCCATAACGCGGTGGCGTTCTTCCTGACCGCGGGCTTCCTCGGCATGATGTATTACTTCGTGCCGCGCCAGGCTCAGCAGCCGCTCTGGAGCTACCGGTTCTCGATCGTCAACTTCTGGGCGCTGATCTCCATCTACATGTGGGCCGGCTCTCATCACCTGCTTTTCACCGCGCTGCCGGACTGGGTGCAGTCGGTGGGCATGGTGTTCTCGGTGGTGCTGGTCATGCCGAGCATGGGATCGGCCTTCAACGGACTGATGACGTTCAACGGTTCGTGGGACAAATTGCGCACCGACCCCGCCGCCAAGTTCATGATCATCGCGCTGGTGTTCTACGCGATCTCGACGCTGGAAGGTTCGTCGATGGCGGTGAGGTCGGTCAATTCCCTCACTCACTACACCGACTGGACCGTCGCGCACGTGCACGCCGGCGCCATCGGCTGGGTCGCGATGATCACCATCGGGTCGCTGTATGCGATGGCGCCACGCGCCCTGGATCGTCCCGCGGTTTATTCCAAGCGTGCCATGAACCTGCACTTCTGGCTGCACGTCTCGGGCCTGCTCATCTATTTGCTTTCGATGTATGCCGCGGGCGTCACGGAAGGGTTGATGTGGCGCGCGACGAATCCGGACGGTTCTCTCACCTATGATTTTCTGTCGAGCCTGATTGCCATCAAGCCTTTCTACATCGCGCGTTTCCTGGGTGGCCTGCTCGTGTTGAGCGGCATGGTCGTCATGGCCTGGAATCTGTGGCACACGGCCGCCGATGCGCGCATCGGCACCATCAAGCCCATCCTGATTCCAGCGCCCGAGATGATTCCGGAGCCGGTGCACGACCAGACTCCAGAACCGTTGCCGGCAAAGGCTTAGACCCATGGGCCTCAAATACAAGCACTGGGAAAAACTCGAGAAGAACGCGGGCCTGCTCGCGGTGCTGATCGCGATCATGGTGTC
>Ga0070675_100003125_pt1 | contig 12524 bp, 11 predicted proteins | sample KBSM43metaG_FD_65343 | JGI IMG/M metagenome (GOLD analysis project Ga0070675, IMG submission 65343) | Miscanthus rhizosphere microbial communities from Kellogg Biological Station, Michigan, USA - KBS M4-3 metaG | ecosystem: Host-associated > Plants > Roots > Rhizosphere > Soil ...
GAAAGCGTCGCAAACAGGTGAGCCCTCAAAATAGTTGATGCGTCAATGATACCTTGCGTTTGGAGTACTGGGGAAGAAAGATCGAGGCACAAAGGGCCTCCCTCAGATGAGAAAAACGAAAACCGCGGCGAAAAATTGCTCCTCGCCGCGGCCGTAAGTTGTAGCCGGGATCGTTGACCCCAGTCACATAGCTGAGATCTTGGATAGCGTGACGTCTAGACGACGGCATCGCTCCAGTCACTCCCGCCGATGCTGCCTTTGGCGCTAATTCCTTTTCAGCGTTGCCTTCAACTCATCGATCTCTTTCTGTTGCTCGGCGATCCTTGCTTCCTGCTGCTCATTTCTCCGATGCTCTTTCAGGAACTCATTGAGCAGCATCGCATTCACGGCCTCGTAACGCACCGTGTAGGGCTTTCCTTGATCATCGTATGCCACCAAGTCGCGATCCACCTTGGCCACATCCTCAGCGACCAATCCGAATTCCGGGCTACCTGCCGGGTCCACCTCTTTCTTATATTTAAAGGTGACTGGCTTTAACGACAGGATCGCTTCGCTCGCCTTATCCATCGGCTTGATCGCTTCTTTGAACCGTGCCGAGGAGGCCAGTGTCCCGAGTTTCCCTTGGCTGTTTACCCTCACCGCTTGCCCGCTGCCGACCGCAGCTTGAAATATCCCAGCGATGAAAGTCGCGTTCTGTGTGGTCCCGATCCGGATGGTGTTCGACTCGCTCGAGCTTCCGCCGTTGGCGGCGATATCTATATTGTTCGAGCCGCTGGTGAGAGAAGAGCCGGCGTTAACACCGATAGCGATGTTGCTGCTGCCGCTGGTACTATTGCTGAGGGCGTCCCGACCGAGCGCGGTATTATTCGACGAGGTACTGCGCGAGAGCGCTTCGTAGCCGACGGCCGTGTTACTGCTTCCGCTGATGTTAAGGGCGAGGGTGAAGGCGCCAAACCCGGTGTTTTGAATGGCGAAGGTGTTAGCGGAAAGGGCCTGCTGTCCGAATGCCGTGTTGAACGTCCCGGAGGTGTTACTCCTCAGGGCCTGGAAACCGGTAGCCGTGTTGCCATCGGCGTTGCTAAATTGCAGCGCCTGAAAGCCGACCGCCGTGTTATTCATGCCGCCGAAATTACTAACGAGCGCGCTCTGCCCGAGCGCCGTGTTATCGTTGCCATCGCAAATCTCCGGGCATTGCGCCCAGCCGAGCTGCGACAAACCGAACATGACACTCGCGATAATAAGACTCTTAATTTTCATCTGAACTCTCCCTTTTGCCTGGTGGGTTTCAATCTGCCTAAGGCAGATCCGAAAGGGGTGGGGATGCTCCCAGGCGAAAGCGCCTCCGCCAGTTTCAGATCTAAGGCGGTATTCCAAGTGTTCCGGGCCCCGAATGTCAATCACAAAAATCTCCCCCAACAATTGGAAGCACTTGAGCGTAAACCGTAATTGACCACGGATTACGCGGATTGCTCGGAGGGACGTGCGCCGTGACGTTCGTCTTTCTTCGGTCGCCCGCGCTGCGTTACTCAAAGATTGACAGATCGACGTCGCTCCCGGTAAGAACTAAGTCATGCGAACTATCCGGATCGCTTTGTGGTTTCTCTCCTCCGTCTTTCTTACCGTCACTAGCTGTTTCATTCCGCCCGCAGCCGCTCAGTCGCTCGACCGACCCGATCTCATCCAAAGCTTCCCGGTCGGCGACGGTCCGGCTTATCTCGCCTTCGATGGCGCGAACATTTGGACGAGCAATTTCTATGGTGGCACCCTGACCAGGCTGCGGGCCAGCGACGGTGCCCCCCAAGGCACCTTCACCGTTGGGGCGGCGTGCGGACAACTAGTTTTCGACGGCGCCAACATCTGGGTTTCCGGCTGGGCAGACAACAACCTCACCAAGCTGCGCGCACGCGATGGCGCCCTCCTTGCCAAGTTTCAGCTGAGCAGCTCCCTTAGAGGCCTTGCCTGGGATGGCGAGAATATCTGGGCAGCCCTTCAGGATGATAACACCGTTGTGAAGTTGCGGGGCAGTGACGGTCAGCTCATTGGTACTTATGATGCAGGCAACGCGCCGTTCGAGCTGCTCTTCGACGGAGCGAATATCTGGGCTGGCAATGTCTACGACGGCACCGTAACGAAACTGCAGGCAAGTGACGGTGCCCTGTTAGGAAAGCAGAAGATCGGAACGAAGGCCTACAGTTTTGCTTTCGATGGCACGAAGGTTTGGGTCACCACTGGCGATAGTGATCCCGGCGGTAATGACACTGTGGTTGCCCTTCGAGCGAGCGACGCCAAAATCCAAGGCACCTTCCTGGTTGGAGACTTTCCCCTTGGGGTTGCGTTCGATGGCGCCAGCATCTGGACCGCGAACGCGGCTAGCAACAATGTGACCAGGCTGCGTGCTAAGAGCGGTACAGTCACGCAAAGGATTCCAGTTGAGGGGCAGCCGAATGCCGTCCTCTACGATGGGAACAGTATTTGGGTGACCAGCTTCTCGAGCAATACCGTGAGTAAAATCAGCCGGTAGTAAGGTAAGTCTTTGCGTTTCGTGTCCAGAGTTCACTCGCCGTGGCGAGTCCCCCGGCAAGCCGAACCCTTGGCGAAGGTTGCTCAGCGGATATCGGAAGATACACGGACAACAGGGCGGAGCGGCCCTCTCGTTGCGCTGAGACAGCGCACGCTACAATTTTGTTAGCCGCTTCGCTGCGCGAAGCGCGAGAATGCGAGTGGCCAGCTGTGTCGAGAGCGAGATCTGGCCCCTTCGAAGCCTTAAGCAAAAGCTCAGCAGTTATTAAATGGGTCTTCAAGGCTTATTTGCGGTTCCATCGAAGATATTCGCGAACTTCGATTTCGCTTTGACGTATACCTTAGTAATGAAACAACCATTTATGAAAACCCCTCAGTTGGTGCTCGCAACTTGTGTTGGATTGCTGCTTTCTCCCCTTGCCCAAGGAGGATCATTGCATGCTTTCATTTGGAATAGCAGCACCGGAATGCAGGACCTCGGCACACTCGGCGGCAATACCAGTTATGCCATTGGCATTAACGATAACGGCGAAGTCGTTGGCTACTCGTATCTGGCGGACAATGTCACCACCCATGCTTTTACCTGGACAGCTGCCGGTGGCATGGTCGACCTAGGGTCGCTCCCGGGGGGCACGAGCACGCAAGGCTCGTGCATTAACAACGCCGGCAACGTTGGTGGGAATGGGATCGATGCCAACGGCAGGCAGGTGCCGTTTTTTTGGTCCGCGACGGGCGGCTTCCAAACTTTGCCCGAAAACACGGGCGACTCGCGGAATTATTCGTTTGGGATTAATGACCGCGACGAGCTCACCGGTCAGCAATATGGAAGTGGTAACTCCGGAGAGATTGTCCACGCTTTTTTTTGGGCGCCAATTGACGGGATAAAACAAAATCTGCCTCCTCTGACTGGTGGCCTGCATACGGTGGGCAATTCCATCAATAACAAGGAGCAAATCACCGGCACCGCCAGCGTGCCTAACAATGGCTCGATCTTCCACGCCTTCGTTTGGAGCCAAAGTGGAGGGACCAGAGATATCGGCGGCGTGGCGGGACAAACCTACACGGCTGGGGTATCGATCAACGCGAAGAGCGAGGTCGTCGGCTTTGGGGGGAGCGGGGCTGTCGGATTTTACTGGTCTCGTGCCACGAGAATGGTGCTCCTGCAGACCCTCGGCGGCCTCCAGAGTGCAGCCTTCTCAATCAACAACACCGGTGCCATCGCTGGCTATAGCACTAATAGCGGTGGAGCCATTCATGCAGTTCTTTGGCCCGACAAGAGCAGCGCGCCACAAGATCTGGGGACTCTCCCGGGCGGAACGAACAGTTACGGTCGATTCATCAACAACGTCGGCCAGGTGGCCGGCTATGCTGATGTGCCATAGTCACGCGCTTTTGTTGTAGGCCGCGTCTCCCCGTTCGACAGGCTCAGGGTCCCGAGCATTTGATCGAGGGGCCGACGCGGCGTAGTTGGGCTTCCGTATCAAGAGCATGAGCAAGACGAAGAGTATGATAAAAAGCTCGCGGCATTCCGCGAGGCGGACCAGTTCGCCCCATTTTCGAGGTTCAAAAAATCCGCTACGCCGTCTCAATATGAGCGTGGCCGCCCGCGGCATCCGACCCGATGGTCCATCGCATTTTTGGTCGACGGAGACTTTTTTCGAAACTTTGCCTAACGCTTTCCGTAATAGTAATTATGGAAAAAGGCCGAACCGTCCGAGTAAAGCTTGCGCGGAAGTGGTAAAAAAGCGGTCCCGCAACAGGATGAAGTTTCGCCGAGCCGGAGGGGGGCGATCACGAAATAAAAAGTCGGATGCGCGGAACTCGAAGCATCAGGCGAACGGGAGGGCCGAGCTTGGCTCTCCACCGGAACCCCAGAGTTCCAAAACCGAGTCAAATTCAGCAGGCAGATTTCAGCGGACGCGACGGCTTTTTCTCGCTGCCTTGCGGGTGTGGGAATTGAAGCGAGGAATTCGCGAATAGGTGCTCCGCCGGCAACAAAAGGGCGGAGAATAAGGCTGGGAATCGTTTTGGCTTGATATCATCAACGTTGTTTCTCTAGGGTGCGGCATGAAATTATCCAATAAAATCACAAGAGCCGGTCTTTCGACCCTCGGTATTGTTCTTATCATCCTGTTGATTCTTTTACTCGGCGGCGGCTACGGATTTGGCGGCGGCTATTATTATGGACCCGGTGGATTGATTCTCGTGATCCTCATAATTTTGTTGTTGATGGGAAGACTTTGATTAAGGCGAGCTCGGAGCGCAGTTCGCAAAGATTGCAGAAGCCAGCTCCGCTCATGAAATATTAAAGCAGAAAGAAACTAGCTCTTATGAAGACAAGTTTCACTTCTCGCTTTCCTTTTTTTTGTCGGCCTTTCTTAATCGGCTTTGCTCTTTGCGCCGTTGGCCTCTTCCCGGCTCGGGCTAGGTTGAGTCAGTGGGAGACTACGGACAGCATGGCGAGCGCACGTTACTCTCACACGGCTACGCTGTTGCCGTCGGGTCAGGTGCTGGTGGCGGGAGGATACGCTGGCAGGGCGTTGAGCAGCGCGGAGCTGTATCGTCCAGCGCTGCGAGTGTGGACCATGACCGGCAGCATGAGCGCCGCTCGCTACGATCAGACTGCGACGCTGCTGGCCTCAGGCGAGGTGCTGGTGGCGGGAGGAACCGATGGCGCTACCGCGATCTGGCGCAGCGCGGAGTTGTATGATCCGGCGACGATGCTGTGGACCGCGACCGACGGCATGGGCACCGCACGCATCAACCACACAGCTACGCTTCTGCCTTCAGGCCAGGTGCTGGTGGCGGGGGGATACGATAATGTTGACGGTTCCTTGAGCAGTGCGGAGCTGTATGACCCGGCGACTCGGACTTGGACTGCAACCGGCAGCATGATCGACCCACGCGAATATCACACGGCTACGCTGCTGCCCTCCGGCCAGGTGCTAGTGGCGGGAGGATTCAATAGCGTTGACCGTTTCTTGAGCACCGTGGAGTTGTATGAGCCGGCGAGCGGGACTTGGACTGCAACCGGCAGCATGGTCGACGCGCGCTTCGCTCACACGGCTACGCTACTGCTCTCAGGCCAGGTGCTGGTGACGGGGGGACATAATAATATTGACGGTTCCTTGAGCAGCGCGGAGCTGTATGATCCGGCGAGTGGGACTTGGGCTGAAACCGACAGCATGTCCATCGGACGCTCTCGTCACACGGCGACGCTACTGGCCTCAGGGAAGGTGCTGGTGGCGGGAGGAGGGAAAGGCACTGGTCGTGACATGCACCTGAGCAGCGCGCTGCTGTATGACCCTGCGACGGGGCGGTGGACGACGACCGAAAGCATGGATACCGCGCGTTCGGATCACACGGCGACGCTGCTGCCTTCAGGCCGACTGCTGGTAGCGGGGGGGCACAATAATATTGACGGTTACTTGAGCAATGCGGAGCTGTATGGTTGGGGAAATCCCTGAGAGTCTCAGCGAAGGTGGGTGGATTTCTCGGGCCTGAAGACCACGTTGGCAAATCCCGGCGCAAGTAACGGCGTGTCTAAATAGCGGCCTTTGGCTGCGAAATTGTGGGGTTCACTACGTTTTGTTGTCGCCCGGCCCGTGGTGGTAACAGCTTTAAGATCATTAATAACATTTCCTGACTCTATTTGCAGTTACCTTCAACAATCTGCCAGACGAAGAACGATTACGGTTGGTAGTAAGACCTACCAGGTAAACTACGAAGGCGGCGATGGAAACGATCTCACTCTGAAGGTGCTGAAGTTGCGCGACCGTAACTTGATTTCCATTCCATCGCCATTTCTTGTCCGTTTCCCGAACCCTCGCGAGAAATCGAAGATTGACACTGTAATGTTAGTCCTGATAGAGCTGGGACGTGAAAACGACCCGAAGAATAAGTCGCCGCATCGTCCTCTCGTTGCATGTGTTTGTTGGAATGTTTGTCGCTCTCCCCATGCTGATTCAGTCAGCCGCGGCGAATCAGCTCATTGAGAATTTTCCGGTCGGCGATGGCCCCTGCGGCATGGCTTCCGATGGCGCGAACATCTGGGTAGCCAACTTCGATGGTGGTAATGTAATGAAGCTGCGGGCCAGCGATGGGGTAATACTCGACACCATCGGTTTGGGAGGCTCTCCATTCTGGGCTACTTACGACGGCGATAACGTCTGGGTCACAGTCCGCGATGCCGATAGGGTCGTGAAAATTCGAGCGAGCGATGATACGGTGCTCGGGAAATTTCGCGTCGGCAGCTGGCCCGAAAAGCTCGTCTTTGACGGCGCGAACATCTGGGTCGCGAATTCTCAAAGTGCCTCAGTGACCGAGTTGCGGGCCAGTGATGGTGCGCGCCTGCGCGATATCGCGGTCGGCTCAGAGCCATGGGGCATCGCCTTCGACGGCATAAACATTTGGGTCACAATTAGAGGAACGAACACCGTCACCAAGTTTCGCGCCCGCGATGGCGCGCCCCGCGGCTCCTTCAATGTGGGTAGCGTCCCGATCGATATAATGTTCGACGGCTCGAAAATATGGGTCGCTAATTACATCAGTAATTCAGTGACTATCTTGCGTGCTGCCGATGGTTTGTTACTCAGAGAGTTTCTCACCGGTGACAATCCCATCGCATTCGCGTTCGATGGCGACCAGACGTGGCTTGCGCATCTCGGCGAGGATATTGTAACCACCCACAAGGATAGCAATGGCCAACAGTTGCAATCTTTCCCTGTCCAGGACGCTCCGGAAGCTGTCTTGTTTGATGGCACTAGCATCTGGGTCTCGAACTACGCCAGCAAGACAGTAACCAAGATCACGCGCACGGCGAGGTAACGAGATCAATGATTAGCGATTGGTGGCTGGTGATTAGTGGAAGGTCCCGAAGCCTTTGCGAACACTTTTCACTTTTTAGTTGTTACCATTTACTCTTTCAGCGCGGGCGACTACGCGGAATTCTAGGATTGACAGAAGGACGTCACTTCCGGTAGTAACTTGATATGACTATTACCAAAATAATTGCTCGGCCGCGCCCCCTCACATTTCTCCTCGCTCTTACCGGGTTTTTTGCGCAGGCGGTAACTGCGCAGCAGCTCGACACATCCGTCACGATAGAAAGGTTTCCGGTCGGCAGCTATCCTGTAGCGTTAGGCTTCGACGGCGAGAACGTTTGGGTGACGAGCTCCTTTGATAACACGGTGACGAAACTACGGGCGAGCGACGGCGCGAACCTCGGCACCTTCAATCTCGGAGGCGCAAGCTACGGCGTCGCCTTCGACGGCACAAACCTCTGGTTTACGAACGGCCTCACCGATACTGTGACCGAGTTGCGGCCCAGTGACGGCGCGATCCTCGGCAATTTTCCCGTAGGCCAAAATCCCTACGATTGCATTTTCGACGGCACCTCCATTTGGGTGAGCAATTCTCTCGATGGCACTCTCACCAAGCTTCGGCCGAGCGACGGCACTAACCTCGGCACCTTCAGCCTCGGCGATGATGTATTTCGGTTGGCCTCCGACGGCGCCAACGTTTGGGCGGTGGATCAAAGAGATCAGCTCGTGTTCAAAGTGCGCGCGAGCGACGGCATGATCCGCGGCCGGTTCAAGACCGACGACACGCCTTACGCTATCATGTTCGACGGAAGTCATATCTGGATCTCGAACTATTACACTTACACGCTGACCGAGCTGCGCCCAGGCGACGGCACAGTGCTCGGCACCTTCCCGTCGGGAAGAAGTAACCCGAGCGATCTTGCGTTCGACGGCTCGGATGTATGGGTCGCGTCAGGCACCAGCGCGGTTACAAGATTGTCAGTCGACGGTAGCGGTGCGCACAAGAGCTATCTTATCACCGGCCTGCCTACCCGCCTCCTTTTCGATGGCAGTGCGATCTGGGCGGCATGCTTTAACAGCGCCGACGTAGCTAAGATTTCCCGAAGCCAACCGTAAATCTCTCTTCAACCAAACACCGTTAGTATGATTTCGCACCTTATTTCACCGTCGGTGAAATTCAAAGTTCCTCATGCGCTTTTACTTGCGTTCGTTTTGGGATTCGACGCTCAAACCGGTCCAGCCGCGCAGCCGAGCGACAAACCCGATCTCATCCAGACCTTCCCCGTTGGCCGATATCCGCTCGGCATTATCTCCGAGGGTGAGAACATCTGGGTCTCAAACTCCAGGGACGACACCGTGACGAAATTGCGGGGGAGCGACGGCTTCCTGTTAGGCACTTTCCCGGTAAAAAACAGCCCCGCCTACCTGGCCTTTGATGGGTCCAGCATTTGGGTGGCAGACTCCTTGAGTAATAACGTCACCAAGCTAAGAGCGAGCGACGGCACGCTCGAAGCCAATATCAAAGTCGGGGCTACCCCTTATGGCATGGCTTTTGACGGGGCCAACATCTGGGTGACCAACTATTCAGACGCCTCTGTTACCAAGATCCGTGCGAGCGATGATACCGTGCTTGGCACATTCCCTGTCGGTCAGCCGTACCCAAAAGGAATCCTCTTCGACGGGACCGGCATCTGGGTCGCCAATAGCGGGTATCTCACTGTCACGAAACTGCGAGCGAGTGACGGCGCGGTGCTCGGCAGAGTGGAAACAGGAACATATCCATCCTCCCTCACTTTCGACGGGACCAAGGTGTGGGTCAGCAATAGCGGCACTAACACCGTGACTGCGATACGCGCGAGCGACGGCAAGATTCAGGGCACCTTCGAGGTCGCAGGTAACCCCGACGGGCTCGCGTTCGATGGCATGAAGATTTGGGCAGGATGTGCTCTCAGTACCCTTGTCGCGGTGCGGGCACGCGATGGCGTTCTTGTGCGCGAGTCTGATATTCACCATCAACCGGCGGGTCTCTTCTTCGATGGGACGAGCCTCTGGATAGCAAATGTGGATGATGCCAGCGTAACCAAGATCACGCGCACGCCGCAGTAGCCGTCCAAGACCTATGGCCCAGCGGTTGTGTGGCGTGCGGGTGGGCGAGCGATAAGGCGGTAAGTCGGAGCGACTCTTCAACAAACCCTGCCACGAGATAAACTCCAGGATTGACACAGCAATGTCGCTCTGGGTAACAATTCAATCATGAAAACTGGCAGAATAATTACGCTCTCGTTCCTGTTCAGCTTATTCCACTTAGCTTTGGTAATTGGCAGCTCGCCGGCAAAGGCGGAGCATTTGGAGCAACGCGCCAGCATAGAAACCTTCCACGTTGGACATGGCCCGAAATATCTTGCCTTCGACGGCGCGAACGTCTGGGTCACACTGGATGTGGATAATGCGGTCGCAAAATTGCGCGCGAGCGACGGCATCATCCTGGGCACGTTTGATGTTGGGCGCTGCCCTACGTGGATCACGTTTGACGGCACCAATATTTGGGTCGCTAACTTTTGCGACAACTCGCTGACAAAGCTGAGGGCCAGCGATGGCGCACACATTGCCGATTACCTCGTCGCCGGCCGACCCACAGGCATGGCCTGGGACGGAGCAAATATCTGGGTCGCGAGCTACGACGACGGCACAGTAACTAAAATGCAGGGCAGTGATGGAACCGTCCTGGGCGTGTTCCAAGTCGGTCCCGGTCCTGAGGGAGTCGTCTTCGACGCAGCCAACATCTGGGTCGCTAATAATGTGGGCAAAAGCGTGACCAAGCTGCGCGCGAGCGACGGCGGGTTTCTTCTCGAGGCGAGTGTCGGCGGAGACGCCATCGGAATTGTTTTCGACGGGACCAAAATCTGGACCGCCAACGACCTCGATAATAGCCTCACCGCCCTGCGGGCGAGTGATGGCGCCGTCCTCGGGACCTTCCAGGTCGGTTACAGAGCCACGGGGATTGCTTTCGACGGCAGCCGTATCTGGTCCACGTTGAACAGTGCGGCTGGCAATGTCGCCAACGTCTCCGCCAGGAGCGGCGCGGGCGAGAAGCGGATTAACGTCGGTGGCCATCCAATGGGAGTCCTCTTCGATGGCACCAGTATCTGGGTCGCTAACTTAGCCGATAACACCGTGAATAAGATTACGCCTTAGCAGCTCAAAGATCCAACATTGATGATCAAATGTCACTCTCAGCAAGAAGATAGATAATGAAAACTAGCAGAATAAGTTTTCTTGTAACCTTCTCGATCCTCTTCTAGTTAGTCGCAACAATTCCCAGCTCGTCAGCAGGCACGCAGCAGATCGACAAACCCGATCTCATTCAAACCTTTCCGGTGAAGCCGGGACCGAGCGTTTTCAATTTTGAGGGAGAAAACATCTAGGTGATAAGCGGTGGCAACAATATCGTGACCAAGGTACGATTACCCGAGTGGCATTCTGTTCGATGGGACCTACATATGGGTGGCTGGGACCACCAGTAACACGGTCAACAAACTCCAGCCGAGTGATGGCACGATTCTCGGCACTTACCACGCCGGCATTGGACCAAGTGAACTCGCTTTCGATGGGGTCCATATATGGGTCACCGATTTCTCATCCAATCCTACTATTACCGTCCTGTGGGCAAGCGATGGGGAGCCCAGGCCACGATCGAGTTGGACAGCGCGACGGGATGACATTCTTTTCGAGGTACAGCTACGTGGGTAATTTTTTCATCCGAAAATACGGCGGCCAAGCTCCGCCGGAAAGATGGCGCCATCTTGAGCCAGATCGCGGTCGGTGAGAGGCCCTCCGACCTCGCATTTGACGGCTCCCACGTGTGGGTAGCAAACAGCGGCCAGTCCACGGTCATGAGGCCGCCGCACGACAGTACCGGGGTGCCGCGGACCGTTCGAGTAGGCATTGGTCCGCGTGGCACCTTCTTCGACGTCAGCATTTGGGTGGCTATCCCAAGCGGCTCCTCAATTGCGAAGATTACTCTGCCGCACTAAGATCAGGTGAGAAGGACTGGGGTCGCCCATTGTAGCAATCTCTCCTCAGATGGTGGGGTGTGCTTCCGCCGCAGGTGCTGTGGCACGGAACTCGCATCATCCAATCGGTATGCCTGCGAACCAGCGGTCAACCAGCCGATCGATTCGAATTCTGCGGCGCCAGCCGCTGCTGCCGGCAGCCGCTGGCTTTCTCGGGGGAATCATTGTTGCGATTCTCGTCGTACGGGTGGGCTCAATCGCAATCTTAATCCTCGCAGCGACCAGCGGCCTGGGTGCGACCATCGCGTGGTGGATCCGCGGTGCCCAGGATCGTCGCATTCAGCGCGCCATGCGTGAACGGCTCCAGCGTCGCATCCAGCGCGCGAGGCGTTTACGGCGCAATCAAGGCACCATCGCGGAGGTCGAGCCGGCCACGGCCGGGGCCGCCAAGCCGGAAAAGTTGCTAGCGTGCCACGACTTCAATGAGGCGAAGGGGCACTTCGATCACTGGTAATGGTCGAATCGCGGAGAAGAAGTGACTCGACCGAGCCGACCTGTCGGTCGTGATGTAACCGAAGTAGCAGCTCAGTAAGTAAGCCGCGGAGAAGAGCGATCTCAGCCCTGCCGCGTCCACACGCATAGGATATGTGCATCTATGGCACGCCTGTTCCAGGCGGCATTACTGTGAGGGTCAACTCTGATGGGCCGGGCAGCACAAGCCTTGAAGGTGGACGCGGCCGGACATGTTGGCACAGTCCTCTCTTCCGCGCGCTTCAAAGATAACATCAAACCGATGGACAACGTGAGCGAAGTGATTTTGTCTCTCAAGCCGGTCACTTTTCGTTACAAAAAAGGGTTAGACCCGACTAGCACGACGCAATTCGGTCTCATAGCCGAGGAAGTGGAAAAGGTAGCGCCAGAGCTGGTGATACTTGATGCGAACGGAAGGCCTTACTCAGTTCGCTACGAAGAGATCAACGTCATGTTGCTGAACGAATTTCTGAAAGCGCATCACAAGGTGGAGCAAATGCAGGCGAAGATCGACGAAGGGCAGAAAACCTTCGACGCTACCCTTGCTTTGCTCTCGGCCCGGCGTGAGCGCCAAGCCGCGGAACTTCACGAGTTGAGCGCCCAACTTAAGACACAGATGGCCCCGCGGGTAGGGGGT
>Ga0070675_100003126_pt1 | contig 12521 bp, 15 predicted proteins | sample KBSM43metaG_FD_65343 | JGI IMG/M metagenome (GOLD analysis project Ga0070675, IMG submission 65343) | Miscanthus rhizosphere microbial communities from Kellogg Biological Station, Michigan, USA - KBS M4-3 metaG | ecosystem: Host-associated > Plants > Roots > Rhizosphere > Soil ...
TGCGAGAGCTTCAGTTCGGCCCGACCCGACTGCCTGTCTGTCCGGTGGGCCCGGCGATCGTGTCGAAGCCTGCGAATGGCGATCTCCGTGTCGCGGCTCGGCTCAGCAATCCCCGCCTGGCCGGCCGGATCGGAAGCGCCCCCCTTCGCCTTGGCGCGGGGACGGCGCAAATCGTCGGCGATCAATTCTCGGCGGCAGACCTCGCTCTTCGCATCGGGAAGACCGAGGCACCGGTCGCTCTCGACGCCAAGCGTCTGCAGGGCACGTTCGGCGGCAGCGGAATCAGCGGAACATTTGCCGGAGGGCGATCGACCATTGGGGAAGTAAAGTTGCTGTTCAGTGAGGCTGACGGACGCTGGCGCTTCTACAACGGCGATCTGTCCGTGAACGGCGCGCTCAGCCTGTCCGATCTTACACCCGAACCGCGCTTCTATCCGCTGCGGAGCAACGACTTTCAGCTGACATTGAAAGACAATGACATTCGCGCGGGCGGAACGCTGATCCATCCAGGAAGCGGAACTCGCATAAGCGACGTCACAATTCGCCACGCGCTGTCTTCGGGCAAGGGCCAGGCGATTCTCGACGTCCCGGGCATTACGTTCGGAGAGGGCCTGCAGCCTGAGGAGCTCTCGCGCCTTACGGAAGGCGTCATAGCCCTCGTGCAGGGAACCCTCCGCGGCCGAGGCGAAATCAACTGGAGCAGCGGCGGCAAGGTCAGCTCCACCGGGGAATTCAGTACTGCGGGTTTGAATCTGGCGGCGCCTTTCGGCCCGGTGACAGGACTGAGCGGCACAATTCGATTTACCGATCTGCTCAACCTGGAAACCGCGCCGGGGCAGACGGCGAGCATCGCGTCGATCAACCCGGGCATTCTCGTCGAAAACGGGACAATCCGTTACCAGCTGCTGCCCGATCAGCTGGTGAAGGTCGAGCGCGGCGAATGGCCTTTCATGGGCGGCCGCCTGATCCTTCAGGAAACGGTCCTTAACTTCGCCCGTCCAACCGCGAAGCGACTTACGTTCCAGGTCGTTGGCTTCAACGCCGAGCAGTTCATCAACAGCTTCGGCTTCGAAGGGATCGACATCACCGGCACCTTCGACGGCGTCCTGCCGATGATCTTCGACGAGAACGGAGGCCGCATCGTCGGCGGCCGGCTCGATGCGCGCCAGCCAGGCGGCGAGTTCAGCTACAACGGGACCAAGCCCCAGGCCGGACTGGCCGTCGGCCTTGCCTTCGATCTGCTCAGCAACATCCGCTACCAGCAGATGACCATTCGCCTCGACGGCGACCTTGCCGGCGAATTCGCAACCCGGTTCGAAATCGGCGACGTATCGCTCGGCAATCGCGGCGGCTTCGTCGCGGGCATCGTCCGCAACGCGTTCAAGAAGGTGCCGCTCAAGGTCAACCTCAGCGTTCGCGGACCCTTCCGGGCGCTGATCCAGATGGCGAAGGGCTTCAAGGATCCGTCAGCGGTCATCCAGCCGGTCCTGCCCTTCCCGCTCGATACTCCAGGCCTCGCCGTCGAAACGCGCATCCTTCGCAAGGAGCAAGAACAAAAATCGAATGTCCCGCCCATCAGTGAGCAAGTCGACGTGTCCACCAAACCCCAGCCAAGCGAGTGAACCCATGAAGATAATGCGGAGAACAGAACTGCGGCTGATCGCCGGCGCTGCGCTTGCAGTGCCGCTCGGAGGCTGCGTAACCGTGAAGACGCCGGACAAGCCGATCGAGATCAACCTCAACGTGGAGATCCGGCAGGAAGTGCTGGTTCGGCTTCAGCAGGACGCTCAGCAGCTCATCCAGCAGAATCCGGACGCATTCCCGCAGACGCCTCCGAGGCAGTGATGAAGCGCTGGGCCGTCCTCTTCGCGATCGCTGTCTCCGCCGCGGCCATTCCGGCCGCCGCGCCTTCGCAGGCTTACGGCGAACTCGCCGCCGCACGCCGCGCAGGACAGGTCGGCGAACGCTACGACGGCTATCTGGGCATCGCGACGGCCGCGTCTCCGGCGGTGCAAAGACAGGTCAGCGCGATCAACATCCGCAGACGCTCGCTCTACGTCGATCTCGGCAGGCGCCGTGGGGTCACTCCGCAGGTCGCGGGTTATGCGACGGGCTGTGAACTGCTGACGCGCGTTCCGGTTGGGGAAGCCTATATGCTGCAGGATGGCATCTGGCGCCGCCACCAGGCGGGACAGGTCATCGCGCAGCCAAGCTATTGCGGCTGATCATTTGACGGGCGGCCTGGGCTCGAACGAGGCACGGTAGTCGGCGTTCAGCCGCTCGATCAGTGCCGCCGTGATCGGAAGCGGGATTTCATAGGGACCTTCGGCGTAGGGGCCGGCGACATATTGGTCGGCGATCACGTGGATGTGGTCGAAGAGGCCGTTCTTGTCCTCGTCGGACAGAAGAACGGTAACGTACCGATACTTTGGGCAATCGCCGAACAGATCGTCCGGCCTGACCGGCTCTCCCCGCCTCTTTTCCCGCTCGCGATCCAGGAGGGTGCAGAACGGCTGGCGGATCGCGCCGGACCAGCTCATGCCGGGCTGCAACAGGTCGGAAATGGATAGTTCGCGCGCCAGCTTCCTGTCCCAAAGCAAGGATCCGGACCCGCTCGATCCGTGGGCGCCGCCCGTGAACCCATAGACGCTGCTTTCGAGGCTCAACAGCCGATCGGACTGTCCGGCCGTTTCGTAGGAGACCTGCGCCTCATGCGGATGATAATCATACCTCTGCCGGACGCGCTCCTCGCGATCCTCCTTGGCGCCGGCGATGAGCTCGGCTTTCGACTTCTCCATATCCTTGGTGAAGCGGGCGACCAGCTGCGGAACGGCAGCGGCTTGGGCCGGCCAGCCATAGCTGAACCCGTAAAGGTCGTTCTCTTCCTCGGCGGAGAAGGCTTTGGCCCTCGGAGTGTCCGCCGGCGTCGCGGGAACGGATGCGTTCGAGACTGCCGGAGCGCCGTTGTTCGCTTCGGGAAGGGGCGCATTTTCGCTGCATGCGGCGAGCAGGACCAGCACCGGGACGAGAGGCTTCATGGGCACGAGACTGGCAGGCGGCTTTGCGATAGCCAAGACGGCGCAGCAGCGGTTGACTTGTCCCTACCCCCTTCATAAAGGGGCGGCGCCTAGGCGGCCTTGGTCGCCGCCATGTTTCTCGCCCTTTGCACACCCCTTATTTGGCGGGGCGACGCATAGGGGAAGATCGTGGCGACGGACGAGACCGGGCAGGACCCAAAGCTTCCACCAGACGCACGGCTCGAATCGCTCGAACAGCGGCTCGACCGGCTGCAGGAGGCGGAAGCGAAGCGGATGAACGTCGTACAGCCTGACCCTAATTATAGGATCGGGCAGTTGGTGTTAGGGCACCTCGTTGGGGCCCCCGCTGGCGGGTTCGTGATCGGGCTTGGACTGGACGCGCTGTTCGGTACCCGGCCCGTGTTCATGCTGCTGCTGCTGTTCTTCGGTTTCGGGGTCGGCATCAGGAACGTGATGCGCATTTCGAAGACGCCTCCGGGTCCTCCCGGGGCAAGTTCGTAAGAGGTAAGAGCGACGTGGCCGAAGCAGGCAAGATCGACCCGATGCACCAGTTCACGGTGGAACCGCTCGTTCCGCTGCAGCTCGGGGGCTATGACATCAGCTTCACCAACAGCTCGCTCTGGCTGATGATCGCGCTCGCGCTGGTCGCCGGCTTCATGATGATGGGTATGAAGCGCCAGCTGGTCCCCGGCCGCTGGCAGATGGCGGTCGAAGGCCTGACCGGCTTCATCGACGACATGGTCAAGGTGAACATCGGGCCCGAGGGCAAGAAGTTCATGCCCTACATCTTCTCTCTGTTCGTCTTCATCCTGACCGCGAACCTTCTCGGCCTTTTCCCGCTGAGCATCATCCCCGGCCAGCACCAGTTCACGACGACCAGCCACTTCAGCATCACCGGCGTCCTCGCCGTGATGAGCTTCGCGATCGTCCTGCTCGTCGGCTTCGCCCGCCACGGACTGCATTTCTTCTCGCTGTTCGTGCCTCACGGCACGCCGAAGGTGATGGTGCCGCTGATCGCCGCCATCGAGTTCATCTCGTTCATGGTGCGCCCATTCAGCCTGGGTCTCCGACTGTTCGTGGCGATGATCGCCGGGCACATTCTGATGGAAGTGTTCGGAAGCTTCATCGTGAACGGCTTCAACGGCGGCCCGCTCGGCTGGGGAGTCGGCGCCATAAGCTTCCTGTTCATCGTCGGCGTGACCGCGCTCGAGCTGCTGGTCTGCGCGATCCAGGCCTACGTTTTCGCACTGCTGACGACGCTGTATCTCAACGACGCTGTCAATCTTCACTAAGTTTCGAAAAGAGGAGTTTCACATGGATTTCGCTTCCGCACAGGTCATCGGTGCTGGTCTGGCCGCGATCGGCGTCGGCGCCGCCGCCATCGGCGTGGGCAACGTCTTCGGCTCGTTCCTCGAGAGCGCGCTTCGCAACCCGGCAGCTGCCGACGGCCAGCAGGGCCGTCTGTTCATCGGCTTCGCCGCCGCCGAGCTTCTGGGCCTGATCGCGTTCGCGGTCGCCATGATCATCCTCTACGCACGTTGATCATCCACCGGCCGGCTCGTCCGGCCGGATAAACGGGACCTTCGATGCCTCAGATAAATCAGCTTTCCGACATCTTCTTCAGCCAGCTGTTCTGGCTGCTGGTCGTGTTCGGCATCATCTACTTCTGGATCGGGCGCGGAATGGTGCCGAAGATCCAGTCGGTCGTGGATGACCGCGACCGCAAGATCGCCGACGACCTCGCGGCCGCCCAGCGCGCCCGCGAAGAGGCGGAAGCTGCCGAGGAAGCCTATCGCGAGCGCATCGACATCAGCCGTAGCGAGGCACTGAAGGTCGCGCAGGAAGCAAAGCATCGGGCCGCTCTCGATACCGAGAAGCGCCTGAAGACGATCGACGCAAAGATCGGCAAGCGCGTCGCCGAGGCCGAGGAGAAGATCCGGGCCGCGGCCGACGCTGCTCGCCGCGAGCTTGAGCCGGTTGCTGCCGAAGCGGCGAGCGAGCTGGTGACGAAGCTCACCGGTCAGAAGATTGCTGCCAAGGACGCTGAGCCGGCAGTTAAGGCGGTGCTCCATGGCTGAACCTCACGCTGAAACCACCGCAACCGTCGAGCACGCGGGCCCCGCCGCCGAGCATGCCGCGCCGGCAGCTTTCGGGCTGATCACGGCGCCGATGTTCATCGCCCTGGCGATGATCGTCGTCATCCTTTTCATGATCGCGAAGAAGGTGCCGGCCGCCATCGGCAAGGCACTCGACAGCAAGATCGAGGTCATCCGTAATCAGCTCGCCGAAGCGGAGTCGCTGCGCAAGGATGCCGAGGCCCTGAAGGCCGAGTATGAGGCCAAGACCAAGTCTGCCGACAAGGAGGCCGCGGCGATCGTGGACCGTGCGAAGCACGAGGCGGAAGCGATCGTCACCCAGGCGAAGCAGAACGCCGAGGCCCTGGTCGAGCGCCGTCAGCGTATGGCCGAGGATAAGATCGCTGCCGAAGAGCGCCACGCGCTGGACCAGCTCCGCGCGATGGCGGCCGACGCGGCCCGAGCCGCCGCAGCACGCCTGATCCGCGAGCGGTTCGACGCCAAGAGCGACGAAGCCCTGGTCGGAGACGCCATCCGGAGCATCGGCAGCCGCTAAGGCGCGCTGCCCTTGCCGCGGATTGCGCGGCATGGCACTCCGCAGATCATCGGGCGGTTAGCTCAGCTGGTAGAGCATCTCGTTTACACCGAGAGGGTCGGCGGTTCGAGCCCGTCACCGCCCACCATCCCCATCAAATCACCGCTGCGCGCCCGACCTCGGCGAAGTAACGGCGCATGCCCTGGCTCGCCGACGGGGACAGTTCGACGAACACCCGCCGGCCGTCGTGTGGATCCGCGCGGCGCAGGAAGATCCCCTTGTCGGTCATCGTCTTGAGCCAGCGGAGCGCCGTCGTGGCGGGGACGGCTGCCGCGATGCACAGACTGGAAACTGGCACTCGAAGCTGCGCGATTTCCGCCTGAAGCAAGTCGAGAAGCATGTCCCAGGCGGGGTCGGCGAACAGTTCTTCCTCGAAGAAGCGGCTGCGAAGACGCCTCGCACGGATCACCGAACGCACCGTGTCGGCTGAAACGGGCGGAACCTCGGCGCCTGGCGGGGCTGGCTCCCGTCGCTGCGTCTGGCTCGGTCCGTTCGACAGCCGCGCAAGGGTTGAAGCGATTCGGCTGACTTCATCGCTGAGCTGGCGCAGGCGCTCCGTGCTGCGGTCGGACGCAATATCCGAGAGGCGGTCGGCGCGGTAGATGCCGGACGTAGCGATGGCGAGGGCCGCGGCACGCTCCGCTTCGTCGCCGTCAATCACCAGCTCGACTGGCGCTCCGCCGATCCGCGAGAAGAGCAGGTCGACCATCTCGCGCGGTGCGGCAACGACGGCAGTATAGCGGCCATCCGCGGTGTCGCCGCTCAGCTGGTGCAGCAACCGGTCCATTGCCGGTCCGCCGTCGCGCGTCAGCTCGACCCAGACGGCCGAGGCCGAGGCCTGGAGTGCTATTCGCTCCGCCGCCTCGTCCAGCGGAACGATGGCACCGATGCGGGACCCGGCGGCTTCGACCGTTCGCGCGGCGTGATGGAGCGCCAGATCGCTGTCGCCGGCGATCAGGACTGGCGCGGGCGACGAATAGGAATCGCTGCAAAGCTCGTTCGTGTACGCGTTCATCTGACACCTGGATGCAAAACGGTACCGAGCCCAACGTTGTTAGACGGCAAATCGGAGCAAAGTCAGCCCGTTTTCGAGTCCGAAACGGAGCAATTTTCAAACGGCAGCAAACGGCCGGTGCATAATCTCCGCACTGCGGGGGATACGCGAGTGAATGGGTGTAACAAGGCCACGTCCGGTGCGGCACGCGCACAATGGCTGTCCGAGTTGAGCAAGGCGATCGACCAGGCACAGTGGCTTGCCTGGCGCATCGGTGTGGTGGAGGGACGAAACGCGCAGGCGATGGAGCTGTACGTCCAGCTGGAGGTTTTGAGGGCGGAGGTCGAGGCGCTGCGCGGCCGGGATCTCAGAAACCTTCGGCACCCTCCAAGCACCGCATTTCCCGAGGGAATCGAAGCGGCCAACCCGGCGCTAGACGCCTTGGGGAATCTCGCCGCCTCCAGAGAAGGGCTCGAGGAATGAGCCGATCGGAGCCGCCTTCCAGCCGCCGGTGGCCACGAAGCCTCGGTTGAGGAAAGCCCGCTTGCCGTAAGCGAGCGGATTTCCGTCGGGGCCATCCACGCGCCCGCCCGCGGCAAGCAGCACCGCATGACCGGCCGCCGTGTCCCACTCGCTGGTCGGCGAAAGACGCGGATAGATGTCCGCGCGCCCTTCAGCGACGATGCAAAACTTCAGCGAGGAGCCGATGCCGACGTAGCCGCAGTTCTTCGCGGCCTCGCAAAGATAATCGGCGGTCGGCTGGTTGAAGTGCGACTTGGACGCGACCGCGACGAGCTCGCTGCCCGGCTTTCGAGTGCTGATCGGAATTCGGTTGCTGAGATCTTCCAGCCACGCGCCCTCGCCCACCACTCCGGCGTGGAGCCGCTCGGTCGCGGGGGCGAAGACTGCTCCGACGTGCGGAGTGCCGTTCACTATCAGCCCGATATTGACGGTGTAATCGTCGCCGCCCCGGACGAATTCCTTCGTTCCGTCGAGCGGATCAACAAGGAAGTAGGTGTCGCCGTGAGCAGGAATGCGCCCAGCGGCGACCTCTTCCTCGGCGATCACCGGAACACCCGGAGCAGCCCTCGCAAGCGCTGCGAGAATGATCAGCTCGGCCGCACGGTCGGCTTCGGTAACCGGCGAAGAGTCCTGCTTGTGCTCGACGTCGAAGCCGCGGCGGACGATCTCGAGGATCGCCTCGCCCGCCTCGCGCGCCGCTACGGCAATGTCTTCAAGCAGCCGCCCGTATTCGCTGGTCATATGTCGGCCGATCATCCCAGCCGCGCCAACCTAGCGCGGCGCCATCCTGATGCCGCCGTCGAGGCGGATCGATTCCGCGTTCAGGTACGGCGTCTCGACGATGAACGCAGCGAGCTCGCCATATTCCTCGGCCTTGCCGAGACGCTTCGGGAACGGCACCTGCGCACCGAGCGCGTCCTGCACGTTCGGCGGCATCATCGCGACCATCGGCGTCTTGAACACGCCCGGAAGGATGGTGTTCACGCGGATGCCGTCGTTCATCAGGTCGCGGGCGATCGGGAGCGCCATGGCAAGCACGCCGCCCTTGGACGCGGAATAAGCTGCCTGGCCGATCTGGCCGTCTTCGGCCGCAACCGAAGCCGTGTTGATGATGCAGCCGCGCTCACCGTCTTCGAGAGGATCGAGATTGACCATGCCGAACGCCGAATGGGCTATGCACCGGAACGAGCCGATCAGGTTGATCTGGATGGCCAGCTCGAACTGGATCATCGGATAGAACTTCGGTTCCTTGGTTTCCTTGTCGCGGCCGACGGTCTTGGCGGCATTGGCGACGCCGGCGCAATTGACCAGCACTCGCTCCTGCCCATGCGCCTCGCGCGCTTTGGCGAAGGCGGCTGCGACCTTTTCGTCAGACGTCACGTCGACCTCGCAGAAGATTCCGCCGATCTCGGCAGCGACCTTCTCGCCTTTCTCCGTGTCGCGATCGAACACCGCAACCTTGGCGCCACGCTTCGCCAGCTCACGAGCCGTCGCCTCGCCCAGCCCCGAAGCGCCGCCGGTCACGACTGCGGCAATGCCCTGAATCTTCATTTCGTCTCCCTGGGTTCAATCCGAGCGAGGGTCGCGCCCTCGCTGACCTGCGCGCCGGCCTTGGCGCTCAATTCTGCGACTGTGCCGTCGAAGGGCGCGGTCAATCCATGCTCCATTTTCATAGCCTCAAGGGTTAGCAAACGTTGCCCCTTGATAACCTTCTCACTGACGGAAACATCGATCGATGTGATCTTGCCGGGCATGGGCGCAACGATGGCGCCGTCAGCTGCAGCCGCAGATCCGGCCGAGAAACTGGGCCAGGTGAACAGAAACGGCTGGGCGTCCTTGTAGACGAGCGCTCCGCGGTCGACCGGTACACTGAAGGCTGAGCTGTCAATGCACTCCTCAAGCAACAGGGTCCGCCGTTCATGTCCGTGCTGGATGGTGATCCGGGCCTGCGGGGCGGCATTGAGCCGGAACCCGAAATTCTCCGCCCACGGGTCGGCAACCGATTCTTCCCCCTGCTGATAGGCCGGCGCGAACATCTGAAGGGCAGCGACCATCCATTCGTTGTCGGTCAGCTCCGGGGGCTCCGTAAGCTCTTCGCCCAATTTGCCGACGAGGCCTGTGGTCACGTCGCCTTGGCGAAACTCCGAGGTCTGCAGGCAGGCGAGCAGGAATGCGGCATTTGTCTTCACCGGCCAAATGCGCAGCGCGTAGAGAGCCGCTGCGAGGTTCATCATAGCTTCGTCGCGGTCCTCGCCCGCCGCGACCAGCTTGGCGATCATCGGGTCATAGTAAGGGCTGATCTCGTCCCCCGGCTCGACGCCGGTTTCCACGCGGAGAGCTTCCTCCGGGAAGTCCGCAAGCTCAAGCCGACCGATCGACGGGAGGAATCCCTTGACCGGATCTTCTGCGTAAAGCCGCGCTTCGATTGCCCAGCCGTTGATCGACAGGTCTTCCTGCTTCTTCGGAAGCTTCTCGCCCGACGCCACGCGGAGCTGCCATTCGACCAGGTCCTGCCCGGTGATCTCCTCGGTCACAGGATGTTCGACCTGCAGCCGCGTGTTCATTTCCATAAACCAGATGCGGTCGGCCTTCAGGCCGTCGCTGGCGTCGGCGATAAACTCGATCGTCCCAGCGCCTTCGTAGTTCACCGCCTTGGCCGCGCGCACAGCGGCCGAACAGACAGCCTCGCGCGTCGCTTCGTCCATGCCGGGCGCCGGCGCTTCCTCGATCACCTTCTGGTGGCGTCGCTGGAGCGAGCAGTCGCGCTCGAACAGATGGACGACATTGCCGTGGCTATCGCCGAACACCTGCACCTCGATGTGGCGCGGCGAAAGGATGTATTTCTCGATCAGCACGCGGTCGTCGCCGAACGAGCTGGCCGCCTCGCGCTTGCAGCTTTCGAGCGCGTCGTCGAAGTCCTTGCCGGCATCGACACGGCGCATGCCCTTGCCGCCGCCGCCCGCCACTGCCTTGATCAGCACCGGATAGCCGATCGCATTGGCCTCTTTCTTGAGCCGCTTCGGGTCCTGATTCTCGCCGAGATAGCCGGGCGTGACCGGCACTCCGGCGTCGGCCATCAATTTCTTCGCCGCGTCCTTCAGGCCCATGGCCCGGATGCTGTCCGGCTTCGGCCCCACCCAGATCAGGCCGGCATCGATCACCGCCTGGGCAAAATCGGCATTCTCGGAAAGGAAGCCGTAACCGGGGTGGATGGCCTGCGCCTTGCTCGTCTTGGCCGCCTCGATAATCTTCTCGCCGACCAGATAGCTCTCTCGCGCTGGTGAAGGCCCGATGTGCACGGCCTCGTCGGCCATGCGAACGTGCAGAGCGTCAGCGTCGGCGTCGGAATAAACCGCGATTGTGCGCACACCGAGCTCTCGCGCGGTGCGGATGATGCGGCAGGCAATCTCGCCGCGATTGGCGATGAGCAGCGATTTCAACACGCGCGAAAGTTCCCAAAGTTCGCACTGACGGCGTCGATTTTGAGCGACGTTCTCTCGGATCCGTTCATGCCAGCGCCGCTTAGCTCAAGGCCGTGCTTGTAGGACAGAGCCACGCGCCTACTCCGCCGCGACCCGCAGCGGCTCCTCCGCCTCCAGCGGCTTCAGCCCCAGCTTCGCGAACAGAGAAGCGTCCTTGTCGTCGCCGGCATTCGGCGTGGTCAGAAGCCGGTCTCCGGTGAAGATGCTGTTCGCGCCGGCGAGGAAGCAGAGTGCCTGAGTGCTCTCCGACATGCTCTCGCGGCCGGCCGACAAACGGACCATCGACTTCGGCATGGTGACGCGGGCGACCGCGACGGTGCGGACGAACTCGATGTCGTCGATCGGCCGCTCCTCGCCCCACATGTCGCCGAGCACGGTGCCCTTCACCGGGACTAATGCATTGACCGGAACGCTCTCCGGATGACGCGGAAGAGTCGCGAGCGCGTGGATGAAGCCGACGCGGTCTTCGCGGGTCTCGCCCATGCCGACGATTCCGCCGCAGCAGACCGACATGCCCGCCTTGCGCACCTCCTCCAGCGTATCGAGCCGCTCCTGGAACGTCCGGGTGGTGATGATGTCGCCGTAATGTTCGGGCGAGGTGTCGATGTTGTGATTGTAATAATCGAGGCCCGCGTCCTTGAGCGCCCTCGCCTGGTCACCGGTCAGCATGCCGAGCGTCATGCAGGTTTCGAGGCCCATCGCCTTCACTTCGCCGACCATCTCCAGAAGCGCAGGCATGTCGCGCTCCTTCGGCTCGCGCCAGGCCGCGCCCATGCAGAAGCGCTGCGAACCATGCGCCTTCGCCTCGCGCGCAGCAGCGATCACCGCCTGCGCGTCCATCAGCTTCTCGGCCTTCAGGCCCGTGTCCGCGTGCGCCGACTGCGAGCAATAGCCGCAATCCTCCGGGCATCCGCCCGTCTTGATCGAAAGCAAAGTGCAGAGCTGCACCTCGCCCGCGGCATGATGGTGTCGGTGCACGTCAGCGGCTCGGAACACGAGCTCTGTGAACGGAAGGTCGAAAAGCTCCGCGATCTCGGCGCGGGTCCAGTCATTGCGGGTCATTGAGCCGGACATCCTGCGGTTCGTGATGAGAAAGTCAGGTTCATGATCTTCCAAGTGCCGTTGTCCCGGACAAGATCGAAATGATCGTATCCGCAGTTGCTCACCTTGCCGCCTACGCGGACAACGAACGGAGCCCAGACCATTGCCACGTCCCCGTCGATCTCGATGGCCGGATCGCTGATCCTCTCCTGAAAGCCATCGCCCGGTTTCAAGCGCTCAGCGAATTGTGTCCAACTTTGGTGGCGGAGACCGCTGCCGCTGGCTCGCGTTCCGGTCGCGGTCACTCGACCCTCAGGATATACGTGGCGCAACACTGCAGGCGCATCGCCGGCTTCAAAGGCAGCGAACACGGCGTTGATCGGCGCGAGGACGGTTGCCGCGTCGGTGACCGGCGGGGGCAAAGCCGTGGCTGGAGGCAAGGCTTGTGCAGAAGCCGCAAAAAGTATCGAAGCGAGGATAGTCATCGCCATCACATCCTGAACACGCCGAACTGCGGCCGGTCCGGAATCGGCGCGTTCAGGCAGGCCGCAAACGCCAGCCCCAGAACGTCGCGGGTTTGCGCCGGGTCGATGATTCCGTCGTCCCAAAGCCGCGACGTCGCGTGCCAGGGGCTGCCCTGTGCCTCGTAATCGTCGCGGATCGGCTGCTTGAAGGCTTCGGCCTGCTCGGGCGTCCACTTGTCGGCGTCGCGGTGGACGGTGGCCAGCACGCTCGCCGCCTGCTCGCCGCCCATCACGCTGATGCGCGAGTTGG
>Ga0070675_100003129_pt1 | contig 12516 bp, 15 predicted proteins | sample KBSM43metaG_FD_65343 | JGI IMG/M metagenome (GOLD analysis project Ga0070675, IMG submission 65343) | Miscanthus rhizosphere microbial communities from Kellogg Biological Station, Michigan, USA - KBS M4-3 metaG | ecosystem: Host-associated > Plants > Roots > Rhizosphere > Soil ...
AGCATGATGCGCGTGACGAGCTGGGTGGAGTCGTACGAGACGGCGCGCTCCGCCGAGGTGAGCGCGTCGTCCGCGTGGCCGGCGAGCGCCTGCGCGACGGCGAGCGAGCCTACGATCACCGGCGATCCAGCGTCGAGCTGCGACGCACGCTGGAGAGCGGCGACCGCTTCGGGCGCGCGGCCGCGCACCGTGAGCAGCTCGCCGAGCCACTGCTGTGCGGGCGCGTTCTTCGGGTCGATCGCGATGGCGCGGCGAAGATCGCGCTCGGCCCCGGTCCAGTTCCAGTTCCGCTCGTGCAGCACTCCACGCGCTGCCCAGGCGTCGGCGAGATTGCTGTCGAGGGCGATGGCGCGGTCGGCGTTGCGGAGTCCGTCGGCGAGCGAGCGCGCCACGTCGACGTTCGCGTGGAGCGGCAGGAGACCCTGCGCCGCGGCGAGCCCGCTGTACGCCGGCGCGAGATCACGATCCTTCGCGATCGCCTGCTGGAAGTACGTGATCGCCTGCCGCAGCGAGGCGGTGCTTCGCCTGTTGAGCTGGAACCGTCCGCGCAGATAGAGGTCGTACGCCTCGCCGCTCACCGACGCGATGGCCTGCGGCGTCGCGGTGTCGGCGGGCTGGATCTGCGCCCCGATCGCTTCCCGCACGGCGCCCGTGATCACGCGCGTGAGCTCGTCCTGCACGGACAGCAGGTTGGTCACGTCGCGCTCGTACGTGTCCGACCAGGTCATCGTGCCATCGCGGACGTCGACCAGGCGCGCGGTGACGCGCAAGCGCTTTCCCTCGCGCTGCACGGTGCCCTCGAGCTGGCGCGTCACGCCGAGCTCCCGGCCGACGTCGCTCGGCGATCGGCCGGCGGCGAGCAGCGCGGCCGCGCGCGTGGGCGAGACGACCTGCACGCCGGGCACGCGAGAAAGCGCGGTGGCCAGCTCGTTGGTGATGCCGTCGGCGAGATAGGCGTTGGCGGAATCGCCCCCGATGCTGACGAGCGGGAGGACGACCACACGCGACACGGCCGCCGCAGCGGAGGCGGCCGCGACGCTCGCCGGCGCGGGACGCACCTCGGCGACACGACGGCGCGCCGCGAAGAAGCCCGCCCCCGCGATCCCGACCGCGACGAGCAGCGCGGCGACGACGCGCCAATCGCGCGCCCGACGCCACCGGCCGCTCGCGCCCGTCGGCGCCCCGAAGGCGCCGCTGACCATCGCCGGATCGTCGAGCGCGACGAGCAGGTCGTGCGCGGTCTGCGGCCGGTCGTCCGGGTCGCGCTCCAGGCACCGCATGACGAGATCCGCCAGCACCTTCGGCACGTCGGGACGAATGCTGCACACGTGCGGCGGATCTTCCGTCATCCGCGCCGTCATGAGCGCGCGAGGACCGAGCCCGGCGAAGGGCGGCTCGCCGACGAGCATCTCGTACGCGGTCACGCCGAACGCGTAGATGTCGGCGCGATTGTCGATGTCCGGATCGGCGGCCGCCTGCTCCGGCGCCATGTACAGGGGCGTGCCGAGCGAGGTACCGGCGTCGGTGAGCGTCGCGTTCCGTCCTTCGCCGCTGCGCTGCGCGGTGCTCAGCGCCTTGGCGACGCCGAAGTCGGTGACCGTGGCGGCGCCGCCGGCGAGCAGGATGTTGTGCGGCTTGATGTCCCGGTGCACGACGCCGCGCTCGTGCGCGTAGGCGAGCGCGCGCGCGACGTCCTTCATGATCGAGACGGCCTGCGGGACGGTGAGCCGGCCGCGCGTGAGCAGCCGCGTGCCGAGCGACTCGCCGTCGACGTACGGCATGACGAAGTACGGCAGCCCGTCGGCGATGCCGGCGCTCAGCACCCCCACGATGTGCGGATGCTGCAGGCTGGCCGAGAGCAGGATCTCGCGCCTGAAGCGATCGACCGACACGGCGGCGGCCATGTGCTCGGGGAGCACCTTGACCGCGACGCGACGCTGCAACGTGTCGTCGAACGCGACGAACACGCGCGCCATGCCGCCGCCCTCGAGCTCACGCTCGATGGTGTAGGCGGGCCCGAGTGCGGCGCCGAGCTGTTCGACGAGGGCAGACATCACGTGGCGAGAGCAGGTCGTGCACCATCTGACAGTCGAACTTCCCGGAACGATGCGTCGCGTCGCACAGTACGGCCACTTACGCGACAGCGAGCAGTGAGTTGGTTGGCAGGGAGGTGGGGTGGTGGGATCCCAGTGCCCCACGATCCAACCAACCAACTCACCACCGGTTCAGCCTCCCAGCTCAGCCTGCAGAGGGAACCCTCTCTGCTTACGGCCGACGTCGGCCTCGTGTTTGGCCGTCGTCTTGTACAGCTCGAACCGGCCGTCCATGGCCTGTGCGGCGTAGCGCGTGCGCAGTCGCTGCATCTCGAGAGACCCCATCGGCTCGAAGCCGCGCGCGATGCCGAGGTTCTGGCGGAGCACGCGCGCCGAGTCGATGCCGGTGACCGTGACGGCGACGGGGAGGCTCATCGCGTAGCGCAGCGCGTCGGCCGGCGCGACGACGCGCTTCTTCACCATGTCCCCTTCCCCGCCGAACGTCTTCATCCCGATCGCGGCGATCCCCTGCCGCTGACACTCGGGGAGCACCTGCTGCTCGAAGCTGCGGAAGGTGGCGTCGAGGCAGTTGAGCGGCATCTGGCAGCTGTCGAACGGGTAGCCGTACGCGAGCATCTGGAGATGCAGCGCGGGGTCCTTGTGGCCGGTGAAGCCGACGAAGCGGACCAGCCCCTTCGCCTTCGCGCGGTCGAGCGCCTCGATCACCCCGCCCTTGGCGAAGTGGCGCTCGGGATCGCCCCAGTACGCGACCTCGTGCACCTGCCAGAGATCGAGATAGTCGGTCTTGAGGCGACGCAGCGACTCCTCGAGCATGCGCATCGCCGTCTTCGCGTCGCGGCCGTGGGTGCAGACCTTCGTCATGAGGAAGACCTTCTGCCGCCAACCGTTCGCGAGCGCCTTCCCCATGCGCGTCTCGCTCACGCCGTCGTGATACTCCCAGGCGTTGTCCATGAAGGTGATGCCGCCGTCGATGGCGCGATGGAGGATCGACGTCGCCTCACGCTCGGTGCCGATCTCGCCGAGATGGAAGCCGCCGAATCCGAGCGCGGACACGGTCTCGCCGGTGCGGCCGAATGGGCGGCGCGGAATGGACTCGAAGCGGGCGTGAAGCGTGGATGCCATGGGAGCTCTCGGTGCCGATGTCGCGAACGAATTACGAGCGCTCGGTGACTGGTCGCAACTTGTCGGCCGCCTGCGAGCGAAACCGTGCGGGGCCCTGACACCTCGGCGCGACGGCAGTAGCTTTGGTGATCCCCGTTCTCCTCGGAGCTTTCATGCACGGCCCCAACACCCGTCCGCACGTCGATCGCTACATCCCGTTCAAGCAGGAAGGATGGGGAGTGGCGCTGTTCATCGTTCTGCTGGCCATCGCATCGGTCGCGTTCGCCACGACGGTGCACAAGAGGACATACAAGCACCCCACCGACGTGCACTTTCAGGCCGCCGGCGAGTCGAGCTCGGGAGCCTCACACGAGTGAGGTGACGTGAATCACAAAGGTGTTGTGACCTGACTTTTGAGAGTGCGACATGCAAGTGTATGTCGCACTTCGGTTTATAAGATGGATTCCGACCGGCTAACCAGTCGGTCAGGAACGGTTTTCGCATCGCGCGCCGGGAGAGATTCCACCCCCTTTCCCGGAGAGAATGATGAAAGTCCCGATGAGAACGCTGACGTTGTGCGCCGCAGGAATGTTTTCCTTGACCGCCTGCGCGACGAAGGGGTATGTGAACAAGCGCGTCGATGCTCAGGCCGTGGCGCAGACCGCGGCGCTCGATTCGGAGCGTGCGGCGCGCACGGCGGGCGACGAAGCGAACAAGGCCGAGATCGCGTCGCTGCGCAATGATCTCCAGGCGCTCCGCACCGAGTTCGGCGCGAAGATCGCCGAGGTGGCGCAGGGCATCCAGTTCGCGTTCCCCGTGCACTTCGCGTTCAACGACGCGACCGTTCGCACCGAGGACGCCGCCGCGCTCGATCGCTTCGCGAACGTCGTCTCCAAGCACTACGGCGGCGCCAAGGTGACGGTGGAAGGCTTCGCCGATCCCGCCGGCAGCCAGCGCTACAACGTCGGGCTCTCGCAGCGTCGCGCCGAGGCCGTGAAGGCCTACGTCTCGAGCAAGGGACTCGACGCTTCGCTCATCGAGACCGTGGGCTACGGTGAGACGCGCCAGGTGACGCGTGGTGCCTCGGGCGACCAGCCGGGCGCAGAGCTGAACCGTCGCGTGGTGTTCGTGATCGAGTCGCCCGCGAACGCGCAGGCGAGCAAGGTGACGGCCTCGCTCGAGCAGTAACCGACCCACTCCGGCAGGGAGGGCGAGCGCGAGATCGTTGATCTCCCTCGCACGACGAAGGGGCGGCACACCTCGCGGTGCCGCCCCTTCGTGCATCCGTCAGCCCGCAGCGACGCCCGTGCTCGCGGCGCGCTCGAGCATCGACACGACTTCGTCCAGCGTCGTGCGCCCGCGATCGCGCGCGTACCAGGTGCGCGCTTCGCGATAGCGCGCCGTCTTCTCCAGCAACTGTCCCTGCCCGGACACCCAGCGCTGCAGCGCGGTGGGCCGCGGCCCCCACCAGGCGCGCTCCTCGTATGCTTCGTCGAGCACGATGATCACCGGAATCGAGCGTGAGCCGCCGGTGAGATGCGCATCCATCAGGTCCGGGTTCACGTCGCGCGCCAGCACGCGCATGTCGACGTTGGGGCACCGTTCGACCAGCCTGGCCACGATGGGCACCGTGTTGACGGCATCACCGCACCAGTCCTCGCTGAGGACGAGCAGGTGCCAGCGTCCGGGCAGCGACGAGACGCGGCGGACGTAGTCCTCGTCCACGCGCGCGTGCCGCCACATGGCCGTCCAGAGCTCGACATTCTTCGTGACGGTGGCCAGCATCGTCTCGAAGGTCGGGGCATCACGATAGCGATCGCGCAGGGTAGGACCGTCGGACGAGGGGATCTGGAGAGTTGCCTGTCTGGTGAACAATCTTCGCCACCTCCAGTCCGTTCCGTCTCACGACCCAGCGCATGACGAGCCGACGTCCGAACCTGCTCGTACTCACCTCGATCTATCCGTGGCCCGGGCATCCCCCGGAGGGGATCTTCGTGCACCGACAGATCAGAAACCTGGTGCGCCTCGGCCATCGGTGCCACGTGATCGTGGCCCGGCCCGCAGTCCCCGGCCTTCCAGCCAGTCTGGTGTCGCTGTCGTGGCTGCGCTACCACCCGCGGTGGACGACGTGGGCGTCGACGCTGGACGGAGTGTCCGTTGACTACCTGTTCTACCCGCAGCGTCGGAGACGGCGCGGCGACGTCGTGCCCGCGATCGCGGACACGGTGATCGATCACATCGAACGTCATCCGCACCTGCTGGAGACGGACGTCGTCTACGCGCACTGGCTCTGGACGAGCGGTGCAGCCACGCTGGCGTTGCGCGACCGGTTCGGCTGGCCCGTCGCGGCGATCGCGCGCGGGAGCGAGATGAACGTGTGGCAGGGCCTGCATCCGTTCTGCCGGTCGTACGTGCAGCGCGTGCTCCTCGAGGCCGACCTGCCGATGGCGAACTGCCGGTTTCTCGCCGACGCGGGCGCCGAGCTCGCCCCGGCGTCGGCCGACCGGATCCGGGTCGCATACAACGGGTGCGACGCGAGCCAGTTCAGGCCCGCGGCATCCCGCGAGCGAGCGCGCCTGGCCGTGTCGTTCTCGCCAGGGCGCAAGTACTTCGTCTGCTGCGCCACGGTGCTCGAACGCAAAGGGATGGCGGAGCTCGCGGCGGCGTGGCGCGTGTTCTCGCAGCGACGTCCCGGCTGGCGACTGGTCGTCATCGGTCCCGTCGTGTCGAGGAAGCTGGCGCGCGCCCTCCTGGAGGCAGGCCGCGACTCGGTCACGCTCATCGGGCAGGTGAGCCCGGCGCGCGTGCTGGCCTATCTGCAGGCCGCGGACGGCTACGTACAGCCGAGCCACACCGAGGGGATCGCGAACGCCACGATGGAGGCGATGGCCGTCGGCGTTCCCGTGGTGTCGGCGGATGCGGGCAGTCAGCGCGAGCTGGTGCGCGACGGCGAGAACGGCTGGCTGGTGCCCGTGCACGACGCGCCCGCACTCGTGCATGCGATGATGTCGCTCGCCGACGATCCGGAGGGCGCGCGCATGCTCGGGATGCGTGGCCGCGAAACGGTGCTCAGGGAGTTCGACCCGATGGTGCACGCGGAGCGGCTGAGCGATCTGCTCACGGAGCTGAGCGACGGCGCCGGCGCGCGGGTGCACGGCTCCTCAGCGAGTCTCCCAGGCGAAGCCCGACGCGAAGCGTGAGAACCGGCGCGTCGTCGGGTCGAGCTTGAGGACGGTCTGCGCACCCATGCGCTGGGCGAGCCCCCGTGCCGCCAGCTCGTCCACGCCGTCGCCGTCGGCGTCGAAGGCGGCGAGCGACTCGTGCGTGCGGAGTCGCAGGTCGCGGAGCCGCGCGGTCGCCGTCTTGCCATCGGCCCCGACGAGCAGCGTCCGCTCCTCGCTCCAGTCGAACGCGGATGTGCGCGTGGTGACGACGACGAGGGCGCGCCACGGTCCGAAGCATCCACTCGCGGTGTCGCCTCGCACGGCGAGCTTGCTGGGGAGACCGTACGGAGGCTTGAGGGAATCGGTCACCCACCGCACGAGCGAGTCCCGCACGACGCCGACGCGTGCGGGCAGCGTCGGCGGCACGCTGTCTCTCACGCATCCGCCGACGGCGGCCGCCGTGTCCGGCGCGGTGGTATCGACCGGCACGAGCATCCGCGTCGCCACGCCGAGCAGCGGTGTGCTCTTCCGAAGCAGCGAGTCGGCGCGCGAGCTCGGAGCGAGAACGGCCACGAGGCGGCCGTTCCAGACGTCGTATCCCTTGATCGAGTCGGTCTCCACGCCCCAGGAGCCGCGAACGTGGACGAACGACACGTGCGACATCGGGCCGACGAGCGACGCGACGCGACGCACCGCCGCGAGCTGGTGCGCGTCCTGCTTCGTCTCGAGATCGACCCGTCCGATGTCGACGAGGAGACGCTTGTTGCGGGCCGCGACGACGAAGCGCTCCATCATGCTCGGCGCGAACACGATGCCGTCGGCGACGCGCTGCTCGGCGTCGGTCAGCACCCTCGGCTTGGGTGTGACGTGTCGCGTGCCGCTGTCACCCTGCTGCGCGACGAGAGCCGCGACCGACGCGGTCTGATCGGCGGCGGGGGCGCTGATCTCGACGCGCTCATCGCGCGCGGGCACGCGTGCGGCGCGCGAGTCGGACGCGCACGCGAGCGCGCCGAGCAGCACGACGAAGGGAAGGAGCCGTTCGGAGCGACGATTGAGCATGCGGGTCGAGAGGGGGCCGCTCACAGACGAGCCGGCGCGCGGACCGGCAACGGCGGTGGCTGGAGAGCGGGAGCCGTCGTATGCTCCACCGCGGGTGCCAGCCATTCTATCAGAGCCAGGCGATTCCATCCATCGATGACGGCGCGCGTCTTTCCATTCGCCGGTCTGGTGATCGCGCACGATGCCTCGCCGGCGGACGCGGCACGGGTCGCTGATCTCGTGCGCACCGTGGCGGACGTCGGCGCAGCGCCGGTCGTCGTCGCGCTGGCGCCGGACGTCGAGGCGCCGGCCGGCGCGCGCGTCGTCCGAGCGCGCCCCCAGGGTCCGGCGATCGCGGCGATCCGACTCGGCATGGCACAGCTGACGAACACGGTCGCGCCGGCCGTCCTGCTCGTGCCGATCGGCGCGCGGCCGGCGTCGCTGGTCGCGCTGCTCGCTCTCGTGGACGCGGCGAAGCGCGACCAGCAGGCCGTCGTCGCGTTCGCGAACGCGAGCCTGGACGAGTCCGCGCTGCTCCTGCCGCGCGACGCCTGGCTCGAGCTCGTCACGGTGGGGGAAAGCGGGATGAACGCCGTGGCAGCGCGGCGACGCGTCCTCCGCGTCTCGCCGGAGTCCGGCTGAGCGCGCGGTATGCTCGTTGCCCGTCGTCGTGGCGATGAAACCGCACCCGACCCGACAGAGGAAACGACCCATGGCGGACAAGCGAGATCGAGCAGACGACAGCGACGCGAACCGGCGCACTCCGGAGACCAGCCGCGAGCGCGACACGACCGGTGCCTCGTACGGCGCGACCGAGCGCGAGCAGACGGAAGACCTGCGCCGTCGCAGCCCGCAAGCCGACGCCGACGTGGCGGACGGTGGCGTGAGCGAGGAGCTCGAGTACGACAGCGACTCGCCGGTGGACTAGCGGCGATAGCGCGAGCACCTGTCAGCGGAATGGGTGCTCGAAGCTCAGGTAGAGAAAGAGATCGCGCTCTCCGTGGCTCGGCCCGAGGCCGATCGGCACGCCGATGCCGGGCACGATCTGGAAGTCGCCAGGGAGGTTGATCGCGCCGCGCATGCCGGGAAGGATCACGAAGTGGTCCTCCGCGGAGCGCGTGCCCGAGTCGTCCAGCGACTCGGAGCGATCCCACAGGGTCTCGAGCATCAGGTTGAACGTCGGCGCGGCGAGCCAGATCGCGCTCGCTCCGACGGCCACGGCGCGGATCGTTCCGCGCGCGCCGAGCGCGTTCCGTGCGTGGGAGATCGCGCCGCCGGCGTTCCAGTGCGTGACGAGCGCGTCGTTCACGCGCACGCTCAGCGGAAGGTTCACCTGCACGCCCGGTCCTCCTATGCCGGTTCCCTTCCGCGCGCTCCCCGACGGAAAGACGACACTCAGCCGCGGCGCGAACCAGACTGGCTCGTCGTCGTGCCCGAGCACCTGACGGCGGTAGTTGATCGCCGCATCACCGATCGCCGCGCCCGAGCCGACCGCCGATTGGAGTGGAAGCGTGTAGCTGAGCTGATCGAGCTGACCGCCGAGGGGCCACTCCTGGGTGAACGTGGCCAGCCACTCGCCGTCCCGAGCGCGCCGGTAGTTGAAGATGTGCTGGACGACGCCCGCTTCCTGGTTGTAGGCCTCCTCGATGAGGAAACTGTTATCAGAGATCGTGGACTGGGCGGATAAGGAGCGTGTGGCGAGCAGGCAAAGCACCGCTGTACCGAGTACCCTGTACCACCGACGTACGAGGACTGGCATTCTGATCCCACGAATGCGTGGTCGGTGCTTCTCGGCGACAGCTCGTGCGCAGTGCGTCCCGGCAGGGCAGCGGCGGTGCATTCGTGGGGGTGTTCGCGTGGGTCCAGGTACGTCGTAGTACAGAGTACGAAGTAGTACGGCGGTGCGTTCTCAGCCTCGCTACGTCAGTCTCAGCTCGTAGAACTCCGTGTCCACGATCTCGTCCGCCCGATATCGCTCGATCGGCGCGAAGCCGAGCGACTGGTAGAGGGAGCGCGCCGCAGCCATCTCGGTGATGGTGCCGAGGCGGAGGTGATGGTAGCCGAGGGTGCGCGCTTGGGAGATGAGCGTCTCCAGCAGCGCGCGGCCGACACCTCTGCCACGCCAGGCGCGGTCGACGTACATGCGCTTCACCTCGCCGATGCCGCCCGGGAGTGGGCGCAGCGCGACGCAGCCGATCGCCTTCTCGTTGGATTCCGCCAGCCAGATCGCGCCGAGCGGCGCGACGTAGGGGCCGGGGAGACGCATCGCATCGGCGCGCATGTGCTCGATCCCCGGCAACGATGCGCGCTCGTCGACGTGGGCGAGCACGAGCTGCCGCGCCGCGTCGACGTCGGCGCTGCTCGTCGCCTCGCGGACGGTGAACTCCCGTGTCAGGATGCGCCCCTGAGATCGTCCTCCTGCGAATCCCGGCGCTCGGGGCTCGCATCGCTCGGCGGCTTGGCCATGCTCGCCGTGAGTCCGTCGAGGGCTTCCACGATCTCGCGCAGGTGCAGGATCATCTCCGTCGCCTGCGGCGGAAGCGAATCGCCCTCGGAGACCGTGCGTGCGGCGAAGTCCTCGAGCTCGCGCAGCTGAGCGACCAGCCCGGCGTGGCCGGCCGCGGCGTTCGCCGCCTCGTCGCGCACCGGATCCTGCCCGGCATCTCGGTCGATCGCGTCGTCCATGGTCACCGTGCCGTGAGGGTTTGAGTGCCGGCCCATCGACGACCGGCGCCGAGCGTGATGGGCGTCTGCACGGCCGCCGCCTCGATGCACACGAACCGCTTCTCGTCGCCGGGCTCCAGGTCGTGCAGCGTGGCCGCACGCTCGTGTCCGGGGTTCCAGATCACCGCATCGCGAAACCCCTCCGCCTCGACAATCATCGCACGATCGCGCTCGCGGAGCTCCAGGCGCGACGGCGCACCGACGTAGACGCGGTCGACGTAGTCGTGGAGCACGAGGTGATCGGCGTCGTCGGCGACGAGCGTCCGGTCGCCCGAGACGCGGTACAGCGTGCCGCGCAGGCCGTGGATCTGCGCCTGGTCGACGTCGCGCACGCGCAGGTACGTGTGGAGCGCCGCGGTGAAGCTGAACGTCGTCTCTCCGACGTTCTCGACGCGCAGCGTGATCGCGAGCTGCCGGGCGATCACGGAGACGGCGAGCACCGCCTTGAACGAGGCATCCCAGATCGCGCGCGTCCGGGGGTCGTCGCGGAGGACGAAGTCCACCTCCGCGGTGCCGTCGCTCTTCCGCCCGATGCCGCCGAGCGACCAGAGCGAGGTGCGCGCGAAGCCGTGCCGCGGCAACGGCCCCTCGGCGGCGAACTGGGGAAAGATCACCGGCACGCCGCCGCGGATCGCGGCGGATCCCTCGAACTCGGATCGCGCGCTGAGGTAGAGTCGATCCTCGGTGTCGCCCATCGGGCGCCACGAGGTGACGTGCGCGCCATGCCGGTGCACCTCGGCGGTCGCGCCGTCGCTGGCGCGCATCGTGAGCACGGGAGGCGCGACGGCGGCGCCGGCTCTTCGCTGTGCGGGGGCGACGAACTCCCGCAGCTCGGTCATCGGAGCCAGCGCTCGGCGAGCTGGATCAATCGCTCGTCGCCGGCCGCGCGGGCGCGGGTGAGGATACGCTGGACCTGCTCACGAAGGCGCGGCTCGCCCCAGTAGTACCCGGTGGCCGCTTCGGCGCTCTCGGTCTCGCCGGTGCGCGCGGCCTCGAGGAGCGCCTCGGCCGCGGCGGCGTCGAAGCCCGGATCGTCGCGGGATGGCAATCCGTATCCGCGTCGCGGCGCCGCACCTCCGGCATCTTCGTTGACGAACGCGCGCGACATGCGTCGCCTCCCCGGTCGCTAGAACTCGCGCTTCTTCATCTCGGCAAACAGATCCGCAGCATCGGCGTCGGCGGCTTCCGTGGCCTCGTCGGCCTTAGGACGCGTCGCGTCGAGCGTCGCGTCGTACGTGCGATTCTTCTTCGGCTTGGCGCGGGCAGCCGCTGCCTGCGTCTTCCTGAGGAGAGCCTTGAGTTGGGCCTCGTTCATCGGTTGAGCTCCGTGATCATGAGCGTTCGGGCGACTTCATTCCAAGCTAGCATCCGTCCCCTTCCCCGCCAGGACGGCCGATCGTGACGTAGTCCTCGAACAACGCATCGAGCTCGCGCTGCGGATCGTCGCAGATCCCCTCGTGCACCGGTGAGCTCTGGAGCACGTCGGAGCGCGGTGCGGTGAGCCAGTGGAAGCGCTCCGACGGCGGCGCCAGGGCCATCGGGCCGGCGGCCGCGTCGCCGGCGCAGATCGCCTCACAGGAGCGCAAGTACCGGGCGAGCAGCTCCGCGTCGACGCCGCGGACGTGGGCGGCGAGGACCCGCTCATCGGTGACCGCACGCAGCGCGAGGAATTCCGCCGTGCGGGCGTGGACCACGACGCCGACGTTGACGAACGCGCCGAGGTGCACCCTGGGTACCACGCGCAGGACGGCGAAGTCGTAATCCACCTTGATGGCGGTCATCGGCGGGCCGAAAGGTGGCGCGGCGGCTCACGGCGGACCTGACCCTGCGCCGCGATCGCTTCCGCGGCGAAGGCGCGCGGCGACTGCAGCCGTCGAGCGAGGTACCGGCGATAGCGATCGCGCGCGGCGGCCGCCGTCGCGAACTCCGCCGGGGCGCCGGCATTGTCGAGGTACAGCTCGTCGGGGACGGCATCGACGACGGCGTCGATCACGTCCGGAGTGAGGAGCGCCGCGCAGGCCGCGTCGGCGGTGGCGAGATCGCCCGCCACGGCGAGCAGGACGTGCGAGCGGATGAGCGGGAAGCTCGTCACCGTGCGCGCCTCGTCGACCGACCCCCAATCGTGATGGGCGTACAGCGCGGCGCCGTGGTCGATGAGCCAGGGGCGTCGCTGCCAGACGAGCAGATTCGGATTGTGCGGGGTGCGATCGGGGTTCGTCGTGAACGCGTCGAGCCAGACGATGCGCGCCGCGAGCTCGGGGGAGACGAGATCGCCGGCGGCGCCCCCATCGAAGTTGAACGCGCCCTCGAGGTAGCGTGCGCCGACGTTCGTGCCGTGACTCCGCCGGAGCAGCTCCTGGATCTCGGGATCGGGCTCGCTGCGGCCGAAGCGATCGCTCACGTCGACGAGGGAGACCTCGGGAACGGGGAGCTCG
>Ga0070675_100003134_pt1 | contig 12502 bp, 3 predicted proteins | sample KBSM43metaG_FD_65343 | JGI IMG/M metagenome (GOLD analysis project Ga0070675, IMG submission 65343) | Miscanthus rhizosphere microbial communities from Kellogg Biological Station, Michigan, USA - KBS M4-3 metaG | ecosystem: Host-associated > Plants > Roots > Rhizosphere > Soil ...
TCGGCCTACATCACGAACATGTACTACAACAAGAACGCGGGCAACCCGAACGCGTGGCTGTACGTGAAGGACGAGAGCCGCCAGGCGTTCAACGACAAGACCTGGCAGAACGCCAGCGGCCGCATCACCGCGCAGGTGACGCCGCGCAACAAGGTCAACGTCTTCTGGGACGAGCAGCAGGTCTGCAAGAGCTGCGAGAACGGCGGCAACTACTCCAACGCGACCACCTCGCCCGAAGCCAACGGCTACGGCGACCTGCACCCGATGCGGTTTCAGCAGGCGACCTGGACGTCGCCGGTGAACAACAAGCTGCTCCTCGAGGGCGGCTTCGGCTACTTCTTCTCCCGCTGGGGCGGCCGCGCCAAAGAGGATCCGAATACCGAGGCGCTCGTCCGCATCATCGAGCAGTGCGCCGCCGGCTGCGATCGCAACGGCAGCATTCCGGGCTTGATGTACCGCTCGCAGACGACCGATCTCTTCAGCGACGGCCGCAACAAGAACATCACCACGACGTGGCGCGCGGTGGCCTCCTACGTCACCGGACGTCAGAGCTTGAAGGTCGGCTACACCGCCAACCAGCTTGGCGACATCCGCTCCGCCAACCGCGGCATCAACGACCTGCGCTACCGCACGAACAACGGCTTCCCGAATCAGCTCACCGAGTACATCCACGAGCAGCAGAACGATCTCTGGATGCGCAACCACGCGCTCTTCGTGCAGGACCAGTGGACGCTCGGCAAGCTGACGCTGGCCGGCGCGCTGCGCTACGACCACGCGTCGAGCTGGGCGCCCGAGCAGCGGCTCGAGAGCCGGTTCTGGAACGCGCCGCTCGAGTGGGGCCGGACGCCGGTGGTGGATGCCTACAACGACATCACGCCGCGCATCTCGGTGGCCTACGACGTGTTCGGCACCGGCAAGACGGCGCTCAAGGGCTCGTTCGGCAAGTACCTCGAATCGACGGTCACCGCGTCGAACTACGGCCTCGCCAACCCGACCTCGCGCATCGCCGCCAACGTGACGCGCACCTGGACCGACGCCAACGCGGACTGGGTCCCGGACTGCGACCTGAAGAACCCGCAGACACAGGGGCCGACCACGGCGGTCTACGGCCTCGGCGGTCCGGACTTCTGCGGCACCATCTCGAACCTGAACTTCGGGACGTCGACCTACAGCAATACGATCGATCCCAACATCCTCAAAGGATGGGGCGTGCGGCCGTCGGACTGGGACTGGGGCGTGTCGGTGCAGCAGGAAGTGATGCCGCGCGTGTCGGTCGAGGTCGGGTTCTTCCACCGCGAGTTCTTCGGCTTCACCGTCACCGACAACCTCGCGATCGCGGCCGAGGACTACTCGAAGTTCTCGATCACCGCCCCGCAGGATTCGCGGCTGCCCGATGGCGGCGGCTACCCGGTCGGCCCGATCTACGACCTCAACGTGCCGTCGCTCTTCGGCGTGACCCGCAACTACATCACCTACTCGGATTCGTATGGCGACCAGTACCAGAAGTTCAACGGCATCGACGTGACGTTCAACGCGCGGCCCGCCAGCGGGGTCACCGTGCAGGGCGGGTTCAGCGGCGGCTACGCGACCTCCGACAACTGCGAGATCCGCGAGAAGGTGCCGGAGATCGCCCTGCTCAACCCGTTCTGCCACGTCGAGACGACGTTCATGCCGCAGTACAAGGGGCTCGGCAGCTACATCGTCCCGAAGGTGGACGTGCAGATCAGCGCCACGTTCACGAGCAAGCCGGGGATCAACGTGAGCGGCTTCGGCACCCCACAGCAGGGGGGCGCGTTTGCCGCGAACTACACCGTGTCGAACGCCGTGGTGGCGCCGATCATCGGGCGCCCCCTGGCGGGCAGCGCCTCGAACATCACGGTCAACATTCTGGAGCCCTACGCGGTGCTCGGCGAGCGGGTGAACGAGCTCGACGTGCGGTTCCAGAAGATCCTGCGGTTCGGGAAGACCCGGGCCAACGTCGGCGTGGACATCTTCAACGTCCTGAACTCCAACGCCGCCCTGAGCTACAACCAGGCGTTCATTCCGAACGGCGCCTGGCTGGGACCGACGTCGATTCTGTCGGCGCGCTTCGCCAAGATCAGCGCCCAGTTCGACTTCTAGCGCCTGACGCTTCAGGGGCTGGGGAGCTGGAGAGCTGAGGGGCTGGGGGAAACGCCCTGGCTTCCCAGCTCCTCCCAGCCCCCAGCCCCTCAGCCCCCTGCAGGCTCAGTGATTACGAGCGGTTGTCAACAGCTGAGGTTCTTGACAGCTCTGCATCAGGGGCGTAAAGTCACCATCCGCATATAGAAAACAGATTCGCAGGGCGAAATTTCGCTGGCGACCGTTCACCACTCACGAAGCAAACACGATCTGACTACGCCACCGACGCACGCGGAGGACCGAGCGATGCACGAGAGAGCAAGAGCCTGGTTTGGGTTGGTTCTGACCCTTCTGGCACTGTCCCTTCCTTCAGCAGCCTTCGCCCAGGTGCTCGGCACCGTGGCCGGCAATGTCAAGGACGCGTCGGGTGCCGTTCTGCCCGGCGTCACCGTCGAGGTGTCCAGTCCGGCGCTCATCGAGAAGGTGCGGACGGCCGTCACCGATGGCAGCGGCCAGTACCGAATCGTCAACCTTCCTCCTGGCACTTACTCGGTGTCCTTCAGTTTGCCGGGTTTCAGCACGGTCAGGCGTGACGCCCTTGACGTTTCGGTGAACTTCACGTCCACCGTGGACGCGGAGATGAAGGTCGGCAGCGTCGAGGAGACCATCACGGTCACCGGCGAGAGCCCGATCGTGGACATCCAGTCGGCCGCGCTCACGCGGTCCGTGACCTCTGAAACCTTCAAGGAGATCCCGTCGGGCGGGTCGTGGATTCAGATGGCGGCGCTCGTGCCCGCCATCCGCGCCTCGAACACGGACGTGGGCGGCGTGCTCGGCGATCAGACCGGCGCCAACGTCCAGGCTCACGGCAGTCTGTTGCAGGATGGCGTGTCGATGATCGACGGCCTCCGAATCGGCAACATGTACCAGAGCTCGAACGTCACGAACATGAGCCTGTCGCCGCTGCTCTTCGACCAGGTGGACATTCAGCTCTCGGGGCAGACCGGGGAGACCGGCACCAACGGCGTCATCATGAACGCCATCCCGCGCGCGGGCGGCAACCGCTTCAGCGGCTCAGCACTGGTCAACGGATCCGCTCCCAGCCTGCAGGGGAGCAACCTGACCGACGACCTCAAGGCCCGCGGGGCCACGACGTCGACGACGCTGAAGACTCTGTACGACATCAACGGCGCGGTCGGCGGCCCGATCAAGCGCGACAAGGTGTGGTTCTACGCCACCTCGCGCTACTTCACCAACGAGTACTATCTCGCGGAGCGCTTCTACGCGGTGGACCCGTCGGTCATCAACCGCGTCGCGGACAACTCGCAGAAGGCCTACGGCGGCACCTACACCTACGACAACAACGGCCGCGTGACCTGGGCGATCAACGAGAAGCAGAAGATCTCCGGCTGGTATGCGTTCCAGTACAAGGTGGACCCGCACTGGCAGATCGCGCCGCCGTCCAATCCGTCGCCGGAAGCGGCGCGCATCACCACGTGGCACACGCAGCTCTCCACCTTCAAGTGGACCTACACCGCCACCAACAAGCTGCTCTTCGAGGCCGGAATGGCGGCGGGCGCGAGCCCGGACACCATCAAGCTCGATCCCGACCAGGTCGGCATCTGCCCCGAGCAGGGCGCTCTCGCGCCGCGCTGCATCTCGATCACATTGCAGAACACCGGCAACTTCGTCTATCGCGCTCCGACCGGCTTCGACTTCGACGACCGGCTGCCGAGCCAGTCGTTCAACGCGTCGGCGAGCTACGTGACCGGCTCCCACAACGCGAAGGTCGGGTTCGACCTGCAGCGCGGCCACTTCTGGCGCGGTGACAACAACGACTCGACGGGCGGGATCTGGTACCTCGCCAACCGCGCCGCAAACGGTGCCGTCGTGCCCGCGCAGGTCGTCATTCAGGCGCCCGCCGCCGGCTGGCAGAACAACCTGAACTACAACCTCGGCCTCTTCGTCCAGGACCGCTGGACCGTGGACCGCCTCACGCTCACCGGCGGTGTGCGGCTGGACATGTTGAACGAGTCCACCGAGCCGTTCTCGACGGCCCCGCACCGCTGGCTGCCGAATCGCGGCCAGCCGTACGGCGCGGTGAAGAGCGTCCCGAACTGGAAGGACATCAACCCGCGCGTGTCGACGGCCTACGACGTGCTCGGCAACGGCAAGACGGCGCTCAAGGCGAGCGCGAGCCGCGGCGTCGAGCAGGATTCGATCCGCTACGCCGCCGCGAACAACCCGGCGAGCACGCTGGTCACGCAGACGGCGCGCGCCTGGACCGACGGCAACGGCAACTTCGTGCCGGACTGCAACCTGTCGAGCGGCGCGGTCCAGGACAACCTGGCGACCGGCGGCGATCTGTGCGGCGCCTGGCTGACGCCGAATTTCGGCAGCAACAACGTCGCCACGATCTACTCCCCTGAGGCCATGGCCGGCTGGGGCACGCGGCCGAACAACTGGGAGTACTCGGTCGGCATCCAGCAGGAGCTGGCGCCGCGCCTGTCGGCGAGCTTCGGCTATTTCAGCCGGGTCTACGGCAACTTCATGGTGCAGGACAACGAGAACCTGGCGAAGACCGACTTCACGCGGTACGACATCATCGTGCCGACCGACCCGAAGCTGCCCAACTCGGGGCAGACGGTGACCGGGCTCAACGATCCGAACTTCCTGATCGGGGCGCGCAACGTCATCAAGCCAGCCAAGGACTTCGGCACGCAGCAGCACCACTGGAACGGTGTGGACTTCTCGGTGGACGCGCGGCTGCGCAATGGCCTGTTCCTGCAGGGCGGTGTGAGCACCGGCAAGCAGATGACCGACAACTGCGACATCATCGACGACCTGCCGGAGGCGAACACGCTCGGGAACATCGGCGGCAGCCTGACGCCGTCGGTGCTCGGCGTCGGCGTCGGGACGATTGTTCCCGAGTCGTTCTGCCACCAGGAATCGCCGTACCTCACGCAGTACAAGGCGCTGGCCACCTACACGCTGCCGTGGTACGGAATCCGCGTGAGCGGCACGCTTCAGAGCCTGCCGGGACCGCAGATCATTGCCACGAACATCTACAACAACGCCAACCGGGCGACGCTGACCACGCTCGGCCGGCCGTTCACGAACGCGCAGGCCACGATCAACACGCTCACGCCGGGCACGGAGTATGGCGATCGGCTCAACCAGATCGATCTGCGCTTCACGAAGATCGTCAACGTGGGCTACGGCCGCGTCGACCTCAACGTGGACGTCTACAACGCGTTCAATTCGGACGCGGTGCTCGGCGAACTCGGGACCATCGGTCCGGTGTGGCGGCTGCCGAACAACGTGATCCAGTCGCGGTTCGTGAAGTTCTCAGCGCGCTGGGATTTCTGAGAAGTACGAAGCTGGCCTTAGGCCTTAGACCTTAGGCCCTGGGAAGAACTGGACGGAACGGGGCCTTCGGGCCACGTTCCGTTTTCGTGTTTTAGGGGCCGGACATGCCGGCCCGGTATGGTCGTCGGTATGGGTCAAATGAGGTCATCTGCTATGCGTCTGTTTGTTCGGATAGGTCTTGTGATTGCCTGCTTCGCGCTTGGCCAGTCGGCCGCGTTCGCGCAGGCGACGATTGCCGGCGTGGTCAGAGACGCGTCGGGTGCCGTGCTCCCCGGGGTCACCGTCGAAGCGGCGAGCCCGGCGCTCATCGAGAAGGTTCGCAACGCCGTGACGGACGGCACCGGCCGCTACCGGATCGAGGATCTGCGCCCCGGTGAGTACACCGTCACGTTCTCGCTGTCCGGGTTTGCCACGGTGAAGCGGGAGATGCTCCAGGTGAGCGGCTCCGCGGTCATTGCCGTGGACGCCGACATGCGCGTGGGCGGTGTGCAGGAGACGATCACCGTCAGCGGCGAGACGCCGGTGGTGGACACGCAGAGCACCCGCCGCGAGATCACGCTCGACAACGAGACCCTGCGGAGCCTGCCGAGCGTGCGCAGCTACAGCTACCTGCTGACCACGGTGCCGGGGCTGCAGACGAACGTGAACAACGTCAACACCGGCCCGGTGTTCGCCATCTTCCCGATCCACGGCGGCCGCGGCGTCGAGTCGCGCCTGACGGTGGACGGGTTGAACATCAGCAACCCGCCCGGCGGCAACCAGCCGCCGAACTTCACCGCCGACGTCGGCAACGCGCAGGAAGTGACGATGCTCACTTCGGGCGGCCTCGGCGAGTTGGAGACCGCGGGCCTCACGATGAATATCGTGCCGAAGCAGGGCGGCAACAGCTTCTCGGGGCTGGCGTTCGTGTCCGGCTACTCGGAGGGGATGCTGGCGGACAACTACGACGCCGACCTGAAGGCCCGTGGCGTGACCGTGCCGGCGCCCGTGTATCGCGTCTACGACTTCAACGTCGCGGCGGGCGGTCCCATCGTGAGGGACAAGCTCTGGTACTACATGAGCGTCCGCGAGCAGGGCAGCCGCCAGAACACGCTGAACACCTTCTACAACAAGAACGCGGGCAACCCGAACTCGTTCCTCTACGAAGCGGACCTGAACAAGCCGGCGTTCTCCGATCGCACCTGGGAGAACTACACGCCGCGTATCACCTGGCAGATCAATCAGCGCAACAAGGTGACGGGTTCGTGGGACGAGCAGCCGGTCTGCCGCAACTGCAGCGGCACGACGTCGCTCACCGGCTCGCCGAACTTCGTCTGGTTCGCATCGCCCGAGTCGGATGGCCACGGCGAGTTCAGCCCGCAGCGTATCCAGCAGGCGAAGTGGACGTCGCCGGTCACCAGCAAGCTGCTGCTCGAAGCCGGCTTCGGCACCACCTACTACGAGTGGGGCGGCAAGCAGCTCGAGGACACCTCCACCGAGAACCTGGTGCAGATGCTGAACCTCGGCCAGCAGATCACGCCCACGTTCAGCACGAACATGCGCTACCGCTCGCAGTTCTGGCTGAACAACAAGACGCGCGGCTCGCAGTTCAATGCGTCGGCCGCCTACATCACCGGCTCGCACAGCCTGAAATTCGGCTACCAGGGCGCCTACTGGCGCGACGACCGCGAGCAGCACGTCAACAGCCAGAGTCTCGGCTACATCGGCGTGACGATTCCTGGCGTCTCGTCGTTCTTCCCGATCCAGATCAACGAGTACATCAACCCGTTCGTGGTCAACGCGCGGGGCATGCAGGCGTCGTTCTTCGCACAGGACAGCTGGACGATGAACCGGCTCACCCTGCAGGGCGCGCTGCGCTACGACCACCCCTGGAGCTGGTTCCCGGAACAGACGATCCCGAAACAGCGGTTCTTCCCCGGGGCGACCTTCGCCAAGACCGACGGCGTGACCGGCTACAACGACATCACGCCGCGCCTGGGCGCGGCGTATGACCTGTTCGGCAACGGCAAGACGGCGCTGAAGGTCAACCTCGGGAAGTACCTGCAGGGCGCCAGCGTCAGCAACCTGGCGTACGGCTCGAACCCGACGCTGCGCATCCCGATGGGTGGCGGCATCTCGACGACCGGGCTGTGTTTCTTCGGTCAGCTCGGCTTCTCGAATCCGTGCGTGTCGCGGAGCTGGTTCGACGCCGACTTCGACCTGACGCCGGACTGCAACCTGGACAACCCGCAGGCCAACGACGAGTGCGGTCAGATCGACAACCTGCAGTTCGGCAGCAATCAGCTGGTGGGCGCGAACTTCGATTCAGGGCTGTTCAGCGGCTGGGGCGTGCGTCCCTCCGACTGGTCGTTCGGCGCCTCGATCCAGCAGGAGATCTTCCCGCGGGCATCGGTGGAGGTGGGCTACTACAGACGATGGTTCACCCAGTACTTCACTGGAGGTACCGTCACCGACAACCTGGCGGTCAAGCCGAGCGATGTCGCCGCCTACTCCGTCAGAGTGCCGAATGACGCGCGCCTGCCCAACGGCGGCGACATCATCGGCGGTATCTACGACGTGAACCCGAACGTGTTCGGTCAGGTCAACAACCTGATCAAGTCCACCAAGGACGTCGGCGACGATACGCGCGTGTTCAACGGCGTGGACGTCAACATCAACGTCCGCGGGGCGCACGGCTTCACGTTCCAGGGCGGCACCAGCACCGGCAAGGTGACCGACGACTGGTGCGAGATCCGCGCGGCGGTGCCGGAGTCGTATCTCCTCAATCCGTACTGCCATAACGAGTCGCCATACCTCACCTCGTTCCGAATGCTGGCCACCTACACGATCCCGAAAATCGACGTGAACCTGAGCACGGTGTTCCAGGACAAGCCGAACATCGGCACGGACCAGATCACGTCGCTCGCGGCCAACTACACGCTGACTACGCCGGCAACGGCGCCGGCGGGAACCGTCGCGGATACGACACTTGCCGCAGCTCAGATCGGCCGTGAGCTCACGGGGAACGGGCAGCAGGTGAACCTCTTGTCGCCGGGTCAGTTGTACGGAGAGCGGATTCGGCAGTGGGATTTGGCGGTGAAGAAGATCATCCGCTTCAACAGCCAGCGGCTGACGGTCGGTGTGGACTTCTACAACCTGACGAACAGCAACGTGACGCTCGGCTTCAACGGCGCCTTCGCTCCGGGTGTGCCGGGGTGGGGTTTCCCGACCTCGTACATGAACCCCCGCACCACCCGCCTGAACGCCGAGTACAGCTGGTAGCACCACAATGGCGGGGCCGACACCCCGCCCTGCGACTACGAGGCCCGGAGTCCATCAGGATTCCGGGCCTTTTTCTTTCTGCGCCGGCGGCTGCAACTTTTCCCACAGCGAAAAACAATTCAAAACTCTGGTTCGCAATCCAAGGAACCTGGATCTCCAATCGAGTTAAGCCGGTGGAGCTAGCCCAAATAGGGCACTTACGCAGTGTCAGGCAGTGGTTCGCTGCTTGCACCACACCGTGGGTTGAACAGAAATCCGGCTCGCAGGGGTGCGCGCCGGTGCTGGTACCCGCTCTCCAGGTCGAGAGCAAATGAGGTTGAGAGAATGCGTTTATTCGTCAGGATAGGGCTCGTGATGGCCTGCCTCGTGGCCGGCCACTCGGCCGCCTTTGCCCAGGCAGCTCTTTCGGGTGTCGTGAAAGACAGTTCCGGTGCCGTGCTTCCCGGCGTGACCGTCGAAGCCGCCAGCCCGGCGCTCATCGAGAAGGTCCGAACCGCCGTCAGCGACAACACGGGCCGCTACCGTATCGAGAACCTGCTGCCGGGCACCTACTCGGTGACCTTCACCCTGCCAGGATTCGTCACCGTGAAGCGCGAAGGGGTGCTCGTCAGCGGCACGGGCATCATCCCGATCGACGGGGAGATGCGCATCGGCGGCGTGCAGGAGACCATCACGGTCACCGGTGAAACGCCGGTCGTCGATACGCAGAGCACCAAGCGCGAGATCTCGCTCGACAACGAGACGATGCGTTCCCTGCCCAGCGTCCGCAGCTACAGCTACCTGCTGACCACGGTTCCCGGGCTCCAAACGAACGTCAACAACGTCAACAGCGGGCCAGTGTTCGCGATCTTCCCGATCCACGGCGGCCGCGGCGTCGAGTCGCGCCTCACCGTCGAGGGGATGAACATCAGCAACCCGCCTGGAGGCAACCAGCCGCCAAACTACGTGGCCGACATCGGCAACGCCCAGGAAGTCACGATGACCACATCGGGCGGACTCGGCGAGTCGGAGACCGCGGGCCTCACGATGAACATCGTCCCGCGATCGGGTGGCAACAACCTGTCGGGCCTGGCCTTCGTGTCCGGTTTCTCCGAGGGGATGCAGTCGAGCAATTACACGACCGAACTGCAGCAGCGCGGTGCCATTCAACCGACGCCGCTCACGCGTGTCTACGACGTGAACCTCGCCGCGGGCGGTCCGATCGTGCGCGATAAGCTCTGGTACTACATGAGTGGCCGCGTGCAGGGATCGCGGCAGAACATTCTCAACACCTTCTACAACCAGAACGCGGGGAACGCGAACGCGTGGCTCTACGCGCCGGATCTCACCCGGCCGGCGTACTACGACCGGACGTGGGAGAACTACACGCCTCGCATCACGTGGCAGGCGAGCAGCCGCAACAAAATCTCCTTCTCGTGGGACGAGCAGTATGTCTGCCGCAAGTGCTCGGGCACGGCCTCTTTCAGCGGCTCGCCGGTCGCCAATACCTCGCCCGAGGCGGACGGCAAGGGCGAGTTCAGTCCGCAGCGCGTGCAGTCGGGCCGGTGGACGTCGCCACTTACCAACAAGCTGCTGCTCGAGGCCGGGTTCGGCACCACGTTCTACCAGTGGGCGGGCAAAGAGAACGATCCGAACCCGACGCACGATCTCGTGCGCGTGGTCGGTCAGAACACGCCGGTCCTTCCCGGCTCCGCGCCCGTCACCGTCACCTATCGCTCGCAGAACTGGTACGAGAACCTCACCCGCGGCAGCAACTGGGCCGCGGCCGGCAATTACGTCACCGGTTCGCACAGCCTGAAGGTCGGCTACCAGGGGAACTACTGGCGAGATGACCGCGAGATGTTCGTCAACACCACGAGCACGGCGTACACGTTCCTCGCCGGGGTTCCCAGCTCGATCACGATGTACGCGAACGGCTTCCAGGTAAAGGCGCGCGGCCGGCAGGACTCGCTCTACGTGCAGGATCAGTGGACCGTCAGTCGCCTCACCCTGCAGGGCGCCCTCCGCTACGATCACCCGTGGAGCTATTTCCCGGCAACGACCGAACCGGCCAGTCGTTTCTTCCCCGGCGCGTCGTTCGAGAAAGCCGACGGCGTGACCGGCTACAACGACATCACGCCGCGCTTCGGCGCCGCGTATGACGTCTTCGGCAACGGCAAGACCGCGCTGAAAGTGAACCTCGGCAAGTACCTGCAGGGCGCCAGCGTCAGCAATCTTGCCTACGGCTCGAACCCCGTGCTCCGGACGCCGGCCGGGACCCAGACCTTTGGCGGCACCTTCGCGCCGTCGATGACGCGCACCTGGCAGGACGATGATGCGGACTACGTTCCGGACTGTGATCTGACGGCCTCGGGGGCGCAGGGAACCCAGACGGCTGCCGGTGGCGCCGCGGACGGCATCGACTTCTGCGGGCCGGTCAGCGTCCAGAACTTCGCCAGCACGCAGCAGATCGGCGCTACGTATGATCCCGACCTCCTCAGCGGCTGGGGCAAGCGTCCGTCGGACTGGGCGCTTGGCGTCTCCGTGCAGCAGGAGCTCTTCCCGCGCGCGTCGGTCGAAGTCGGCTATTACCGCCGCTGGTTCACGATGTACACCACCGGCGGTTCGGTCACCGACAACCTCGCGATCGGGCCGAACGATGTCGACGCCTTCACGCTGACGGCGCCGACCGATTCTCGGCTGCCCGGCGGCGGCGGCCAGGCGATCGGCCCGCTCTACAACACCAAGCCCGCGGTGTTCGGACAGGTGAACAACCGGATCACTCCGACGGACAAGATCGGCGACGACACGCGCATGTTCAACGGCGTCGACGTCACGTTCACCCTCCGTAACGCGAAGGGCATCACGTTCTCGGGCGGCACCAGCACGGGCAAGGTCGAGAACGACTGGTGCGACATCCGCGCCGCGGTGCCCGAGAACTACCTGCTCAACCCGTACTGCAACGTCGCATCGCCGTGGCTGACCTCGGTCCGCGGCCTCGTAACCTACACGATCCCGCGCATCGACGTGCAGCTCAGCTCGGTGATTCAGGACAAGCCGAACGTGGCCACGGACCAAATCGGGTCGGTTCTCGCCAACTACACGCTGACGGCGGCGGATCAGGCCGCGGCCGCGGCGCAGATCGGTCGCCCGTTGACGGCGGCCGGTCTGTTCACCGTCAACCTGGCCCCGCAGGGCGAGGTCTACGGGGAGCGCATCCGCCAGTGGGACATTTCGGCGAAGAAGATCATTCGCTTCGGTGGCCAGCGGTTGACGGTGGGCGGCGACATCTACAACGTCACCAACGACAACGTGACGCTCGGCTTCAACCAGACGTTCGTGCCGAACGTCGCTGGCTGGCAGAACGTAACGTCGTACATGAATCCGCGCGTGTTCCGTCTTAACGCCGAGTTCGCCTGGTAGGGTTTTGAAGACACGGCCCGGGATCCCTTTGGGGGATTCCGGGCCGATATTGCGCAAATCTTCAGCCAATCTCGACCTCGCGGCCGTCGGGGCTTATGATTAGGGGTGGCGCCGGCCTCGTCTGTCCGGCGCTGAGGAACGCCGTGGAAGGCGTTCCGGTAGACCAGGGCTCCTGGCACGTGCGCGACCCGTGCCCGGGAGGATGGAATGGACACGCGGCTGAAGGGCATCCATCACATCACACTCTGTCCCGGTGGGGCACAGGAGGACGTGGACTTCTTCACCAAGGTCCTCGGCCAACGCCTCGTGAAACAGACCGTCCTCATGGACGGCAGCATTCCCGTTTACCACTTCTATTACGGCAACGCCG
>Ga0070675_100003140_pt1 | contig 12496 bp, 15 predicted proteins | sample KBSM43metaG_FD_65343 | JGI IMG/M metagenome (GOLD analysis project Ga0070675, IMG submission 65343) | Miscanthus rhizosphere microbial communities from Kellogg Biological Station, Michigan, USA - KBS M4-3 metaG | ecosystem: Host-associated > Plants > Roots > Rhizosphere > Soil ...
GGCGGGCAGATTACGCTGTTCGCCGACGAGAAGAACGCGGCCGCTCTCGAACGTCGCGTGGGCAACAGCCGCAGCCTCGCCGCCTACCTGGCCGCACATCTCGGCCGCCTAACGGACGGGGATTATTTCGCACTGCTCGCGTACATCGAGATGAACGAGGGGAACGAGCGCGCGCTGCAGGCCATTCGCGGCAACGTACGCGATGCCCGCCGGGTTGCCACCTGCGTGCAGTTCGGGCCGCGCTTCCTCCACTCAACGGGCCAGGGGTACAAAGGCGGCCCGAACACAGGCGTCTTCCTGCAGATCACGTGCGACGACCCGCTCGATCTTGCCGTTCCCGGCCAGTCCTACACGTTCGGGATCGTCAAGGCCGCCCAGGCTCGTGGCGATTTCCAGGTTCTGGCGGAGCGGGACCGGCGCGCGCTCCGCGTGCATCTTGGACGTGAGCTGCCGGCGGCGCTCGCCACGTTGCACGACGCGATGCGGACGGCACTGAGGTCCTTGACTCGCTGAAGAACGGCGGCCGAGAGCTCGTTATCGGGCGGCGAGGCTGCCGATCTGACTCTCAATTGCAGTAGGGCAATGCGTCCGGCCCGCGTGCGACGACGCCATTCGAAGCTGCGCGCAGCGAGCGCGCCGCGGCTTCCGGTCCGGTGCGCCGAAGATCGCGTTGCCGGCCATCACGATCGTCGCGCAGGCGGCGACGATGCTGGACACGTTGCTCTCATCGACGTCGCCATTAACTTCGATCTGTGCCGAAGAGCGGGTCGCGGTCAGCAACTCGCGCACACGCCGCAGCTTCTCCAGGCTGTGCGGAATGAATTCCTGACCGCCGAAACCCCGGATTGACCGACATCACGAGGACGAAATCGAGATCGCGTGCGATCTCTTCCAGCGCCCCGACCGGCATGGATGGGTTGACTACCGCGTTGCCGTGACGCCGCGTGCCGTGATGTAGTTGATCGTGCGGTGCACGTGCGGCACCGTTTCTCCATGAACGGAGAGCATGTTCGCGCCGGCCGCCGCGAAGTCGTCGATGTAGCGGTCCGGATCCTCGATCATGAGGTGCACGTCGAGCGGACGCGTGGCGACCCGCTTGATGGCACGCACGACTGTCGACCGATGGTGGTGTTCGGGACGAAGTGCCTGTCCCTCACATCGACGTGGATCAGGTCGATGCCGTCACGTTCCACCACAGCGATGTCGCGGCCGAGCGCCCCGAAAAATGGACGGCGCAATCTGCACGGTCGACCCGCGTCCGGTTACGGGCGCTGCCTGATCGCCCAGGGGCGTCTGTGCGTTGCTCCGGCGGACGGCTTACTCGAGGTCATGAACTCAGTCGCCAGAAGTGTGGTTGGATTCCGTATGGACGAGCACGAACCGCCCGTTGATGTCCCGTGTGAAGATCTGTCGCTCGACAGTGGTGCCGTTTCCACTCTGGCGCACGGTGGTCACGGTTCGTCGGACCACCCGCAGCGGCTCGCTTGGCGAGACACGACTGCTTCGCTCGACTTCTTCGACAGTCTGACTGCCATCGCTCGTCACCGTCGTCACACGGCGCACTCGCCGGCTCAGCGCCAGCCGCCCCTCGATTGACCGCGTGTAGACTTCGGTGACCACCTCGTCCCCGTCGCTGGTGCGTGAGCAGTGCGTTACCACCCGCTCGCTCACGTTGAGCGTCTGGTCGAAATCTGGATCACGAAGAGTCGCCTCAGTCTCGCCTAGCGTTCCACAAGTTTGCGACGCTGCTGCAGTCGTGCCTGTCAGCACGACGCAGACTACAGCCACGACACCGCATCCGATCTTCATCGTGTGCCTCCTGTTGGCGATCCCGTCGCGTGTGATACAGCAACCTCGATACCACCGTTCGCCGGCAGCCGACGCCAACGATGGCACGCACGATTTCACGTGCGGCCATGGCGGCAATCGCACAGTGTGCACAGCGCTACGCAGCGCGTGCACACGTGAACGAGCGGCGGCCGCGTACTACGCGAATATGAGGGCGCGCGCATCGGGCACGGGATTTGATGAGCCAACCAGGCGTCGGATCGCCATGGCAAACGTACTGCTCGAACGCGTCTCTAAGCATTTCGGAACGGTCAGTGTGATCGAGAACCTCGATCTACATGTTGAGGATCGGGAGTTCCTCGTGTTGGTGGGTCCGTCCGGCTGCGGCAAATGCACCGTCCTCCGCTTGATCGGCGGACTCGTCGCGCAGCGAGGCGAGCGCCGGCCGCCGTCGCCTTGAGACGAGAAACCTGCTGCCGACAGGCGAGAGGGTAGAAGGCACCATGCGGCGCCTCGAAACCGCATTCCTCTTCGATCTCGACGGCACCCTCGTCGACAGTGTGTATCACCACGTTCTCGCGTGGCGTGAGGCGCTGGGTTCAGAAGGCATCGACCTGTCAATCTGGCGCATCCACCGGCGGATCGGCATGAGCGGCGGGTTGTTGACCAATGTCCTGCTCCGCGAGACGGGTGTCACGTTCGATCCGCAGCGCATCGAGCGGCTCCAGCGTCGGCATACCGAGGCATATCGGCGGAACTGTTCGAACATACGACCGCTGCCCGGCGCACGTGCGCTGCTCGACGCGCTCAGCGAGGCTGGCATCAGGTGGGCGATTGCGACGAGTGGCAGGCTGGAAACAGCCGGCCCCATGCTCGATAAGCTCGGGATCGATCCGCGGCGAGTGCCGGTGGTCACGCGCGACCAGGTGAAGTACGCCAAGCCAGACCCAGATCTGTTCCTCGCGGCTGCCGATCGGCTCGGCGTGTCGATCGACACAGCATCAGTCGTGGGGGATAGCGTTTGGGACATGCTCGCCGCGCGACGGGCACGCGCCCTCGGGATCGGGCTCCAGTCGGGCGGATACGGCCTCCAGGAACTGGAGCGCGCCGGCGCCTATCGAGTCTTCGAAGATCCGGCCGACCTGCTCAAGCATCTCGATGAAGTTGGCGGACGGCGATAGCCAGCCGTTTGCCGGTTGGCTTGGCGTGACCGGTTGGAAGGAAGGGGATGCGAGCCAACCTCTGGCCGCTTGCACACATGGTGCACATACCTACTCAGGTCGATGAGCATTGATTCTTCTCCATGCCGCGTCACCGAGTGCCCGCGCGTGGCACCGCCCTTGCCCTCGATGACGCCGGCAGGACTGTCGGCGCTCACACGCGCCACAGGTACGCTAGCGGACGCGCGGTCCGCACGCAGGAGGACGGCACGGTGATTGGAAAACGACAAATGGCGGTCACGATGGGCGCGTTGTGCGTCCTGCTCGCGGCGAATGCGACGCTGCAGGCGCAGGCACGCTTCGACTCAGTGGCGCGCGAGGCGGTGGCGGAGGTACCCGGCCTCGAGGTCGTGAGCCTACGCGACCAGGCGCTTGGCAACTGTTACACCCTCTTCCTGTTCCAACCACGGTCGCCGGCGCCCGTCGCCGCCCCGGTAGATTCCGCCGCCCTCGATGCGGCAGTTGCGGAGCGCGATCGCAGACTCGATGCGCTCAGCGCCGACCTCCAGCGTTTGGTCGAGACCCAGCGTGTGGTGACCACTCCGAACCCCCTGCGCTACCACTTCGACGGTGAGAAGGTGCTGGCCGATTTTGAGTACTTGGTGCGCGAGGCGATTCTGGCGCGGGTCGACGCGCGGCTCGCAGAGATTGCGACGGCACCGCGGCTGGCAGTCGCCGGCCCCGTGCGTTGTCTGTCGGCGCCGCCTGCGGCGGAGCCGTTCACGTCGGCTGGTCGGCCGTGAACGGCTGGATGTCGATGCTCGTGAGAAGGACTGGTGTGGTTGCCGCCGCGATCGCCTTCATCATGAGCCTGCCGGCGCCCGCGCTCGCGCAGACACGCGCAGCCCCGGCCGATGTGAGTGCGACAGTCGAGGCGACGACGCGCCTCGTGACGCCAGCGGTCGTGGAGATCGTTATCACTGCTTACAGCGTTAGCGATGAACCGGTTCCGGGCGCCGCAGCCCTCGTTGCCAGGCAGCGCACGTCAGGCTCGGGCGTCATCGTCGATCCCGAGGGTTACATCATTACCAACGCCCACGTTGTCGGAGGAGCACAGCGGCTCCGCGTCGAAGTGCCGACGCCGCCCGACGGACGTTCGATCCTTGCGCGACGCAGCCGCTCCGTGGACGCCACCATCGTCGGCCTCGACCTCGAGACCGATCTGGCGGTGATCAAGATCAACGAACGAAACCTGCCCGCGCTCGGGTTCGGAGACTCCGAGGCGTTGCAGCCCGGTCAGCTGGTGCTCGCCGTCGGCAGCCCGCTCGGCCTGCAGAATTCCGTGTCGCTGGGCGTGGTGAGCGCCGTCGCCCGCCAACTCACGCCCGAGTCGCCGATGATCTACATCCAGACGGACGCGTCGATTCACGCGGGTAGCAGCGGCGGTCCGCTCGTCGACCTGCGCGGCCGCATCGTTGGCGTCAATACGCTGCTGTTGACGCAGGGTGGTGGGGGCGATGGCATCGGGTTCGCCGCGCCCAGCAACATCGTGCGCACCGTCTTCGAGCAGATCCGGCAGAACGGATTCGTTCGCCGAGGCGACATCGGAGTGCGCGCGCAGACCATCACGTCCGTCCTGGCTGCGGGTCTGAACCTGCCGCTCGATCATGGCGCCGTCCTCGCCGACGTGTTCCCGGGGGGGCCTGCGGCTCTCGCGGGAGTGGCGCGCGGTGACGTCGTTCTGGCGATCGATGGCAAACCGATCGAGAACGGCCGGCAGCTTCACGTCACGCTGTATCGACATCTCGCGGGCGAGGTCGTCACGCTCGAGATCCTGCGTGAGGGCCAAGTGCGGAAGGTGCGGGTTGTGATGCAAGAACGGCACGACCCGCTGATGGGGACGTCGCGGCCGATTGATCCCCGCCGCAATCTCGTCCCCCGGCTGGATATGCTCGGCGTGAACGTGGACGGGGCCGTGGTGCAACGCCTGCCGTGGCTGCGCACGCAAGTCGGCGTGCTGGTCATCTCGAATGTGCCGGGTGCGCTCGATTCCAGGAATAACACTCTTGTTCCCGGGGACGTCGTCTTTGGCCTGAACCGCACGCTTGTCACGGGACTCGACGACCTGCGGGCAACCCTCGACGCGTTGAAACCGGGCGAACCTGGGGTCCTCCACGTCGAGCGACGCGGCGAGCAGATGTACCTGGAGTTCACCGTCGAGTAACACTCGTTGGCGCCACGCCCTATTGACCCTGTTCGGGATCTGAGGGACTGTGATGGGCAGGGCGGGCAGAGTTCTCGGCTCGTTTTCAGGGGGAGGGGTACACCAATGGGTACGGCTTTGGCCTCTTCAGAGCGGCCGATAAAGGCCGTCACGTGGTTCAATGATCGGCAACCGAGCAGGCGCGCTCCCAGAGCAACCGGAAGGGCGCCTCACGCAATGACTCGCCTCTTGCGCGATCAAAACCTCGCGCGCTGACGTCACAAAAACTGCGGGAGGCCGCGATGGCGCAGGCTCAGAAGTCCACCAGTTCTTACTTCGCCCTTTCGCTCGATGTGAAGCCGCATCCGCTGTCGATTCGACCGCGCGAGCGCCGGCTTTCGCTGCCCGCCGCCGTGGTCGAACGAATTCGCAGCGAGTTCGTCGAAATGCGCGGGTTCTCGCCGACGCTCGCGCAGGCCGCGCGCCTCTTCGACCTGCCTGCGCAGGATTGCGGCATGATCCTCAACCGTCTGGTGCACGACGGTTTCCTACACCGTACCGCAGACGGACGGTATCGCCTTTAGCCCACGAAAATGGCGTCGTCGAGCAAGCGCATTTCCGCACCGAGACGGCTGTGGAGCAAAGCTGGGTCTCAAGCCTGGCGAGCCTGCCGATCTCGAGTATGTGCGCTGCCGCACTCGGCGGCCGCGACCCGTGCGCGCGACGTCGAAGCGACGTTGCGGGCGCTGCTCGAGGACCGACGCCCGTTCGATTGTGCGCGCGTTGCGCGGTGGCACCGCGCGGCACGCCTCCCGCCAGGGAAGACCTTCGACACACTGGAGGGGGCCGGCTGCCGGTGCCGATCATGCAGCGATTGCACGAACTCGCGATGGGGGCGTTTCTCGAGAGCCCGAGTAGTGTCCTCGCCTTTGGGCTGCCGGGCGTCGGCAAGAGTCAGCGCTCTGCGCGTCGAACAAGCAGAGTCCCGAAGAAGCCGGGTGCTTTAAGGCTGCTTGCCGAGCTACGAGCGCCGCTCTTTTTCCACAAGACTTAGAAATCTCGCAGAGAGCGCGAGATTCCCTCATTCCCACAAGCCGATCACCTTCTATCGCTGAAGAAGATAGAGTGGAACAAAAAACGGTCCGCCCCGTCTCGCGTAAACCGGCCGCTGGTGAGTCGCAGCCTCGGCCACGTTGCGGACCGGCAAGAATAATTGTCGCGAACCGGCAAAGTAGTTGACGTCGATCAGCCGTGGCTTCGCACACGGGTCGACGTGCTGGGTCTCTCGTATGTCCAGGGCGCGCTCGACGCGTTGAAGCCGGCGGGTGCGCGGGATATCGAGGGCGGAGCCCCGTGGCTGGTTGATCGCCCTGCACGGTGGCGATTCCCTTTATCCACGCGTCTTGCTCGACTCAGGCGGCTCTCCGCGACCAACTGTCCCGTCGCTTTGTCAGTCGCTCGCGTGGCCGCATGGAGCTGCACTTTCAGCCGCGCCGGCCTCCGGGCGGGAGTGATCCTTCTCGTCGCTCGCCTGAATAGACGTAACGCTCGCCGGGACGTGTTCCTGTCGCGAGTGTCCAGTTGCTGACCGGAATCCGTTTCATCTGATTGTCGTTCTCCATAAAACCATCCTCGCAATGGCCGGCTGCCATTGCTACACCGCTATTGGCATCTGCTCGGCGTTCATGACTGCTTGAACGCCCGACAGGATCACGATCCGATCGTCCTGTACGGTCACATGGAAGTCGTTCGCGTCCTTCCACCGCTGGCTGATCGGCAGCTCGATCGCCTCGTCGATGACCCGCTTCAGGAACCGGGCACCGTACTCGACGCTGTGTCCTTCCTGCACCAGTCTCTCCAGCGCATCTGGTTCGATGGTCAAGGTCTTTCCCCAGCGGCTCAACGATTCTTGGATCTGCGAGATGGACCCCAGCGCGATCGCGCGTACGTCGTTGCGCGTCAGCGGCTGGAAGATCACGACCTCGTCGATGCGATTTCTGAACTCCGGAGGAAACCTGCGTTCGAGCTCGCGATTGACCTCGGCTCCGATCTGATCCGCCGACAGCGGGCTCGAACGGAACCCCAACGGGCTGGTCAGCTTCCGGAAATGATGAGAGCCGACGTTCGAGGTCATGATGACGATCGCGTCCGACAGGTACACGCGCTTGCCGCGACCATCCGTGATCCAGCCTTCGTCGAACGCCTGCAGGAACAAATTCAGCACATGCGGACTCGCCTTCTCGATCTCGTCGAGCAACACCACCGAGCACGGATTGTCCTTCAGCTGATTGGTCAGGATGCCGCCGCGCTCGCTGCCAGCGATCCCGCGTGGCATGCCAAGCAGCTTGTCAATCGACATGCCGTCGCTTTGGTACTCGGACATGTCGATGCGAATCATCTTCTTCTCATCGCCGAACAGGAACTCGGCCACCGCTTTGGCCAGCTCGGTCTTCCCGACGCCTGTCGGTCCGAGGAACAGCAGCACACCGTCGGGGCGATCGAAGCCGTCCTTGAGCGGGCCTTTGTTCAGGACGAGCCGTTGCGCGACGGCCTGCACCGCGTGCTGCTGGCCGATGACGCGCCGCTGAAGGCGACTTTCCATGTCATGGAAACGGGCGCCGACGTCGCGGAACACCATGTCGCGTGGAATCTGCGCACTGCTCGAGATCACGCCGACGACATCCGATGATGTGACTTCCCACCGCCCGTCGATTTCCGCGCGCACGGCGGCCGTATCCAGCCAGCCGATCACCTTATCCGGCAGGTGAAGATGTCGCTCGTACCGCGACGACATCTCGAGTGCCATTTCGATCGCCTCGTCCAGGAGCCGCACGGAGTAGTTCCGTTCCAGCCGCGGGCGCACGCTGTACAAGATCTCACGCGTCTCGTCGACCGTCGGCTCCGCCACGTGGACAGTGCGGAAGCGTCGCGCCAGCGCTTCGTCTTCCTTGATGTACTCCTTGTACTCGCTCAGTGTCGTCGCACCCACGATCCGCACTTCGCCCCGGGCCAGCACCGACTTGAACACGTTCGCGGCATCGGACCGCGCTCCTAAGGCGGTGCCTGCGCCGATCATCGTGTGTGCTTCGTCGATGAATAGAATCAGATTCGGGCGCTCCCTGACCTCGTGAATCACGTTCTGGATGCGATCCTCGAACATGCCACGCAGCATCGTCCCCGCCACCAGCGTGTTCATCTGGAGATTCACGATCTGGCAGTCGCGAAGCCGCCCTGGCACTGATGCCGGCTCGAACTCGATCCGTCGCGCGAGCCCCTCGACAATCGCGGTCTTGCCGACGCCGGGTTCACCGATCAGCATGACCGAGTTCGAGCGCTCGCGGTGACATAGGATCTCGAGGACCTGCTGAATCTCTTGGTCGCGTCCGTAGACCGGCGCAACCTTGTCTTCCCGCACGAGCAGATTCAGATTGGTGGCAAATTGCTTGAGGTGAGTCGGCAACTCGTAGCGTGTGCGCAGCTGCTCGTCACTCAGTTCGTTTTCCTGCATGCGCCTGGCGACGTGCGAGGCCAGAACCTCGGGCTGAAGGCCGTAACGTCGGATGACGGAAGCCGCACCGCCGCTGCGCTCCTCCAAGATGGCCAGGAGGAGATCGGACCTCGCGATGGTCTGCCGGCCGGCCCGGCCCGCGAGATGAAAGGCGAACTTCAATACGAGCTTCGTCGCCGGCGACACACGAAGCTTGCGACCTGAGAAGGTCGGCTGCGTCTCCAGGAGCTCGTCGAGGGACTGGAGCAGTTCGCGGTGAGTCACTGCAACGCCGCGCATCGCGTCGGAGAACGAGTTCCATTCAAGCTGCGCAAACGCGAAAAAGATGTGTTCGTTGGTCAGAACGGCGTGGCCGCGGCGACGGAATTCCTCCACCGCCCGGTCCACGAGACGCTGCGCCGATTGGCTGATCTTGTTTTGAGCGATCCCGAGTTCTTCCACGGCCGGTGACTCCTGTTTATCCACGCTGCCAGTCGTAGCAAGAAGGTGGCCAGGAGAATCACCTGACAAGACTTGAAAATTACGGCTGGTTTGCGCGGCAAACACACGATCGTGCGGACTGGTGAGCACGACGCAGTTTGGTCGTGGACTTGTGGACGAGAGTTGGCAATTGGATGGTTAGTTCAGCAGCGCAGGCAAGACCTCCGTGCGGTATTCGTGGAGGATCCGTGCGAATCGCGGCCTATATCTCGCGGCTGGCTAACGCTCGTGTGTGATCATGACGAGGTGCTCGGGTAAGAGCGGCTTGAAGAACAGAGACGCGTTCAGGTGTTCAGCGCGTCCTCGAGCGCCATTGGGAACCCGTAATCCTCTCTGTGAGAACACGCGTGTTGTCGCTTCCGTGTTCGCGAGCTCGCAGCTGACGAACCCGTTCGATCACGGCTGCCAGTCGCGATTGCAGATCAATCAGAACGACGTCCACCGGATCAGCGGCGATCTCGCACAACGCAGCGTCGGCGCCTGAAACTGTCATCGCTTCGAACCCGCCGAAGCGGAGTGCCCGGCCGTACTTCTCGGCCGCGAGGTTGTCGTCATCAACCAAGAGCACTTTCAATACGCGGCTCGCTCACGAGCGCATTTCACAGGCACCGCCAAGCAGCGTCCGTAGGACGCTGTACAGAACCGAGCGACCGACTGGGAAGTTCCAGCCATGCGGACACGGATTGAGCACACCTGCACGCAATGTGTGTGCTGCCGTGCGGATCCGCGGAGATTGGCTGTCCAGCACCAAACCATTTCTCGCCGCAACGCGGGCTCGAAAGTGTTTTTCGCTGGCTCGAAAGTGTTCGTCCTGCACCACCACGACGCGCAACGGTGATTTGATCATAGCTACGCCAGACGAGGCCGACCCGCTTTCGACCTCTTCACAGCGAACGTGGTGAGTTATGTGCACGCTTCCGCGCATGATCGAGCAGATCATCCGCGTCGCTTCGTTGTCCCGAGCATCTCTTAGGAACGACTCTCACGCCTCGATGGTCTAGTAGTTGCACTACCAACGGTCAGTGCGACGGCAGTGGTCGTCGAGGAGGCCGGGATGTTGAAGAGTTTTCGCTTCGGGATGTTTGTACTAGCCATTGCATCGACAGCGCCGGTCGCCGCCACGGAGCCAGTTGCGCTTGAAGTGAGCCCGGCAGTCTCGTTTGCGCCAGCAGAGGTGCGAATTCGAATCAGGGTCGAACCGAATGCCACCAACCGCGCGATGACAGTCGTTGCCGACTCCGACTCGTTCTATCGATCGAGCACGATTCAACTCGAGGGCGATCACTCGCCGCTGACCACCCAGCTTCAATTTCGCGGTCTGCCACGCGGTGAGTACGACATCACCGCGACGGTGATCGGAATAGACGGCAAGACGACAGGCGTGGCGCACAGGCGCGTCAACATCGTCGACGTGGAGCCGCTTCAATGACCGCTTCAAAAGGAACTCATTCCAATCCCTCCTGACTCCCCGCCAGCCACGGATGGCTTCGACGCGCTTAGACGAGTCGAAGCCCTCCGCCCGCCTTGTGGCCGCCAGCATGTGAGCGCGGGTATCGAACCGAACGCTGAATACAGCGGACCGAATCGTGGTCCTGATGAATGCCTCCGATGGGGCTCAGTGACTTCGCTACTGATCATGAGCACGCATATCAACGGATGGCTGCATGCATGATCACCGACGCACTCCTTTGCCAGGCGAGCTCCGGCGCGTGTGGCCGCACCTTGGAACAGAAACCGATCTACTCAAGATCGAGGCATCCGCCCTGTTCGAGGTTCTGAGTAGTCGAGCGCGACTCGTGGAGGCGGCTCAGACGCAACGCAGCGCGTCACCGCGATACGCGCGGTTCTTACGATGCGGCTGCCGGAACGGTTGGCGAGCCATGCGAGCCTCGAGGAACTCCGGGCTCATTGGCCTGCTGCTCACACTCCGTTGAGGCGGCGCCGGCGGGGTGTCGGCGGATCGACTGGACCGCCGAAGTGCAGAAGAACCGATTACCAGAAATGAACTTCATGCGAAGACCGATGTCGAGTGTGCGTGGCTCAACCGAAATGCCGTCTGCCGTCGAACCGAGGAACAGGGCACGCCGGAACTTCGGGAAATGGCTGCCGCCGCGCACCAATATAAGTCCTTGATCACCGCGAAGAACGATCAACTCGTATTCGCTGGAGAGAGTACTCACGACAATCGTTTCCCGCGCCGCACATGAATCAATCTGAATCGACATTGCCTTGTCTCGCTGGGGTTGGCCGCCGAAGGCAAACCACACCGCGTGCGGCAGTCCTCACTGCTGCCATTCGCCTCTCACTTCTTCCCCGACGAGCCACAGACGAGCATCGGTCAAGCACAAGAGTTCGACCTCGTCGCGGGTGAGCTCGGCACCGCGAAGCCACAGCTCGGCGACCGTTTCCATCCGGTCGAGCGCAAATTCCACGCGCAGGGCCTCATCGGTGAGCAGCTTGTCAATCACTATTCCAACGCCCACTCGTGACATCGTCGCCTCCCTTGCAGCTGTCAGACTTGGGGCAACCTCCATGCCATTCCGAGCAACCAGTCCCGCGTCCGATGACGCAGGCACCGACCTGGCAGCGCAAACGTTCATTCGAGTGCCATTGGTGCGTTTCTCGTTCGTTGGTCACACAGACAGGTGCTGCCCCGAGCCTACCGGTTCTGAGTCACCGGACGACAGGCCTGATGACGTGATGCGCGTTTGCGCACGCAGTGCGCAATCACACGCATAGGCGCACCGCCGGTAGAGCGCGATGTCGGCGAAGCAGTAGCATCGGCGAATCGGCTGTCGCAGACTCCCCAAGTGCGTGCCCCACGCCATCGTGACGTCCGGCTCAAGGACGCGCAGCGCCAGGACCTCCTCGAGATCCCCGATGACAGTGACGGCAACCGATCCACCATCATCACGAGTCAGCTTCCGATCGATCGCTGGCACGAACAACCTGGGCGATCCCACATTGGCCGATGCAATTCTCGACCGCACCTACCATCGCGCGCATCCGCCTTACGCTTACGGGGCCCTCGCGCCGAAAAGCGACTGGGATTGGATCATCGGCACTGAAGGGGGAGGCGTGATCGCCCGGCCGAGAGCGCGGAGGGATGCGACAGCTCGGGCGACCTCGGGGTCGTCACCTGGAGAGCCTCCTGTGCGGTCGTGCTGGAGTCGCGGCCGCCTGTGAACCGTGCCGGAGCTATGGAAAACGCACGGAACGCGTTTCCCACAGCTCTTTGGACGGCGCACAGAACGCACCGCGCACAACAGTCCACAGGCATTGCTCTCTTTCGTTTTGGCAAGAAAAAGACAAGAACCACTACAATGACGCTCGTTAATCAAGGAGGCCTGATCGACA
>Ga0070675_100003141_pt1 | contig 12495 bp, 11 predicted proteins | sample KBSM43metaG_FD_65343 | JGI IMG/M metagenome (GOLD analysis project Ga0070675, IMG submission 65343) | Miscanthus rhizosphere microbial communities from Kellogg Biological Station, Michigan, USA - KBS M4-3 metaG | ecosystem: Host-associated > Plants > Roots > Rhizosphere > Soil ...
CGCCCTCGTCCGGCCCGCCCTCGTCCGGCCCGCCCTCGTCCGGCCCGCCCTCGTCCGGCCCGCCCTCGTCCGGCCCGCCCTCCTCGGGGCCGCCCGCGTTCGGCGCCCCGCCCACGTCGGGACCGCCCGGCTACGATCCGACGCCCGAGTTCGGTGGTCCGCCCGTCCAGTTCGGGCCGGCGGAACAGCCGGCTCACGGCGTCGCGGGTGATCGTGGTGTGTACGGCGCCGCGCCCTCGACGCAGGCCCGTCCACGACGGCGCCGGATGCTCATCTTCGGCCTGATCGCCCTGGCCGTGCTCGTGCTGGTCGCGGCCGTGGGTGTGGTCGCGATGAACGTGCTGGGCGGCTCCAGTTCGTTCAAGGTGGGCTCCTGCGTGAAGCAGAGCGGCAAGGGGGCCACGCAGGTCGACTGCAGCGCGGACGGCGCGTACACCGTCGTCTCGAAGGAGACCAAGCGGGAGGACTGCGCCGACCCGGCGCAGCCGTACGTGCTGATCGACAGGGGCGGTGGCAAGAAGGAGGTCCTCTGCCTCGCGCCGGCTAAGAAGTGACCAGGGTACGGGCCCCCGAACTGCGGGGGCGGGGCTGGTTGAACACCGGCGGGCGGCAGCTGCGGCTGGCCGACCTGCGCGGCAAGATCGTCGTGCTCGACTTCTGGACCTTCTGCTGCATCAACTGCCTGCACGTGCTCGACGAGCTGCGGCCGCTCGAGGACAAGTACGCCGACGTGCTCGTGATCATCGGTGTGCACTCACCCAAGTTCGAGCACGAGAAGGACCCGGACGCGCTGGCCGCTGCGGTGGAGCGGTACGGGGTTCACCACCCGGTGCTCGATGACCCGGCCATGGACATGTGGCAGCAGTACACGGCCAAGGCGTGGCCCACGCTCAGCGTGATCGACCCCGAGGGCTACGTGGTGGCGTCGATGGCCGGCGAGGGGCACGCGGAGGGCCTGGCCCGGCTGATCGAGCAGCTCATCGAGGAGCACGACCGCAAGGGGACGCTGCACCGCGGCGACGGTCCGTACGTGCCGCCCGAGCCGGAGCCGACGACGCTGCGCTTCCCCGGTAAGGCGATCGCGCTCGGCGACGACCTGCTCGTCGCCGATTCGGCCCACCACAGCCTCGCCGTCCTCGACACCGACGGGCGCGAGCGGCGCCGGATCGGCTCCGGCGCAAGGGGACGCGCCGACGGCGGCCCCGAACAGGTCCAGTTCAACGAGCCGGGCGGGCTGTGCCGGCTGCCGGCCGAGATCGTCGCCGTCTGCGGGTACGACGTCGTGGTCGCGGACACCGTCAACCACCTGCTGCGCGGCCTGGTGCTCGCCTCCGGCGAGGTGCGCACCGTCGCCGGCAGCGGCCGTCCGTGGCGCTCCACCGTGGACTTCGAGCCGCACGACGCGCTGGCCGCCGATCTCTCCTCGCCCTGGGACGTGGCCTGGTTCGACGGCAAGGTCATCGTCGCGATGGCGGGCATCCACCAGCTGTGGTGGTTCGACCCGGTCAAGCGGACCACCGGCGTCTACGCAGGCACCAGCGTGGAGGCGCTGCGCGACGGGCCACTGCGGGAGGCCTGGTTCGCGCAGCCGTCCGGGCTGTCGGTGGCCGGCGACCGGCTGTGGATCGCCGACTCCGAGTCGAGCGCGCTGCGCTGGATCGAAGCCGGCGAGGTGCACACCGCGATCGGGCAGGGCCTGTTCGACTTCGGGCTCGTCGACGGGCCGGCGGGCGAGGCATTGCTGCAGCACCCGCTCGGCGTGCTCGCCCTCGACGACGGCAGCGTGCTCGTCGCCGACACCTACAACGGTGCCGTGCGGCGCTACCGCGACGGCACGGTGGAGACGGTCGCCAGTGGGCTCGCCGAACCGAGCGACCTGGTGCTCGCCGGCGACGGGACGGTGTACGTCGTGGAGTCGGCCGCGCACCGGATCACGCCGTTGGACGCCGGCTCCGGGCGTCCGGTCGGATCGTCGCGGATGAAGACCGAACGGCCCGCGACCACCCTCACCCCGGGAGCCGTGCGGCTCGACGTCATCTTCGAGCCGGCGCCGGGACAGAAGCTCGACACCTCCTTCGGGCCCGCGGTGCGGGTGCAGGTGTCGGCGTCGCCGCCGGAGTTGCTCGCCGCGGGCGTGGGGGTCGGGCACGAGCTCGTCCGAGATCTGACGCTGCGCCCGGGCGAAGGCGTGCTGCAAATCACGGCGCAGGCGGCGACGTGCGACGCCGACGACCCGCATCCGGCCTGCCACCTCACCAGACAGGACTGGGGCGTGCCGGTGACGGTGGTCGACGGCGGCGCCGACCGGCTGCCGTTGGTGCTGCGCGGGCTCGACCGGAACGGCTGATTCACCCGCCGGAAACCTACGGTGCCGTAACCTTGGTGGGGTGACGACCAGCACCCGTCTACGCCCCACCGACCTGGGCAAACCCCGCATGCGCGGTTGGCTGCACGCTTACGCGTTCGGCGTCGCGGTCGTGGCCGGCATCGTGTTGTGCGCGATGGCCGCTACGCGACCGGGGCCGGCGGCCGTGATCAGCTGTGTGATCTACAGCGTGACCGTGTGCGCGCTGTTCGGCACCAGCGCGCTGTACCACCGGCGGGTGTGGTCGCGGCGCATGTATCCGATCATGCGACGGCTCGACCACTCGATGATCTTCGTATTCATCGCCGGGACGTACACACCGTTCGCCGTGCTGCTGCTCCCGCCCGGCACCGCGACGACGATCCTGGCGATCGTCTGGGGCGGCGCGCTCGCCGGTGTCGCGCTGAAGCTGGTGTGGCCGCACGCGCCGCGCTGGGTGTCGGCCCCGCTGTACGTGGCGCTGGGCTGGGTGGCGATCGCCGTGCTGCCCGGCATCGAGCACGGCGGCGGCGTGGCCACAGTGGTGCTGCTGGCCGCCGGTGGCGCGTTCTACACGGTCGGGGCGGTGTTCTACGCGCTGCGCCGGCCGAACCCGTGGCCGCAGGTGTTCGGCCACCACGAGTTCTTCCACGCCTGCACGCTCGTGGCGGCGCTGTGCCACCACATCGCTGTGTACTTCGCGATCTTCGCTTAGCTTTGGGCGATTCCGGCGCGCGGCCGGCGCGCGGACGGCCCGGCCCGTCGCGCGGGCCGGGCCGTTCCGCGTCTGTGCCTAGTACCGGCGCTCGGTGTACCGGCGCTCGACGACCTCGTTGCTCGCCGGATCGATGTACCGGTCGGTAGCCGCCGGCGGTGCCGCGACCACGCGACGACGCCGCGAGTTCCACACCCACAGCGTGAGGACCATTCCCACCAGCCCGGCGAGAATCAGAACCCAGCCGACGACGTTGATGTCCAACCAACCACCCAGGTCGGTGTCCTTCACGGCGAAGGCAAGGATCGCGCCGATGACCAGCAGGGCGATGCTTCCACCGATGCCCATTTGTTCAGCCTCCTGTCGTCACCGGCCGACACGCGTCGGCGGATGACCGCGCGGTTTGCGACCGCTGTCTTATGGTGAACCGATATCGAGGGGGATACCCCGGCGGTCCGCGGCTCAATCAGGCAGGCTGAAATCGATGACGGTACGGACGTTGGTGCTGCTCAGACACGCCAAGGCGGCGAACCCCGAACGGGTCGCCGACGCCGATCGGCCGCTGACCGCCCGGGGGCACGCCGACGCGGCCGCCGCCGGGGCGTGGCTGCTCTCGCGCGGACTGCGACCCGCCCGCGTGCTGTGCTCGCCGTCGCGGCGGACGCGCGAAACGTGGCACTCCGTGCGGGTGGCGCTCGGTGACACGGGCGACGCGGCGGAGGTCGTCATGGAGCCGGCGCTGTACCACTCGGGCGCCGCGACCGCGCTGGACCTGATCCGGGCCACCGACCCGGACGTCGACGTGCTGGTGGTCGTCGGCCACAACCCGACCGTCTCGATGATCTCGGCGGTGCTCGACCCCGGGACCGAGGTCGACGACGACGGGCTGCGCACCGCCGGGCTGGCGCTGCACAGCATCGACGGCGACTGGACCGACTGCGGCCCCGGGAGTGCGCCGCTGACCGCGTCGCACACCGCCCGCGCCGGGGGCTGAAGGCGGGTTCGGCCGGCGGGCCTTCACGGGAGCAGTTCGGCCGGCGGCCCTTCATTGGGGCCACCGGCCGAACGCGTCTCGGTTAGAAGGCCTCCTCCGGAAGGTCCATCACCTCGTTGGTGGTGCTCTCGACGATCCGCCGGTCGGAGGCGAGGCGTGGCAGCACCTCACGCGCGAAGAACCGGGCGGCCGCGACCTTGCCCTCGTAGAACGCCTTCTCCGCCGCGCTCTGCTCGCGCCCGAGCGCCTGCAGCGCGACGTCGGCCTGCCGCTGCAGCAGCCAGCCGACGATCAGGTCGCCGAGCGCCAGCAGGATCCGCCGGCTCACCAGGCCGACCTTGTACAGAGCCTGCGGCTCGCCGTTCGTGACGTCGCCGAACCAGCCGGTGACCGTCGCCATCATCGCCTGGAAGTCGGTGAGCGCGGCGCCGAGGGCCAGCCGCTCCTCCTTGAGCTGGCCGTTGCCGGACTCGGCCGCGAGGAACGTGGCGATCTCGCCGGCGACGTGGGTCAGCGCGGCGCCGCGGTCGCGGATGATCTTCCGGAAGATCAGGTCCAGCGACTGGATCGCCGTGGTGCCCTCGTACAGCGAGTCGATCTTCGCATCGCGGACGTACTGCTCGATCGGGTAGTCCTGCAGGAAGCCCGAGCCGCCGAAGGTCTGCAGCGCCTCGTGGCTGAGCAGCTCGTACGCCCGCTCCGACCCGCAGCCCTTGACCAGCGGCAGCAGCAGGTCGTTCACCTTCTCGGCGAACTCGGCCGCGTCGGTGTCGCCGGCTTCGCGTGCCACGGCCACCCGGTCCTGCCAGGACGCGGTGTACATGACCAGCGCGCGCAGCCCCTCGATGTAGGACTTCTGGAGCATGAGCGAGCGCCGGACGTCGGGGTGATGCGTGATCGTGACGCGCGGCGCCGTCTTGTCGGTGGACCGCAGCAGGTCGGCGCCCTGGACCCGGCTCTTGGCGTACTCGAGGGCGTTGCGGTAACCGGTGGACGCCGTCGCGATCGCCTTGGTGCCGACCATCATGCGGGCGTTCTCGATGATCAGGAACATCTGGCGGATGCCGTCGTGCACGTCGCCGAGCAGCCAGCCCTTCGCCGGCACGCCGTCCTCGCCGAAGGTCATCTCGCACGTGGTCGAGACCTTGATGCCCATCTTCTTCTCGACGTTCGTCGCGAAGACGCCGTTGCGTTCGCCCAGCTCGCCGGTCTGCGGGTCGAAGTGGAACTTCGGCACGATGAACAGCGACAGGCCCTTGGTGCCGGGTCCGCCGGCGCCCTCGACGCCGACCGGACGGGCCAGCACGTAGTGGATGATGTTCTCGCTGAGGTCGTGCTCGCCGCTGGTGATGAACCGCTTCACGCCCTCGATGTGGTACGAGCCGTCCGGCTGCGGGATCGCGCGGGCCCGGCCGGCGCCGACGTCGGATCCGGCGTCGGGCTCGGTGAGCACCATCGTGGCGCCCCAGCCCTTGTCGACGAAGAGCTTCGCCCACTGCTTCTGCTCGTCGGTGCCCTCCGCGAGCAGCACGTTGGCGAAGTCGGAGCCGGCCGAGTACAGCCAGACCCCCGGGTTCGCGCCCAGCACGAGTTCGGCGATCGCCCACCACAGCATGCGGGGGGCGGGCGTGCCGCCCAGCGCCGGCGGGATGCCGAGGCGCCAGAACTCGGCGGCGATGAACGTCTCGAAGGAGCGCTTGAACTCCGGGGTCACCGTGACGCTGTGGGTCGCCGGGTCGTAGACGGGCGGGTTGCGGTCGCCCGCCGCGAAGGAAGCCGCGAGCTCCTCGCGTGCCATCCGCTCCACCTCGGCGAGCATGCTGCGCGCGGTGTCCGCGTCTACCTCGGGGTACGGCTCGGTGCCGAGGAACTGGTCGGCCCCGAAGACCTCGAAGAGATTGAACAGCTGATCGCGCAGGCTGCTCTTGAAGTGAGTCATCGCTGCTCCCTTGGTTACTGGGCGGTAGCCACGACTCTATATTACTTGTGGGTAACCACTACGTCTGTCATCCCGGTGACCGACCTCACACGGGCTACTCGGCGGTACCCAACTCCCAACTGGGCACGTTGACGGTCGCCGGACTGGTGCTGGTGCCGACGTACTCCATCAGCACGAGGGCGATGTCGTCGTCCAGGCGGCCGCGAACCCAGTCGACGAGGGCGCTCTCCAGACTCGCGAGGCCGTCGGCGACGGTGCCGTGGCCGAGCAGGCCCCAGGCGCGCTCGGCGGTCGGGAAGAACTGGCCGTCGCGGCGCGCCTCGGCCAGGCCGTCGGTGTAGAAGAGCAGCCGGTCGCCGGGCTCCAGGCGCTCGATGCGCGGGCAGGCTTCCGGCTGGAAGCCCAACGGGGTCGACGACGCGGACGGCTCCAGCGGCGTCACCTCGCCGCGGCGGAGCAGCAGCGGCGGCGGGTGCCCGCAGTTGACGATCGTGATCGAGCCGCCGCGCTCCTCGACGAAGGCGGCGGTCACGAAGTCCTCGTCGCCCTTGGACCGCTCGACCGCGCGGTCGAGATCGCCGACGAGGTCGAGCAGGTCCTCGCGCTCGTAGGCCACGTGCCGGTACGAGCCGAGCACGGTGCTGGCGAGGCGGACGGCGTCGAGGCCCTTGCCCCGCACGTCGCCGATGATCATGCGCATGCCGAACGGCGTGTCCAGCGCCTCGTACAGGTCGCCGCCGATGTCGGCGACGGCAGTCGCGGAGATGTAGCGCCCCGCGAGCACCAGCGAGCCGAGCTGGCCGCCGATCGGCCGCAGGACCGCCTGCTGTGCGACCGACGCAATCTGGGACATCTCGGCCAGCCGCTCGGTCTGCCGCTGGCGCACCGACCCGACGAGCGCGGCGACAACTGTCGCCACCACTACCCCGACGACGTTGATGACCAGCGCGGGCATCGGGCCGGCGTCATTCGGCACCGCGACCAGGATTCCGATCGCCGTGGCGACGCCGCCGACGGCCAGCACGTCACGCCACGGCGCGAACGCCGCGGCGAGGAACGGCGCGGCCGCGAGCAGGCCGATGTAGTGCGCGGCGCCACCGTCGGCAAGCTCGACCGCGGTGACGATCGCGAGCAGCCCGAACGCCACGCCGAGGCCGGCGCGGGCGGCTGGGTCGTGCTGGCGCTTCATGTCGCGAATCAGCATGCCACCTGAGCACGGCGTGACTGCTCGCACGATCGGCCGATCGTCGGCCGTCTGAGGCCAGCGGCCCCTGCCGGCCGGCCCACAACTTATGGCGGAAGTGCCAGGCAACCGACTCGTCGCATTGGTGGTCCTCGAAAGGTCGTTGCCCCTGTTACCGGATCGAGATCTTTGTCATGCTGGATCGATGGCGGACCTGCTGCCCCTGCCGCGGCTCGGGGAATCGTTCGTCGACGACCGCGGCGACGACCGCACCATGCGGGTGAGCGCGCACCCCGAGCGCGGTCTCGTGGTGTTCTCGATCTGGGCCGGTACGACGTGCCGGGCGTCGTTCCGGTTGCCGCTCGACGAGGCGATCCGCCTCTGCGAGGTGCTCGAAGCGGTGGTCGAGTCCGCTCCCACCGACTTGCGCGAGGCATGCTGATCTTCGCGTAGCGTTACTCGCTTGAGCCGTCACCGCCTGCGCACAATACTGCGGTCCGTGCAGGGCTTCGCTACTGACCGGTTCGCGCCGATGCGCGCGGTGTTCGAGGACGGGTTTGCCAGCGGTGCCGAGGTGGGCGCCTCGGTGTGTGTGACCGTCGACGGTGAGACAGTGGTCGACCTGTGGGGCGGTTTCGCCGACGCGGACCGGACCCGGCCCTGGCAGCGGGACACCATCATCAACGTCTATTCGGTGACCAAGACCCTGACGGCGTTGACCGCCCTGCTCGTTGCCGACCGCGGAGAAATCGACGTTGCCGCGCCGGTGTCGCGGTACTGGCCGGAATTCGCGGCGAACGGCAAGGAGCGCGTCACCGTTGCGCACGTGCTGAGCCACTCGTCGGGCCTGTCCGGGTGGGCACAACCGGTCAGTGCGACCGACCTGTACGACTGGGAGAAGATGACCGCGCTGCTGGCGGCGCAGGCGCCGTTCTGGGAACCCGGTACGGCGTCCGGATACCACGGTCTCACCCAGGGCTACCTGGTCGGTGAGGTCATTCGCCGGGTGACCGGGCGCACGCTGGGCACGGTGTTCCGGGAGGAACTCGCCGAACCGCTGGGTGCCGACTTCCACATCGGTCTGCCGGCCGCCGAGGACGCCCGGGTGGCCGACCTCGTCCCGCCGGCGTCGGACGCGTCGCCATTCGCCCACCCGACCGCGTTGCAGACCAACGCGGAGACCAATCCGCACCACGACGTCGCCGACACCCGCACCCGCGCCTGGCGCGGTGCCGAAATCCCGGCTGTCAACGGCACGGGCAACGCCCGGGCCGTAGCCACCGCTCTTGCGGTACTCGCGTGCGGCGGCGTGGCCGGCGGCCGGCGCCTGCTGTCCGAGGCGGGCTGCCGCCGGGCGCTCGAGGTCCAGGTCGAGGGCCGCGACCTCATCCTCGGCATGCCGTTGCGCTTCGGCCTGGGCTTCGCCGTCGCCGGCGGGATGATGCCCAACCCGAACACCCTCCACTGGGGCGGCCGCGGCGGATTCCTCGCCATCGTCGACCTGGACGCCCGCACGACATTCGCGTACGCCCCGAACCGGATGGCAGATTCGATCGCCGACGTGCGCGGCTTCGGCCTGGCAATGGCCATGTGGGAAGCGATGGACCTGCTGTGACGCCTCCTGTCATCGGTCGACGGTGATGGCGACCTTGCCACGGACATGTCCCGCCTCGAGCTGCCGGACGGCGAGCGGCGCGTCCTCAAGTGGGTAGGTGCGGTCGATGCTCGGGACGAGCTGGCCCGCCTCGATCAGGTCGGTGCGCGGTGGCGGCCGACACGGGGACGACGGCGGCCTGGGCGAACGAGAGGTTGGCGGGCTTGCGGGCGAGCCGGGACTCTCGGGCGACCGCGTACTGCGCGAACGACCCCGCAGCGACGCCGTAGACCTCGTCACCGACGGCGAACCGCGTGACCGCCGCGCCGATCTCGACGACGGTGCCGGCGACGTCGCGGCCGGGGACCGGGTTTCTCGGCCGCGTCACGCCGAACGCGAGCCGCATGGCATAGGGCTTGCCCGTGATCAGGTGCTCGGTGCCACGGTCCAGCCCAGCCGCGCGGACCTCGACGAGCACGTCATGGTCGCCGACCACCGGACGGGGGACGCGGCCGAGCCGCAGGACGTCGGCGGTGCCGTAGCGGTGTTGGAGGACCGCGCGCATCGTGCGGTCGGTGAGGGTGGTCATCGCAGTTCTCCTTGCTTCTCGGGATGGAGTGAAGCCTCACGTCACGCGGCCCTGGTCGCCCCGGTCAAACAGCCGGGTTTCGAGCGCGCACCGCTGCGCGGGGCGCGGGTACCTTCGTCGCGTGATGGTCGGTCGCGAACCGGAGCGGCAGCTCCTGCGGGCGCTTGTCGAGGGGGCGCGCGGCGGGTCCGCGGGGACGCTGGTCATCCGCGGCGAGCCCGGTGTCGGCAAGTCGGCGCTGCTCGACGAGCTCGTTGCCGGCGCCGGCGACGTGACCGTGCTGCGCACCCAGGGTCTGGAGATCGAGGCACCGCTGGCGTTCGCGGCGCTGCACCGGTTGCTGCGGCCCGTCACCAGGCTCCGCGGTGGACTGCCCGAACCCCAGGCGCGGGCCTTGCGCGTCGCGTTCGGCGAGGAGGACGGCGCCTCGGTCGAGCCGTTCCTGGTCGGGGTGGCAACGCTGTCGATCCTCACCACGGCGGCGGAGGAGAACCCGGTGCTGTGCGTCGTCGACGACGCGCACTGGCTGGACGCCGCCACGACCGCGGCCCTGCTCTTCTGTGCCCACCGGCTCGGTGCGGACCGGGTGGCCATGGTCTTCGCGGCCCGGGACGGCGCTTGGGGGACCTTCGACGTGCAGGACCTCCGCGAGCTGGTCGTGACCGGTCTCGACCCTGACGCGTCCCGCACCCTGCTCCAGGCACGTCTCGGCGCCGCGACCGAGGCCGGGGTACTGGAGCGGATCGTCGCCGAGACTCGCGGCAACCCGCTGGCGCTGCTGGAACTCCCCGCCGAGCTGACCCGCGACCAGCTCAGTGGGGTGGAACCGCTGCCCTCGCAGCTGCAGCTCACCTCTCGCGTCGAGCAGCTCTTCCTCGACCGCAGTCGCCGCCTGCCGCCGGCGGTGCAGACGATGTTGCTGCTCGCGGCGGCGGACGACAGCGGCAAGCCCGACGTGGTGCGGCGGGCCGCGGCCGCTCTGGGCCTCGTCGACGCCGACCTGCAGGCAGCGGTGGACTCGGGGCTGCTCGTCGAGAGCGCTACGTCGCTGTCGCTTCGTCACCCCTTGGTCCGCTCGGCGGTCTACCAGGCCGCGACCGGAGCCCAGCGGCGGGACGTGCACCGGGCCCTCGCGGAAGCGCTGCGCGGCCACGGCGATCCCGATCGGGAGGCGTGGCACCGTGCGTCCGCTGCCGAGGGGCCGGACCCGGAGGTGGTGGGCGCCCTGGAGCTTGCCGGCACCCGGGCCCAGCGCCGGGGCGGGCACGTCGCAGCGCTCGCGGCCTACGTTCGCGCTGCCGCGCTGTGCGACGACCCCGCGAAGCGCACCGAGCTCACCTTCGCCGCGGCCCGAAGCGCGTGGGCCGGTGGGCGGGCCGGCCAAGCGCAGGCGCTGCTCTCCACGGTGCGCGAGGCGACGAACGACCCCCTTTTGCTTGCCGACGTCGCGCGCCTGCGCGGTCACATCGAGGTCAACCTGGGTTCGGCGGCCGAGGCGCACCGGATCTACGTGGAGGCCGCCCAGGCGGTCTACCCGACCGATCCGGCCAGGGCGCTGGACATCAGCGTTGCTGCTGCCGTCTTGCGCACCTTCGGCGCCGACAGCGGTACGCCGTTGCCGGTGACCGATGCCCTCGTCGTGCCCGTCGCCGGTGATCCGCCGCGGACGCTGTGCCTGCGTCACATGCTGGTCGCGATGACGCGGGTGGCCGAGGGCGACTGGTACGCCGCCAGCGCTGCCCTGGACCGTGCGCTGGAGCTCGGCGACCGGGTCGACGACCGGGACGTGCTGTGGAACCTCGCCAACGCGGCCCTCCAGCTGGGCGCCGACCGGGCGCAGCAGCACTTCTACGGCTACGCGCTCGCGCGGGCGCGAGAGGCCGGTGCGGTGACGGCAGTGGTCTACTGCCTGCAGCGGCTCTGCTTCGGCCAGTACCTGGCCGGCGACCTCGTCGCGGTGCGCAACAGCGCAGAGGAGGCCATTTCGCTGGGCCGGAGCATCGGCCAGCCGGCGATGACGGCTCCGCCCGTCGCCTGGCTGGCGCTGCTCGCGGCCATGCGGGACCGGGACGAGCACGAGCACCACCTCGCCCGGCTCGAGGAACTGGTCGCGGCGTACCCGCTCGGGATCCTGACCGACCCCGTCCACGACCTGACCCGCTGGGCCAAGGGGCTTCGTGCGGCCGGTTCCGGCGACAGCGTCGGCGCGTTGCACCACCTGGCACGGTTCCGGTTGCCGGTCCTCGCGCGGATGTCCGCCGCGGAGCGCATCGAGGCGGCGGTGCGCGCCGGGGACCTGGCGGCCGCTCGTGGCTGGACCGACGAGCTGGCCACGTTCGCGGCCGCCACCAGCAGGCCATGGGCGCTGGCCACCGTGGCGTTCGGCCGCGCGCTCGCCACCGCGGCCGAAGGCCGCGGGCTGACAGCGGACCAGGCCGACGCCGACGCGCTCTTCCGAGAGTCCCTGGCGCACCATGCGGGCGCCGGCCGGCCGCTCGACGCGGCGCGGGCCCAGCTGGCCTACGGGGAGTGGCTGCGCCGCGGCCAACGGCGGATCGACGCCCGCCAGCACCTGCGCGAGGCCGTCGAGACCTTCCAGGATCTGCGCGCCGAGTCCCTGGCCGCGCGGGCGAACCAGGAGCTTCGTGCCTCCGGGGAGACCGCCCGCAAGCGCGACCCCTCGACGCTGGTCAAGCTCACCCCGACGGAGCTGCAGATCGCACAGCTGGTGAGCACCGGTCTGTCCAACAAGGACGTTGCCGCTCAGTGCTGGATCTCGCCCAGGACTGTCGCCTTCCACCTGCGCAACGTCTTCGCCAAGGCCGGGGTCACGTCCCGGGGCGAGCTCGCCCAGCTCGACCTGGTCTGACGTCGTGGGATAGGCGCATCAGCAAGCACGGTCAGCCACGAATGCCGTCGCGTTCGTTTCTTTCGGCTCTTTCGGTAAGGCGCCGCGCTTGCCCGTCGTGCATGTCGCTCACCCATTCCCAGCCGGGCTTGGCCGACGGCCCGACCCGCGGGTCACCGGGACCATGACCGTCACGCAGGGCGAGCACGTACGCCCGATCCCGCTCGATCCGTGCGTGTATCTGATCGGCTTTGCCGACTGACCCGTGGCCCGGGACAACGACATCGAC
>Ga0070675_100003145_pt1 | contig 12491 bp, 13 predicted proteins | sample KBSM43metaG_FD_65343 | JGI IMG/M metagenome (GOLD analysis project Ga0070675, IMG submission 65343) | Miscanthus rhizosphere microbial communities from Kellogg Biological Station, Michigan, USA - KBS M4-3 metaG | ecosystem: Host-associated > Plants > Roots > Rhizosphere > Soil ...
GGTTGCCGCTCGACGCGGCAGCCCGACGCCCGCTCCGCGCCGTCGACCTGCGGCCGGGCACACGCTCGCTCGTCCGCAGCGCCCGCGTCGCGGTACGGGCCGCCGCCGGGAGCGCCGGCAACGTCGAGCGGCTGGTGGCGTTGTGGGTGCCCGGGGATCAGCCCGTCGCGCTGCCGTCCGGGGCGGCGTTCGCGGTGCCGGACGATGCCCAGCTCGTCGTGACGGTCCGGTTCAAGAAGACCTGGGAGCACGAACGCGAGGTGATGCGCGACCGCAGCACGCTGGCGCTGTATTTCGCGGACGCGGACGCGGTGTCCGTGGCGACGCGATCGACGGCCACGGCTCCCGCACCGCCGACCCCACCGGGGGCGGGCCCGCCGGGAGTGGTTGGCGGGGTGGTGTCCGGAGAGCGACTGGCGGCCGACACGCGGGTGCTGGCGGTCTATCCCACCGCCAACGCCGCCGGCGCCACGATCACGATCGACGTGATCCCCGAAGGCGGACCGCAACGGCGGCTGCTCGAGTTCACGCCGCGGCGCGGCTGGGAACGGCGGTATTGGCTCGAGGCGCCGATCGACCTGCCGCGGGGGACGCAGCTGCAGACCTCGGTGACGTTCGAGACGCAGCCGGCGGAGCTGCTTCCCGGGCCGCTGATCATCCTCAACACGATCCCGATCCGGTAGGTGGCAACGACGCCCGACCGACCTGCGGGCGCGCGGTCGCGGTGGCCGTGAGCAACCGGGCCGGCGTCTTCGCGTGCCTCAGTCCTGGGACCCGCCCTGACGTCCGGCGCCCGGCGCGACACCCTGGCGGCCCGGACCCGGACCGCCGGGGCCGGCCAGGTGCCGGTGCCGGCCCCAGCGTCGCGGCCGCCTCGTCGTCCACGTCCTGCTCCCACGCCGCCAGCAGCGGCCGCAGCGTGCGGGCGATGTCGGCACGCGACGACGCGAGGTCGCGGCGCTCGCCGACGTCCTTCGCGAGATCGAAGACGAACGTGTTCGGTCCGTCCACGAGCAGTTTCCAGTTGCCGCGCCGCACCGCGCGCTGCTGGCGGCCGCCAACGGTGTTGCGGAAGAACAGCGTCCGCTCCACGGGCGGCGTCCGGCCTTCGAGGATCGGCAGCAGGTTGATCCCGTCGGGCCGCGCCTCGGCCGGCACGGTCACGCCGCCCGCGGCCAGGAGCGTGGCGGTGACGTCCATGACGATTCCCACCTGCGGCGTCACGCGCCCGGCGGGAATGCGGCCCGGCCAGCGCATGAGCGCCGGCACGCGCACGCCGCCCTCCCACACCGAGTCCTTGCGGTGGAACAGCGGCGCGTTGCGCGACAGCCACTCGCCGCCGTTGTCGTTCATGAACACCACCAGCGTGTTGCGGTCGAGGCCGCGCGCGGCAAGCGTCGCGAGAATCTTCCCGATCCCCTGGTCGGCCCGCTCGAGGATGGCCGCGTAATCGGCCCGCGTCGAGGTTCCGTCGTCCATCGGTTGCACGAAGCGGGCGTTGTTGGGCGCCACCGACGGACGATCCGGCACCTGGAACGGCCAGTGCGCCGCGTTGTACGCCACCTCCAGAAAGAAGGGACCCGAGGCGTGCTCGTCGATGAAGCGCACGGCGCGCTCGGTGAAGAGATCGGTGCTGTAGCCGGCTGGGTGCGCCGGACTGTCGTTTTCGAAGAAGTCGTGCTGCCCGTCGCCGCCCGTGTGCTGGTAGTAGTCGATCAGGCCGCTCTTGAAGCCGTAGAAATAGTCGAACCCGTGGGCGTTCGGGCTCAGCGCCGGCGTGTAGCCGAGGTGCCACTTGCCGATGAGGCCCGTGGCATACCCGGCGCCTTTCAGCAGCGCCGGCAGCGACCGGCCCGTCGGGCGCAGGCCCTGTTCGCCGGCCGGCCCCGGCGCCGGCAGCGGCCGTTCGATGCGAAAGCGCTGGTAGTAGCGGCCGCTGATGAGCGACGCGCGCGTGGGCGAACACGTCGGCGCAGCGTAGAAATCGGTGAACCGTACTCCTTCGCGGGCGAGCCGATCCAGGTTGGGCGTCTTGATGTCAGGGCTGCCGTAGCTGCCGATGTCGCCGTAGCCGACGTCATCGGTGACGATGAGCACGAGGTTCGGCCGCGCGGTTTGCGCGCCGGCGAGGTGGGCCGCCGACAGGATCGCCGCGGCCACGACAGCCGCGAAGCACGGTCGAATCATCGAGGGCCTCTACTGAGAAAAGCGGTTCCGCCAGTCGTCCATCTGCGACGGATCGTCCTCGCCGAGCCGCATCGGCGTCACCGAGACGTAGCCGTTGTCGACCGCCCACGCATCGGTGCCTTCGGGGGCATTCCCCGCGCTTTCCCTGAACACGTTCCAGTAGATGGTACGCCCCGATCCAGGGTGCTGCGTCTCGGCGAAACTCTCGTCGCCACTCTTCGAGCGCGCCTGTGTAGTGACGCGATAGCCCTTGAAGCCGCCCGGCGGGACGCGGGGGACGTTGACGTTGAGGAACGTGCCGGGCGGCAGGCCGTACTGCTTCACCCGCCGGGCCACGCCGAGCACCTCTTCGGCGGCGGCCACGAGGTCGCTCGGCGTCGCGGCATCGGTCAGCGACGCGGCAATCGCCGGCACGCCGTGGATCGCGCCTTCACGCGCCGCGCCGGCCGTTCCGGACAGATAAACGGAGTACGCCAGGTTGTAGCCCCGGTTGATCCCCGACACCACGAGGTCGGGCTTGCCCTTCAGGATGTTGCGAATGGCGATGTTGACGGTGCTGGTTGGCGTGGCGGTGAGGCCGATGGCCTTCATCCCGTTCGGCAGCGTGAGGTCTTCGCGGTAAACCGGCTCGGAGGTGACGATCGAGTGCCCCTTGCCGCTCTGGTTCTCGGCAGGCGCCACGATGCTGACGTCGCCGATGGCCTGGAGGATCTGCGCCACGGCGGCGATGCCGGGCGCGCGCACGCCGTCGTCGTTGCTCACGAGGATGCGGTAGGGAGGCGGATCGGGACGTGACTGCGCGCCCGCCGCGCCGCTCCGCCCGGCGCCTCCGGCCAGGACGATCGCAATGACGGAACAGAGGGCGCGGCGCATCGTGGCTAGAGGGTAGCCCAGATGCGACTGGCGTTTGAAGGTCTCTTACCTGCCCACTTGCCTGGCTGCCTACCTGCCCACCTGTTCGCGATTCGTCAGGACCAGAATCCCGCCGGCGGCGGCGGAGGCGGCGCGGGTTTCCGCGACGCGAGGCGGAAGATGGCCCAGGCGAAGCCACCGAGGAGCAGCACCGGCAGCAGCGGCGCGAGCATCGCCAACACGGCGCCAACCACCGCCACCACGAGTGCGATCAGCGCGATGAGGGCGATGACTGGCGCGAGGACGAGCCCGGCGACGATGCCCCCGAGACCGAAGAGCAGCTTGAAGAAGATGCGAAACGGCAGCGTGACCAGCCACACGAGAGCGTGCAGCACTGCCGAGAGGATGGCCCCGAGGACGACGAGTGCCACCAGGCCGAGCACACAGAGCAACAGCAACGTGCCCATGCACTCGTGGTTTACGGGGCAACCCCAGACGGGGTTCCCCGGCCAGCGGCGAAGCGCGGCCGAGAGAGACGGCCAGCGGCGCGAGCCACCGGGCTCGAGCCGGATCCTCCCTACTCGGTCGCGGGCTTGGAGGTCGGGGGCACCTCGTAGAGGACGAGGTTCCGGCGCACTTCTTCCATCGCGACGCGTTCGGACTTGAACGGGTGCGTGCGATGGACGACGCGCTCGGCCTCTTCCTCGTCGGCGCCCTCGAGGCGCGGCAGCGCTCCGCGGCGGAGCTGCTTGGCGCGCATCGCGGCCACGTCCACGAAGAGGAATCGGCTTTCGATCGGCGGGGCCTTCGGCCGGGGGGCAGGCGGAGCGGCAAGCTCGGCCCCAGGTTCAGGTGTGAGGTCTGCGGTGTCGGCCATAAACGACTAGGCTACCACGGGTTGGCGCGATCCGCCAGAAACGCGGACCGCGCGCAGTATCTGGCAAACCGGCTTAACGCCGGTTCGCGATTTCGCGCCCCCCTGCCCCCAGTCATCCCCTTATGCGGCGACTTCGACGGTGATCGTCCGGGGCTTCGACTCCTCGCGGAATGGCAACTTCACCGTCAGGATCCCGTTCTTGTAGTCGGCCGTCACCTTGCTGGCATCGACCGTGTTCGGCAGCGCGAACGACCGCGAGAAGGAGCCGTAGCGGCGCTCGACGCGGCGGACCTGCTCGTCCTTCACGTCGGCGGCCCGCTTGCGGGTGCCCTTCAGGGTCAGCGTGTTGCGCTCGACCGTCAACTCGATGTCCTCGCGGGCCATGTCCGGCAGTTCGGCCTTGAGCACCAGGTCGTGCTGCTCGGTCTCGTAGATGTCGACCGGCGGCACCCAACCGTCCGCATCGGCCAGCGCCGGCCGGACGTAGATGTCGCCAAAGAGACCGCCCATGCGGTTCTGCAGCCGGGCGAATTCGGCAAACGGGTCGATTCGGGTCACAGCCATGATCGTTCTTCTCCTCTCATGGGCGGGGCTGAAGCCCCGCCCTACGTACTGATCCTGTGGGGGGCTTCAGACCCGCCCGTCCTCAGACTTCGACGACTTCTCCGTCCACGACGTCGCTCTCGCGTCCAGCCGTGCTGCCACCACCGGTCCCGGCGCCGCCTGCCGGGCCGCTCTGCGACGCCGCCTGCGCCTTGTAGAGCTGCTCGGCGACGGCGTGTGACGCACGCTGCACCTGCTCGCTCGCCGCCTTGATGGCCGCGAGGTCGTCACCCTTCACCGCGTCACGCAGCGACGCGATGGCGGACTCGAGCGAGCTGGCGGTACCGACTTCCACCTTCGTGCGGTTCTCGTTCAACGTCTTCTCCGCCGCGTAGGCCAGCGAGTCGGCCTGGTTCCGGGCATCGATCAGCTCCCGCCGGCCCTTGTCCTCCGCCGAGTGCGCCTGCGCGTCCTTCACCATCCGATCCACTTCGTCCTTGTTCAGGCCCGACGACGCGGTAATGGCGATGCGCTGCTCTTTGCCCGTGGCGACGTCCTTTGCCGCGACGTGGACGATGCCATTGGCGTCGATGTCGAACGTGACCTCGACCTGCGGCACCCCGCGCGGCGCCGGCGGCAGCCCCACGAGCTGGAAGCGGCCCAGCGTGCGGTTGTCGCGCGCGAACTCGCGCTCGCCCTGCAGCACGTGCACTTCGACGCTGGTCTGGTTGTCGGCCGCGGTCGAGAACGTTTCGCTCTTGCGCAGCGGAATGGTGCTGTTCCGCGGGATGAGCGTCGTCATCACGCCACCGAGCGTCTCGAGCCCGAGCGACAACGGCGTCACGTCGAGCAGGAGCATGTCTTTCACCTCGCCCTTGAGGACACCGCCCTGGATGGCCGCGCCGACGGCGACGACTTCATCCGGGTTGACGCCCTTGTGCGGCTCCTTGCCGAAGTACTCCTTGACCAGTTGCTGGATCCTGGGCACGCGCGTCGAACCGCCGACGAGGACCACCTCGTCGATGTCCGACGGCTTCACGCCGGCATCGGCCAGCGCCTGACGCACCGGCGCCATCGAGCGCTCGAGCAGATCCCCGACGAGCGATTCGAACTTGGCGCGCGAGATCTTCAGCTGCAGGTGCTTCGGCCCGGTCGCGTCGGCGGTAATGAACGGCAGGCTGATGTCGGTCTCGAGCACGGTCGAGAGCTCGATCTTGGCCTTCTCCGCCGCCTCCTTGAGGCGCTGCACCGCCATGCGGTCCTTCGACAGATCGACGCCGTCGGTCTTCTTGAACTCCGCGACGATCCAGTCGATGACCCGCTGGTCGAGGTCGTCACCGCCCAGATGCGTGTCGCCGTTGGTGGCTTTCACCTCCACGACGCCCTCGCCCACTTCGAGCACCGAGATGTCGAAGGTGCCGCCGCCGAAGTCGTAGACGGCGATCGTCTCGTCCTTCTTCTTGTCGAGACCGTAGGCCAGTGCCGCGGCCGTGGGCTCGTTGACGATGCGCAGGACGTTGAGGCCGGCGATCTTGCCGGCGTCCTTGGTGGCCTGGCGCTGCGCGTCGTTGAAGTAGGCCGGCACCGTGATCACGGCATCGGTGACCTTCTCGCCCAGGTAGTCCTCGGCCGCGCTCTTCAGCTTCTGAAGGATCATCGCGGAGATCTCGGGCGGCGAGTACTTCTTGCCGCGTACCTCGACCCACGCGTCGGCGTTGTCGCTCGAGACTACGCGGTACGGCACGCGGCCGGTCTCGGACGCCACCTCGTTCTGCTTCCGGCCCATGAACCGCTTGATCGAGAACACCGTGTTCTCGGGGTTGGTCACGGCCTGCCGCTTGGCGACCTGGCCCACGAGCCGGTCGTCCTTCGAAAAGCCGACCACGGACGGCGTGGTCCGGGCGCCTTCCTGGTTGACGATGACTGCCGGCTCTCCACCTTCCATCACGGCGACGACCGAGTTGGTGGTGCCGAGGTCGATTCCAATGACTTTGCTCATGCTTCTACTCCGGGGAGCTCGCTTGTTTTCCGGCTCCGAAAGCAATGATAGCGACTGGATTAGTGTGTGTCAAGCATGTTTTCTTAGTTGTATACACTAATATTTTTAGGCTTTGACGGCTGGTGTTTGACCTTGCCATGATTGCCCCCGGTGGCCAACTTCACGCTCTTTCCTCCGGTGGAATCCGCCGAGCTGAGCGAGGACATCCGCGAGCTCTTCGACGACCTGACACGCTCCCTCGGCTCCGACCCGTCGGCCTATCCTGGTCAGTGCCGCCCCCTCATCGACGTCGTCGAAACCGACACGGCGGTCGAGCTGGTGGTGGACACATGCGGCGTGCCGGCACGGGCGCTGCGGATCCTCTTTCGGAACGGCGTGCTGATCGTGGCCGGCGAGAAGGCGCCCACCGCGACGGTTCCGGAAGCGGCCTATCACCTGGTGGAGCGGGATTTCGGGCGGTTTGCGCGCGCGGTGCGGCTGACGGGCGCCTTCGACGTGGGCCGGGCCCGGGCCACCCTGCAGTCCGGCGAGCTCACAGTCATCCTGCCAAAGCTCCTCGAGCGGCGCGCCCGCGCGCACCGCGTGCCGGTGACCACCTCCGACACGCCTGCGGCATGAGGATCCTTTTCATCGGCGACATCATCGGACGTCCTGGCCGCGAGCTCCTTCGCAAGGGCCTCAAGGGCCTCGTCGCGCATCACGCTGTCGAGTTCGTGATCGCCAACGCCGAGAATTCCGCGGCCGGGTTCGGCGTGACCAAGGACATTGGCGATACCCTGCTCGAGTACGGCGTCGATGTGATGACCTCGGGCAACCACGTCTGGGACAAGAAGGAAGCGATGGGCTACATCGCGACCGAGCGCCGCCTCCTCCGTCCCGCCAACTACCCCGCCGGGGCGCCGGGCCGCGGCTCGTGCGTCGCCGAGTCGGGCGACGGACGTCCGGTGGGCATCGTCAACGTCATGGGCCGTGTCTTCATGACGCCGATCGACGATCCATTCGCCGTCGTGCTGAAGGAGATCGAGGCGGTGCGCGCGAAGGCGCGCATCATCGTCGTGGACTTCCACGCCGAAGCCACGAGCGAGAAAGTGGCGATGGGCTGGCACCTCGACGGCAAGGTCAGCCTCGTCGTCGGCACGCACACGCACGTCCAGACCGGCGACGAGCGCATCCTGCCCAACGGCACCGCCTATCTGACCGACGCGGGCATGACTGGCCCGCACGATTCGATCATCGGCATGGAGCGCGAGCCGGCCCTGTCGCGCTTCCTCACCGGGCTCCCGGCGAAGTTCGAGCCCGCGACGGGGAATCCCCGGTTGAACGGCGTTATCGTCGACGCCGACGACGCCACGGGCAAAGCGACCGGCATTCTCCGCATCAGTTACAGCGAGCGCGAGCTCCTGGCGTTTGCCGGCACGACATGAGCACGTTCTTCGACCTCCCGTTCGAAGAGCCCCCCGACGAGGCACCGCCCGACGAACCGCCGGCGCGCGCCCGCCGCATCCTGACCGTGTCCGAGCTGACCGCGCAGATCCGCGGCTCGCTCGAGCGGCAGTTCTTCGACATGTGGGTGGAGGGCGAGCTCTCGAACTGCAAGGTGTGGAACACCGGCCACCTGTACTTCACGCTGAAGGATCAGGGCGCGCAGATTCGCGGCGTGATGTTCCGCGGCTCGCTGCGGCTGCTCCGCTTCGCGCCCAAGGACGGCATGCGCGTGGTGGCGCGAGGACGCCTCAGCGTTTACGACCCCAAAGGCGAGTACCAGATCGTCTGCGAGCATTTCGAGCCCGAGGGCCTGGGCGCGCGGCAACTCGCCTTCGACCAGCTCAAACAGCGGCTCTCGGCCGAGGGCCTGTTCGATGCGCGGCGCAAGCGCGCGCTGCCGGTGCTGCCGCGCAAAGTCGGCGTGGTCACCTCGCTCGACGGGGCTGCCGTGCGCGACATCATCCGCGTGCTGCGCCGGCGCTACGCCAACGCCCACATCGTCATCCGGCCGGCGCGCGTGCAGGGCGAAGGCGCCGCGCTCGAGATCGCTCGGGCGCTCACGGCCATCGGCAAGGTGCCGGGCGTGGACGTCGTGATCGTGGGCCGGGGCGGCGGATCGATCGAGGACCTGTGGGCGTTCAACGAGGAGGTCGTGGCGCGCGCGATTGCCGGCTGCGCCGTGCCCACAATCTCCGCCGTCGGTCACGAGAGCGACGTGACGATGGCCGACTTCGTGGCTGATCTCCGAGCGCCGACCCCGTCGGCGGCCGCCGAGCTCGTCGTGGCGCGCAAGGACGAAGTGCAGGCCCGCATCGACCGCCTGTCGCAGCGGCTCGATTCCAGCCAATCGTCGCGGCTGCACCGGCTGGAGGCCCGCCTGCGCAGCCTCGAGGCGCGTCCCGGCTACGGCGGGTTCCACGGCCGCGTGCTCATGCGGGATCGGCGGGCCACCGAGTTGACCAACGATCTCCGCCGGGCGATGCGTGACGGCCTCGAGGCCCGGGCCCGCCATCATCGTGGATTGCGCACCGCGCTCGACACCTTCGATCTGCGGCATCGTCTCGCCGCCGTGCGCGGACGGCTGCAAGCGGCCACGGGCGCGCTCGAGGGCGCGGTGTCGCGGCGCCGGCTGCGGCTCGAGAATCGTCTGGCGGGCGCCGCCGCGCGGCTCGACAGCCTGAGCCCGCTCGCCGTGCTGGGCCGCGGCTACGCCGTCTGCTGGAACGACGAGCGCACACGGGTGCTGCGTGCCGCCACCGACACCGCGCCGGGCGAGACCGTACGCGTCCGCCTGCAGACTGGCGAGCTGCGCTGCGACGTCCGTGAGATCATCACGTCAAATGGAACCGACGACCATTAAGGACTTCGAGGCGGCAATCGCCGAGCTCGAGTCGATCGTCAAGAAGCTCGAAGAGGGCGACCTGGCCCTCGAGGCCTCTCTGCAGCTGTACGAGCGCGGTGTCCATCTCTCCCGGTTCTGCCACAGCCGGCTCGAGGACGCCGAACGGCGCATCGAGATCCTCAACGAGCGCGGTCAGCTGCGTCCGGCCCCCGCCGACCTCGACGCGGACGACGACTCCACCCCGCGCAGCCGATGACCGACGCCACCGCGGTGGCCGAGTACGTCCGGGCGCGCCGTGCCGAGGTCGAGACCGCGCTCGCCGGCCTCCTTCCCGGTCCACCCGACTGCCCGGCTCCGGTCGCCGAGGCGATGCGCTACAGCGTGCTGGGCGGCGGGAAGCGGCTGCGGCCGATCCTGTGCCTGGCGAGCGCCGACGCGGTCGGCGGACGGTCGGCCTCGCTCCTTCGGGCGGCGTGCGCCATCGAGCTGATTCATACCTACTCCCTCATTCACGACGACCTGCCGGCGATGGACGACGATTCGCTGCGCCGCGGCCGGCCGACGCTGCACACCGTCGCGGGCGAAGGCATGGCCATCCTGGCCGGCGACGGACTGCTCACCGAGGCCTTCCACGTCCTGTCGACGCTCGAGGGCGATCCCGCGCGGGTGCTGCGCGCGGTGCGGCTCATCGCCCACGCGGCTGGTCCGGTCGGCATGGTGGGCGGCCAGGCGATCGATCTTGCGTCGGTGAAGCCCGGTCCGCACGGCGCCACCGCCAAGCTCGATGCCGGCGCGCTGGCGACGATGCACGCAAAGAAGACCGGGGCGCTCATCCAGGCGTCCGCGGCCGCGGGCGCCGTGCTCGGCGGCGGCAGCGACGCGCAGGTGGCTGCCATCGACGGCGCGGCGGCGGAGTTCGGGCTCGCCTTCCAGATCGTCGACGACATCCTCGACGTGGAAGGCGAGTCGGCACAACTCGGGAAGACACCGGGGAAGGACGCCGCCGCGGGCAAGACCACGTATCCGGCGCTCTACGGGCTCGACGAATCGCGAGCGATGGCCGAGGCCTGCATCGCCCGCGCGGGCGATACGCTGGCTGCCGCCGGCATGTCCGACACGTGGCTGCTCGGAATCGGTCGATGGATCGTGGAGCGACGGAACTAGGACGGGTGGGGCGGGTAAGGCGGGGGGCGGGTAAGAGCTCTTACCCGCCTCACCGACCATAATCACGACGGCCCTACTCGCCCTACCCGCCTTATGGCCCGCCTCCGTCTCGATCAACTCGTCCTCGACAAAGGACTGGCGCCATCGCGCGAGCGGGCCAAGGCGGTCGTCCTCGCCGGACTCGTCAGCGTGAACGGCGAGGTGGTGACCAAGGCCGGCACGCTCGTCGAGGCGACCGCCGACGTCGCGCTGCGCGCGCCGGATCACCCCTACGTCGGACGCGGCGGGCTGAAACTGGCTCACGCGCTCGACACCTTCGGCATCGCTGTCGGCGGCCGCGAGGCCCTCGACATCGGCGCGTCGACCGGCGGGTTCACCGACGTGCTGTTGCAGCGCGGGGCGGTGCGCGTCGTCGCCCTCGACGTCGGCCACGGGCAGCTCGATTGGCGGCTCCGCAACGACCCTCGGGTCCTGGTGATCGAGCACTTCAACGCGCGCCACCTGACGCTCGCGGATCTGCCGGGCCCGGCCGACATCGTCGTCATCGACGTGTCGTTCATCTCGCTCCGCCAGATCCTGCCGCCCGTCGCCACGGTGATCCGCGAGGGCGCCGATGTCGTGGCGCTCGTGAAGCCGCAGTTCGAGGCCGGACGCGACGAGGTGCGCAAAGGCATCATCCGTGACCCGGGGGTGCACGAGCGCGTGCTGGCCGAAGTCACCGCCGCGGGCGCTGAGGTAGGATTGAGGCGCGTGGGTTCTACCCCGTCTCCGATCACCGGTCAGAAAGGCAACGTCGAGTTCCTCCTCCACCTGCGGCGCAGCGACGCGCGCCTGGGGCCTGCCTGATGCCGGCGCCCTCCATCACCCGCGTCGGCATCGTCGCCAAGCAGGGCCTCGTGGCCGCGGCCGAGCAGCTCGAGCAACTGGGCGTCTGGCTCGCACGCCGGAAGATCGAGGCTGTGTACGAGCGCGACACGGCCGGGCTCACGGGATATGCCGCGGGCTGCGCCCAGGCCTCGCGCGACGAACTGCCCGCCAGGGTCGATCTGATCGTCGTCCTCGGCGGCGACGGCACGCTGCTCGGCATGGCCACGCGCATCGCGCAGTCCGGCCGCGACGTCCCGATCCTCGGCGTCAATTTCGGCAGCCTGGGATTCCTCACCGAAACGCGCATCGACGAGCTCTTCACGTCGCTCGAGGCGGTACTGGCCGGCACGGCCGTGTCGGACCGGCGGGCGATGCTCAGGGCCGATACCCTCCGCGGCGCCGAGTGCTTCGACTCGCGCGTCGTGCTCAACGACGTGGTCTTCACCAAAGCGGCGCTGTCGCGCATCATCGAGCTGAGCATTTCGGTCGGCGACAACCTGGTGACCAAGGTCAAAGCCGACGGCCTGATCGTCGCCACCGCGACCGGCTCCACGGCGTACAACCTCGCGGCCGGCGGACCGATCGTCCACCCACGCGTGGACGCGCTGGTACTGACGCCCATCGCGCCGCACACCCTCACGAACCGGCCCATCGTGGTGCCAGCCAACGAGGTCGTCGAGGTCCGCCCCACGGTGGTCGACGTGTCCGACGAGATCTTCGTCACCTACGACGGTCAGACCGGCTACCCGCTGCATGCCGGCGACGTCGTCCGCATCCGCCACTCCGAGCGCATGCTGGAGCTGGTGAAGGCGCCGGCGCGGAACTACTTCGAGCTGCTGCGCGAAAAGCTCAAATGGGGCGAGCGCGGCGGTCGCGACTAGCGCACGTGGGGGCGGGTCTTCAGACCCGCCCGACAGGAGACCATCCATGAAATTCCGCTTCGCCGCTATCTCGACCCTCCTGGTCGCCGCGATCTCGACCGCCGCGGTCCTGCTCGCGCAGAACCGGCCGACGGCCGTCGCGACTCCCCGGCTCTACATCTTCGACAACGGCGAGATCGCCGGCCTCGACCCCAAGCTGTTCGGGTTCTCGCGCGAAGAGCTGAAGGAAGTGGATTTCGTCAACGTCTCGTACCTGGTCGTGCACCCGCGCGGTACCGTGATGTTCGACACCGG
>Ga0070675_100003148_pt1 | contig 12488 bp, 11 predicted proteins | sample KBSM43metaG_FD_65343 | JGI IMG/M metagenome (GOLD analysis project Ga0070675, IMG submission 65343) | Miscanthus rhizosphere microbial communities from Kellogg Biological Station, Michigan, USA - KBS M4-3 metaG | ecosystem: Host-associated > Plants > Roots > Rhizosphere > Soil ...
AAGTTTCCAGTTCGGCATTCGCCGGTTCAGCTGCGTCAGCGCCTCGTAGTGCAGGACAATGGTCAAACCAGCCAGGAGCGCCGTAAGCAGCACCGCCAGCCAGTAGGAGGGCATGCCCAGCGCTTCGCTCAATTCGGGAGTCATCGCGTCAATGTGCCCGGAACGTGCCAGCCTGTAAAATGCGCCCATGCCAGGCGTGATCTCGATCTCCAACCTCACCAAGACCTACGCGAACGGGCAGCACGCGCTCAAGAACGTGTCGCTCGACATCCGGCCGGGCGAGATCTTTGCGCTGCTCGGGCCGAACGGCGCGGGCAAGACGACGCTCATCAGCATCGTCTGCGGCATCGTGCGCGCGACCTCGGGCACCGTGCTGGTCGATGGCCACGACATCCGGAAGGACTTCCGCGCCGCGCGTGAGCGCATCGGCCTCGTGCCGCAGGAGCTCGCGATCGAGGCCTTCGAGACCGTGAGGGCGGCGGCGGCTTTCAGCCGCGGCCTCTTCGGCCGCGCGCGGAATCCCGCGTACGTCGAGCGCGTGCTGCGCGACCTTTCCCTGTGGGACCGGCGCGACGACATCCTGATGACGCTGTCCGGCGGCATGAAGCGCCGCGTGATGATCGCGAAGGCGCTCGCGCACGAGCCTCGCATCCTGTTTCTCGACGAGCCGACGGCGGGCGTCGACGTCGAGCTGCGCCGCGACATGTGGGCCCTGGTGCGCCGGCTGCGGGACCAGGGCGTGACGATCATCCTGACGACGCATTACATCGACGAGGCCGAGGAGATGGCCGACCGGATCGGCGTCGTGAACCATGGCGAGCTGGTCGTCGTCGAGGAAAAGGCCGCGCTCATGAAGAAGCTCGGCAAGCGCGAGCTCACGGTGATGCTCCAGGAGCCCCTCGCCTCGATTCCGCCGGAGCTCGGCGAATGGCAGCTCGCGCTCAACGCCAATGGCCGCGAGCTCAAGTTCACCTTCGATGCGGCCAACGAACAGTCGGGCGTTGCGCCGTTCCTCCGGCGCCTCGAGCAGCTCGGCATCTGCTACCGCGACCTGAACACGCGCGAGAGCTCGCTCGAGGAGATCTTCGTGAGCCTCGTCGGCCGCGGGGCCCGGCCATGAGTGTCCCGGCCTTCAATCGCCACGGGGTCTGGGCCATCTACCGCTTCGAGATGGCGCGCTTCCTGCGCACGATCCTGCAGAGCGTGCTGACGCCCGTCATCACGACGGCGCTGTTCGTGATCGTCTTCGGATCGGCGATCGGCTCGCGCATGTCGGAAGTCGGCGGCGTGAGCTACGGCGCCTTCATCGTGCCGGGCCTGATCATGCTGTCGCTCTTCACGGAGAGCATTGCGAACGCCTCGTTCGGCATCCATTTCCCGAAATTCACGGGCACGATCTTCGAGATCCTCTCGGCGCCGGTCGCGGCTTTCGAGATCGTCCTCGGCTACGTCGGCGCGGCGGCCACCAAGTCCGTGTTGCTGGGGCTCATCATCCTCACGACGGCCTCGTTCTTCGTGCCGATCACGATCCTGCACCCGCTGTGGATGGTCGCGTTCATGTTGATGACGGCCGTGACCTTCAGCCTGTTCGGCTTCATCGTCGGCATCTGGGCCAAGAACTGGGAGCAGATGCAGCTCATCCCGATGCTGATCGTGACGCCGCTGACCTTCCTCGGCGGCGCGTTCTACTCGATCGACATGCTGCCGCCCGCCTGGCGCACGGTGACGCTGTTCAACCCGGTGGTGTACCTGATCAGCGGGTTCCGCTGGAGCTTCTACGGCAAATCCGACGTCTCGGTGGAAATGAGCCTCGGCATGACGCTCGTCTTCATGCTCATCTGCCTCGGCGCCATCGCCTGGATCTTCCGCACCGGTTACAGGCTCAAAAATTGACGGAAGTCCACATTCCGGGCCGGACCGCCTGGGCTACACTGCGGCGATGCGGGCGGAGAGCTGAATGATGCCGGGCAAGCGAGCGCTGGTCGTCGACGATTCCAAGTCCGCACGGGTCGTCCTCTCCCGCATGCTCGAGCGCTACGGGATCCTCGTGGATTCGGCCGATTCCGCGGAAGCCGCCCTCGAATACCTCAAGGACCGCCGCCCGGACGTGATCTTCATGGATCACCTGATGCCGGGCATGGACGGGCTCCAGGCCGTCCGCGAGATCAAGTCGAAGCCCGAGCTCGCCTCGATTCCGATCATGATGTACACCTCCCAGGAGGGCGAGATCTACGGCGGGCAGGCGCGCGCCTCCGGCGCGGTCGGCGTGCTGCCGAAATCGATCCGGCCGATCGACGTCACCAAGGCGCTCTACCAGCTCCAGCTCCTGCCCGACCGGCGCGACGAAGAGCCGTCAGCGCTCGAACCGATCGGGGCGCCTGCGTCCCGCGAGGGCGCGTCGGCAGCGGCGCTCGCCCAGCCGAACATGGAAGCCCTTCTCAAGGAGCATGACCTCGAACTGCGCAAGTTCGTCGTCTCGACACTCGACACCTGGACGCACCGCATCGTCGCCGAGTTACGGCCGCGCGAGTCGCCGGTCGACATGGACCACGAGGAAGCGCTGGTAGCGCCGCCGCCGCCGCAACGGCCCTGGCGCTGGGTGCTCGCGACGGTCGCCTCGCTCGCGGCGCTGGTGTTCGTCGGAATCCTCTACTGGCAGGCGCGGGTCGCGGCCGAGAATTCGGAGCGCGCGTTCCAGGCGGTCAGCGCCTCGAACGAGACGCTGACGAAAGCCATCGAGAAGTGGCGCATCGCCGGGGAGACTTCCGCGGATTCGGCGGCGCAGGTTGGCTTCCGGCCGCTGGTACTCGCCGTGCCGTTCGGCGAACAGGCCCTCAATCCCTCGCGACTCGAGTCCGTGCGCGCGCTCGTCGCCCAGCTCGAGCGCGCCGCCATCAGCGGCGTCGTGCGGATCGAGAACTTCGCCGGCAATTTCTGCCTCGAGAATGCGGGCCCGGACGGCTATACGCTGGCCGCGCCGGCATCGCCTGCCTCAAAGTGCGACCAGGTCGGCAATCCCTTCGACGATTCGCTGGCGGGCAGCGCGCGGCAGCCGGTTGCGTTTGCGAACCTCGCCGCGACGCTGCGCCAGCGCACCGGCGGGGCAATCGAGCTTGCGCTTGTCTCCGGCCCGCGCGACCGGCTAGCGGTCGCCTACCCGCCAATCGAACAGGCGACCGCGGGCCAGTGGAATGCGGCGGCCCAGGCGAACAACCGCATCGAGATCAGCATCGTCGAGCGATGAAGTCGTTCCAGCCGCCGGCCTGGCTTGCCAACCGGCACCTTCAATCCGTCCTGCCGAGCCTTCCTTTCCGCCGCGGCGCGATCGAGCGCCGCGCAGCCGACGTGATCGCGGCAAGCCGCGAGCTCGTGCTCGATTGCGGCGAGGGCGTGCGCCTGATGGGCCGTCTCGCGGAGCCGCCGGCGGGCCGCGCGGATCCGGCGCGCCGGATCGCGGTGCTGATGCACGGCTGGGAGGGCAGCGCCGACTCTCTCTACCTGCTCTCGCTCGCGCAACTCCTCTTCGCACGCGGCTACACGGTGCTGCGCCTCAACTTCCGCGACCACGGCGGCACGCACGCGCTGAACCGTGAGCTGTTCCATTCCTGCCGCCTGCCCGAAGTCGTCGGCGCAGTCGCCCGAATCCAGGCGCTTTTTCCGGAACATCGCCTGCTACTCGCCGGATTCTCGCTCGGCGGCAACTTCTGCCTGCGAGTCGGCGCGAGGGCGCGTGCGGCCGGGATCCGCATTGCGCGCATCGTCGCCGTGTGCCCGGTGCTGGATCCCGCGACGACGCTCGCGGCGCTCGAGCGGGGGCCCGCGATCTACCGGCGCTACTTTCTCCTCAAGTGGCGGCGGTCGCTGCGGCTCAAGCAGTCGGCCTGGCCGGAACACTACGAATTCGGCGAGCTGATTCACGATCCGTCGCTCACCGCGATGACGGAGCGCATGGTGCTGAAGTACACGGATTACCCGGATCTTGCGCATTACCTCCGCGGGTATTCGATCACGGAGGGCGTCCTCGAGTCGCTCGACGCGCCTGCGCACCTCATCACGTCAACGGACGACCCGATGATCCTGGTGCGCGACCTCGACCGCGTCGCGCGGCCGGGCTCGCTCGAGGTCACCGTGACGCAGCACGGCGGGCATTGCGGATACATGGATGCGATCGGCGGGCCGAGCTGGATCGACCGGATGATCGTCGAGGAGTTCGACGGCGCCTGATCAGGCGCCTGACGCGGCCTCGCGCATCAGGGCCAGCCACTTCAGGTAACGGGCGAGCAGGCTCTGATCCGGATCCGGCTCGAACCGCTCGACCGGCGGCGCCCCGAATCCCGCCGGCATCCCGGCGACCTGGAACGCGAGACCCCGCGATGTCGCCTCGCGATCGCTCCCGCGGTCCACCGGCACGCCGGCGAGGCAGGCGAGCATGCGGCAGAGCAGCCTGTTCTCGGCGAGGCCGCCGCTCGCGACGAGGCGCGCGGGCGCGGGCCGGTGGCGGTCCATCTCGTCGAGGTTCGCCTTCAGCAGGAAAGCGACGCTCTCGAGGACGGCGCGGCACTGCTGAAGCTCCGAGCCCTCGCCGACGAATCGCGATTCAAAATCGGGCCGCCAGAACGGCGAGGCGAGGCCTGCGACGCCGTTCATGAAGAACGGCGCGCTTTCATCCGTGAGCTCCGCGTGGCCGAGCAGGGCGAGCAGGCGGTCCGCTGCCGCGCCTTGATGGTGTTCCAGCCACACGAGGGCCGCGCCCGCGCCATTCACCGATCCCTCGAGCACGAAGTCCGTGTGCTCAGCGTCCGCGCGGATCACGCTCGTCAGCAGCGGCGGCGCGTGCAGTGCATCGGGCGTCGGACGCAGCACAAAGGCTCCCGTGCCAAGATTCACGTAGGCCGCGTCGAAGTCGAGCGGGCCCGCGGCGAACGGCACGACGGACTGGTCGCCGTTGCAGACGCCGACCGGGACCCGCACACCCTCGCACGCGAGGGTGCCGAACGCGTGCGTCGTGCCGACGGCAGTCGGCAGCACTGCGCGCGGTATGCCGAACAGGTCGAGGAGTTCCGGGGACCAGTCGCGCGTGTAAGGCGACCACAGGAGCGTCCGCGCCGCGGTCGATGCGTCGGCGAGGCAGGGGCGCTCCTCGAGGAGCCGGTGCAGCAGGTAGCTCGCAAGCGGACCCGCGCGCAGGCGCGACTGCGACGCCGCGCCGCGAACCTCCGGCAGGTGATCGAGGCACCAGCGCAGCTTGCTCGCGCCATAGTGCGGCGACAGCTGCAGGCCCGTCAGGCGCGCGACGTCGTCCGCGCGGCGCGAGAGGCCGCGCAGCCATGCGGCATTGCGCTTGTCCTGCCAGGAGATGACGGGCGAGAGCGCGCGGCCGTCGTCCGCATCCCAGCACATGAGGCTCGAGCGCTGGACCGCGAGGCCGGCGGCCGCCCAGCGCTGCGGCGCGACGATGCGTGCGAGTTCGCCGAGGGCCGTCCCGACGCTCGCGACGATCTCCTCCGGGTCGTGCTCGACATGGCCGAGGGCATTGCGCTGCGTCGCGACCGTGACGAGCGCCGCGCCCTCGAGCTCGCCCGCGGCGGAGTACGCGCTCGCGCGCGTCGCATGCCCGCCCTGGTCGATCGCGATGACGACATTGTCCGTCATGCCGGGAGCGGCTCACTGGACGCGAGCTCGCCGGCCAGCCGCAAGGGCGTCATCGACTCGACCATCGCGACGCCCCGCCCGGCGAGCTCGAGCGCATGGGGCGCGTCGGTCACCTCGTAGACAACCCAGGCCCAGGAACCGGTCGGCAGCGGTCGTCCCGCCGGGAGCCGCCGGTGATCGCAGAAGACGAATTCGGGCCGCATCAGCTCGAGCAGCGAGCGCAGCTGCACCGGGTCGCCGTCCAGCACCCAGCCGATCGGCACCCCGGCCAAGGTGCGCGCGAGCCGGGCCGCGTCGGCGTCGAAGGAGATGACGATGCAGCGCTCGAGCACCGGCGCGAGCACGGCGAGAATGCGCTCGATGCAATGCGCACGGCCGTGATGCACGAGGCTTGCCCGCTTCACCTCGACGAAGGCGCGAGCCTCCGGCAGCCCCGCCATCAGCTCGACGACGGCAGCGAGCCGCGGCAGCGCGGTTCCCGCGTGCGCGAGGCCGAATCGCGCAGGCTCGCTCGCATCCACGCCGTCGAGTCGGCCCGACATGAGCAGGCGCACATCGCCGGTCGCCCGCGTCGTGCGGTCGAGGCTGGCGTCGTGAATCACGAAGGGGACCCCGTCGGCCGAGAGCTGCACGTCGAACTCGACGTGGGCGATGCCGCGGCGCCAGGCGGCCTCGAACGCGGGCAGGCTGTTCTCGGGAAAGTGTTCGGTATCGCCTCGATGCGCGACGATCTGGGGCAGCATGCGGGGAATTATAGGCGCGTCGTGGATTAATCAGCCCGTTACCCGGCGCCACAGCGCGCGGCCGATGATCCGCGCCTGGTCCTTGATGCCAAAGCGCTTCAGGTTGGTGCGGATCACGCCCTCGGTAAATCGCGTGCGCTTCGAGTAGTCGATACGGACGTCCACGAGCACGGGCCTGCCGGCCGCAGCGTCGGCAAGCGCCTCGGAGACGACGCGTTCGACGTCGGCATCGCCCTGCATCAGGCGGTAACCGACGCGGTTCGCCCGCGCAAGCCCCTCGAAATCGATCTCCGGCAGCACCGTGCAGGTCTTGCGGTTGTACGGCGTCTCCTGCGCCTGCGCGATCTGCGCGAGTTCGCCGTCGTTGAACACGAACCAGGCAACACCGGCATCCTGAGCGACGGCCGTCGACATCTCGAGGCCGGTCATGCGCGCCGCACCGTCGCCGACGATGCCGACGACCGCTCGCTCCGGGCGCGCGAGCTTCGCCCCGATCGTCGCCGGGATGCAGTAGCCCATCGAGTTGAAGTCGGAGGGCGAGAAGTAGCAGCGCGGCGCATGGATCGGCATCAGCTCCGCGACCAGGAAGGTGTGGTTGCCGTCGTCTGCGACGACTATTCCGTCGTCAGGCAGCCGCGCGCGAAGCGCATCGAAGAAGCGCTGCGGATTCACGCGGCCCTTCGCATCGTGTGCGAGCCATGCCTCGCGGTAGGCGCGCTTGTCCTTCGCGATCGCTACCGCGACGGCGGCGGCCCGCGCGCCTTCCGCGGGCAAGCCGAGCGCATCGCGCAGCAGCCCGAGCACGGCGCGCGCATCACCCTCGAGCGCGACGGCGGGCGGGTAGTTCGCGCCGAAGACGCGCGGATTGACGTCCACGTGGACCAGGTTCGCAGGCGGCTCCCAGCCGTAGCTCCCGGTCGGGATCTCGGCAAAGCGCGTGCCGACGGCGAGCAGGCCGTCGCAGCCGCGAAACGCATTCTCGACCGCGGGCACGGCCGCCTGTCCGAGCGCAAAGCCCGCGTGCAGCCGGTGGTTGCCCGGAAACGCCGACAGTCCCTGCAGCGTCGTCGTCACCGGCGCGCCGAGCAGCTCGGCAATCGCGATGAGCTCGGCGGTTGCATCCACGGCGCCCCAGCCGCAGAAAATGCCCGGGTTCTTCGCCTCGCGCAGGCACTTTGCCGCGCGCGCGATATCCGCCGCGCTCGCCCGCGATCCCGCGGGTGTCGCGGGCACGAACGCGCGTCTGTCGCCGGCATCGCCGGGCATCAGCTGGAGGTTCGCCGGGATCTCGACGAAGACAGGTCCGGGTTCGCCGCTCGTTGCCACGCGGTACGCCTCATGGATCACCGGGATCACGTCGGCATGGCGCTCGATCCGCCAGCGCGCCTTCGTGATCGGCGCGAGCAGGGCGTGCTGGTCCATGTCGTGCAGCTGGTAGGCGCGGCCGAGGTCGCGCCGGATGCCGCCCGCGATGACGATCATCGGGATGCCGTCGAGGAAGGCCTCGCCGATGCCGCTCGCCGCGTGGGTCACGCCGGCAGCGGGAACGATGAGCAGCGCACCGACGCCGGCGCCCGTACGGCTGACGCCATCCGCCATGAAGGCGCCGCCGCCTTCATGTGCGACCAGCACGGGGGTGATCAAGTCCGACGCGCCGATCTCGTCGTAGAGCTCGGTGTTGTGCACGCCCGGGATACCGAACGTGTAACGGATGCCGAGCTCTTCGAGAGCCTGACGTGCGAGCCAGGCTGCGGTCTTGTTCATGCTCCCTCCCCGGGGAGCACAGCGTAGCGGCACGCGCGCCGGCCATAAAGCCGGCGCGCGACCGGCATCAGGACGCGATCATCCGCCAGTCGCCATCGCCGAAGCGACAGGCGCTGCCTTGTTTCGCGAGACGATGGCCCTCGAATTCGCGCAGGATCGTAAAGTGACGGCAGGTGCGACCGTCCCGCTCGAAGCGACGGTCCGGCGTCAGCGTGTAGACCATGCCTTGATGGCGGCCATCCCAGAGGACTCTGTGGCCGTCCTCCAGCAGCTCGAGTGAATGGCCGAAGCAGGCGCGGTCCCTGTCATCCATCTGGTCGCCGATCTCGTGGCCGATGATGGCGCCGATCGTGGCGCCGGCAAGGATCGCGATCAGTTGATTGTCTCCGTCGCTCGCCGCGGCGCCGATTGCGCCGCCGACGACCGCGCCGAGCGCCGTGCCAACGCGGTCGCGGTCGCAGCGGCCCTCACGAACGCCGTAGTCGTCGGACCACTGATGGCCCGTGTAGCCGACATAGTAAGGGTCGTTCTTCTTGCGCCAGCCATGCGCCGGTGCGTGCGACGGCGGGTCAGCCATCACGGCGGGCGGCAGCGCAAGACAGGCGATCAAGGCCGCCATGGCGGCGGCAATCAGGTGCTTCTGGAATTTCACGGCGTCCCTCCCGTAGATCAGGATGAGACACTTTAGGGCCGGGGCGGCTGAACGCCGTGTGAACGGGTCGTCAGAACGCGTTGATACCCGTCAGCTCGCGACCAATCGTGAGCTGGTGGATCGTCTCAGTGCCCTCGTAGGTGATCACGCTTTCGAGGTTGAGGGCATGACGAATCGGGACGTACTCCGCGCTGATGCCGGAGCCGCCCAGCATGTCGCGGGCGTCGCGCGCGACGTCGAGCGCCATGCGGCAGTTGTTCCACTTCGCGAGCGAGACCTGGGACGGGTGCATGCGGCCTGCATCCTTCAGGCGGCCGAGCTGCAGCGACATGAGCTGCGCGCCCGTGATGCCGCGCGCCATCGCGGCGAGGCGGATCTGGATCGCCTGGTTCGCGGCGAGCGGCCGCCCGAACAGCACGCGGGTCTGCGTGTAATCGAGGAGCTGAGAAAGGCAGGCCTGCGCCGCGCCGATGACGCCCCAGGTGATGCCGAAGCGCGCCTGGGTGAGGCAGGAGAGCGGCGCCTTGAGGCCGGTCGTGCTGCCCGGGAGCATGTTCTCCTCCGGGACGACGACGTCCTCGAAGTAGAGGGCGCCCGTCGCGGAGGCCCGGAGTGAAAACTTCCGCTCGATCTCGGGCGCCGCAAAGCCGCGCGTGCCTTTCTCGACGATGAAGCCGCGGACGCCTTCCTCGGTCTTCGCCCAGACGATCGCGAGGTCCGCGATCGGCGAGTTCGTGATCCACATCTTCGCGCCGTTCAGGACCCAGTCCTTGCCGCGGCGCTTGGCGTGCGTCTTCATGTTGCCCGGATCGGAACCGCCGTGCGGTTCCGTCAGCCCGAAGCAGCCGATCAATTCACCGGTCGCCATGCGGGGCAGGTATTTCTCGCGTTGCGCCTCCGATCCGAAGGCGTGTATCGGGTACATGCACAGGCTCGACTGCACCGACACGAAGCTGCGTATCCCTGAGTCGCCGCGCTCGAGTTCCTGGCAGATGAGCCCGTAGGAAACCGAATTCATGCCGGCGCAGCCATAGCCCGAGATCGAGCTGCCGAGAAGGCCGAGGGCCGCGATCTCCGGCACGAGGTCGCGCGGGAAGGTGTGGTCCTCGAAATGCTTCTGGATGATGGGCAGGACCTTCTCGTCGACGAGGCGCGCGACGGCGCCCTGCACCATCCGCTCCTCCTCGGAGAGCGAGCCGGCGACGTCGTAAAGGTCGAGCGGGTCGAGCGCCTCGCGGCGTGCTTCGCGGTTCACCCGGTCTGCATCCCGAGCCGGCCCATGAGGTCCTGGGCCATGCCCTCGGCCGCGCGGGCTTTTTCGACTGCCCCGTCAAGATCGCCCGCCTCGAATGCGGTTCCGGCATCTGCCCAGGTCGATTGCGCGCTCGCAAATGCCGCTTTCGTTTCCTCCAGGAGCTGCTTGTCCATCCCTTGGGGGAGCGTGCGCAACTTGCTGAGCTCATCGAGCCTCGAGCCGATGCCGGTGAACAGGTCGGGCAGGCTTGCCGAAAGGCGCGCCCAGTCGGCGTTCATCTCGGCAACGTGTTTCTCCTTCGCGGCCGCGGCTTCCTTGCCGAGCGCCTCGGCATGGGCAGGGACGTCCCTGACCGCGGCGATCGCGTCCGCATAGCGCTCTTCGCCGAACGCCTTGCGCGCGGTGTCGAGCTCCTTCTTCACCTCGGCATAGCGCTCGGGCACGTATTTCTGCGCGTCCTCATAGACGGCGTTCAACGCGTTGGCAGCAGCTTCGATCGCCTCGTTCGCCGGGTCTTTCTGCGAGCAGGCGACGAGGGCGAGGACAGCCGCAAGCGCGACGATTGCTTTCCGGATCATGCGGGCTGCCTCAGGACGCTTTTACTTCTACGCCGAGCGATTCCATGATGCTCGCGATCTTCGCCTTGGCATCGCGCGCGGCGGTCACGCTCGCCTCGAAAGTGGCACGGGAGATCTCGCTGGCAGCCTTGCTCCAGGCACCGCGGGCCGCGTCGTAGTCGGCGATCATCGCCTTCCAGGCGTCCTTGGTCATGCCTTTCGGCGGCCGGCCGTGCTGCGAGTCGATCTTCTTGTCCATCGCGGCGATCATCGCCGGCATGGATTTCGAGAGATCCTCCCACTCGTCCTCCATCGCGATCTGTGCCTTCGCGCGTTCGATGCGGGCTTCGGCCACGGCGCCCTTCAGCGTGTTTTCCACGTCCTTGGCGCCGGCGACCACGTCCCCGTAGCTCTTGTTCGCGACGCTCTGGCGAAGCGAGTCAATGCTCTTTGCGATTTCTGCATGCCGCTCAGGCAGGTATTTCTGGATTTCCGCGCCGGACTCCTGGAATTTCTTCTCGACCGCCGCAAGCGCCTGCTCGGCAGGCTCTTTCTGACTTGCGCAGGCCGCAAGGCCGAGGACCAGGGCGGCGAGCGCCGCCGTCAGGAAAGCCTTTGAAACCTTCGTCATTGCCATACTCCCGGCGGTTGATAACCGCATAGGTTATCACCGATCGGGTACGATTCCGCGCGTGAAGATTCCCGAGATCCTGATGGTCGAAACCGTGCATCAGCCGGGCAGCCTCGCGAAGGTGCTGCAGGTGATCGCGGAGGCGGGACTCACGATCGACCACCTCCAGGCGCTGCGGCGCGACCAGGGCCGGACGCTGTGGGAGATCACGCTGGAGATGGACGAGGAGGCGGATCGCAGCCTCTACGGCCAGATCGACGCGCTGCCGAGCGCGCGCTTCGTCGGCAAGTCCGACCGCGTGTTCGACCGGCATCGCGGCGGGAAGATCCGCACGCAGTCCGCCATCGCGATCACGACCCAGCAGATTCTTCGCGACGTCTACACGCCCGGCGTCGCGCGGGTCTGCCTCGCGATCCGCAAGGATCCCGCGCAGGCTTACGAATACACGGGCCTCGGCAACACGGTCGCGATCGTCACCAACGGGACGGCCGTGCTCGGGCTCGGCAACATCGGCGCGCTCGCGGGGCTGCCGGTCATGGAGGGCAAGGCGGCGCTCTTCTCGACGCTCGTCGGCATCAACGCCGTGCCGATCCTGCTCGACGAAACGGACCCCGCGCGCTGCATTGATCACGTTGCCGCGATCGCGTCCGGATTCGGCGCGATCCAGCTCGAGGACTTCGCGGCGCCGGCCTGTTTCGAGATCGAGGATGGATTGCGCGCCCGGCTCGACCGGCCGGTACTGCACGATGACCAGCACGGCACGGCGGTCGTGGTGCTGGCCGCGGCCTATAACGCGACGAAGCGCGCCGGCATCGACGTCGACCGCTGCGTCGTCGGCCAGGTCGGGCTCGGGGCCGCGGGCATCGGCATCGCGCGGCTGCTGCAGCGCGCCGGCGCACGCCACCTGCTCGGCACGGACCTCGACGCCGGTGCGCAGAGGCGATTCGCCGCCATGGGCGGCGAGATAGCGACGCTCGACGACATCATGCGAAAGGCCGACATCGTCATTGCGACGACGGGCGCGCGCGGCCTGATCAAGCCCGAGACCGTGCGCAAGGGCCAGATCATCCTTGCGCTCTCGAATCCGGACCCGGAGATCGAGCCGGCCCTCGCGATCCAGCACGGCGCGGCGATCGCCGCCGACGGCAAGGGCATCAACAACGTGCTGGGTTTCCCGGGGCTCTTCAAGGGCGCGCTCGCGGCGCGCGCGACGCGCTTCACCGACGCGATGCTC
>Ga0070675_100003154_pt1 | contig 12477 bp, 8 predicted proteins | sample KBSM43metaG_FD_65343 | JGI IMG/M metagenome (GOLD analysis project Ga0070675, IMG submission 65343) | Miscanthus rhizosphere microbial communities from Kellogg Biological Station, Michigan, USA - KBS M4-3 metaG | ecosystem: Host-associated > Plants > Roots > Rhizosphere > Soil ...
GGAATTTCGATCGTGTGCGGCGACCGCATGTGCCCGCCGCCTTCAGGCGTTTCCCAGTCGTAACGATAGGCATAGACAGGCGCGCCGTGCTGTTCCGCTTTCCGCTTCGCGAGTTCGCGCGAGTAGGTACCTCGCGGGTGATCAGTGGCAATCAGAATCCACAGATCCCACGGAGATGCTTCTGGGTGGGCCGTACGGAACGCCTCGATTACGCGCGCCGGATCTTGTCCGAGCCGCTTTGCCGCGCGCTCTCGCAGTCCGGCCTTGTCCAACGCGAGCTTTTCGGGCGTCGGCCGGTCGTACAACGTTTCTTCCGTGCGCGCATAGCCGATCAGCAGCGGAATGTTTGCCGACAGCGCAGGCCCTTTGGGATCCCACGGGTGGCTGGGAATCGCTTTCCCATCCACCATCGGCGAGTTTGGCGTCATGCCGGGTTCACGCGGCGTGATTTTTGTTTGCACCGCGACGTTTGCCGCCAGCAGGCGAGCCATCGGCACTTTTTGAAGCTCGCGCACCTGGCCTGCCTTCAGTCCCAACTCCGCGAGCAGAAGCTCGGTGTACTTGACGGCATCTTCATGCGTCGTCAAACGAAGAACGGCGCCGCTTTCGATGATGGCGCGATGGAACAGCCCTTTGGCGCGCGGCATCGCCATCAGCGTGGCGACTTTTCGGCCACCGCCCGACTGGCCGAATATCGTGACAAGGTTCGGATCTCCGCCAAAGGCGGCGATGTTGTCGCGAACCCACTCGAGCGCCGCAATCAGGTCGAGCAGCCCGACGCTTCCTGAAAGCGCGAAGTCCGAGCCCATCGAGTCGCCCAGATACGTGTAGCCGAACACGTTCAACCGGTGATTGAGGCTGACGACAACAACGTCGTGCGTATGGGCGAGACTCGAACCGTCGAGAATACGTCCCGAACCAGAACCGCTCGAGAATCCGCCGCCGTGCAGCCAGACCATTACGGGCCGTTTGCGGTCGTTGCCGGACCCGGGCGCGAAGACGTTCAGCACCAGGCAGTCTTCGCTCTGCTGCGGGGGCGCCCCGGCAGCTGTCGTTCCGGAACCGTCACTGGTTTGCGGCGCGGTGGGACCGAACGCGAGCGCGTCGCGGGTTCCCGTCCACGCAGACGCTCTCGCTGGCGGCATGAACCGGTTCGGTCCGCTCGTCGATGCGCCGTAGGGAATGCCTTTGAAGACCTTGACGCCATCAACCAGCAGACCGCGCACCTTTCCGGTCGCAGTATCCGCCGTCGTGTACTCGGGCTCTGCCGCGCTCGCGAATTTCATCCAGGGCGCCAACTCGGCGCCGGCGAGAAGAAGGCCCGCTTGTTTCACAAAACGCCGGCGGCTCGGGATGTATCGCATAGTCAAAAGTCGAAAGTCGAAAGTCGAATGTCAAAAGTCGCGAGGAGTGTGGGCCACTGAGTCCGGAACGAGCTGACGAATCGTGCCGTCCTGCCGCGAAGTCAGCAGCAGCTCGCCGTCGCCGGTCCGGTTGATGTGCAGATCGACTCGCGACAGGCTGCCGCCCATCGTTCGTTCAACCAGCTCGCGCATCGACACACCAACGCGACCGCCGGTCGAATCGCGGACGTAGAGCTGCACTTCCTCGATCGGTGCAACCGTCTGCGGAATTCCATCGTCCGCCTTCTTCATCTCGGCGAGGTCGGCGGCAAACACTCGGCCGTTCTGGATGTCGCCGAACACGAATTTGCCCTGCAGCGCGGCAATTCGTCCGTGATAGGCGAAGCCGCCGGTCACGGCACGCCCTTCGTCGTGGTCGTAAATCACAACCGGATAGGTCAGGCCATCTTTCTCGCGTCCGCTCAAGATGTCGGCAGGGAGAACGAACAGATCGTTGAGCTCGCCGCCTCGCCACCGGCCGTTTTCCCAGTAGCCTTCACGCTTCATCCACCCGTAGTTCTCGCCGTTGCGAACGATGTTGATTTCTTCAATCTGATTCATCCCGATGTCCGATGCGAACATCGTCCCGTCGCTGTCCCACGAGAGCCGGTGGGCGTTACGGAAACCGTAGGCGTAGATCTCGCCAAGCGTTTTCGGGTCACCGTCCGCGGCAAACTTGTTGGCCATCGGAATCGTATAGTCGCCGAGCCCCTTAGTGCCATGCGTCACGGTCGGACTGCGCGGATCGAATCGGAGGATCGCCGTGATGATCGAATCGAGCCGCTGCGTCTGGCTGGCAGTGTTCGAATTCGGCCCGCCGCCGTTGCTGAACCCGTGATCGCTGCCGCTGGTGTAGAGCAGTCCGTAATCCGAATCGCCGGGCTTCGCGGTCGGGTTGAATTCGACAGCGCCCATCGGGTGGGTAAGGTTCGCGACGACGTGCGCTTCACGGAGCAGCTCGCGTCGCGTTCCGTCGAACGCCGCGGCGGCCGGGTTCGTCGCGTGCCATTCCGTAATCACGTTGTGGTAGGTCACGTCCTTGGATCCGAAACCCGGCGGGATGAAGTCCGGCGTTTTCTGATTGCCGAGCGCTCGCTCGGCGTGGATGGTGTAAAAGAGGCCGTTGCGCGCGAATTCCGGATGAAAAACGAAGCCGATGAATCCGCTCTCCAGCCGGTTGTAAACCGCGTTTGGAAAGACCGACGCGACGTTCGCGTAGACGCGCGGCTGGTTGTCAGGGCCGATCAGATACAGGAAACCGCGCGAATCGTTGACGAAGCGGCGGCCGTCGGGAAGGTCGCGCACGTAACTGACCCGCGCCCAGCCAGAGGGAGTCACGTCCTGATCGAGCGGACGAGTTGTGCGGGTATCGGGAAGGCGCACGAGGTCCTTGATCTCGACCGCCAGCCCGCGCTTCACGACCGGCGCCGGAATGGGATTGGCGGTGATCTGCGCGCGTAGCGCCGCCGCGGTCAAGGCCGCAAACAGCACAACCGTGACGAGCAGCCGCATCCGAAGCCGCATGAGTCCTCCGTGCTCGGAGTCTACACCCGCAAACGCTATTTGCTCGAGCGCATCGTTGCGAAAGCAACTCCGCCGGCGCAGGCGAACTGAGGCCGCACGCGACTGTCGTTAGTCGTTCCGGAGCGAGTCGATCGGATCGACGTTGCTCGCTCGGCGCGCCGGCACGTAGCTCGCCAGCATGCCGATCCCGATCATCAAGATCGACATCGCAACGAACACCATCGGATCGACCGCGTTGACTTCGTAGAGCAGCGCAGCCAGCAGGCGGGTTGACGCCAGCGCCGCCGCGATGCCGACGACGGTTCCGATCAGCACCACCTTCGCTCCCTGCGACATCACCATCAGCCGCACCGCCCGGGCGGTTGCTCCGAGCGCCATCCGGACGCCGATCTCCTGCGTTCGCTCGGCGACGACGTACGCCAGCACGCCGTACAACCCGACCGCTCCCAGGATCATCGCGAGCGCCGAAACGACGCCAAGCGTGAGCATCGTGAACGACAGCTCGATCATCGACCGTCGCGCCAGGAACTCCATCGTGAATTCGCGGTAGACCGGCGCTTCGGGCGCCACCTGCCGCACGAGCTCGCGAACCTCGCCGCCGAGGCTCGCCGCCCGCGGCGACTTGACGACGTAGGCGGGCGATCCCATTGCCCACGCGGCCGGCGCTGGTCCCGTCAGTGGAAAGTACACGATCGCCTCGCCTGCCTGCCGCCAGTCGTCCTGTTTCACGTCCTTGACGACGCCGACAACGGTGAACCAGACCGGCGTGTCGCCAGTTCGACGGATCCGCTGTCCGACGGAATCACGATCGGGCCACATTCGCGCCGCCGCTGACTGGCTGACGATCACGCTGTTGTTCGCGCTGACCGCTTCATCCGGTGTGAACGGCCGTCCGCGCAGCAGCTCGATGCCCATGACGCGGAAGTAGTCGCCACCCGTAAAGTTCGTATCGAGCAGCGCACCACCGTTGTCCGGAGGCATCGAGTCGGTCAGAAACCGTGACGTCCCGGTCCCTTCGTCGAGCGGAATGTTGTTGACGACACCCACGCCGGTCACTCCAGGCAGGGCGCGCAGACGGTCCATGAAGTCCAGATGGAAGCGCCCCCACGACGGTCCGTCGGTGAGGCGTTCCTGGTCCGGTGCGAACTGGAAGGTGTAGATGTCGGCGGTGTCGTAACCGGGGTCGACATTGCGCAGCCGCTGAAAGCTCTCAACCAGCAGCGCCGACCCGATCAGCAGCACGAGTGCGAGCGCCGTCTGCCCGACGACGAGAACATCGCGGCCGAAGTGGCGGCGGCCAGTGCTGCCGCGTGCCCCGTCGCGAAGACGACTGAGATCCGGTGACGACGCGTGCAGCGCGGGGATCGCACCGCAGACTAGCGCGGCAACCACCACCAGCCCGAACGCGGCCGCCAACGTAGACAGGTCCAGTCCTGCCTGACCAAGTCGCGGGATACCCTCGGGGGCGGCGCGCACGAAGAGCGGAAGCGTCACGGCGCTGAGGATCACCGCCAGCACTCCCGCGAGCAGCGCGATCAGAAACGCCTCGACCATCTGCAGCCGGACCAGCTGCGCGCGCGACGCCCCGATCGCGCGGCGGACTGCGAGTTGCCGTCGGCGGCCTTCGGAGCGGACCAGGAACAAATTGGCGACGTTGGCGCACGCGATCAGCAGAACCACGGTCACCGCTCCCAACAGCACCCACAACGAGGTGCCGGCAGTCGGGCCGACAAGGCGGTCGAGCAGCGGATCCACGACTGCGCTGTGCTTTTCGATGATCCGCGCATAGCTGGCCGATCCGCCGAAACGGGCTGGGAGGTCCTTGGAGAGCCGGGTGAGTTCGGCGGCGAGCTGCTCGCGCGTAACTCCCGGCTTCATGCGCGCAACCACCGGCACACCGAACTGTCCTGGCCGAATTTGTGCCGGCCGGATCTCTCCCGCTACCCAGAGCAGCATCTCTTCGGTGGGGAAGCTGAACTCCGGCGGCAGCACGCCGATAACTTCGCGCATCCGGCCGGAGACGAAGTAGGTCTTTCCGACAACCGAGCGGTCGCGGCCGAACCAGCTGCTCCAGAGCCGGTCGCTGATCACCACGACTCGATCTTCGTCCTCTGCAACCGGGAGCCGCCCGAGTTGCGGGCGCACCCCGAGTGTCGTGTAAATGTCGTTTGTCGGAAACGCCATCGGCACTCGTTCGACACGATTTTCCGTCCGCAGCGTCGAGGTTCCTGCACCGAACATGAAGATGCCGTCGAGGAGTTGCGAACGCTCCTTGTAATGCAGGTAGAACTCCTGGCTCAGGCCGAAACGCGGCGAGAGATCCGATCCGGGCGCAGTGCCGGACAGCACCACGAGACGGTCTGGATCAGGAAAGGGAAGCGGCCGGAGCAGCACGGTATTGACGACGCTGAACATGCCGACCACCGCACCGATGGCAAGGGCGAGGGTGACAACCGCGGTAAAGAGAAAAGCCGGCGTGCGGACGAGAGCGCGCCACGCGTGGCGGAAGTCCGACAGCAGCGGCATGATCAGATTGGCAGCCTCACGGTGCTGGAAGATTCGACGGAAATGGGGACGTGGAAGTTTGCTCCGGCCGTCTCATCCGCTGCTGACCGCGGCGTACAATAAGAGAATGTTCTTGTCTGGTGATCCCGGTTTCCGAAGATTCGTGCTGGCAGGTCTGGTGTTCAGCACCCTGTGCTGGTCGTGCACGTCGTCGGCGCCGGCGAAGCCCGAGCAGCACCCGAAGCTTCCCGCGGCGCAGCCCGATCAGCAACTGTGGGGCGACTTGAAGCCGATCGTATCGGTCAAGGAATTGATGCGCGACATGATCGACCCGGCATCCGACTTCGTGTTCGATTCAGTCGGAACAGTCGTGACGCGAAGGGGACGCGTCGAGCGCGTGCCGAAGACCGACGCGGACTGGGAGCGGATTCGCATCGGCGCGGTCACGATGGCGGAAGGAGTCTACCTGCTGAAGGTTCCGCGTCCGTTCACTCCGCCCGGCGACGAAAACAACAGCACCGGCCCCGAGCCTGCGGAGTTGTCGCCCGCTCAAATCAAGGCGAAGCTGCTGGCGGATCCGGTGTTGTGGAACGCCAAGATCGAAGCGTTGCGAAACGTCGGTCTCGAGGTGATCGAGATCGTCAAGCGAAAGGACGTCAACGAGCTGTGGGACGCGTGCGAGAACCTCGATCAGGCGTGTGAAAACTGCCACCTCGAGTACTGGTATCCCGGCGAGCGCGCGCTGCTCAAGCGGCTCGATGCGCGTCTCGAGGAGCTGTATGGTACGCGGACCGGGACGACGAGAAAGCTCGGTATGGAGCCGGGGGCGTCGCACTCACGGCCGGGACGGTAGGTTCGTCAGAGCGTGAACGCTCCGCGTGTGGTCTATCGCGGCGCTAGATCGCGCAACAGATACTGGGCAACCGAGAGATAGTAATTCCTGGCGTTGGCGCTCGTCTGGCGCTCGCCGAGCTCCGTCAGAGCCTGCGCCTTGAGACGCTTCGCGTCGACGTTGGCGGCTTCGACAGCCAGGACGAAGTCCGTGAGTTCCGCCGCCCATCGGAAATCCTTGTTCACCAATGCGTCCCGGGCGCTGGAGAGCGTCGGGGCCACACCGCCGGCAAGCGCGACGATCTTCTGCGCGCGATCTTTCTCAGCCAGCGGAAACAGGCGCGTCGCGTTGCCGTCGAACCAGCCGAGTTGGGCGCTATAGATCGCGCGCACCGACCATTCCACCGTGCCGTAGTACTCCTGCAGGTATGGGCTGCTGGCCAGTTGTGGCGGCAGCCTTACGTGCGCCACCAGTTCGTCGGGGCGTTCCCCCCTCATCATGCCCTCCAGCGTCTGGTCGAAGACCGATCGGATGCCATCGCGGTAAGCAGTGAGCGCCGCTCGCACGTTAGCCTCGCCACTGACGGGACGCGTGTGGCCAGGCACAACATGCTCGGCTCCGAGTGCGATCAGCGTCGTCAGGCTGGCCAGCCACTGCTGCACCGGACGCGGCGCGGCCCCGCGGATGGCGTACAGATTCGGGAACGCCTTCAGGAAAAGATCACCGGTCAACAGCACGCGCTGCTCGGGCAGCCACACCGACAGCCCGTCGTTCGTCTCGCCCGGCGTATGCACCAGGTCCATCCGCACGCCGGCGATCGTCAGTGACAAACGATCGCCGCCGAAGGTGGCGGTCGGCGGCAACGGGCCGATCTTCATTGCAGCTGGCCCGGCCGGACGTCCGAACTCGGTGCCGGTCCCGCCGTTGATGTAGAGCGCGTCGGGCAGCGTCGAGCCAAACTGGTCGCCGCCGTCGCGGCCGGCCCGGCCGATGTCTGGTACGCGGTCCACGAACAGCTGGTGGCTGTAGATCTCTGGCCGGTCGGTGCCGGCGAACACAGTGGCGCCACCTGTGTGGTCGGGATGCGAGTGTGTGTAGATGATGGCGCGCACCGGCGCTGTGGAGATCTTTGCGAACTCGGCCCGCACGGCTTGCGCATCGCCGAGCGTGCTCGTCGTGTCGACGACGATGGTGCCGCCGTCGCCGACGATCAAGGCCACGTTCGCCATCGAGTAGCCAACGGCGACGTAGACGCCGTTCGTTACTTTGATGACATCCTTTCGAAATTCCTGTTCACCGTGCTCGCGCAACTTCTCGCGTCCGGCAAAGTCCTGGGCCGCCGCCGTTGCCCGCCAAGCCAGAATCAGCGGCGCAAGCACCGCCGCTTTCCACAGCAATGCACTTCTCCCAGGTTGCATGCGCCCTCCATGTGTCGTGCCCTGCGGGCTCCCTCAGCGCGTCGCCGCCGGTTCTGCGCGCAGGTCGATTGCGGGGTTGCGGTCGAAGAAGTTGTGCGGCCGCAGCCTGAAGGATTGCCACATCGTCGGCGTCACCGGCAGATCCTCGGCGCGCGTCAGGTGGTGCATCCCGAGGTTGATCCACACGACCACGTCCTGGTTGCGGATCGGCCGATCGCGCGCGGCCCAGACCGAGAGGCCGTCGTCGCCGTGGCTGCCTAGCATGTACTGTCCGCCTGCGTAGCGCTCTTCTGGCGCGTACGGCGTCACCCACATATCGTGTCGAAGAAACGCGGCACGCTTCGCCGGCCAGTCGTCCGGAGCGAGCATCAGCTGCGCGTGGTTGAAGGCGAGCACTTCGTAGGACGCCGGGTTGCCCACGCCGTTGGTGCGGCGCTCGTTGATGACGCGCAGCCGGACCGGATCGTGGTGCGTGTCGATTGTCGCGGCGGTCTCCGTTTCGGCGATCTGCCGCTCCACGACGTAGACGCTACGCCTGACGGAATCAGCCGGAAGCCGGACGAGCCTGTAGGTGTCGCGGTTGACGCTGTTGCTCGGGCCGTCGACGTCGAGATCCAGCCTGAAGTTGAAGTAGTGATCGTGATTGACGGCCACCAGGTTCGGCGCCACGAGCGTGCCGAACCGCGTGTCGTCGTGCGCGCTCGGCTCGCTCATCGTCCGCGTGGCGACGCCCTTCAGCGCGTCGATTCCGGTTGCGCCGACACGCACCTCGATTTCCGCGGCGTCGTTGAGAATCCAGTCGAAGAGATAGTCGTAGTTGCCAATCGCCGCCGCCATGCGGACGACGAGCTCCACGTTCGGGCGACCTTCATACGTCTGATTGACTGCTTCGTAGTGACGCCAGATCGGATCGCCGCCGCTTCGCTCGAAGACGCATACGGCGTTGGGCGTCGTAAACGGCTCGCCCTTGTCGGTCGAGAAATCCGCGGCCAGAAACCTTGCGGTTTCGGGGCAGTCGATCCTCGGCTTCAAGGTGGACGCCAGCACCCCGGCGCCGTACTCCCCCGTGTCGAAGTAGGTGCGCGACTGCCAGCCGTAGTCGGAATCCATGTACGGGACGAACATCTCAGACAGGTATCCCTGGTACAGCACGGAGCGCCACGTTTGCCCGTCACGCCAGCTCGCCAGTGAAATCGACGTGCCGACCCTCGGGTCGACGCGCACATGAAAGCGCCAGTTGCCCCAGGAGATTTCATGACCGGCTATGTTCACGTTCGTGCCCTGTGGCTGCGCGAGCGTCGTCGGTTTCCGCGGATCGCGCGGCGTCTTCACCGCCGCGGCGTCGTAATTGAAGTCGCCGCCTGCAATCGGGACAACACCGTAATCGGTGACGCTCAACACGTCCATCCGCCGGAGATCGACGAGCGCGTAGAGTCGTTCGATCGGCCAGCCGAAGATGTTCGTGGTCGAACGCCGCGTGTCGAAGCAGCCCACCTTGACCAGCCGTTTGCCTGCCTGCTCCGGGCTGCCGTAGTAGCCCGCCGAGAACGGCGCACAGAACACCTTGGTCAGATCGGTGACGCCGCGCTTCTGCAGCCCTGCCTTGAACTCCTCGTTGGACAGCACGACTTTGATGGCTTCGATTTCAGAAAGCGTGATTGACGGCTCGACGCCACGCCGTTCGACCGCGGAGACGAGACGCCGTCCGGTGAGATCGACGAGGAGCTCGTAAAAGCTTTCGGCGGTCAGCGCCTGTACCCTCGCGAGCCGGCTGAGCGGGTGACCGGGCCGCCAGGCGAGCACGTCGGCCTTCGGCGGGTCCTGAACGGCGACCGATGTGAACGACGCGCCAGTGAAACGAGGATCGCCCTTCGCGACCTGAACCGCGGCGCGGATTTCATCGGCAGTCAGCGGATCGAGCGGATGGACTGCGGGTTCGGACGAGCGATTCGCTGGCGGCGACGGGCTTCTATCACCCGCAGGCAGGGGGCCCGGCGCGCGTTGGCAGCCGACTGCCAGCACTACGATGGCCACGACCGAGATGCTTCGTAACACAGCCACGATCCTCGGAAATAGTTCGAGCTCGGCGACGCATCGATCGTAGCGCTTTCAGTTACCGGGCGCGTAGGGTATATATCGCTGCGCCGATCATGACCGTGAATCCCATCGCCACCGCGTTGGTTGCCGTCGCGTTCGTCATCGCAACCGCCGCAGCGCAAACCGGCGCGCCCACGCCCCAAGACGCTGGGATCCTGCGCGGCACCATCGACATCCACGTGCACTCGGACCCGGACAACGTGCCGCGTTCGGTCGACGGCATCGAGGCGGCGAAACAGGCGAAGGCGAAGGGCATGCGCGGCATCGTGCTCAAGAATCACTACGATCCGACGGCCGGCCTCGCTTATCTCGCGCGGAAGGAAGCTCCAGGCCTCGAGGTAGTCGGCGGGATCGATCTGAATCTCACCGTCGGCGGCATGAACGCGGCCGCTGTCGAGCACATGACGCAGGTCGCCGGCGGATGGGGGCGTCTGGTCTGGATGTCGACGTTCGACGCCGAAAATCAGGTGCGCTACTCGAAGGAGAGCCGTCCCTTCGTCAGCGTCAGCCGAAATGGCCAGCTGCTGCCCGAGACGAAGGCCGTCATCGGCATCATCGCGAAACATCACCTGGTGATGGCCACCGGTCACGTGTCGCCGCTGGAAGGACTGATGCTGGTTCGTGAAGCGCGCCGCCAGCGTGTCGAGCACATGGTGGTGACGCACGCGATGAACCCGCCGGTGCTGATGACCGCCGCGCAGATGCAGGAGGCCGCGAAGGAAGGGGCCTTCATCGAGTTCGTCGGCGGTTCGTTGACGGCTGCCGACGCGAAGGTGCGACTGGACCGCTATGCCGAAGCGATTCGTCAGGTCGGACCGCAGTTCTGCATCCTCTCGTCTGACCTCGGGCAGAAGGACAACCCGCTGCCGGTCGACGGCTACGCCGCTTTCCTGCAGGCGATGCGCACGCGCGGGCTGACCGAGCGCGACGTGAACGTGATGTCGAAGGAAAATCCGGCGAAGCTGTTGGGGCTGCGATGAAACGTGCGCTCTTAGAGGGAGAGGAATTGCGATGAGTCGAGATCGAGGACGGGCAACCTCACTGTTGTTTGGCGCTGCCGGGATCGTCGCCGGCATCCTGCTGACCGTTGCGTGGACGAGCGGCGCCTCGGCACAATCGAACACGCGCCGCGTGATTCGTCCGGCCAAGGCGCCGAACACCGGCCTTCCCTTCAGCCCTGGCATCCTCGCCGGCAACACGCTCTACGTTTCAGGCCATCTCGGACGCGATCCGGCGAGCAACAAGCTTGTCACCGGCGGCATCGAGGCCGAGACCCGTCAGTCGCTCGCCAACATCCGCGAAGTGCTTCGCGCCGCGAACATGGATTTCAGCAACGTGACGACCGTAACCGCCTACATCACGAGCTTCAGCGACTTCGCGAAGTTCAACGCGATCTACCGCGAGACGTTTCCCAGCGAGCAGCCGGCGCGGGCGACAGTGCAGGTGGCGGCGCTCAACGACGGCGCTCACGTCGAGCTGCAGATGATTGCGGTGAAGTAATTGGCCGGAGGTACGTGATGAGGCTTTTTCACGCGTTCTGGTGTTTCAAGGATCCGGAATGGGATTTCCGTACCTTCGACTTCGAGCGTGACGCGGTTCGCGCCGAGCAGAGCGATGCAGGCACGATCAACGCGATCGACCCGAACCTGAAGCCCTTCTTCGATCGCGGTGGAAAGCTGCTGCAGTATCACGGCTGGGGGGATCCGCAGATTTCACCCGACCACAGCGTGCAGTACTACACCCGCGTCGCAGATGCACTCGGCGGATCGAAGAACATCAACGATTCCTATCGCCTGTTCATGGTGCCCGGCATGGCCCACTGCGGCGGCGGCGAGGGACCGAACCGGTTCGACATGGTCAGCGCCCTCGAGCAGTGGGTGGAGCACGGCAAGGCGCCGGAGCGTATCGAGGCGTCGCGGGTTCGTGACGGCAAGATCGATCGCACCCGTCCGCTCTGTCCGTATCCTCAGGTCGCGACCTACGACGGCAAGGGAGATCCGAACAGCGCCGCGAGCTTCGCTTGCAAGGCGCCGAACCGCGTCGAGAGCACTCGATGAAAGCCTGAACAGCTACTTTGATAAACACTCGCGGTTTTTCTTATTCCGTGTTCCGGTCGGCCTACCTCGATGGCAGTTCGTTCACGTCGCCGCAACAAGGAGGCCTCCATTGTGGCGCCGACGAAGGAGAAGATTTCCGCGACGGCGCTTGTTGAGGCCACTGCGTCGCGCGGCCGTCTCCGGTCGCCGGAGCGCGCTGCGAGGACGTTTCTTTTTAGTGGCCGGTCAGGTTCGTAACCTGACCTGGAGTCCCAGTCTTCTCGCGCGCTCGTGGAATTCGGACGTCGACCTCCGAACGGCCGCGCCACGCAGTCGCCTCAAAGCGCCTCTGCGGCGCCTAGACCACGATCGAGCGCCGACGCCAAGACGCTAACAGGACAGGCAATCTCGTCGCCCACCATCGAGGTGCAAACGCGCCGCGTTCCGTATAATTCCAAGCCGATGCCACTCGCCAGCGGCGCGCGCCTCGGTACGTACGAAATCATCCAGCTCATCGGCGCTGGGGGCATGGGCGAGGTGTATCGCGCTCGCGACACGAAACTGAATCGCGACGTCGCCATCAAGGTACTTCCCGAGGCCTTCACGCTGGATCCGGATCGGCTGGCGCGCTTCAATCGCGAAGCGCAGCTGCTCGCGTCGCT
>Ga0070675_100003162_pt1 | contig 12452 bp, 12 predicted proteins | sample KBSM43metaG_FD_65343 | JGI IMG/M metagenome (GOLD analysis project Ga0070675, IMG submission 65343) | Miscanthus rhizosphere microbial communities from Kellogg Biological Station, Michigan, USA - KBS M4-3 metaG | ecosystem: Host-associated > Plants > Roots > Rhizosphere > Soil ...
GTCACCGCCGGCATCGGTATCCTCGCCCAGGCCTCGCCGATGATGCAGGACATGTTCAAGCGCACGCCGATCGAAGCGGCCGCGGTGGTGTCGCTCATCAGCCTCTTCAATGCCGGCGGCCGGTTTCTCTGGGCCTCGGGGTCGGACTACATCGGCCGGCGCAACACCTACACCATCTTCTTCGCCGTCCAGTTCGTCCTGTTCCTGCTCATTCCCGGCCTGGCCGGGCGCGGGAGCTGGTGGGCCTTCCAGGCCAGCCTGTTCGTCGTGTTCACGATGTACGGCGGCGGGTTCGCCACCATCCCGGCGTTCCTGGCCGACATTTTCGGCCCGCAGAACGTGGGCGCCATCCACGGCGCCCTGCTCACGGCGTGGAGCGTGGCGGCGGTGGCCGGGCCGGTCATCATCACCGAGCTCTCGAACCGCGCGAAGGCCGCGCTGCCCCCCGGCGCGGACCGCGTGACCATCTACGACCAGCCGCTCCAGGTGCTGGCCGGCCTCCTCGCCGTCGGCTTCGTCCTGACGCTGCTCGTGCGGCCGCTGAAGCCGGCGCGTCTCGGCGCGTCGGCGGGCGCCGAATCCGCGTCTTCAGGCCCGTTTGGGGCTCGCGCCACCCCGCGATCGTGAAGTAGACTTCCAGGGCTCCTGGGCGTGCCGCTGCTCGTAGAGACACGGCCTGATCCCAGACAGACGAAACATTTTCCGAACAGGAGTTCAACGACATGGCAGCGGACTTCTTTCTTGGCGAGTCGCTGGTCGGCGACGGCAACGAGGTTGCCCACATCGACCTGATCATTGGTTCGAAGTCGGGCCCGGCGGGCTCCGCCTTCGCAAACGCGCTCGCCAACAACAAGGACGGGTTCACCACCCTCCTGGCGGTGGTTGCGCCGAACCTGCCGGCCAAGCCGGACACACTTCTCTTCAACAAGGTGACCATCAAGGGCGCCAAGCAGGCCGTGCAGATGTTCGGACCGGCCCAGGCCGCGGTGGCCCGCGCCGTCGTGGACTCGGTCGCGAACGGTGTCATCGACAAGAGCAAGGCCGACGACCTGTGCATCCTGGTGGGCGTGTTCATCCACTGGGAAGCCGCGGACGACACGAAGATCTTCGACTACAACTACAAGGCGACCATGGAGTCGATCGCCCGCGCCCTCGGCAAGAAGCCGACCATAGACGAGGTGATCGCCGGCGCCAAGACCGCCAAGCACCCGTTCAGCCCGAAGTAACGGGCGCGGCATCACACTCAACCGGCCGGGGGAGCGGCAAGACGCCGTTCCCGCCGGCCGTTGTCATGTCGTGAAAAAGCTCCTCCTGCAACTCGACACGTCGCCGCTGCCGAGCGTCTTCGACCGCGTCGTCGCCCACGACGGCGGCGCCGACGACGTCATGAGCTACGGCGGCATCACCCCCGAGACGGTTCGCGATCTGGTCCACGGCTGCATCTTCACGCGCGGCCCGAAGGATCTGCGGAACACGGCCATTTTCGTCGGCGGCACCGACATGGCCGCGGGCGAGCGGCTCCTCGCCGCCGCCCGCAAGGCGTTCTTCGGGCCGATGCGGGTGTCGGTGATGCTCGACTCGAACGGATCGAACACCACGGCGGTGGCCGCGGTCGTCAAGGTCATCGAAGCCGCCGGCGGCGACGTGAAGGGCGCTCGCGCCGTCGTCACCGCCGGCACCGGGCCCGTCGGCATGCGCGCCGCGGGCCTGCTGGCCAAGGCGGGCGCCGAGGTCACGATCACCTCGCGCCGCGAAGTCGAGGCGGCGTTCCTCGAGGGCCTGCAGAAGCGGTTCGGCGGCACGATCCGCGCCGTTACGATGACCGGGGCGGCGCAGGCGGCATCGGTCCTCGACGGTGCGGCGCTGCTCATCAGCGCCGGCCCCGCGGGCGTATGCATGGTGCCTCGCGCGGCGTGGGCCGGGCGAACCGGCCTGCGCGTCGCGGCCGATCTCAACGCGGTGCCGCCTGCGGGCATCGACGGCATCGACGTGCAGGACAACGGCGTCGACCGTGATGGCGTGGCCGTGTTCGGCGCGCTGGGCGTCGGCGGCCTGAAGATGAAGATTCACAAGGCCTGTATCGCGCGGCTCTTCGAGAGCAACGACGCGGTCCTCGACGCCGAGTCGATCGCCGACGTGGCCCAGGCGCTGCGGGCGTCGAAGGGCTGAGGGAACGGTTCGCGCACATGCCCCGGGTGCTGCTCGCGGGGGTGTCGATGCGGGCCGCCGCGGCGTCCGCGGTTCGGGCCGGCTTCGACGTCGCCGTCGTGGACGCCTTTGGCGACCTCGATCTGCCGCCGGCAGCCAGCCGCTTCACTCCCCCCGGCGGACCAGCGGGGTTCACCGTGCCGGCCGCGCTGCGGGCCGCGCGGGCCGTCCGGTGCGACGCCGTCGCCTACGGCCCGGCGTTCGAGCACTGTCCGCGAGGGGTATCGGCATTGGCGCGCGGGCGCGAGCTGTTCGGCAACGCGCCAGACGTGCTGCGCCGCATCCGTCACCCAGCCACGCTCTTCTCCGCACTCGAGCGGCATGGCTTCCCGGTGCCGCGGACGCTGCCGCCTGGAGCGCATGACGGAGCCACCGCGGGCCACTGGCTTCAAAAGCCGCTCCGGTCCGGCGGGGGCCACGGCATCAAGCCCTGGCTCGGCGAGCCGCTTGCGTCCGCGGACTGGTATCTCCAGGAACATCTGGACGGCGTCGCCGGCTCGATCGTCTTCGCGGCGGCGGCGGAGGCGGGCGGGGTGCAGCCGCTGCTCGTCTCTCGCCAGCTGGCCGGCGACCACGCGTTCGGCGCGACCGGCTCCCGCTACTGTGGCAGCATCGCGTCGAGTCCCGGCGATCTGTTCGGTGACGGCGATGCGGTGGTGACCTGCGCCGCCGCGCTCGCGCGTGCCGTCACCCGGGAGTTCGGCCTCGTGGGAGTCAACGGCCTCGACTTCATCGCGCGTGACGGGGTCGCGCGCCCGCTCGAAGTGAACCCCCGGTGGTGCGCGTCGATGGAGCTGATCGAACGTGCGGGCGGGCCGTCGGTGTTTGCGGCCCACGTGGCCGCGTGCACCGGGGCGGTGCGCGACGCAGCGCCGCTCAGGCGGTCCGGCGCCCTCGGCAAGGCGATCGTCTTCGCGCGCGAGACCTGCGTGGCCGGCCATACGCACCCGTGGATCGAAGACGACGATCTCGCCGACATCCCGGTGCCCGGTGTCCGCATCCCCGCGGGCGGTCCGATCTGCACCGTGTTTGCCGAAGCGGAAACCGCTTCCGCCTGTCACGCCGCGCTCGTGCGCTGCGCCGTGCGTGTGTACGCCGAAGTGGAAACTTGGCATGCGCCTGGAGCCCCGGGCCCGAAGCCGCCCGAAGCCCGAAGCCTGAAGCCCGAAGCCTCGGTATGACTCCAGACCAGCTCGTCGACGCTTCCACTCTTCTGTGGGACCACTGGACCGGCGGCCGCCGCCTGACCGCGATTCCCGAGTCGATCCGGCCCGCGTCGCGCGAGGACGCCTATGCCGTGCAGCGGCTGCTCGAGGCTCGCAGTGCCGGGCCGCTCTTTGGCTGGAAGATCGCCGCGACCAGCACCGCCGGGCAGAAACACATCAACGTCGACGGCCCGCTCGCCGGGCGTCTGCTCGCAGAGCGCGCGTTCGAGAGCGGTGCCACCGTACCGTTCGGCCACAACCACATGCGCGTGGCCGAAGCCGAGTTCGCGTTTCGCATGGGCCGCGATCTCACGCCGCGGTGGGGCCCCATTACCGTGGGCGAGGCGCTCGATGCCACGGCGTCGCTGCACCCGGCCATCGAGATTCCCGACTCCCGATTCGACGACTTCACCGTGGTTGGCGCGCCGCAGCTCATTGCCGACAATGCCTGCGCGGATTACTTCGTGCTGGGCGATGCGGCTCGAGACGCGTGGCGCGAGATCGATCTGGTCACGCATACCGTGCACGGCGAAGTGGTGGGAAAGGCCGCCCGCGACGGCATCGGCGCCAATGTCCTTGGCGACCCGCGCGTGGCGCTGGCGTGGCTGGCGAACGAGCTGTCGGCGCTCGGCATTACGCTGCGCGCCGGCCAGGTGGTGACCACCGGTACGTGTCTGGTGCCGCTCGAGATCGCGCCCGGCGATCACGTGCGCATGGACTTCGGCGTGCTCGGGCACGTCGAGGCGCGTCTGGGGATTTAGTTTTCGGTCGGCGTCTTCAGCAGCGAATCGACGACGATGACCTCGAGCGGGGCCCGGCGCGCGTCGAAGGTGAGCCCGAATGTCGACAGCGGCGCCGACACCGTATCGGGCGATGCAGTCTCGAGCAGCCGCATCGCCTGCGGCGGCAGCGGCACGCCGGCATTGATCGCCGCGCGGATCAGCATCGCGGTGTAGTCGTCCGCGGTCAGATCGAGGGCGAGGTCGTAGGTGCCGGTCACGCCCGTCTGATCGACGACCGGTCGGTCCACGAATCGGGTCAGCACGTCGGCGATGCCGGCCATCGTCATCCGCCGGATCTGCAGCTGGTTGTTGCCCAGCGTGAACGACGACCCGCCGCCCATGTCGATACTGACGCCGGCTCCGCTTCCGGTTCCAGTCACGTTGACGGCGCCGGCCGGCGCAGCTGGCGCGTCGGGGTCGGGCGCCGACTCCTTCAGCTTCGCGCCCGTCTTCGCGACGCCCAGCACGTAGACCGGCAGCTCCTTGGTCTCTCGGTGGAGTTTCAGTTGGAAGCGCTCCGCTAAGAGCGTCTGGAGCATTTCCGGCACCTGCGACGAGGGGGCACCGTCGGGAATCGTGGCGGACACGTCGAAGCGCGCCTGGGCGATCCAGTCGGGCCCCTCGACCTGCTGCGGCCTCAGCCGGTAGGCGATGCCCAGGTAGTCCTTGATCGACATCGCCGTGACCCGCACCTGCGATCCCGTGGCCTGGAACCCTACCCGGACGGCGACCGAGGTGTCGGCGGTGGGTCGGATCGACGCCACCTCGAAGGCGGGCTTCGACTGTGCGAAGGCCGTGGCGGCGGCGAGAAGGAGGCTGGCGCCGAGGATGGCCGTGCGCATCATGCCTGGAAGGGACGAGGGGCCGCCCGGCCGGGTTCCGCCACTAGCGCCTGGCATGGCCTTCCACGAGCTCGAGCGCCATCCTGTCGGGCGCCTCGATGAACGCGGACCGGAGGCCGCCGGCTTTACGCGGGCCAGCAACGACAGTGACGCCTTCCTGCTTCAGCCGCGCCAGCGTCTCGTCCAGATTGTCGACGCTGAATGCCACGTGATCGAGCGCGCGCCCGCGGTTCGAGGCATAGCCGGTCCGGCCCTTCCAGTGCCCGCCGTACAGGGCCTTGGCATGTGCCGTCGGATAGATCCAGATCGTCACCGCGTCGAGCTGCATCGAGGCAGCAGGACCGGTGGGAATGCCGCGAAAGGCGCGGACGGTGTCGAGCTTCGTCCGCGTGGTCACTCCCAGGTGTTTCTCGTACCACGCCGCGGCCGCCACCGGGTTGTCGCTGAACAGGTGGACGTGCATGAAGTCGTGGTGCATCGCGCTCTGGACCTCGATCGTCACGTGGTCGGGTCCATCGAGATACATGAAGAAGTTCCGATCGCGCGTGCCGGCGCCAAAGAGCTCGACGCCGTCGGTGAGCACGGTCTGGAACGTCGTGCCGAGCCTGATCTGCCGCTCGAACTCGGCCTTCATGTCCTCGGCGCCCCAGCCGATGTGAAAGAGGGGCGACACGATCTCGTGCGGCGGCGGCTGCTTCACCTTCGTGAACAGCAGCCACGACTTCTGCGTCCACACGGCGTCCTTGCCGTCGAAGGCCGCTTTCTCGCCCGAGAGATGGGTCGTGTAGAACTCGATCGCGGCCGCCGGGTCGGTAGAGTTCAAGTGCGCGTGGTGAAAGTGCGTCTGGGCGAATGAAGGAGACGCCGCGCCGAGCGCGCACGCCGCCAGCAGCAATCTGCGGAGCATCGTGCGGGCATTATGGCCCGCCTCACGCGGCGGCCATATTAATCGGCCGAGGCACGGTCAGTCGGCCGAGGGCCTCTCCGCGTGCGTGACGGCGACAGTCGCATCGGAGCCTCCGGGAATCAGTCGGGCGAGACGAACGGCGTGAGCTTGCCAGCGACCAGGATCACCGTCCACAACGCCAGCGACAGATAGGCGGACGCCTGCACCGCGGCCGGCGGCGCCACGAGGTCCCAGTCGCGCATGCGGCGGCCGAGCGCGGCGTGAAAGAGCCACGCGTTGGCCAGCGCCAGCCCCAGCGCCGCGATCTTGATTTGAAACGCCGGATTGGCGGCCATGCGCGCGGCATCGGTCGAGTAGAGCGCCATGCCCGACGCCACGGTGACGATGGCGCCGATCAGGCTCCACGGCCCGGCGCGACGGACCAGTTGCGACGCGGCGACGCCGCCGAAGGCCCAGCCCGTCATGCGCAGGTCGATGGCGAGCCGCATGCCGACGAAGAGAACCAGGCCGAGCAGATGGAGGGTGAGGACGGCGGGGAAGGCCCAGACCGACTCCCGCATCACCACGCTCTCGGGCGCGAGCGAAAGCCAGAGCCAGGCAAGGGCGAAGGCGGCCAGCGATCCGATGGACCAGGTGGTGGCGGCGCGTGAATCGGTATCCATGAGCGTCAGACTCCAGGTGAGGTCATCGACGACGCCGAGCACCACCCGGGCAAGGATGTGACGGGTGCTGCTGCCGTCGGCCAGCGATTCCCACAGGTCGGACTCGACTTCCGCGCGCCGGGCTTCGCGCAAGTCGACCGGCAGCCCCGCTGTGTAGCAGCGCGTCCACCACCGCGCCACGCCCGCCGCGGCCTGGGGGGTCATGTGGTGGAGATGCGCCGCGCCGCCAGTGGCGCCGCGTCGTCGCGGACGGCGTTGGCCACCGCGAGCTGGCCGTCGTGGGTAATTGCGTAGAGGCGCCGGCGCGGCCGGTTCTCGTCGGCGGGAATCTGCGGGTCTTCCCAGGCACTCGTCATCAGCCCCATCTGCTCGAGACGGCCGAGTGCCCGGTAGAGGGTTCCGTACGCGGTGAGCAGTTTCGCGTCACTCGCATTTTTCAGTTCCTTCGCGATGAGGTAGCCGTGGAAGGGTTCGACGCCGCGAGCACGCAGGGCCATGGCGGCCGTGCAGATGGCCAGCTCCAAGGGCACCAGCGACCCGGATTTCCTGCGCACGGCGTTAATATGCAGATATCTGCCTATAAAGCCAAGCGAGGTTTTGCAGGGGATAATGTGCGGCCGTGTCGCCCCCGCCGGTCGCTCCCCCAACCAGCTTTCGCGTCGAGCCGAACGCCACGTGCCTCGGGTGCGGATGTGCCTGCGACGACATCGCCGTCACGCTTCGCGATGGCCGCATCGTCGAGGCCGCGAACGCCTGCGCGCTGGGGGCCGGCTGGTTTGGCGACGGCCAGGCGCCGGCGCAGGCGCGCGTGGACGAGCGAACCGTTCAGATCGACGAGGCGCTTGCCGTGGCCGCTGGCATGGTCGCCGCCGCGACCCATCCGCTCGTCTACCTGGCGCCCGACCTGACGTGCGAGGCGCAGCGCGAGGGCGTCGCGCTGGCCGATGCGATCGGTGCTGCGCTCGACACGATCACCTCCGACACGGCCTGGGGCACCATCCTCGCGGCGCAGGAGCGCGGCCGGGCGTCGGCCACTCTCGGGGAGGGACGGCACCGCGCGGACGTCGTCGTGTGGTGGGGCATCGATCCCGCACGCAGGTATCCCCGCTACGCCGAGCGGTACGTGCCGCTTCCGATCGGCCTGCACGCGCCCGGCGGGCGCAGGTCGAGAACGGTGCTGTAGGTGGACGTGGGCGAGGCGACGGCGCCGGCCGATGCGGATCGGCGCTTCGCCCTGCCGCGCGAGGACGAGATTGCGACGCTCACCGCGCTGCGCGCGCTGCTTCTTGCGGCGCCCGCCGCCGAAAGCGGCGCCGCGGCGCCCGCCGATCCGCTCGGCGCCGCGCTCTGGGCGCGTGCGCGGGTACTGGCGTCAGCGCTCGCGGCGGGACGCTACGTGTGGATCGTGGCCGACGGCGAGCGCGCGCCCGACGTGGACCCGCACGCAGATCAGGCACGGCTCTCGGCGCTCATCGCGCTCGCGCAGACCCTCAACGGACCCACGCGCAGCGCCTTGAGCCTGCTGCGCGCCGGCGGCAATCGCTCGGGCGCCGACGCCGTGCTGACGGCGCAGACCGGATATCCGCTGGCGGTGGATTTCTCGCGGGGGTGGCCGCGCTATCGGCCCTACGACGGCACCGCGGCGCAGCTGGTTCGCCGCGGCGAAGTCGACGCCTTCATCGTGATCGGCAGCGCGGAGGGACTTGCCCCGGATCTCGCGGCGGCGCTGGCAGCAGTCCCGGCCGTCGTGATCGGACCGGGTGCCTCGGAGGCGGCGCCGTTGCGGGCGCGAGTGGCAATCGACACCGGGCGGGCGGGGGTCCACGACGAGGGCACCGCGCTGCGGCTCGACGACGTGGCACTGCCGGTGCGGGCGCTCGTGGCAGGTCCGCCGGCGGCGGCCACGGTCGTAAAGGCGCTCACCGACGCCGTCGTAACCCGCAGAGGGAGTACAGGTAAGCTCCTCAACCGGAGGATGTCATGAAGAAAGTCTGGATCGCTGCGGCGGCGCTCGTAGCGCTGCTGCCGGTGACCGCTCTGGCCCAGGATGCCAAGACGGTCATCGCCAATGCCTCGAAAGCCATGGGCGTCGATGGCCTCAACTCGATCATGTTCTATGGATCGGGTGCCAACTTCGGCCTGGGCCAGTCGAACAACGCCAACGGCGAGTGGCCGCGCACCAACTTGAACGACTACGTCCGCGCGATCGACTTCGCCTCGTCCACGTCGCGGGCGACCGCGGTGACGTGGGCGGCGCCGGTCACCGGTCCGGTGGCGGTGCAGGGGCAGTTCCAGCAGAACATCGGCGCGGCGCAGGCCGCCTCGTGGGCACAGCAACTGGAGATCTGGACCACCCCTTGGGGCTTTCTGAAAGGCGCCGCTGCCAACAACGCGACCGCGCGCGCGCAGACGGTCGCCGGCACGCGCTACCAGGTGGTGACGTGGATGACGACGCAGAAGTCGCCCGGCGGCCCGGCCTATCGCGTCGTCGGTTATATCAGCCCGCGCGGGCTGGTCGATCGCGTCGAGACCTGGCTCGAGAACCCGGTCTTCGGCGACATGCTCGTCGAGAACCTTTACACCGAGTACCGCGACGCGAACGGCGTGATGTACCCGGCCAAATCAGTGCAGAAGCGCGGCGGCCAGCCCGCCTTCGAGCTGCAGACGCTCGGCATCCGCGCCAATCCCGACAACATTCAAGCGCTGGTCACGCCACCACCGCCTCCCGCCGGCCGCGCCGGCGGTCCGCCTCCCGGAGGTGCCGGCCCGGGTGCGGCCGCGGGCCCGACGTCTGAAAAGCTCGCCGAGGGCGTGTTCCGCATCAACGGCGCGTATAACGCGCTCGCCGTCGAGTTCGCCGACCACATCCTGCTCTTCGAGCCCGGCCCGCAGAACGAGGCGCGGGCGCAGGCGATCATCGCCGAAACCAGGAAGCTGATTCCGAACAAACCGATCCGCTACGGTGTGATCTCGCACCACCATTTCGATCACACCGGCGGCATTGCCGCGGTGGTGAACGAAGGCATCACGATCGTCACGCCGCAGGTCAACAAGGCCTTCCTCGACCGCGCGCTCTCGGCGCCGCGCACACTGGTCGGCGACGCGCTGTCGAAGTCGGGCAAAAAGCCGATCGTGGAAGGCTTCACCGGCGACAAGCGCGTGTTCTCGGACGCCACCCGCACCGTGGAGATCCACGTCATCAAGGGGCTGCCGCACGCCGATGGTCTGGTGGTGGGGTATCTCCCGAAGGAGAAGATTCTCGTCTACGCCGACATGTTCAACCTGCCGGCGCCGAACGGCCCGCAGGTGCCGAACCCGCCGGTGGTGGGGACGATGGTCTTTGCGGACAACATCGCCCGGCTCAACCTGACGCCCGACCGCATCATGTCGGTGCACAGCCTCAACCCTGATCGGCTGACGTCGGTCGCCGAGTTGAACGCCACGCTCGGCCGCAAGTAGCCGCGCCGGATGCAGGGCGGGCTGTTGCCCGCCCTGCCCTCATTCCACGCATATGTCGAACTCGCAGCTGCGCCTGGCCGGTGGCACCGTCTTCGACCCGGCCAACGGCGTCTCGGGGGAGGTGCGCGACATCTGCATCGACGGCGACCGCATCGTCAGCGACCTCCCGGCGTCGGCGCCGCGCCTCGACGCCTCCGGCATGGTGGTGATGCCCGGCGGCGTCGACATCCACAGCCACGTGGCCGGCGGCACGGTGAACCTGGCGCGCCGCCTCCTGCCCGAGGAGCACGACCGCGACCCTGCGCCCGCGCCGGTACTGGCCGACGGCGAGCCGCTCGCTCGCTCGGGCACCGGGGGCACCCTGCCGAGCACGTTCACGACCGGGTATCGCTACGCCGGGCTGGGCTACACCACCGTGTTCGATGCCGCCGTCGCGCCGCTGCTCGCGCGCGGGGCCCACGCCGATCTCGACGACACGCCGGTCGTGGACGCCGGGTGCTTCGTGCTGATGGGCAACGACGAGTACCTGCTGCAGCTGCTCGCCGCCGGCGAGCGCGCCCACGCGCGTGAGTACGCGGCGTGGCTGCTTGCCGCCGCCGGCGGCTATGCGATCAAGGTGGTCAATCCCGGGGGCATCGAGCTGTGGAAGCGCGGTGCGCGCGGTCGCGTCGGGCTCGATACGCCGGTGGGATCCGATCGCGTGACGCCGCGCGCCATCCTCGAAACGCTGGTCGAGGCGGCCAACGGCCTGGCGCTGCCGCACGCGGCCCACATCCATTGCAACGACCTCGGCGTGGCCGGAAACGTCGCCACCACGCTCGCCAGCATGCGGGCGGTGGACGGACGCCGCGCGCACTTCACGCACCTGCAGTTCCACGCCTACGACGCGGCGTCCGACGGCACCCGCCGGTCCGGCGCGCGCGCGCTCATCGAGTACATCAACGCGCATCCGGAGGTGAGCGGCGACGTCGGCCAGGTGATGTTCGGGCCGGCCACGACCCTCACCGCCGACGGGCCGGTGGAGTACCTGCTGCAGAAGAGCAGCGGGCGGCGCTGGGTGAACGTGGACGTGGAGCTCGAGACCGGCTGCGGCATCGTGCCCCACACCTACAAGGAAAAGAGCGCCGTGTCGGCCCTTCAGTGGGTGGTCGGGCTCGAGCTGTTCCTGCTGTCGGCCGATCCCTGGCGCGTGGTGCTCTCGACCGATCATCCCAACGGCGGCTCGTTCCTGGCCTATCCAGAGTTGATTCGCCTGTTGATGGACCGCACCTACCGCGATGCGTGCCTGGCGCGGGTAAACCCGGCGCTGCTGGCGGGCAGCGCGATGGCCGACGGCCTCGCGCGGGAGTACACGCTCGACGAGATTGCCATTGTCACGCGCGCGGCGCCGGCGCGGCTGCTCGGCCTCGCGCGCAAGGGCCACCTCGGACCGGGTGCCGACGCCGACGTCACGGTGTATGCGCGCGAACCGGACGTGTCGTCGATGTTCGCCACGCCGCGCTACGTGCTCAAGGGCGGCGTGCTGGTGGTCGAGGAAGGGCAGTTGCGGCGCGCCCCGCGCGGCGCGCGACTGCACGTGAGGCCGGGTTACGACGCGACGATCACGCGCAGGGTCGAGGCGTTCTTCGATCGGCACTCGACGGTGTCGTTCCGTAACTACCCGATCGGCGGTCTCCGCGACGCGCCGGTGCCCGTCGGCCGTACGTAGGGGCCGCCTTCAGGCGGCCCTGGGGCCGGCTAGCCGGCCCCTAGTACGATATTGTCGCTGCGTGGAGATACGCGGCGTTTTCATCGACGACACGTTCGCCGAAGCCTTCGGCATGCGCGCGGCCCGCATCGTGATCACGGCGCGCACGATGAAGTGGGCGCGCGCCGCGGCACTCAAGCTCACCGGGTTCGCCACATCGGTCATCGCCTGCAAGTGTGAAGCGGCGATCGAGCGGGAGTTGACGCCGGACGAGACGCCCGATGCGCGGCCGGGCGTATCGGCGCTCTTGTTCACCATGGATTCCGACAGCCTGGGGAAGCGCCTCACCGAGCGCATCGGCCAGACCGTGCTCACCTGCCCCACCGCGAACTGCTTCGACGGGCTGCCCGACGCACCGGATCGGCTGCCCGCCGCACGCGCGCTGCGCACGTTCGGCGATCGCTTTCAGATCAGCAAGGTGATCGACGGCGAGCGCTACTGGCGCGTGCCGGTGATGGAAGGGGAGTGTCTGCTGCAGGAAAGCTTCGGCATGCAGAAGAAGGGCGTCGGCGGCGGCAATTTCCTCATCCTGGCCGAGACCGTCGACAGCGGGCTCGACGCCGCCGAGGCCGCCGTGGCCGCCATCGACGGGATGCCCGGCGTGATCCTGCCCTTTCCCGGCGGCGTGGTGCGCAGCGGC
>Ga0070675_100003163_pt1 | contig 12452 bp, 5 predicted proteins | sample KBSM43metaG_FD_65343 | JGI IMG/M metagenome (GOLD analysis project Ga0070675, IMG submission 65343) | Miscanthus rhizosphere microbial communities from Kellogg Biological Station, Michigan, USA - KBS M4-3 metaG | ecosystem: Host-associated > Plants > Roots > Rhizosphere > Soil ...
ACCAAAACATCGGAGTCCTCATTGACGGGCATGATGGCAACGACCTTGCCGTTCCTATCGGTCGTTCGAACGTTGATAATGCCTTTTCCGCCCCGCCCCTGTGCGCGGTATTCCTCCACAACGGTTCGCTTGCCAAATCCACCTTCCGTCACCGAGAGGACCATTTCCTCCTCGGAAGTACAGGCAATCATGGCAACGACATAATCATTCTCATCGAGCCGGATACCTATGACTCCAAAGGCCTGGCGGCCCATCTCGCGAACATCCGAATGGTGGAAACGGATGCACATGCCATCATGGGTACCAATAAACACGGTTTCGTCGCCGGAAAGCAACTCCGCAGCGATGAGTTCGTCGTCGTCGGAAACCCCCATCGCCATAATGCCGCGCGCCGACGGGTTGCTGAAATTCTCGAGCGATGTCTTCTTTACGGTCCCTTTCCGTGTCGCCATGATGACAAAGACATTGGCGGCGAATTCCTTAACCGACAGCAATGCGCGAACCTCTTCTCCTGGCAGGAGATTAGCCATATTGACGAGCGCTTTTCCCTTTCCCGCAGAACCGACATCAGGGATCTCGTAGACCTTGAGCCAGTACAGCCGCCCTCGATCGGTGAAGACCAGCATGTAACTATGCGTGTTCGCGACAAACACCTTGGTTACTGCGTCCTCGTCCCGCGTGCGCATCCCGATGCGTCCTTTGCCGCCACGCACCTGGTTTCTGTAAACGGACAGCGGTGTCCGCTTCAGATATCCGCTCCGGCTTACCGTGATGACGACATCTTCCTCGGCGATGAGATCCTCAATGTTGATTTCGCCTTCCTCGTCCATGAGTTGGGTCCGGCGCTCATCTCCATATTTCTTCTGAACTTCTCGGAGTTCCCTGATGATGACCTGCCGTAATTTCTCATCACTTGCCAGGATCTCCTTCAGGTCAGCGATCCGGGCGCGGAGTTCCGCCAGTTCATCAAGGATCTTCTGGCGCTCCAACCCTGTCAGCCGCTGGAGTTGCATTTCCAGAATGGCTTTCGCCTGAATCTCCGTGAACTCGAACTCCCTGATCAAACCCTCGCGCGCTTCGGCAGAAGTCTTGGCGGCGCGGATCAGCTTGATGATGGCATCAATGTGATCGAGGGCTTTGTGGAGCCCTTCGAGGATGTGGGCTCGCGCTTCGGCCTGCCGCAGCTCGTACTGGGTTCTTCGTCGGACGACATCGACGCGGTGTTCGATGAAGTTGCGCAGCAACTCCATCAGGTTCAGGACACGCGGTTGCCCGTTGACTATCGAGAGGTTGATGACGCCGAAGGTCGATTGCATCGGCGTCAGCTTGAAGAGGTTGTTCAAAACGATCGACGACTGTTCGCCGCGCTTCAATTCGACGACAACGCGCATTCCGTGGCGATCACTCTCATCACGGATATCGGAAATTCCGTCAATCCTCTTGTCGGTAACCAATTCGGCAATCTTTTCGATTAAGCGGGCCTTGTTTACCTGGTAGGGAATCTCGGTAATGATGATGGCATCCCGATCCTTTGACATCCGCTCAATCTCAGCTTTGGCGCGCATGGTGATCTGGCCGCGGCCGCTGTGGTAGGCCTGCCGGATTCCCGCACGGCCATAGATGTAGCCACCTGTTGGGAAGTCAGGGCCGGGAACCATCTCCATGATCTCTTTGATGCCGGCTTCGGGATGCTCGATGAGATGGACCACGGCCTCGCAGATCTCCGTGAGGTTGTGTGGTGGCATGTTCGTTGCCATGCCGACGGCGATCCCGCCGCTGCCATTGACGAGAAGGTTGGGGATTCTACTGGGAAGATACGAAGGCTCTTCGCGCTCCTCGTCGTAGTTGGGAACAAAGTCGACCGTGTCCTTGTCGATGTCGTCGAGAAGAGCTTCGGCCATCGGCGCCATTCGCGCTTCCGTGTACCGCATTGCGGCGGGCGGGTCGCCGTCTACCGATCCAAAGTTGCCCTGGCCATCGACGAGCGTATAGCGATAGGAAAAATCCTGAGCCATCCGCACGAGCGTGTCATAGATCGGCCCGTCACCGTGCGGGTGGTAGTTGCCCATCACTTCGCCGACAATCTTTGCGCACTTGCGGTACGCGCGGTTGGAAGCGAGACCCATGTCGCGCATACCGTAGAGAATCCGGCGATGGACAGGCTTCAGTCCGTCGCGAACATCGGGAAGAGCGCGGCCAATGATGACGCTCATCGCGTAGTCCACGTACGAACGCCGCATTTCGTCCTCGATGTTCACGGGGACAAGATTCGAAGGCGGTATGGGTGGCGTCGGTGGGGTCGGTGGCGTTATGGGATCTTCAGGCATTCGTTTCCTTAGATATCCAGGTTCTTCACTTCGAGCGCATTCTCTTCAATAAACTGCCGGCGAGGCTCCACCGCGTCTCCCATCAGGATGGTGAAAATGTCGTCTGTGAAGACCTTGTCGTTGATGTGGACTTGCAGGAGGGTGCGCTTGTCGGGGTCCATGGTTGTCTCCCAGAGTTGCTCCGGGTTCATTTCTCCAAGACCCTTGTAGCGCGAGATCTGCAGATCCTTCTTGCCTAATTCCATCAAGTGATCGATCAGCTTCTGTCTGTTTTCCAGTTTGCTTTCACTCTGGTTTTCCGTACGGACGATGAATGGTGCCTGATCTCTTTCCCGCAAGGCTTTGTGTAGCCCTGTGAGCCGCTGGTATTCGCCGCCGGAAAGCAACAGGTGCCCGATCGCGCGCGGAGTCTGACTGCCTTCTCGATAGGTCATTTTCTGTTCGCCGTGCTCGGGATCCGCTGAAACCTCCGGCTTGTATCCGAAGGACTGCAGTTTGGTCACGAGCGCCTCGACGTTCGCTCCCTCCGCCAGAAATCCCTTGGCCGCTGCATTTATGCTCAGCAAGTACTCCAACACCCGAGAATCTTGAAGGTGCCGGTTTACTTTGGAGAAGAGGACATTCAGCTCTATAAGCTTTTCAACGAAGCTCGCGAGTTCGCGCCCGGTCAGGGTTTGGCCCGATGCAGTCTGCACGGTGAGACCTTCGGTTGCCTTTCCCAGCAGGAACTGGGACATGTGGCGCTCGTCTTTAATGTACTGCTCAGACTTGCCCTTCTTCACTCTGAACAAAGGGGGCTGAGCGATGTAGACGTGCCCTCTCTCGATCAGTTCGATCATCTGGCGGTAAAAGAACGTCAACAGCAACGTCCGGATGTGAGAGCCATCGACGTCGGCGTCCGTCATGATGATGATCTTGTGGTAGCGAAGCTTTGTGACGTCGAAGTCGTCCGCCCCGATACCAGTGCCGAGAGCCGTGATCATCGCGACAATCTCGGTGTGTGTAAGCATCTTGTCGTAACGAGCCTTTTCGACGTTGAGAATCTTTCCTTTGATAGGAAGTATCGCCTGAGTCCGGCGATCGCGCCCCTGCTTCGCCGATCCGCCGGCAGAATCGCCTTCCACAATAAAGATTTCCGACAGTTCCGGCGATCGCTCCTGGCAATCCGCCAGTTTTCCCGGCAACGACATGCTGTCCAGCGCACCCTTGCGGCGAACAAGCTCCCGCGCGCGGCGGGCCGCCTCTCGAGCCCTGGCGGCTTCAACCGCTTTTCCTATGATGCGTTTTGCGAGAGAGGGGCTTTCTTCCAGGAATTTGCCAAGGCCGTCGTTGACCATCGCTTCGACGAGGCCTTTGACTTCGCTGTTTCCCAGCTTGGTCTTGGTCTGACCTTCGAACTGAGGCTGGGGCAGCTTCACGCTGATAACCGAGACCAGGCCTTCTCGAACGTCGTCGCCCGACAGGTTATCCTTCAATTCCTTGAAGAGGTTGTTCGAAACAGCGTAGTTGTTCAGCGTGCGGGTCAGCGCAGCCTTGAAGCCAATGAGGTGCGTGCCGCCCTCGTGCGTGTTGATGTTATTCGCGAAAGTGAAAATCTGTTCCTGGTATCCGTCGTTATATTGCAGCGCGATCTCTAGGTCGATCCCCTCTTTGACTCCCTGAAAATAGACAACCTTCTCGTGGAGTGGGGTCTTGTTCTTGTTAAGGTGCTCGACGAAGGAAACGATTCCGCCGGTGTAATGAAAATCGTGTCTCTTTTCCGTGCGCTCGTCTTCGATGGTGATGAGCAGTCCCTTGTTCAGAAAGGCTAGCTCGCGGAGCCGCTGTGAAAGTGTTTCAAAGATGAACTCCGTCGTCTCGAATATTCGTGTGTCCGGCTTGAAATTGACGCGCGTGCCACGCTTGTCGGTCTGGGCGACACTACGTAAATCGCCGATTGGCGTTCCACGTTCGTAGCTTTGATTCCAGACTTTGCCGCCTCGCCAGATTTCGAGTTTCAGCCACTCGGACAGCGCATTGACTACCGAAACGCCAACCCCGTGCAGTCCACCTGAAACTTTATACGCATCATTATCGAACTTGCCGCCCGCATGGAGTTTTGTGAGGACAATTTCAGCCGCGGGTCTTCCTTCCTTCGGCATGATCTCTGTGGGAATACCACGGCCATTGTCCGTAACAGTGACCGACCCATCCGTGTGGATGCTGACGTGCACCTCGGTGCAATAGCCGGCCAACGCTTCGTCGATGGAGTTATCGACTACTTCGTAGACCAGATGGTGGAGCCCGTCGATGCCCGTTGACCCGATATACATCGCGGGACGTTTACGAACGGCTTCAAGCCCTTCTAAGACCTTAATTTGATCCGCGCCGTAGGCAGTTTCGCGGGGTGGCTGCGGGGCCTTGTCGGAACCCGCAGAATCAACTCGTTCCGTCATGATTTTTGTATTGTCCGGTTTGTCGCTAACGTTCAGAGAAATAAAGGGTAATGCGACGGCTACCCCTAGTAAGAGGACGAGTTAGATTTTAGCAAATTACCAGTCATTTTCAGACAGGAAAGTTGCTTTGTCGTGTAAAAAATTTTGGGGTCGAAATCAGGAGGCCAACAACATATGGGGGTTTAGATTCGCATCGGCATTACAACATATCGGTAGTTGTAATCCGTGCCTGATGCGGCACGCAGTTGGGCAGCACTCTCGCTATCCTTAAACTCAAAATTGACCTGTTCTTCGTCGGTCGTAGTAAGAAAATCAAGTAGATACTGATAATTGAATCCAACCTGAAGCTCTTCCTTGGCGTAGTTCACCTCTAGGGTTTCATGAGCTTCGCCCAGGTCCGAATGACTCGCCGTGACCTCAAGCATTCCTTTCCCGAGAGAGAGTCTTACGGTTCGGGACCGCTCATCGGAAAGGATTGCGACGCGTCGGATTGCACCTGTGATCTCGTCACGATCGATTGCAACGATTCGATCATTGTTGCGTGGCAGGACTGCTTCGAAATTAGGGAACTGACCGGTAAGCATTCTGGCGACAAGCAATCGTTTCCCCATGTCAAAGAACAGATGATTATCGTCCCGTGAGAACTCGATCTTCTCAGTCTCTCCTCCCTCAGAAATCATCTTCACTAGCTCTGCCATTGCTTTCTTGGGGACAAGCACTCGGATTTCTTCAGAAACATCTTCAAATGCCTCTGTTTTCTCAATGTGGGCCAACCGGTGTCCATCCGTGGCCACCATGGTGATTGAGCCGGGCTTGATCACCATCAGCGCGCCACTAAGCGTGTATTTCGAATCCTCCGTACTGATGGAAAAGATTGTCCTGGTGATGAGTTTTGAAAGGACTACGGGATCAATCTTGACGGTTTTACCCTTCGGTTCCGCAATTGCAGGAAAATCCTCCTGAGGAAGTCCGGCGATACGGAACCGGCTGGTTCCACACGTGACCGTGATCCAGTTCCCATCCCCTCTCTTGAATTTAATTTCCTTGTCTGGGAGAGCGCGGACGATCTCATACAGACGCTTAGCCGGAAGCGTCATGGAACCCGCTGTCGTCAGTTTGATCGGACATACGGAACGGAGTCCGATTTCGAGGTCGGTTGCCAGGATTCCGAGTTCCCCGTCCGAAGCACGAACCAGGACGTTCGCGAGAATGGGGATTGTGGTCTTCCGCTCGACGACGCCTTGAATAAGGGTCAACTCCTGTAAGAAATCAAATTTTCTGACTATAAATTCCATTCTTATTTACTAACTAGTAGTAGTAGTCCCTCTGGATTCTGTGAGTAACTCTCTAACTATCAGGAAGCAAGAGCCTTAGTATCTCTCAATCCTGTTAAGACAGAGGATACCTTCCTGTGAATATGTTGTTCAATAACCTATTCCTGACGTTTTCCACATCTGGTCCACAGCCGAGTTTAACAATCATTTAAAAGAATCGATAAACGTCTGCAACAGACGGTTGAGCTCTCTGTCTCTCTGACGAGCTTCTTCGATTTTGTTGATCGAGTGCAGAACCGTCGTGTGATGCTTGTTCCCGAACTCACGCCCAATTTGAGGCAATGACATTCCGGTGATCTTTTTGGAAAGGTACATGCAAATCTGCCGAGGCAGGGCGACAGACTTGGAGTTGTTCCGAGCTTTTAAATCCTGAACGCGCATCCCATAGTAGTCGGCGATCGTCTTTTGAATCATTTCGATCGTTATCGCTTTTTCATCGCTATGAAGGATTTCGCTTAGCGTGTCCTGCGCCAGGGCCAACGTGATTTCGGTCTCGTGAAGAGATGCGAATGCGACGAGTCGGACCAGGGCTCCCTCAAGTTCCCGGATGTTGGATTTGATCTTGCTCGCGATATAGAGCGCAACATTGTCAGGAAGGGTAATGTTATGACGCTCCGCCTTCTTGGTGAGGATCGCGATCTTTGTTTCCAGGTCGGGAGGTTGAATGTCCGCGATCAGGCCCCATTCGAACCTCGAATGCAGCCGTTCCTCCAGGGTGGGGATGTCCCGAGGGGGGCAGTCGGCTGAAAAGACGAGTTGCTTATGGTTGTCATAGAGCGCATTGAAAGTGTGGAAGAACTCTTCCTGAGTTCTCTCTTTCGCGGCGATGAACTGGATGTCGTCAATGAGGAGGACGTCATTGTTACGGTAACGTTCTCTGAAGCTTAGGAGCTTGTCGTAACGAATTGCGCTGATCAGATCGTTGGTGAATTTTTCGGTCGAGATGTAAGTCAGTCTCAAGCTCCGATTCTGCCGCTTGATCTCCTGACCGATGGCATGCATCAGATGGGTTTTTCCCAAACCGACACCGCCGTACATAAACAGCGGGTTATACGCCTTTGAGGGACGTTCAGCGACCGCCCGAGCGGCAGCATGAGCAAACTGGTTCGAAGAGCCGACAACGAACGTATCGAACATGTACTTCGGATTGAGCGTGTTGTCGATAGATTCGAAATCCAGACTCCCCTGCGAGGGTGGCGCCGGCCTTACGGTCGACTCCTCGATCATGTACACGACGCTGATCTCTCCGACTCCCGCAGACTGTGCGGCGTTCAGGACCACGTCGATGTGTTCATTGAGCCAATCTCTGAAAAAAGAGTTGGGTACGCGAATATAGAGTGCGGCGCCTTCCCGTCTTACGAACTGAGTCGGCTTGAACCATGTAGTAAAACTTTGTGCACTGACGTTTTCTTCAACTTTATTAAGAACTTTTTCCCAGGTATCCATGAATGTGCCATTAGGTGAAGAGACACGATTTCCACAAAGATTTCCACGTGCTGTGGAAATCCAAAACTGCCCGAAGCGGCGTGGGAGACGCGACAAAGTAGCACTTTCATTTTTCCATTTCAACCGACAAAAGTGAGTTCGGCGAACACTAGAATTGACGGGCTTCTCCACGCGATGCTACAGTGAAATCTTTTTTGGGAGCATCACGTAAATGCCAAAGAGAACGTACCAACCTAACAACCGGCATCGCGCAAAGACGCACGGGTTTCGAGCGAGGATGAAAACCAAAGGTGGCCGGTTGGTTTTGAAAGCTCGGCGTGACAAGGGACGCAAACGCGTTTCGGTTGAGCACTACTAAGAAGTTTCCGGGGTTTCTAAGGCTCAAGAACTCCGCTGAATTCCAGTCGGTTTACAAGAGGGGCGCAAGAAAGGATTCGCGCTCCTTTGTCGTCTTTCTGCTCGCCAACGGACTCGATCATAGCCGCGTCGGGCTGACTACGCCTCGAAAACTAGGAGTGGCTGTTAGCAGAAACCGGATCCGTCGACGAGTCAGGGAGATTTTGCGAGCGGCATGGCCGTTCGTTCCTGGCGGATTCGATATCGTGGTCAACCCGCGTCGCTCAGCAATTGAACGAGGATTTTCCGATTTGAGAACCGAACTGCTGTCTCTCCTGGGAGTTCCTGCATGAATGGACACTTAGGGCAGAAGCTGGCGCTCGCAGTTTTGAAGGCCTACAAGGTGATGATCTCCCCCTGGCTGGGTCCGGCCTGCAGATTTACGCCGACCTGTTCGGAATATGCGAGTGAGGCCATCGGACGTTATGGGGTGCTTCGTGGGGTGGGGAAGGCCTGCATGCGCCTTATTCGTTGCCATCCGTTCAGTCGAGGAGGCTGGGATCCCGCCTAGCAGTAGCCGAAATTATGGAAAAGAGAATACTCATCGCGTTTCTGCTCTCATTCGCCGTCTTATATGCATCGCGATTCTTCCTTCCTCCGCCTCCCGAGAACCCCGCGTCGGATGTGAAGTCTCCTATTGTCCCGCAAACTCCACCTGCTGCGCCCGTACTGCCGCCGGAGGCGACCAGACAGGCGTCGATTGAAGCGGCATCCGAGAAGACCGAAACGGTTGAAACCAGGATTTATCGCGCCGATGTTTCTAACATTGGAGGAGTTCTGAAGAGCTTCCGGCTCAAGGAATATCCTGATCAGGCAGGAAAACCTACCGAGTTGATCGACTCGTGGGCGGGGCGACAACTGGGATTCCCGCTGGCGATCAGCACCGGCGACGTCGCTCTCGACAAGCTCCTCTCAGAAGCGAAATTTATTTCGACTGTCGAAGCCAATAAGGTGAGCCTGGAGTATCAATCTGCCGGTGTCTATGCGCGAAAGGTGATGGATTTCGATCCGGAGAAATATCAAGTACGGATCTCCACCGAGCTTGCGCGGAACGGGATGGCTGTTCCCCACAGCATCATCTTACAGGGAGAGATTAGCGATCAATCGGTCGCGGACGTTCCTGCGAAGAGAGCTGCGGTGTACCAGGCCGCTGGCAAGTATCACCGGATCGCCGTTCCGGGGATAAAGGAAGCCCAGGATGTCGCGGGCTCGATGGTTGGTGCGGAGGATCAATACTTCCTGGCAATGTTTGTCCGTGACAAGGAAGGGCCCGTAAAGATCAATTCCCAGGAATATAAACTACCGGATCTCGCGGATGGAACGAAGGGGGCAACAACCCACGGACTCTACGTAGCGGTGCCGAGCACAGAGCCGATGCAGCTATACATTGGTCCGAAGCAGGAAGCGAGTCTCGTCCAGGTGGATCCCAGGCTTGGCGAAGTAATCAATTACGGCTGGTACCTCTTTGCGATTATCGCCAAACCCCTCCTGATCATGCTTCGCTGGATCCACGGATTCGTCGGAAACTACGGCTGGGCGATTATCATCCTGACGATCCTCCTCAACATGGTGCTCTTTCCGCTCAGAGTGAAGCAGCAATTAGCTATGCAGAAGATGCAGAAGCTGGCGCCTCATCTCAAGCAACTGCAGGAAAAGTATAAGAAGTTGAAGGCCGGTGATCCGCGCCGGGCGGAGGTGGAGAAGGAACTGATGGTGATGAACAAGCAGCAACTGAGCGGCTGCTTGCCAATGTTGCTTCAGATGCCTCTTCTTTTTGCGTTCCTGAACATGATGTCCGCGGCAATCGAACTGCGCGGGGCGCCGTGGATTTTGTGGATCAAGGATCTGTCCGTAGAAGACCATCTGTTCATTCTCCCAATATTGATGGGCGTCGCGATGTTCGTACAGATGAAAATGAGCCCGACTTCACCCGATCCAGCTCAGGCAAGGATGATGATGCTCACGCCCGTACTGGTAACGATTCTTTTCCTGTGGTACCGCAGCGCGAGCGGTCTGACGTTGTATTGGCTTACCGGGAACGTGATCAGCATTGGACAGCAATGGTTCATCCGGAAGTATTGGGCGGATGATGATGCGGGGCGATCACGCGGACAGCCGGCCCCGGCTTAGTGTGCGGGAGGGTCTCCATAAGATAGCTTCCTCGGAGGAGACGATCGTCGCATTGTCCACGCCAGTGGGCCGAAGCGGCATTGGCATTGTCCGCGTATCTGGATCCGCAGCCGAAAGCATCGGCAGGCAGTTCTTTAGAAGTTCTTCTGAACTGCGTCATCGCCAGGCCGCCGTGGGCCGCTGGGAAACCCCGGAGGGCGAAGTAGTCGACGAAGTAGTCGTCGTTCTCTACAGGCATCCGCACTCTTACACTGGCGAAGACGTTTTCGAGATCAGCGCCCACGGGAATCCCCTGGTTCTCAATCGCATCATCCGCATGATCCAGTCGGCCGGCGCAAGGACCGCAACGCCCGGAGAATTCACCCTCCGCGCTGTGGCACACGGCAAGATGGATTTGATTCAGGCAGAAGCAGTGCGGGAGTTTATCGAAGCCCAGACCGACGGCCAGGCCCGGATAGCCCTGAGGCAGATCGACGGTGCGGTTTCCAGGCGTGTGTCCCCGTTGAAGCATCGCCTTGTGAACCTGATCGCACACCTGGAAGCTGGCATCGATTTCGCCGAAGACGACGTTGAACTGCCCGATGCCAGGCGATCGGCAGGCGAACTATTTGAGATCAGGACCAATCTCGACGAACTCCTGAGAACATATTCCTACGGACGCTTGTTGAACGCTGGGGTACGAATCGTGATTGCAGGACGCCCAAACGTCGGCAAGTCCAGTCTGTTCAATCGCCTTGTTCTGATGGACCGTGCCATTGTCACGGAGATTCCAGGCACTACGCGCGACGTGCTTTCGGAGTCCTCGGATCTCAATGGAATTCCGGTGCGTTTTTTCGATACCGCTGGAGTTCGAGACACCGTCGACCGAGTGGAACGACTTGGTGTGAGCCGGACCCTGGAGACCCTGGCGGAAGCAGATCTGGTTCTGTTGGTCATTGATGGAGCGTCGACGCTTAGTGAGGAAGACCGAGGGATTCGCGAGAGAATCAACGGCTTGCCTCACCTGATTGTGGCAAACAAGCGAGACATCGCATCAGACGTCGATCCGGCGATTGAAAAGCTGGAGCCGATCTGGATTAGCGCGCAAACGGGCGAAGGACTCGAGAACCTGCAGGCAAGCATCGCTCAGATCCTGGGCGGTGATCGAGCGCAGAGCTTTGGGGAGTCCATCCTGACCACAGCTAGACAGAATGAAGCCGTTTCGAGTGCAATTGTCTCCCTGGCTGCAGGCGAGCGCGCGCTAAGGGACGGTATACCGCATGAAATGGCCTTGCTGGATATTTATCAGGGCCTCTCGTACTTGAATGAGTTGACGGGTGAGACAACGACAGACGATATTCTAGGCAGAATTTTCTCAACCTTTTGCGTAGGCAAGTGATGATGTTTGATGAGTCTTACGAAGTAGTCGTTGTCGGAGCCGGACACGCAGGCTGTGAAGCCGCCCATTCTGCAGCGCGAATGGGATGCAGCACCGCGCTCTACACGATGAACGCGGATCTGATTGCCCAGATGTCGTGCAACCCTGCGGTGGGCGGCATCGCGAAAGGACATCTGGTTCGCGAGATTGACGCGCTCGGCGGATTGATGGGCGTCGTTGCGGATCAGGCGGGAATTCAGTTTCGGCTCCTCAATACCAGTCGCGGCCCGGCCGTCTGGTCGCCTCGTGCCCAGGAAGATAAGGCGCTCTACAGGACTTTGATGCGGCGCCAACTCGAAGCCACGCCGAATCTATTCATCAAACAGGCAGAAGTAACGCAACTGCTATTCGATAGGAACTGCGCGGTCGGGATCGAACTGCAGGACGGACGGCGTGTTGCAGCAAACGCTGTTGTTCTCACGACAGGGACCTTCCTTAATGGCTTGATTCACATCGGCGAGAAGCAGTTTACGGCGGGACGCAGCGGGGAACCGTCGTCGATCAGTCTTGCAAACTGTATCCGCGAATTGGGGTTTGACTGGGGGCGTTTGAAGACGGGGACCCCGCCGCGACTCGACCGGCGAACTATCGATTTCTCCGCGTTTGAAAAGCAGGAAGGAGATCCACGCCCCACGCCGTTTTCTCTACGGACAACCGATGAATTACGGAACCGGGTCTGCTGCTATATCACCCAGACGAACGAAGCAATCCATAACGTTATCCGCCGCAACATGAGCCGGTCGCCGCTGTACAGCGGCCAGATCCAGGGCATCGGACCGCGTTACTGCCCTTCGCTGGAAGATAAAGTGGTGAAGTTTGCCGACAAGGACCATCACCAGATCGTTTTGGAACCCGAAGGGATCGACACCCACGAGATTTACGTTAACGGAATGTCGACGAGCCTGCCGATTGACGTCCAGCGGGAGATTCTGAGCGCAATCAAGGGGCTGGAGTCGGCGCAGATGGT
>Ga0070675_100003166_pt1 | contig 12449 bp, 12 predicted proteins | sample KBSM43metaG_FD_65343 | JGI IMG/M metagenome (GOLD analysis project Ga0070675, IMG submission 65343) | Miscanthus rhizosphere microbial communities from Kellogg Biological Station, Michigan, USA - KBS M4-3 metaG | ecosystem: Host-associated > Plants > Roots > Rhizosphere > Soil ...
ATACGCACCACGCAAGCGTTGTCTGTGCCGCGGGTGCTCGCCATGGTTGCACGTTCACGGCAATTAGAGCGGTGATCAGGACGGCCCGGACCCAGACGAGAAGATCGGTAAGGGGATGATTCCATCCGTATTCAACAAAAACCGAGGCCAGCACCAGAATGCCAGACACGGCATTGACGCGTCCGCGTAGGTTCGTCACGCGCGGCGCGAATCTGCGATCCGACAGCTTTTCGAGATTCTGAAAGTTGGGAAGCTGGGCAAATCCCATCAGCCGCGGTCCCAGGAATCCGCCGACACCCAGCACGAGCAGCAGGACCATGCCCTCCGTTAGAAGGCGCTTCCCCAGTTGGTCCCATGCGGAAGAGATCCAGCCTAATGCACTGGCGGCGTTGATGACCGCAGCTGCTACGCCGGCCGTCAGACCGAGTCCAACAAGGATGAATGTTTCCGGAGGTGGATGTTGGCGTCGAATGAAGCACTTTACGATGACAGCGAGCAGCGTTCCATGCGCGACAAGGAAGAGAAGATGTCCTGTGGTGAACCAGTACGACTCGAAAGCCACAACCTCGCCTGCAAGAACCATTGCCAGAGCAAACTGAACTGCCTGGCCAGGCGCCTTAGTCCCGGTGAAACGCGGAATCGCGGTCCACAAGAATCCCGCGATGAACGCATATAGGAAGCAGTTAGTCTGAACGAAGGCATGAGCTCGCCCGGAGTAGCCCGACGTCCAGCCCCAGTGGAACAGCGGCCAGACCGATACGCCCGCGATTCCCATGAGTACACCAAGCGGAAAGAAAATCCGATAGGGATCGGTCGATGTGCCGTGACCTCCCGGGGGCCGAATCGCCATAAGCCTCTACCATAGGTCTTTTTGTTGATCCGTGTGTTGCGATTTGAGAGGACGATACACCTGAGTCAGAAATTCCTTTGTTACGTATTACCCCTGGCCAGGAGGGGTGTCTCTGGCACTAAGAAAAAGACGCGCCAGCGACCTTACGGCCAGAGACGGGGTGGTGGATCAAGATCGAAAGATCTGTTGATCCACCACCCCGTCCGCTCCATCAAAGGAACTGCGCGATATTTTTCTTGATGTCGCGTCCACCCCTCCTGGCCAGGAGGGGCAATAGATCGGTTCTGAAGCCCCGGCCAGGAGAGGCCGATAACGTGCGGCTGTCTCGCGGTGGTGTAGACTTTCCCCGACTTCATCTGAACACATTAAGGGAGAGGACATCTTGGAGTAATGGCGAGCTACCTTCTGAAAACAGAGCCAACCGCCTATTCGTTTGCAGATCTGCAGCGTGCGAAGAAGACAGTGTGGGATGGTGTGGCGAATCCTGTCGCGGTAAAGCATCTTCGGGGGATGCAGCCTGGAGACCAGCTCATCATCTATGAGACAGGCGATCAGAAGAGCGCGGTGGGGACGGCGAAAGTTTTGGCCGTCGATCCGAGCGACACACGTAATCCCCGGGTAGAAATTGAAGCGGGTAAGGCCTTGCCGAAGCCTGTGCCACTATCGACCATCAAGGCAAACAAGCTGTTTGCGGATTCGCCTCTCGTGCATCAGGGACGGCTGTCTGTTGTGCCACTCACGCCAGCGCAGTTCAGGGCACTGACGGGGGATTAAAGTTCAATTCTCGTCGTATAGCAGCACATTTCACATTGGTCACTGGGGAAAATCCTCCCTACGGGTCGACACCCTTGACGGAAGACGAGTGATAGACAAAACTCTGCCGGGACAATTTCACCGAGGTACCTTATGTCAAAGGATGTCTGGCAGATCTACGCTGTGCGCTATGCGCACCACGAACGCATGGCCCGGGAGAACTTTATGGGAGGCGATCCGCATGACGACTCCCCCATGCCCCTGGACTACTTCGTCTGGGGACTGATTTCCGAGGGCCGGGTCATCGTCGTCGACACAGGATTCGATCAGCCGATGGCGCAGAAGCGAAAGCGCACCTTGCTGAAGCCGCTGAGCGATGGGTTGCGAGGCGTTGGAATCGAGTCCGCGTCGGTGAAGGATGTGCTGATCACGCACATGCACTACGACCATTGCGGCAATCACGACCTGTTTCCTTCAGCGCGTTACCACGTGCAAGACCGAGAAATGAGATTTGCCACGGGACGTTACATGACTCATCCGGTTATGCGGTTTCCGTTCGATGAAGAAGATGTCGTTGCGATGGTCCGTCGCGTTTTCAACGGACGCGTCGTATTTCACGACGGTGACGAAGAGATCGCTGCGGGAGTCAGCGTGCACCATGTGGGTGGCCACACGATGGGAATGCAGGTCGTGCGCGTGAACACACGTCGCGGCATTGTTGTGCTGGCCTCGGATTCCTCACACCTCTACGCGAACATGGAGCGTGAGATTCCCTACCCAATCGCCTGGAACATCGGCGAGGTGATGGAAGGGTATCGTCGTGCGCGCACCCTGGCGACTTCGCGGGACCATATCATCCCCGGCCACGATCCATTGGTAATGGATCGCTATCCGGCGGCGTCCCCTGCGCTTGAAGGTTGGGTCGCGCGCCTCGACTGATAACCGGAGCAAGCCAGTGTCCTGAGTTAGAAATTCCTTCGCTAATTGCTTGGGCGTATTCGTGCGGATTGCCCCTCCTGGCCCTCCTGGCCAGGAGGGGTGTTTCTGGCACTAAGAAAAAAGACGCGTTAGCGACCTCCTGGCCAGAGACGGGGTGGTTGTTGAAGTGATCCACCACCCCGTCCGCTCCAACAACGGAGCTTCGCGATATTTTTCCTGATGTCGCGTCCACCCTCCTGGCCAGGAGGGACAATAGATCGCCTCTGACTTAGCGAACGAACCTCCCACTCAGGACACTACGAACCTGAACGCGTCGGTCCGACGACCGCTCCTGCCCAGCGCTCCACCGGTTTAACGACCTCCGTCATATCCGCATTCGCGCCTTCGCTCGCGAGTGCTATCGAGTAGAGTTGCCTGACGGCATTGCCCACAATCATCGGAACCCCCAGCGCGTCGGCCTCTTCAAGACACAGACGGATATCCTTATTGAAGAGCCCCATCGCAAAACCTGCATTAAACGTTCGGGGCAGAATGTACTTTGGAAACTTGTCTGTGCTGGCGGTGTTCCGCGCGGTGCCTGCATTCAGCACATCCACAACGAGACCGGGATCGAGCCCGGCCTTCACTCCCATGACCACGGCTTCCGAGGTGATGGCCATGGCTGTTGCGGACAACAGGTTGTTCAGAAGCTTCATCGTCTGGCCCATTCCGGGCTTTGCGCCGCAGTAGAAGATCTTGCCGAGATTCTCGAGGATCGGACGCAGGCGCGGCAGAATCTCTTCGGGGCAAGACACCATCACAGCCAGCGTGCCCTTTTCGGCGCCCGGCAGGCCACCGCTGATCGGGCAATCGACTGCGATAATGTTTTTCTTCGCCAGACCTTCTGCAATACGCCGTGCGGCTGTCGCTCCCGTTGTCGATGTATCGATGAAGATCTTCACGCGAGTGCCTTCTGCAATCCCTCGCGGGCCGAGTGCGACGGACTCCACGACGGCCGGCGTCGGCAGGCTGACAAAGACGATCTCGCATGCCGAGGCGACGGCCGCCGGCGAGTCCGCGGTGCGAGCGCCGCGCTCCACCAGCGGTTTCATCATGTCGGCGCTCGTATCGTAGATGATGAGATCCACGCCGGCGTCCACGAGGCGGCGCGCCATGCGGCCGCCCATTCTTCCAACACCGACAAAGCCAATGCTTTCTTTCGCCACGTTACACACCCATTTCCTTGAAGACTTCGCGGGCGATCCTGAAGCTGTCGACACCCGCAGGCACTCCGCAATAGATCGCGACCTGGAGGAAGATTTCCTTGATCTCGTCTTTCGTGACGCCGTTCGTCAGAGCGCCGCGAACGTGCAGCTTGATCTCGTGTGGCCGGTTGAGAGCGGCAAGCATGGCGAGATTCAACATGCTGCGCGTCTTGCGCTCGAGTCCTGGGCGTCCCCAGACTTCGCCCCAGCAATACTCGGTTACCAATTCCTGGAGAGGAAGGCTGAAATCGTCGGCCGACTTGATGGCGTTGTCCACAAACTCGGCACCCAACACAGCCCGGCGAATGCCAAGGCCTTTCTCGAATCTTTCCTTATCCACTGTTCCTCCTTACGCCGATCGCGAAATGTTCTTGGATCGGCGAGCGGTCTGTATATAAATGATGGCTCTGCCGTGTCAACCCGGCAGAGAATCTTCCAGGATTGTTCTGGAGTAAACCTGAAACCTTCAGGCGGCGTAATTAACCCCTCCTTCGAGGAGGGGCGGCTGCGCCCGAGTAAGCAAATGTAACGCTACCTCAGACCGGGCGCGGCCGGGGAGGTCATACAACTTTTGTGGCGGAACCGATGTTTGACCTCCCCCGCCGCGCCGATTCAGCGGTAGCGTTGCATTTGCTTGATCGGCGCGTCGACCCCTCCTTGAAGGAGGGGAGTATTATGCTGCTCGGAAATCGTGGATGGATTTGAGAAACTTTATTTCTGAATCCATTGGAGTAATCATTGTCTGAAACGAAAGCTCTCGCAACATATCTCGTAAACAGTCGTCTCGAAGATATCCCGCAGGACGTGCGGCACGAAGCCCGTCGCGCTCTGCTGAACTACATCGGTTGCGCCGTTGGGGGCAGCCGGGAGCCGGCTGTCGAGACCGCGCTTCGTTCACTCGCGCCTTACTTTGGAAAACCCACGGCAAGCCTCATCGGACGCAGCGAGCGAATGGATCCCCTTTACGCATCGCTCATAAACGGTATCAGTTCTCACGTCTTTGAATACGACGACACGATGCCGAAGAACTACATTCATCCGACGCCTCCCGTTGCTACTGCCGTGTTCACTTACGCCACGGCGAACCGGGTCAACGGACGTGACTTTGTTCATGCGTTCCTTTTGGGATTTGAGACAGAAGCGCGCGTGGGAAATGCCGTATATCCTGCGCACTACGAGGCGGGATGGCACATCACCTCGACCGCGGGAGTGTTCGGAGCTGCGGCCGCCATCGGGAAACTGCTCAGCTTGTCGCAGCAGCAGATGATCTGGGCGCTGGGGCTTGCGGCAACTCAGGCATCCGGCCTCCGCGAGATGTTTGGCTACATGGCGAAGTCATTCCATGCGGGGCGTGCCGCGCAGAACGGTTATGCCAGCGCCGTAATGGCCCAGTCGGATTTCACCGCTGGAGAGCGCAGCATTGAAGGTCCTCGCGGATTTGCTGCTGTAACAGCGTCGAAGTACGACCTTTCCGAGATTACGAATGGCCTCGGCACCGACTTCCAGATTCGCTACAACGCCTACAAGCCCTATCCCTGCGGTCTCGTTGTGCATCCTGCCATCGACGGCTGTATCGATCTGTACCGGGAATACCATCCCGCTCCGGACGCCATCAAGGCCGTCCGCGTTCGTGTCGCGCCCCTCGTGATCGACCTTTGCAACAAGAAGGACATCACGCGCGGGCTCGAAGGAAAGTATTCGATCTACCACAGTTCTGCGGTCGGTCTCGTTCGCGGTAAAGCCGGACTCCAGGAATACACGGATGAAGCCGTGAATGACCCACTCGTAAAACAAGTCCGGGAGCGAGTCACCGCCATCTCTGATACTTCAATCACTGAGGACCAGGCGCACATTGAAGTCGAACTGCAGGATGGCCGCAAACTTGTTCGGTTTATCGAGCAGTCGATCGGAAACGTTCATCGTCCTTTGTCGGACAAGCAACTTGAAGAGAAACTGCGCGATCAATGTATCCCGGCGCTGTCTGCCTCCCAGGTCGATAGGCTCATCGAACTCTGCTGGAAGATCGACCAACTCGATGACGTCAACGAAGTGATGAAAGCCACGGTGCGTTCATGAAGCGAAGCATCTTGCCCCTCGATGTGAATCGCTCCCTTCCATTTCGCGCTGAGGTTGAATTGAAGATCAGTAAGAAGCGCCGCCGCACCGTGGGCTGACCGATCATCCCTGCATTCCCCACCGCCGGACGGTGCGGTTCTCGATGGTCCTGAAGACCACATGTTCCACGATGAGGCCGAAGATGATCACGGTGAGCAGGCCGGCGTACACATCCGGAGTCCGCAACACCATTGTGTTTTCGTCGATGTACCGTCCAATTCCTCCTGAACCCCCACTTGCACCGTACACCATTTCCGCAGCGATGACGGTGCGCCATGCGAATGCCCATCCGGTCTTGAGGCCCGTCAGAATGCTGGGAAAGGCTCCGGGGATGAGAATCCGGAGAATGTAGCGGAACTCAGACAGACCATAGTTGCGTCCTACCATACGCCAGGTGGGGCTGACCGACCGAAATCCCGCATGGGTGTTGAGCGCGACAGACCACACCACTGCGTGGATCAGCACGAAGACAATTCCACCCTCTCCCAGCGGGAACCAGATGAGCGCGATCGGCAGCAGCGCGATCGATGGCAACGGGTGAAACATCGACGTCAAGGTTTCCAGCAGGTCCGCACCAATGCGGCTGACGTTCGCGAACGCCGTCAAAGCGGCGGCCAACAGCAATCCCACGCCATAACCTTCCAGGAGCAGATTGACGGTGTACCACGCGGCCTTTGGGAGCTCGCCTGAACTAACAGAACCAACGAGCGCCGACGCCGTCTCGCCGAATGTTGGAAACAGTAATGGTTTATTGAGCAATCGCGCATAAAGTTCCCACGCCGACGCCAGCACAATCAACAGCACGACCCTCCGCGCCGATGCGTTGTTGCATAACTTCTCCCACGCGCCGATGGGTTGCTCCACGGACTCGAACGTTTTCGCAACGGTGGAAAATGTTTCCGGCCGATCCATTTTGGGAGCGCCTTCAAGCATGCGCGCCTCCGGCCATCTTTCCATCAAAGAGCAACTCTTCAATCCTCGAGGCCAGGCCGGGTGCGCTGGAACTATTGAGTTCGGCCTTCACTTGTCCGGGATGCGCGCTGAGCAGCAGGATGCGGTTGCCGATGCGTATCGCCTCCGGAATGGAGTGCGTCACGAACAGAATCGTCGACTTCGTCTCGCCCCACAGCTCCAGCAACTCTTCCTGCATCCTGGCGCGCGTCAGCGCGTCGAGCGCGGCGAACGGTTCGTCCATCAACAGCATGCGTGGCTCCATCGCGAGCGCCCGTGCTATGGCCACACGCTGCTTCATGCCGCCCGAAAGCGTATGCGGATAGCTGTGCGCGGAGTCCGCCAGATTGACCTTCCTCAAAAAGTGCTGCGCGCGGTCGACCGCTTCAGCCCGGCCGAGCTTCCCGCTGGCCGTCAACGCGAACACGATGTTCTCGCGCACGGTTTTCCAGGGAAGCAACTGATCGAACTCCTGAAACACGAAGATGCGGTCGGGCCCGGGACCATGAATGGGCGAACCGCCCAGCACGATGCGGCCCTCGACGGGTGGGATGTAGCCGCCGATAGCCTTGAGGATAGTGGATTTTCCGCAACCGGAAGGACCGAGAACCACGAAGCGATCGGATTCGAGAACGTTGAAGCTCACGCGATACGCGGCCCGCACCAGACGCTGGCCGGCGCGGTAATCCAGCGTCACGCCTTCCACCTGCAAAAGCGGCGTCGCCCCCATTAATTGCCCTGCGCTCCGTAGATTTCGGGAAAGAACATTTCCTTCCAATTCGACGGCTTTTTCTTGATCGTACCGACGCGGTGCATGAACTCGCCGTACTTCATGATGTTCTCCGGCGTCGTGGTGAACTTCACTGCCGGATCGCTGACGACCTCGAACATGTCTTCCGGCTTGAAACTGCTTTTGGCAGTCGCACTGAACAGCACATCGGCCGCCCATTTCTTGTCGTCACGAATCTTCTGGTTTGCCTCTTCCAAAGCGGCCAACACCGCCGCAACGACCTTGGGATTCTTTTCGTAAAAAGCGGTCGTCGTCGAAAGCATGGTGAAAGTGCTCGAGCCCTTCATGATGTCGTTGGTGGTGATCACCGTATGGACCTTCACCTTCGGATCTTTCAGCTCGCGTTGATAAAACGGCGGTGACGTGAAATGGGCCGAGATGGCTCCGGATCCGCCGAGAAGCGCATTGACACCATTACCATGCGTCATCGACCTGGCTAAGCGATCGAATCGCCTCCATTCCAGCGCGCCGTGTTTCTCCTCCGCGTACATCTGCATGGCGATGGCGGGTATCGACACCTTCACAGCGGTGACCGCGATCTTGTCGTTGTCTTTGAAGTCGTCGAGCGTCTGCAGCCTGGCGACATTCGCGTTGAGGTACATGGGCAGCGATGTGATCGCTGAAACGCCCATAACCTTGTCATTGTCACGGGTTCGATCCCAAAGAATGAGAAATGCCGGAGGGCCGGCAGCCACAAAGTCGATGGCGCCGGACAGCAGCGCGCCGTTCACGGCGGAGGGCCCGCCGACAGGGATCCAGTCCGGCTCAAGGCCGGGAGCGTGCTTCTGAATCAGGCGTTCCTTTTCCATGACGAGGAGCGGCAGGAAACCGACGCCGCCCGCGCCGCGCGGAATACGTACCGTCCCTGGAGCCGAGCCGCGGTTGCAGCCTTTTATTACGCCGCTCGCCAGCGCGCCTGCGCCCAGTAAGAGAAACTTGCGACGCTTCACTCTCATACGGGCACCGTCTTCACGATGTCTCCGGCATCATCGACCGTGTCGATACGCCAAAGCAGTTCAACAGACAAAGGTTTCCTCTCGTTCTCACAATTTCGAGCCCGTCGTTTATATGCGATTTCGAGGAAAAAAGGGGACAGACCCATAATGATGCGCGCAGTATACTCCAGGCATATTCAAACTCCTTCCGCGCGAATTGCTCTGGGACACCGCAGGGCGGTCTGTGGACCTGAGGTGCTCGAATCAAAATATGGTTATGCGGCATCGAGCAAACACGCCTCTGCCGCACCACCTGCTTGAACGTCCTACGCATCCCAGATCGGCAACAAATCGAGCCAGGTTGCGCATCGTTCTTTACCCGGCGACCGTTTTCCAGTTCTTCGCCACGTATTCCGCGGTCCGCCATGCAATCGCCTGAAGTGTCAGTGTGGGATTCCGCGCGCCGCTGGTTCCCATCACGGACGCCCCGAGAATGCCGAGATTCGGCGCTTCGTGTGAAAAGCCCCAGCCGTTGACAACGTTCGTCTCCGCATTGCTTCCCATGCGGGTGCCACCGTACGCGTGTGTTGTAGGGCCCATGGCGTTAGGAGCGGATTGTCTCAGGATGTCGATGGCGCCGGCCGCGCGATACCACTGCTCCATCTTTTCATGCATGAATAGCGCGATCTTCTTTTCGTTGTCCTTGAACTCCCCTGTGATTCGAATGACTGGTGCGCCGAAGGAGTCCTTAACGGTCGGATCAAGGTCGAGATAGTTGTCTTCATAGGGCAACGTCGTTTTCTGCAGATACGCGGTGTTGGTACGGTCGGCATTCTCTTTGACGAAGGCCTTCCATGCCGAGCCCCATGTCGGCTTTCCCTGCATCCACAATCCAAGGCCGTTGACGGATCCGATCGGTCGCCGTTCCGTGTACACCCACATGTTGCCGCCGCCGATGAAATCCAGCCCGGAGTGATCGAAATTGTCGTCCGCCCAGTTATCGATGCCGACGCCCTGAGCCGGCGCGCCATACCAGTTGTTCAGAGCGAACGGAAAGAGCGCGGACACCGATGAGCCCTGATTGTGGCTGAAGTAGTGTTTGCCCACCTGGCCATGATTGTTGGACAAACCGTTCGGGTACGCCTTCGATTTCGAAAGGAGCAGGAGCCGAGCGTTTTCGTACACGTAGCCTGCAACGAGAACGACATCCGCCGGCTGGAAGTACTCCTGCCCGCCCTTGATATAAGTCACGCCGGTAACGCGGCCATTCGTCTCGACTTCAATCGTCGTAACACGCGCCTCGGCAACGACGCTGAAGCGGCCGGTCTTTTCCGCTCTGGGGATCGTGGTCACAGCTGTTGAGCTTTTCGCATTGATGTGACAACCGCCACCCGAGCAGTAGCCGTGATAAGCGCATCCCGCGCGTCCTTCATACGACTTGCTTGCGATACCTGCAGGCCCCGGGAAGGGATGCAATCCGAGCGATCGGGCGGCGGCCGCCATCTTTTCGGTGAATCCGGTGCCCCGCAGCGCGGGCATCGGATACTCGCGTTTGCGCGGACCTTCGAAGATGTTGCCGCCCTGGTCGATCTTTCCGTTGATGTTGCCCGCTTTCCCGGACACCCCAATCGCGTATTCCACCTTGTCGTAATACGATTCGAGCTCGTTGTAGTCGAAGGGCCAGTCTTCGATCGTCGAACCCGTCGGGATTCGCGTAACGCCATAGCGTCGGATCGTTTCGCTTCGCACCTTGAAATCCCACGGGTTGAGGCGCCAGCTTTGCGCCCAGTAGTGAATCGAAGTTCCGCCGACGGCATTCATCATGGGATGCGTCCCCTGGACGGCCGTGGCTGACGCGTTTGCGCGGAACGTCGGCGCTTCGCCATCGGTCTTCTGGGGTCCCGGAGGCCAGACCCCTCGGTTCAACCGCAACTCGTCGGGAGCCATGTCTCGCGTGTTCAGCCGCGGTCCGGCGTCAAGGCCGATAACTTCGATTCCCGCCTGTGCAAGCGGAAGGCACGCCACACCTCCGGCAGCACCAAGCCCGACGATCACGACATTCGTTTTCTTCAGCGTCGTCGGCATGGTCAGATTTCCCCCTTCGAAAACATTCCATAGTCGTACGCAGATTTGCGGCTCGGCTCCGGCTTCCTTTCCATGAGCTGCAGATTGGCGGCGACGGTAGTTCTGGCGCCGGGATAGCCGATCAAGTCCCACCCGATGAAATTGGCATTGCCGCCATAAAACGGATCCGAAAACGTTCCCTGGATCGTGTGGTTGCGAACCAGATTGAAGAACGCTCCTGCGGTCTGTTGGATATTGGTCAGCACAGCGTCCTGATCTGCAGGAGAGAGTTTCGCAAACGCGGTGTTTCTCAGGGATTGCGCCTGCGCGTTCACTGAGGCCAGGCCCGTCGTATAGGCAGCGCGCGAGGACTTCAGAGCGCCCGAGAGCCCGCGGTCGATATATCGATCCGCGCGCGCTTCGAGGGCGCCCGGCCCGTTTTCATCCGCTGGAATCAGTCGCGCGACGACGGCTCTCAGCGTCTCTGCTTCTGCAGGCGTGAATGAAATGAAAGTCTCCGCAATAGCCGCCTGTGCTCTCGCACGAGTGGCGGCGGGTAACGGCAATACTGTCGCCACGCCTATGGCGGTTCCCAGGCGCTTCAGCATTTCGCGCCGTGATATAGGTCCCATGCTTTCCTCCGGAATTCGGTTTATGGAAATATACACCTCCCGAAATAAATCGGGGCCAGACCGGTCGTTCTCGGATTGTCACGGCTTCGGCACGCACCCTGCAGAACACCTCTGCAGCTTTGCGATTTCAATGACCTTCCTGTATATGAAAGCCCGTGGAAATTACGGCATGAGTTGGTGGAATCGCTTTCAGAACGGGGCGTGGTGGTGGCGTTGGCCACTCAAGCTTGTCATCATCGCCACCACCGTGTTTTTCGTAATGAACCCTTACCCGCAATTGTTCGTCCGCCATGCCCGACGATGGCTGGATTTGAATGCCCTTGTTCAACCCGACGAGCCGCTGCTCCAGTCATGGATCGACGAATTACGGCCCCGATTGGAAGACATCGCGCCAGGCCCAAAGGCCCTCCAAATTGTGGAGAGCTACGTGTATGAAAAAGTGCCCTATGCGTGGGACTGGGACACCTGGGGCCTGGCGGATTACTTTCCCACGGTGGCCGAGGTGATCCAAGCTGGCAAAGAAGATTGCGATGGCCGGGCCATCGTGTCGGCATCGCTGCTGCGGAGTTTGGGATACAAGGCCGAGCTGGTCGCCGACACGGTCCACATGTGGGTCAAGACGGATCGCGGTGAGACGATGTCGCCAGGCCGCGAGGGTACATTCATTGAAGCTCGCTCGGACGGTGTGAGCATTCGTTGGCCGCAATTGTGGCAGTTCCCTAAGTCGCTGGCTTACGGAATCGCGGTGTTTCCACTGATGCGCGAACTGTTCGTTGTCTTCGTGGTCTGGTTGTTAACCATGCGCGGCGGCGTAAATAAATGGACGGCACTCGTGGGCTTGCTGATGCTTCTCGTCGGATTGATGTCCATTCGAGTGACCAGCGGGAACTCCTGGGAACATTCCTGGGCCAAAACCATTGGCCAATGTGTGGGCGCGTCAATCATCATCACCGCCCTTGCGGCGCTGCACGTGATGCAATGGCTCGTCCGCCGCGAATCAGTTCGTGTTGGGAAAAACCAGTGCCGGAGTTATCCAACCGGCTAGACCTAGACCGCTTCGGCCACCAACTCGGATCGTCGATCTTAGTTCGGCCAATTCAAAGATGAAGTGCGGTCTCGGCCGGGTTGCACCCGCCGCATCCGCCGATCGACACTCACGGGATCCAGTTCAATTTG
>Ga0070675_100003167_pt1 | contig 12448 bp, 13 predicted proteins | sample KBSM43metaG_FD_65343 | JGI IMG/M metagenome (GOLD analysis project Ga0070675, IMG submission 65343) | Miscanthus rhizosphere microbial communities from Kellogg Biological Station, Michigan, USA - KBS M4-3 metaG | ecosystem: Host-associated > Plants > Roots > Rhizosphere > Soil ...
ATGAAGCGCCGGCAGAGGGCAAGCCCATCCTGCTCGGCATCACCAAGGCCTCGCTCCAGACGCGCTCGTTCATCTCGGCGGCGTCGTTCCAGGAAACGACCCGCGTCCTCACCGAGGCTTCGGTACAGGGCAAGGTCGACAGCCTGAACGGCCTCAAGGAGAATGTGATCGTTGGCCGTCTCATCCCCGCTGGCACCGGCGCGGGCATGAACCGGCTGCGCGTCACCGCCTCGTCGCGCGACGCGGCGCTCCGCGCCTCGCAGCGCAGCCTCACCGCCGCCCTCGTGGCGCCGCAGAGCGCTGCCGAGGAACATGCCGCCGAGCTCGCGCGCAGCCCGCGTGACTCGACCGGCACCGGCGATGATCCGCTGGGCGAAGTGACCGGCGCCACGCATGGCACCGACGCCGATGCGGGCGATTACCTGAACAGCTAAGCTGTTTTAGGGCTAAGCGAAAAGAGCCGTCGTCCACTCCGGTGGGCGGCGGCTTTTTAGTTTCGGGCCAGAGGAAGCCGCCGCCGTACACTGCGCGCTTGCCCTTGCGACGACTGCGTCGCAGATACGAGAGAAAGATATCATAGGTAAAAGCTGAGCCGGCGGAGGAGGAATCTTGGGAAAGGTCCGTTCAGGAAACGCGTTGCAGCGGCTTGGCCGCGCGCTCCTTCTCCTGATCGCGGTCGCCAGCGCGAATCTGGCTGGTGCCACTCCGGCCCGCCCTGCGGAGCCGGACATGGTTCAGGCGGGCGGCGACGGGCGGACGTCGGTGATCTTCAACACCGACTGGCGCTTCAAGCTGGGCGATTATGCGGACGCCAGCCGCGCCGATTTCGACGATAGCGGCTGGGAGCATGTCGGGCTGCCGCATAGTTTCAGCATACCCTATTTTCAGTCGGCCCATTTCTACGTCGGCTATGGCTGGTACCGCAAAAGCTTCGTGCTGCCGGCTTTGCCGCGCGGACGCAGGCTGTCGCTGGAATTCGAAGGTGCGTTCCAAGAGGCGGAGTTGTTCGTCAACGGCAAGGCCGTCGGCCACCATCGCGGCGGCTATACCGGCTTTCCGGTCGACATTACCGATGCGGTGAAGCCCGGGCGCAACGTCGTGGCGGTGCGCATGAACAATCGCTGGGATCCGACGCTGGCGCCGCGCGCGGGCGAGCATGTGTTCAGTGGCGGCATCTATCGCGACGTGCGTCTGGTCGCGACCGACGCGGTGCACGTCGCCTGGATGGGCACGCGCCTCACCACGCCAGAGCTTTCGGCGGCGGCGGGCAGGGTGGCGGCGGAAACCGAAATCCGCAACGAAGGGCCGGCCGCGACGGCGATCAGGGTACGAACGCGGATCGAGGATGCGGGCGGACGTTTCGTCGCGTCCCTCCCCGATCGCGTCGTCGCGGTGGGGCCGGGCGGCACAGCATTTGCGACGCAGCGATCCGCGCCGATCGCGCGGCCGCGTCTGTGGAGCCCCGAGACGCCCAACCTCTATCGCGCGGTGACCAGTTTGATCGTCGATGGACGCGAGCGCGACCGGTTCCAGACCGAATTCGGCTTCCGCTGGTTCGAATGGACCGCGGACAAGGGCTTTTTTCTCAACGGGCGGCACCGTTATTTTCGCGGCGCCAACGTGCACCAGGACCAGGCGGGTTGGGGCGACGCGGTCACGAATGGCGCGATCGAGCGCGACGTCCAGCGCATCAAGGATGCGGGCTTCGATTTCATCCGAGGGTCGCATTATCCGCATGATCCGCATTTCGCCGAAGCGACCGACCGGATCGGTCTGCTCTTTCTGTCGGAGGCGCCGTTCTGGGGCACGGCCGGCTTCAAGAATCCGTGGGGCGCCTCCGCTTACCCCACCGACCCCTCGCAGCGCGCGGCGTTCGACGCGAGCGTGCTCCAGCAGCTCGCCGAGATGATCCGCATCAACCGGAACCATCCGTCGATCGTCGTGTGGGGCATGGACAATGAGGTTTTCTTCTCCGCGAAGGAGACGATGCCGGAAGTGCGCCGCCTGCTGAAGGAGGAGGTCGCGCTTACGCATCGGCTCGATCCGACCCGGCCCGCCGCGATCGACGGCGCCCAACGCGGGGAGATCGACAAGCTGGGCGACATCGCCGGCTATAATGGCGACGGGGCGGGGCTGTTCCCGAACCCCGGCATTCCGAATTTTGCTTCTGAATACGGCTCCACCACGAGCGACAATCACATGAGCTATGCGCCCGACTGGGGCGAGCTTGAGCAGACCCCGGGAGCGAAAGCGGGCGAGCCGGCTTCCTGGCGTCAGCCATGGCGTTCGGGCGAGGCGGTCTGGGCTGGGTTCGACCATGGCTCGATCGCCGGGCGCAATTTCGGCTCGCTCGGGATCGTTGACTATGCGCGGCTGCCGAAGAAAGCCTGGTATTGGTATCGCAATGCCTATCGCGGCATCGCTCCGCCCGCATGGCCGCAGCCTGGCAAACCGGTGGCGCTCCGGCTGACGTCCAGCGCGCCCGTCATCCATCGCGCGGACGGGACCGACGACGTGCAACTGGTGGTGACGGTGATCGATGCCGCCGGCACGCCGATCAGCAATAGCCCACCGGTCAACCTTACGATCGAATCCGGGCCGGGCGAGCTGCCGACGGGACGAGCGATCGATTTCGCCGCGGGGAGCGACATCCCGGTTCGAGATGGGCAGGCAGCGATCACGATGCGGAGCTGGCAGGCGGGCATCAGTCGTGTCCGCGCCACCTCACCAGGTTTGCGCGACGGGGTGATCGAGATTCGCACGGCGGAAGGACCGCCTTTCATTCCAGGGGTAACTCCGCTTGCCCAGGCCCGACCCTACCACGCCTTCACCGAACAGGCCGATGGGGCCGTCGAAGAGCAGTTCGGAACGAACAATCCGACCGATGCGAGCTCAAGCGCGCCGGATCATTCGTCGCGGCTGGCGAACGACGGCAACGCGGCCACCTACTGGCAACCGGCGCCCGGCGATGCGCAGCCCTGGCTGCTGGTCAATCCGGAGCGCGTTCTTGAATATCGCCGGCTCCAGATCGTGTTTGCGGCCGCGGGCGCTTATGGTTTCCGCGCGGAAGTGAGGGGAGGGGATGGCGCCTGGCATCTTGTCGCCGAGCAGCCGGCCGGTGCCGACGACCGCCGCGAGCGAGAAGTCTCGACGCTGCGCCTGGCCGGCGGGCCGCTGCGCATCCGCTTCACGGCACCGCCCGGAGCGCCCGCTGGAATTGCGGAGGTGCGCATCTTCGGTCTGCTCAAGGACAAATGACGCGGCGGGATGTTGCCGAGTAAGACAGGGTTAAGGCCATATACTGTACCCGTTTTCTCCTAAGGCTTTGAAAGATCTTGTGAATGAAGCGGCTATCAGCCATCGCTCTGCTTCTGCCGCTCGCCGGTTGCGTCTCGACCGCGGCGCATATCGTGACCGCGCCAGTACGAGCGGCGGGTTGGACGGTCGATAAGATGACGACCAGTCAGGCCGAGGCTGACCGCAATCGCGGCCGCCGCGAACGCGAGGAAGAAGAGCGCGAGCGCAAACAGGCGAGGAAAGACGCCAAGCACCAGCGCGAACTGGACAAGCAGCAGCGGCGGTACAGCGATCCCGGCCAATAAACTCCGCCGTCACCCCGGCGGAAGCGGGGGTTCTCGGAAGCCGGGAGGCGTATCGCACCTCCCGAGATGCCAGCTTTCGCTGGCATGACGGCATTTTGGGGGAATGACGAGGGGCCTCAGGCGGCCAGGTCGTACAGCTCGATCTCGCCTGACAAATAGAGGTTGCGCGCCTTCGAGCGGCTAAGCTTGCCCGAGCTGGTGCGCGGCAATGTCTTGGGCGGCACCAGCTCGACCACGCAATTCATGCCAGTGATGGCGCGCACGCGTTCGCGGATTTCCTCGCGCAGGCGCGTGCGCTCGCCCGGGTCGGTGGTACGGCACTGGACGAGCACGGCTGGCGTCTCTTCGCCACCGGGAGTGGTGATGGCGAAGGCGGCAATGTCGCCCGCCTTGAAGCCGGGCAGTTGCTCGACCGCCCATTCGATATCCTGCGGCCAATGATTGCGGCCGTTGATGATGATCATGTCCTTGGCGCGGCCGACGATATAGATGTAGCCGCCGGACATGTAGCCCATGTCGCCTGTGTCCAGCCACCCATCGACCAGGCAGGCGTCGGTCGCTTCCTGATCGCGGAAATAGCCGACCATGACGGACGGACCGCGGCACCAGACCTTGCCGATCGCGCGATCGGGCAGCGCATTGCCGTCCTCGTCGCGGATCTGGATTTCCATGTTGCGCGCCGGAACGCCGCAATTGACGACCGCACGGTAGCGCTGGGGGCGGCCGACGGTGGCGGATCCGCCACCCGAAAGCTCGGTCTCCGCGACAAGCTCGACCACGATGCCTTCGCCTGGCGGCATGATCGATACCGCGAGCGTGGCTTCGGCGAGGCCGTAAGAGGGGAGGAAGGCCTTGGCGTCAAAGCCGGCCTCGGCGAACGCGTCGACAAACGCCTGCATCACGTCAGGGCGGATCATGTCCGCGCCATTGCCAGCGACGCGCCAGCGGCTGAGGTCGAAACGGTCGCTCGCCCGTGTCTGGCTCGACATGCGGCGGGCGCAGATATCGTAGCCGAAGGTGGGCGAATAAGAGAGGGTGGTGCCGGGATTGCGGCTGATCAGGTCGAGCCAGGCGAGCGGGCGCCGCGCGAAATCCTCGGTCTTGAGATAATCGGTCGAAACCTGGTTCGCGACCGGCGAGAGCAGGCAACCGACCAGCCCCATGTCGTGATACCAGGGCAGCCACGAGACGCAGCGGTCGCCCGTCTGGACGTTCATACCGATCGAATGGGCGGCAAGATTGGACATCAAGGCGCGGTGCGTGATCGCGACCCCGTGCGGGAAGCGGGTCGAGCCGCTCGAATATTGGAGATAGGCGATCGCGTCGGGGTCGGCCTTGGGCAGGTCGAGTGCGGGCGCGTCCGCCTCTGCGAGCGTCTCATAGCTGAGCGCCTTGACCCCGCGCGCCTCGGCGGCAGCCTCCGCCATTGTTTCCAGTTCGCGGGGATACAGCAGAAGAATGGGATCGGAGCTGGCCAGCTGGACGGCGAGCTGATCGATATAGGCGTCCTTGCCCCCGAATGAGGTCGGCAGCGGCAGCGGCACCGGCCAAATGCCGGCATAAATGGCGCCGAAGAAGGCGGCGGCGAAGTCAGGACCTGTCTCCGCCAGCATCGCGATACGCGCGCCGGGTGCGATCCCGCGCGCAATCAACCGGCTGGCGACACCAAGCGCGTCAGCGCGCAATTCGGCGAAGGGATAAGCCCGAATGAGGTTCCCGCGTGGATCGTGGAAGTTCAGTCCGCGCGTGCCGCCGGCGGCATAATCCAGGGCTTCGCCAAGCGTGGCAAAGTCCGCGAAGCGCCGGGGACGGGCATCATCGCTCGGCGTGGGCGTCCAATTCGTCTCCGCACCGGCCGTCTGCACCCTCGAACGTCTCCTCTCACGCGCCCACAATAGGGGCCAAAATAGCGTTTATACGTAAGCGACGGGCCGCGTTCAAATTCCGGCCCGACTGTGGCACAAAGATGGCGCATGTCACGCCGCAAATTCGCGTCTTCGGGTCGCACCCCCAAAGCATTGGACCTCGCGGCCCTTAACGGGCTCGCGCTCGCTTATCTGGGAAAATATGCGACGACACGTCACAAATTGCGAACTTATCTCGCGCGCAAGCTTTCAGAGCGAGGCTGGGAGGGGGACGAGCAGGCCCCTTTGGACGCGATTGTCGAGCGTTGTGCGGAGCTTGGCTATGTCGACGATGCGCTCTTCGCCCAAGCGCGCGGCGCCGCTTTGACGCGACGCGGCTATGGTGCGCAGCGGGTCGCGGCGGCGCTGCGCGGCGCGGGAATCGATTCGGAAACCGCGGCCCCGGTGCGCGAGACAGCGCAGGAAGGTGCACTCGAGGCGGCGCTGGCGTTCGCGCGGCGCAAGCGCATCGGTCCTTTCGGAAGCGAATCGATCGATCCGGATCAGCGGCGTCGTCATTTCGCTGCGATGATGCGCGCCGGCCATCCGCCTGATATTGCGCGGCTTGTCGCCTTTGCCGAGCCCGGTGCTTCGCTTGACCGGACATGAACAAAAGTTGGCCGGCTATCGTTTTGGTCTTCCGATATTTCGCAAAAATGCTAGTTTGGATCGTTCGTACTTAGGGTTGTAGAAAATGAAGAGTGCCGAAGTGGCGATGTTTGCCGCAACTGATGGCATCGAGGGGGAGGGATTGGGAACGGTCGCGCGCGATGCCGCTGATCTGCTTCCCGCGGTCATCGCAACCGGAAGCGTGAAGTGGTTCGACGCCACGCGCGGCTTCGGTTTCATCATTGGAGACAATGGTGAGGGCGATATTCTTCTCCATTTCTCGGTGCTGCGCGATCATAATCGCCGTACTCTGCCCGAGGGCACACGCGTCGTGTGCGAGGTGGTCGAGCGCGATCGCGGCTTGCAGGCGCGTCGCGTGGTCAGCTTTGATTTGTCGACCGCGACCGGCCCCGACGCCGATCTTATCGCGCGCCGGAATGCCGACCGGGTCGATCCGACCCAGCTGGAGGACGATGCCGGCCCGTTCGAGGCGGTGCGCGTCAAATGGTTCAACCAGCTTAAGGGCTATGGCTTCGTCGTCCGCCAGACGGGCGGGATCGACATCTTCATCCATATGGAGACGGTCCGCCGCGCGGGCCTCGCCGCGCTGGAGCCTGATCAACCGCTGCGTGCGCGCATCGCCGACGGTCGCAAAGGCCCGCTCGCGGTGGTGATCGAGACGCTCAACTAAGACCGGCGCGTCGCGAGACAGCTACTCCGAGCGTACGGGCGCTCTCCGGTGCGTATTGCGCCAGTGCACCGCGGGCGGCTGGATCTCGAACAGATAGGGCCAGTTTTTCCCCGTCACATAGAGCCGGTTCGCCTGTTTGTCGTAGGCGATACCGTTGGGGACGGCGTCGCCACCGGATGTGCCGGCCCTGACCCAGAGCGCGTTGAGGTCGATCAAGCCTTTCACACGGCCGCTTTGGGGATCGATGCGCGCGATCAAGGACGTCTGCCAGATATTGGCCAGTATCTCGCCATGCACATATTCAAGCTCATTGATCAGCGCGAGCGGCTGGCCATTGAGGGTGACGGTGAGGCGGCGCGACACCTGCATCGTCCCGGGATCCAGAAAACGGAGCGTGGGCGTCCCGTCGGACATGATGATGTGGCGGTCGTCGTGGGTCATCGCCCAGCCCTCACCGCTATAGCTCCATGAACCGATCTGGCGGAGCGTCTTCAGATTCCAGATGAAACCTTTCCCGCCGTGCCACACGAAGCTGCGCAAAGTATTGCCCCAGTCGACGATTCCCTCGCCGAAATATTGGGGCGGTATGGCGATGCTTTGCACCACTTTGCCGGTGGCAAGGACCGTTTTGCGGATGAAGCTGCGGTTTTCGAAACCGGTGCTTTCATAAAGCCAGCCGTCGCGGATCAGCAGCCCTTCGGTGAAGGCGGTGCGATCGTGCGGATAGACGTGGAGCATGCGCGCCTGCTCAATCGGGACGGCGGCAATCGTGGGGGGCGCGAGGAGCAGGATCAGAAGGTAAAATAGGCGATGCATCGGCGCGCCGTAGCATAGCGTTCTCTCTCCACGCCAGAATTCGCCGCTGTGTGAACGGGTTGATAGGGAGGTTGGGCGGCTGCTCACCGCATCCACGGTTGCGCGGTGCGGTCCTTCGCGGCTAAGCGCGCAGCATGGCTTTTCTGAAGAGCATCTTCACCTGGTGGGACGGCGCCACGATCGGCACCCGCCTGTTCAGCTGGCGCAACGGCGGCAAGGTCGGCACCGACGGCCTCGGCAACGCTTATTTCGAATCGAAGAAGCTGCTCGCCGGCCGCACGCGCCGCTGGGTGATCTATTCGGGCGCGAACGATGCGAGCCGGGTCCCGCCCGAATGGTTCGGCTGGCTGCATCACCAGACCGACACGGTTCCGGCGGATCTCCCGGCGCCGCGCGCCTGGGTCAAGGATCCGGTACCGAACCTGACTGGCACCAGCGCAGCCTATCGCCCGGTCGGCGCGTTGGAGCGGGGCGGCAACCGTGCGGCCGCGACCGGCGATTATGAGGCGTGGAGCCCGAACTGATCCGATGAAAGCGCTTTTCCGCGAAAATATCGGCGAGGCGATCGTCGGGCTGCTGGTGGTGATCCTGGCGGTGTGGTTTGTCCTCTTCGCCTGGGACCGCACAGGCGGCGGCCAGAAAGCGGGCTCGACCCACATCAGCGCGATCTTCCCCAATGCCAGCGGCGTGACCGCGGGCACGGATGTGCGCGTCGCGGGCCTCAAGATCGGCAGCGTGACCCATTTGTCGCTCGATCCGCAAAGTTATCAGGTCAAGGTGGACATCGCGCTCGACCCGAGTGCGAAATTGCCGTCGGATTCGAGCGCGGCGATCACCTCCGAGGGGCTGCTCGGTTCCACCTTCATCGCGATGAACCCCGGCGGTAGCCCAACCCCGCTCAAGAGCGGTGACACGATCACCGATACGCAGGGCTCGATGGACCTGATGGCGTTGATCGGCCAGTTCATCAACAAGCCCAGCACGCCCGCGGCTGGCGACGCGTCCGCTACACCTGGCGCCGCGGCCGGCGGCGCAGCCGCGCCCACGCCATGATCCCGCGCCGCGCCGGCGTGCTGGCGCTGGGGCTCGTTGCGGCGGGCGCGATCGCCTGGACCGCGGTTTCGCAGACCGAGCAGGCCAGCCCCGATCCCAGCGCGGCGCTCGCGCCCGATCCGGTATTGGGCAACACAGCCGACAGCGCCCCGCCGCCCGCGCCGGCAAAGAAGGCTGCGCCGACCCCGCCGCCCGTGACCAGCGAGACGCCGATGGCGGAGCGGGTTGCGGTGATCGGCATGCTCAACAAGCGCAACGGCCTGTCGCGCGATGCGACGCTGCATCCCGGCCATGGCGTGCGCTGGGGCGATCTGGTGATCCGGCTGCGCGCGTGCGAGACTAGCGCCGACTGGGAGCCCGAGCAACTGACCGGCGCTTTCGTCCAGGTGGACAAGCGCGCGCCGGACGGCAGCTGGCACCGCATTTTCTCGGGCTGGCTCTACAAGGAAAGCCCGTCGCTGAACGTGGTCGAGGACCCGCTCTACGACGTCTGGCCCAAGAGCTGCACGATGCGCCACCCCGATATCGGGCCGGCGACGGTGGCGGCGACATCGTCGGGCGCCGCTCCGCGATCGATTGCGAAGAAGTCGGCCGGCGAGCCATCGCCGGGAACGGCGGCCGAACCCAAGCCCAGTGCAGAGTCCAGCAACGCGACATAGGCTTCGCGCCCGACTTCGATCGTGCCGAGCGAGGCGAGATGATCGGTCAGGAACTGGCAATCGAGCAGCTTGAATCCGCCAACCTTCAGGCGCGCAACCAGATGCGCGAGCGCGACCTTGGATGCATCGCGCGCTCGGCTGAACATGCTCTCGCCGAAGAAGGCCGCGCCGAGCCGCACGCCATAGAGGCCACCGACCAGTCGATCGTCCTGCCATGCCTCGACCGAATGCGCATAACCGCGCCGGTGCAATTCGGCATAAGCGGTTTCGATATCGGGGTTTATCCACGTGTCCGGGCGGCGCGCGGTCGCCTCCGCGCAGTGCGACACGACCTCGCCGAACGCCCTGTCGACGGTGACGATGTAGCGATCCGACCGGATCGTCTTGGCGAGCGAATGCGAGAGGTGGAAAGCGTCGAGCGGCAGCACCCCGCGTTTCTTGGGTTCGACCCAGAAGACGTCGTCCGCATCGCGCGTGCTCGCCATCGGGAACACCCCGACGGAGTAAGCGCGCAGCAGGAGGTCCGGGTCGAGCGCGGCCATTTGCGGCAGATTACCTCCATCCTGCTCTCGCGTGAAGCGCGACGAGATTGTAAATGACCGAAATGAACAAGACTGAGATCGTGCTCGTGCTGGCGCGCGCCCGGAATGGCGTGATCGGGCGCGACAACCGCCTGCCCTGGCACATTCCCGCCGACCTCAGGCATTTCAAGGCGGTGACGCAGGGCAAGCCGATGATCATGGGGCGGCGGACCTTTGAAAGCCTGCCCGGGCTGCTGCCTGGGCGACGCCATATCGTGCTGACACGCGACCTGGCGTGGTCGGCACCGGGCGCGGAAGTGGTGCATGACCTGGCGGGCGCGCTGGGATTGGTGGACGAGGACGCAGTCGCTGTGATCGGCGGCGCGGAGATATTCGCGCTTTTCCTCGACTGGGCCGACCGGATCGAGCTGACCGAGGTCGACGCCGATGTGGAAGGTGACGCGACGGTGCCCGCGCCCGACCTCACGATGTGGCGCGAAACCGGGCGCGAGTGGCATCCTGCGGACGGGGATGCCCCCGCTTATTCCTTCGTGACGCTGGAGCGGCGCTGACTCCTCTCCCTTCCAAGGGAGGGGCTTTAAACGCGCTAGAGTTTCTGCGGGACTACCACCGTCGCGTCGGAGCCGAGCCGATACAGATATTGCAGGCGCTCGGGCGACATCTTCTTGAGGTGATCCAGGCGTTCCATCTGATCGGCGGTGAGGCGGAAGCGGCTATAGCCTTTTTCGATCAGGCATTGGTCGAGGACGAGCTGCAGCTGTTCGCTGACGTCCATCCAGGTGGCATGCTTGACCCCCTCCACCAGCGTGGTCGTGTAGACCACGACATGACGGGGCGTTAGGTCGAGCCAGACCCCGGAGGGCTGCGCGATACCGACATAGCCGGTCGGCATCGGCGGAAGCGGATGGAGCGTGAGCGGCGCGCCATAGGTCACGTTCGCGCACTCGAGCGCGTCGGCGCGATATTGGGCAAAGCTGACGCCGGGCTTGCCCCAGCTTTCGTTTCTTTTCTTGACGTTGAGCGCGCCGGCGGGAGTGCTGACCAGGGCAAGACTAAGCACGGCTAACGTAGCGAGACGAACATGCATGGCTTCGTCCTTTCACTAAGGCGTCGCGAATTTACGCCTTTCCGACACGAGGCAAAAGCGGAAAACTGTCCATATCAGTACGGAAAATCGGGCTGAGCCGACCGAAACGGGAGGGGGAGACAGGCGCGCGCGGCTTTTCTATAGCGCGGGCCATCATGACGCTCTTTTCCAGCGGTGCGCCGCTGCCGCCCCATTTGCGCGGTGCGGTGATCGCACTCGGCAATTTCGATGGTTTCCATCGCGGCCATCAGGCGGTGGTCGGGCGCGCGATCGAGCGCGCGCAGGCCGAGGGCCGCTCGGCTTTGGTTGCGACCTTCGACCCGCATCCGGCGGCCTATTTTCAGCCCGACGCGGCGCATTTCCGCCTGACCACGCTGGAGCAGCGTTCGCGGCTGTTCGCGGATGCGGGCGCGGACGGGACGTTGGTGCTGCGGTTCGATGCGGTGCTGGCGGCGCTCAGTCCGGAATCCTTCGTCGCGGACGAGTTGGTCGGCTGCTTCGAGGCGGCAGGCGTGGTCACGGGTGAGGATTTCACCTTCGGCAAGGCGCGCGCTGGTACGGTGCAGATGCTCGCCGAGATGGGGCGCAAGCACGGCCTGGCCGCCGAAACGGTCGCGCCGGTAACGGACGCGGAGGGCGTGATCTCGTCCAGCCGGATCCGCGCGGCTCTGATCGAGGGCGATTGCGACACCGCAACCCGGCTGTTGACCAGGCCGTTCGCGATTGCCGGCATGGTGGTGCATGGCGACAAGCGCGGGCGCGAGCTCGGCTACCCCACCGCCAATATCGAGATGGGCGATTATCTGCGCCCGCGCTACGGCATTTATGCGGTGCGCGCGCGGCTGGATGACGGGCGCATGCTCGACGGCGTTGCCAATTTGGGCATCCGGCCGAGCTTCGATCCGCCCAAGGAGTTGCTCGAGCCTTATTTCTTCGACTTCGACGGTGACCTGTATGGCCGCGCGATCGAGGTGGAGCTGATCTCCTTCCTGCGCGGCGAAGAGAAATTCGACAGCCTGGATGCGCTCAAGGTGCAGATGGCCGCCGATTGCGAAGAGGCCCGCCGCCGCCTAAGTGCGCACGCCTGATGTCTGACAGCCCTGAACCCAAGCGCGATTATCGCGACACCGTCTTCCTGCCGAAGACCGACTTCCCGATGAAGGCGGGCCTTGCCGCCAAGGAGCCGGCGATCCTGGCCAAATGGCTGGGGGACAATCTGTACCAGCAGCTGCGCGACAAGCGCGCCGGGCGCGAACGCTTCATCCTGCATGACGGCCCGCCTTACGCCAATGGCGACATCCATATGGGCCATGCGATGAACAAGGTGCTGAAGGACATCGTCGTCCGCACCCAGTCGTTGCTTGGCAAGGACGCGCCCTACGTGCCGGGCTGGGACTGTCATGGGCTTCCGATCGAGTGGAAGGTCGAGGAGGCCTATCGCGCCAAGAAGCAGAACAAGGACGAGGTGCCGGTCGACCAGTTCCG
>Ga0070675_100003171_pt1 | contig 12445 bp, 9 predicted proteins | sample KBSM43metaG_FD_65343 | JGI IMG/M metagenome (GOLD analysis project Ga0070675, IMG submission 65343) | Miscanthus rhizosphere microbial communities from Kellogg Biological Station, Michigan, USA - KBS M4-3 metaG | ecosystem: Host-associated > Plants > Roots > Rhizosphere > Soil ...
TCCAGCATCAGGGGAAGCAGCTTGTCGGTAATCCGTGCGCCGGCCCCGCGGCGCAATCGCCACTCTTCCAGAATGACCCCGCGCTCCTTATCGACCTCGGCGGGATCAAACGCGAGATTGTGCGCCCAGTCCTCCAGTATGAGGAACGATTTGTCGAGGACTTCGGGTTTGTCGGTGGGAACAGTAAGCCGATATGTTGTTTCGTCAAAGCTGGTTCCTGCGTTGACGTCTGCGCCAAAGCGCATGCCAATTGACTGGAGGAACTTTACGATCTCTTCACCCTGGAAATTCTTTGTGCCATTGAAGGCCATGTGCTCCACGAAATGGGCCAGACCCTGCTGGTCATCTTCTTCCAGAACGGACCCCGCCTTGACCACAAGCCGCAGCTCCGCGCGATTAAGCGGCTGCTTATTCTGCCGAAGGTAATAGCGCAGCCCGTTCGGCAAAGTGGCAACAGTGATCGAGGCCTCGACGGGCACCGGTTGATCGAGGCCGAGCGTTGCTGCAGCAGGAATGGAAGGACCCTGCGACTGTGCAACGAGTAAGACGTTGAAAATGCCGATCACCGCCCAGCCGAACCAGATTTTTCTGCTCGTCATACTCGTCATAGAGGTCTCCGGGTTTGTAAGAGTTGTCTATCTGAACGACAACGAGTCTACTACGTGGAGTGACGAGAATTCGGTGCCGAATTGCCGCTCTGGCACGAATTGCTGTCTTTTCAGATGAGCTTGCCTTCCGGCGCCGATTGCTTCAGATCTAGCCAAAAGAAGCATCGCCGCGAATTCTCAGATCATCCAGGACGCTCTGCATTTTTTCGTGAAGCGCGCGAAGTTGATCCGAGGTTGCGTTGGGTGGAACCCAGATCGGTGGAGCCTGCAACACAATCGCAGTGGTGAAGGGCAATGGAACCTGGAACTCATCCCAGCTCTTCAACTGGATCTTGTGTTTCATCGAAATGTGGAAACAAAAGATTGCGGCTCCCGTCTTGAGGGCGACGTGCACGGGGCCCTGTTTGGCGACATAGCGCGGCCCGCGAGGGCCGTCGATAGTAAAGCCGGCATCTCGTCCGCGTTGAATATCGCGAATCAACTGCGCCAGAGCGCGCAATCCTCCGCGCGAACTCGATCCTCGCGCTACGCCGTAGCCGAATCTCTGGATGCATTGCGCGATCGCCTCGCCATCCAGGTTCATGCTGGTCATGACGACAATGCCGTGTTTCCGGTAATAGTAAGTGGCAGGGAAAATCCGGCCGTGCCAAAAGGTGAAAATCGCGCGACTTTTGGCGTCGTAGATCTCCTGAAGATATTGATCTCCCTCGGAGCGCCAGCGAACCGTCCGGCCGATAAGGGAAATTGCAAAGTAGCCAGCCCATCCGATCAGGCTGGCCTTGAGGCGCTGCCCTCTTGTGAAAGACCTAACGTCCGAACTCGGTTCTGTCTTAGCTGGCTCCTGCCGCACGCTGGTATTCCCGCAGCAATTTTGCCATCTGATCCCGGGTCTTCAACTCGCGCACGCCATCGTCGCTTTGAATCCAGAAGCGCGACGCCTCCGAAAGGACGTGCTCTCGGAGGGGAAATCCCATGCTGGCGCCAATCGCCGCCTCGTGAGGCCCCCGGCCGAGGACCCGGCCGTGAAGAATCATCACAAGGCCAAACAAAGGTGCATCTGCTGTCACAAGACTCGAGGACGCCTCTGAAAAATCCCGTAGTTCTTCAAGGGTGATGTCGGACATGGCGCATGAGCATAAACAAATCTCCAGGGCGGTTAAAGAGCATTTCGAGAGACCCGCCGGAATGGAATCCCAGTTGCACATCAAACGGCAGAACTGGAGGTAGCAGATGATTTGCCCATCATGCCGAAGCACAAATGAGATGTTGTTCTCGCCCCTGTCGCTCAGCTTTATCTGTGGAGAAGAGACCTGCGGACTTGAGCTTCCTGTAGACCCTGACACGGCGGAAGTCCTTCTGCAGCCTGAAGTAGAACTCACCTTAGCTTAAAATGGCAGCGTGAAGCTGCTGCTGTTTGATATCGACGGGACCCTCATCACAACCGGCGGTGCGGGCATGCGCGCGCTCAACCGCGCTTTCTGTCAAGTTGTTGGCATCGTCAACGCCTTGGATGGAATTCGGCTGCACGGAAAGACTGATCCGGCGATCATCCGTGAGGTTTTTGCCGTCCGCGGTGACTCCCAACACCCCACAGATTCTCTGGAAGAAATACTGGAAATGTACGTAAAGCTTCTTCCCGAGGAAGTGCAACAGTCGAGCTACACGGTCCTGCCGGGAATCCTCCGCTTTCTGGAGGATTTCCAGGGGCACCCAAATATTGCGATCGGCCTTGCAACCGGAAATGTCGAGCGCGGCGCACGCATCAAACTCCAGCCCGGAAATCTGAATCGCTTCTTTCGATTTGGCGGCTTTGGTTCAGACGCTGAAAACCGCACTGAACTTGTCCGGCGTGCGGCTCAAAACGGAGTGCGACACGCCGGCGCCACGATCGATGCCCGAGACACCTTCGTCATTGGAGATACGCCGCGGGACATTGTTGCCGGCCGCGAAGCGGGATTTCAAACCGTCGGGGTTGCGACCGGCGGATACTCCGTTCGGGACCTTGAAGAAGCCGGCGCCGATCTCGTTGTTGGCGACTTTCACGGCGGCCGTGAAGCGTTCCTGCGAGTAGCCGGCATTCGCTAGCTTGCCAACCAGCCGGCCTTTGCCTCCGTCAATTTTGGTGACTTGTCGATTGAGGAGGCACAGCATCATGAAACTCATTGTCGCCATCGCCGCCCTGGCTATGGCTATTCCGGCATTCGCCCAGGACAGCGGTTGGATTGGCGTGTCCATCGCAGAGCAATCGGACCGTGGTGTCCTCGTGCGAAGCGTCGAAGCGAACAGCCCTGCGGAACGCGCTGGGTTAAAAGCCAACGACGTCATCCTTCAATTCAACAAACAGGATGTTGTTGGCGTCATGCAGCTGACACGGCTGGTTAACGAAACACCCGTAGGGCGAACCGTCGATGTTGTTATTCGCCGCGATAGTCGCGAACAAACATTGAAGGTCACCTCGGAGAAATCACGCCTCTCGTTTGGACAGATCCGTGTGCAGACGCCGGATGTTTCGGTTTTTCGAGATCACTTTCCGTCGCAGGACTTTTTAGTGTTTCGAGACAACGTCTCCAACTCCGTCCGGCCATTCGATGTGATCACGTCCATGGGCATGACACAGTCGGGAATACGCGCGGACTCGATGACACCCCAGCTGCGAGAGTTCTTCGGCGTCAAGGCTGGAGAAGGCGTGCTCGTTGCAGCGGTGGATGCAAACTCTGCTGCCGCGAGAGCGGGACTGACGGCCGGAGACATCATTACATCGGTTGATGGAAAGACCATCTCAAGCCCGCAGGATTTCACCCGTGAGGTTCGGTCAAAGAACACAGCGTTCTCGCTGAAAGTCGTGCGAGACAAACAGGAAAGAGAGATTCGGGTCGAGAGATAGCACCAAAAATCCGACAATTAGGGGACGGACTTGGTCCGTCCCCTAATTGTCTCAGTTCTTGCGCACCACCTTCATCGTCACTTCCACACGAGTGGCGGGTGATTCGCCCTGCACGGGGACCATCTCGATTTTTCGAACGACGTCCATTCCTTCGACAACGCGTCCGAACACGGTATAAGTTCCGTTCAGCGCCGGCTGCGCGCCCAGGACGATGAAGAAAGAGGTCAGCGCGCTGTCTATTTCATTCCCTCGTGCCATTGAAACAATTCCGGCTTCGTGACGGACATCATTGATCTCGGCCCGAATCGGAACCACAAAATCGTTTACCTTTTGCGTTAGCGGTTCTTTTCGAGTGTTAAGGTCACCTACCTGAATGACGAAGCCCGGAGCCACTCTGTGCACAGAGGTCTGATCGAAAGCGCCGAGCGAAGCAAGGCGAAGGATATGACGGACATGATTCGGCGCCTTGTCCGGAAGCATTTCGACAACGATCTTTCCCATCGATGTTTCGATGGCAAGCTGAAAGTTCCTGAGTTCCTCGATCGTCTCGGTCGTGAATGGCGGAGCAACAGGCGGAGGGGGCGGGGGAATTTTTCGGACGGTGACACCTTTTATCTCGACGCGTTCGGTCGCCATGCGTTTGTCATCGGTTGGTGTCGTGGAGATTTTTTCCACGATATCCATTCCATCGGTAACGTAGGCAAACGCCGTGAATTGCCCGTTCATCTGAAACTGATCGCCCACGCAGATGAAGAATTGTGATCCGGCGCTTTCGACCCCGGGCACAGTGAATGCCGCGATCGTGCCTCGCTTTAAAGGGAGGTCGGAAATCTCCCGCTTGAGCCCCATGTTGTAGCCGCCGCTGCCGTACTTGTCGCGCGCATTCGGATTCTTCGTTTCCGGATCACCTCCCTGAACGACGCCCCGCGCCACCATGCTGTGAAATGATGTGCCATTGAAGTAACCGTCGCGCGCGAGTTCGAGAAACTTGCGGACATGGTTCGGGGACTGATCCGGATAGAACTGGACAATGAAAGTTCCGGCGGATGTCTCGAACACAGCCTGAAGATCTTTAGGGTTGTCCTGGGAAGGAGTTTGCGACAGCAGTGCGAGCAGAGGTAGTACGAGTAACATGATGCGCAGATTCTATTTCAAAGCTGCGCTGGCATGAACAACCGTCAGAAAGCCGTCACGGGATGGTCCGGAGACACGTCTATCACGCCCTGAATCTTACGCAACTTCTCGACATTGTCGGGAGTAGCCGAACCGGACACAATTCCAACCTCTTCGAGAACCTGACTCACATCAAGCCCTGCGGCTTTCAAATCCGCGACGACCTTCTTTATAGGGCGTTCGTCTGAGACTGTGACAATCCACAGTTCGGTTTTCTTACCAGGCATTTCGCCTCCTCCCGCGCTATCTCACTATCACAGTCTAACGCGCCGGTCCGGTATTGGCGCGTTAGACCGTGGTAGCGAGTCTTACGGGGCCTGGACCAGACCGGCGCCGACATCGGTGGGTGGAAGGGGGAGATGTTTCGCCGTTGCGATCAATTTGGCCCGCAACGCCGGCCCTCTGAGGGTAGAACTGGTTTGAGCCCATAACGCGGCGCAACCCGACACGTGGGGCGTTGCCATGCTCGTGCCACTGATAGTGTTATGGACCCTTGGCCTTGGCCATGACGAGAACACGTTGACGCCCGGACCTGCGATATCGACTTTCCCGCCGGACGAAAAATTAGCGATGCGCAGGGCGCTGTCCACTGCGCCGACCGACACGATCGTCGGTGAATTGGCCGGGGAGCCGGCAGGAGCGATCATTGCGGGACGATTGCTCGCGTTTCCGGACGCGGCGATAATCAGGCAGCCTGCCGCCAGTGCGCGGGCTCCGGCTTGCGTGTAGGAGGGCTGCGGGGGAACACCGTCAGCGCCAAGCGACATCGAGATCACGGCGCATCGGTTGGCGATCGCCCAATTCATTCCAGCGAGAACACCCGCCTGCGTCCCGCCGCCGGCGTTCGTCAAGACTTTGCCGATAAAGATTTGAGTGCGGAATCCGATTCCGTAGCGCTGCACGGGACCTGCGGGAGACTGCGGACCACACGCCGTGCCCGCGGTGTGTGTCCCGTGGCCATTGAGGTCATCCACAGGCTGGCCCACGAACGTGTTTGTGACGAAAGATCGTCCCGCAAATTCGGGATGGCCGAGATCGAATCCTGTATCGAGGATCGCGACTTTGATTCCCGTGCCATTCTTCGTGCTCGGAGGAACTTTGCACGCGTTCAATCCCCAGGTTGCCCCGGCAACTTCCGCGACAACATCCGGGTGCTCCAGTTCCTTTTCAGCCTGGCCCAGATCGGCCATGATCATCTGGGTCGCGCGCAGCACGCCCCTCAGGTAATCGTCTGGATTGACGTCCGTCGCGAACATGAAGTACTCCGGATCAATCGAGCCGACCGGGTTGTCCGCTGCAGCGACGAGACCCATGGTCATCGAGCGCGTCTTCGCGGCTTCTCCTGAAACCACGGCTACACCAATCTCAGGAAAAACGAGAGCTTCGGCGTCTCCCGTTCGCTCAAACGAAACGGCCTGTTTGATGAAATCGCGAGCGCTGGCGACTCGCAACCCATGCCTGGTCCTCAAGGCTTTCATTCCCGCCTCGGCGGCTCCTTCCTTAAATGTCACGAGGGATCGGCCCGTCTTCGTCGTATCGCCCCCCTGCTTCAGGGCCGACAGCAGGAGTTCGTCAGGAGTTGCAGAAATATGGAGTGCAGAAAGTTTCGGCGTACCTGAGCTTCTGATCCGCTTAGCCATGTGTTCTCCTTTGTAATGCGTTGTGGCCCGCCAGTGACTGGTGCCGGGCGGGATTTGTGCCGAATGAGTGTGGACCTCTATGCCACACCGTTGCATTAGGGAAGATTGCTGAATCGATCCAAAAATACGATGTAGTGTCCACCGTGCTTCCGCGAGCCCGTGTGAGACGTGATATACGATGGCGATGAACATACCGAGCTTTGAGCTCACGCTGATTCCTCTGGTCCCGAGTGTGAACCTGCCCGGTGTCGCTTCTGCCCGGACTCGCAGCGAGATTCCTTCAGGCCGCGGCGTTCAGGAAGAGTGCCTGCCTTTTACTGCTGCAAATGCATTGGGGCTGCTGATTCCTTCACCCATAGAGTTCGGTCTGTGCATGCCGGAGGATGTACCACCGGGGTGCCGCGCTTTTCGTTCGCCGCTCAATCGTGCAGGCTCTGACGGACAGTATGCGGATCCGAAAGTCTTCTTCGTGTTTGACCGGCCGGATTGTCGCTTTATAGGCAACGCCTACGAATTCGAGGACATTCCCGGAACCGGTTCGCAGCCGGTTGTGCTGCGTGAGCCGGGAATCAGTTTCTTCGACCGCGAAGATCAACACGACGTGTTTAAATTGCACCTTCCTTACATCTGGCGTACGCCCGAGTCGATTGATACCCTGTTCTTGCCATTGCTCAATCGTCCGGGCAACAGGCCGGAAGCCTTGTCAGGACTCGTCGAGACGGACTGGTATGCGAGTCCTGTGAATCTCGTCCTTCGAAAAACGTCCGGAGCCTTCCATGTGCGTGCCGGAGAACCCGTGGCTCAGACCGCATTCATCCCTCGTGATCTTCGCAGGCCGTCTGTGAAGGTTGCTGCTTCGCATGCCCGCATCGCCCGCGAGGCGCGCAGAGGTCTTGCCGAATGGGACCGGCAGCATGCCGCCTCGGAGAATGCCTACAAGATTCTGGCTCGCAGCCGGCACGGGCGCATCGAAAGCGACAGCGCGGAGTAGCGGTAACTTGATCATCAAGAGATGAAGTACCTTCAATGACAAGTGCCAATTGACCATTGAACAATGACGAAGCGTCGGTTCCGAAGTTTCCTTTGACTCCCTTCAACACGTTGATATAGCTTCCCTCCAAGTTTTAACCACGTTGTAAGAATTGGAAAGAAGCGGGGAATAGTCCCGTTCTTCCACACATCATTGGGGGGGCGCATGCGTACTTACGTTACAGGTGCGATTTTTCTCGGTCTGTTGATGGCGGGCCTCGCATTCTCTCAGAATGCGCAGCTAGGCGGCATTGTTACGGATCCCAGCGGTGGCTTGGTGCCCGGTGTCACGATTACCGCTACGAATACGGAAACCGGCGTCGTCAGTTCCACGATTACGAACGAGTCAGGGGCATACACTTTTCCAAGCCTGCAACCAGGGAAAGCTTATAAGGTCAGCGCCGGTCTGCCTGGCTTCCAGACCCAGACAGTTTCAGGTCTCGAACTGGCATCGTCTGTACGGCAAAATTTTCAACTACAGGTAAGCACAGCGCTGACGACGGTAGAAGTGAGTGCGGATTCAACCCTGGCAATCTCCACAAACTCCGCAACGGTGGGCGACGTTCTCCCGGAAAAGAAGGTGAGCGACCTGCCTATCGTGGGAAACAACGTACTCAGCCTCCTTACCGTGCTTCCCGGTGTTCGCGTCAGCCTCGGTGGCACTCAGGCGAATACGATCGGTGGACTGGGCCTGAACACGATGAACATCACGCGCGACGGATTAACTTCGAATGACACCCGGTTCGGGCCCGAAGGAGATCTTAGCGCCAACACCACACTGGCCAACTTCGGTGGCCTGGGGGTGATGTCTCCGACAACGATCAACCCAGACCTGGTTGGCGAAATCCGACTCATTCTTTCGCCTGTCGATGCGGAACTCGGCCGTGGTAACTCTCAGATTCAGATTCAAACCCGATCCGGAACAAACAAATACTCGGGAGCCGCGGTCTGGAACATACAAAACAGCGCGCTCAATGCAAACACGTGGGCCAACAACAGGAATACAGATCCACGAACCGGCGCATGGGCTCCGCTCACGCCGGACTGGAGAAATGTCAACCAGTACACGGTCAGCTTCGGCGGACCGATCGTTCGAAACAAGACGTTCTTCTTTGCGTTGTGGGATCAGAACATCTCCGCTCTGCGGTCCACAGTAAATCTTCGCGTTCCTACAGCGGAGGCTAGAAACGGAATTGTCAGATTCTGGGAAGGGTGGACGAACGATAGCGCAAACCCGATCAATAACCCTCAGCTTCCTACGACGGCAAACAACCCGACTGTTGCGTCGGTGGATGTTTCTGGAAAGCCGCTCATGCCGCAGTTCTGGCCGGATGGCTCTGCCTATAACGGCCGATTGGTATGTTTCAGCGTGTTGGGGACCCAGACAGCAAGTGGCGCCCCTTTTGCCGCAGGCCCCAACACCAGTCTCTGTCCGAGTGGAACCGATAGTGCCGGCCGTTCCTACAACGCCCTGGCCATGACGCCTCCTGGTGGCGCTACGTCGTGGGATCCCAAGCGTCCGGGCGGCTTCAACCAGGCGGGATACTTCGCAAAGATCCTGAACACCATTCCTTTGCCGAACGATTTCGACAACGATTTTGGTAGTGATGGCCTGGTGACTGGAAACTACAGATACGTCCTGACTCGCAACATAGGAGATCCCACCTTCTACAACGAGACCCTCGTCGGAAATGACCCGTATTCCAACCGCAAGCAACTGAATATCAAGATTGATCAGAACTTCAAGTCACATCGGATCAGCGGCGGCTGGACCTACCAGATGGACGACAACGTTGTCTTTCGCGGAGATCTGCCGAATGGACTGGAAGGCGTATCTTCGCGACGTCCGAACGTATTGACCGTGGGTGTTACATCGACCTTGAGTCCGAACCTTCTCAATGAGGCTCGTTTCGGCGTCAATATCAACAAGGGCGAGCAGAATCCTCCATGGACTTCAAAGGATGAAAAAATTCGCAACGAGGCGCAACAGTTCCTGGGGCAGGGAGGCGTCCGGCCGGGAACGACGAACACCTACCCGATTATTGTTCGCCCGCAAGCCGGGCTCGGCGCTATCTTTGGACCTTTGACTGATGATGCGAGTCTCGCATTCGACAACTACAACATGGGGACCCGCTTGAACGCAGCGACAGTCAACGTCGCGTCGTTCAACGATCCTTTGTACCAGGTCAACGATACCCTCAGCTGGACTCACGGGAGACATGCATTCCGGTTCGGTGGCGATTATCGGGCTCCGCGGACGAGCGGATTCAGCTTCCAGCCTTACCCAAGTGCTTTCTTCGGGAACCTTGGCGGCGCCGCGACCGCGAGCCCCCTCGCCTCGGAAAGCGCGGGTACGGGGACGCCGTCCCTGGGGGCGACGACTGTGACGCCTGGACCGGGCCAGACCTACGCTTCTCTATGGGCTGCCACAGCAACGAATACACAGGCGTTCAATTTTCGACAGACCTCGAGAACCATCGCAGCAAACCTCGCTTATTTGCTGACGGATTCCATCGGTGGCCTGAACACTCCCTATTGGATTTCGAGCGCAAGTGATGCGGCTCAAGGCATCAACGGTTGGCAGGACATTACAACTCAGTCGAACCGCTTTCGAGACTCGGCGTCGAGTGACTATGCGTTCTTCGTCAAAGACGATTACAAGATTCGGCCGAGCCTGACTCTGAACCTGGGGGTGCGGTATGAGTATTACGCTCCACCCTATCTCAAGGACGGCCTGACGTCGGCAATCATTGGACTGGGTGACGGACTGTTCGGAGCTGGACAGAGTTCTGGTGCCGGCGGGCAGTTGTTCAACAACTGGCTACAGCCTGGAAACTTGTATTTGACGAACTATGGGAGCGGAAACGCAATTCCAGCGGGCGGGTCACCTTTGGATTGTAGGCCCAACATACAGCAGTCAACGCTTCTTCCCACCTCGACGTGCGATCCAAACAGCCTGACAAGTATTCAATATGTCGGGTCCGGGTCGCCGAATCCGAACGGGGTGATCCTGCCTCGCGATAAAAACAACTTTGGCCCGGCAGTCGGCTTTGCCTGGCAGGTTCCCTATTTTGGCGCAGGAAAGACTACAATACGCGGCGGCTACCAGGTCACTTTCCAACGCGTTCAAGTCCAGGACCAGGTTCTCTCGGGAGTACCCGCTGCGAATACGTTAAACCAGGTTGCGGCTGCCGGCGACGGGGACATCCTCGCAATCACAGGCACACGGGCAATCAGCTACGACGACATCCCAGCGCTGGTGCCCAGGCTGCCTGCGAACGCGCCGGGCACCCCTACTCCAATCTATGCGAGAAATGTTGCTCTGACCGCTTACGCGCCGGATCTGGCAACCTCGTATACGCAAAACCTGACGCTGTCGGTGACGCGGTCGATCACTCGAAACATGACTTTGGACGTCCGCTACATCGGGACACTCGCGAGGAAACTCGTCGGGAATATGGACCTGAACTCGAGCACAGTGATGTACAACCCCGAACTGTTCAAAGCCCTCGAAGTCACTCGGGCAGGAGGCAACGATCCTCTATTCGACCAGATGTTCGCAGGCCTGCGGCTTGCCGGAGTGCCGACCACTGTTCCGGTCGTCAACGGAACGACAAGCTTTGGATCGGAACAACTTCGCCAGAGCACAACATTCCAGGGCAACCTCGCAAATGGGAATTTCGTGGCGGTTGCAAACTCCTTGATCACAAGTACCATTCAGGCCGGCTCCCAGGGAATCACAGGTCTTACGCCTGGCCCGCAGCAAACGATTCTTCGTAACGGTTGCAATCGCATCGCGAACGGGCTCTACAATCCGAATCTGCCGGGGTCCGGATTGACCACCCGTTGCTTCGCTGAAGACTATCTTGCGGCTAACCCGCAGGTGAGCACCGCGACGTACAACGGAAACTTAGGCAGGAGCAACTACCACGCGCTGCAGGTCGGTTTCACCCTCCGGCCCACTCAGGGTTTCTCCATTCAGTCCACCTACAGCTGGGCAAAGGCGATGCAACTTCCCGGCTCCGGATACACAGACCCGCTGATGAGGGAAATCGATCGCATTCGCAGTGTGGACCAGTTGCACAACCTCCGCACCAATGGAACCGTCGAGCTTCCCATCGGGCCAAACAAACTGTTCTTCGGCAACTCCTCCGGCTGGGTAGCACGACTCATCGAGCGTTGGCAGACCAGCTTCATTCTCAACATGTCAACGGGTCAACCCAGCAGCATTACAGGCGCCGGAACCATGCGCTACGGCAACGCTCGTTACGCGACGACCGTGGATTGGAAGGAACCGAGAGGGCACGCTGAATGGAACGGGCCTAACGGAAACACAGGAACGTATTTCGGTACCGATACGTTCTATACGGCCAGAGACCCACAATGTGCGGACACTACATTGGTTGCAGCTTCGATACAGACGTTCTGCACTCTCAATGCATTGACGATCAAAGCAGAGGCGGGAGCTCCGAGATCTTTCACGCTAAACACCGCCGCTACGGGCAACACTCCGGTGAACGTCGTCTACGGTCTCGTAAATCCACGCCCGGGAGAGATCGGGACGCTCGGTAATCGCAACGTTATTTCATGGGGTCAGTTCTTTCTAGACGCCAACATCCAGAAGTCATTCCAGCTCAGCGAATCCAAGTCGCTCTCCCTTCGGGTTGACGCAACGAACATCCTGAACCACCCTCAGCTCGCAACTCCGAACTTCGCAGTTGGTGGCACAGCCTTTGGACAGATTGCATCAAAGGGAGGCGCGATTGCCGGTGGTCCGCCGGTCCAGCGCAACTTCCAGGGTCAGGTCCGACTGACCTTCTGATCGAGTCGAAAGCCATGCTCTTCAAAGCCTCCGCGCCAGACGGGCGGAGGCTTTTGGCTTCTATGAAGGAAATGATTCTGTGCATCGTTGTGGTTCCTCTCGCGGCGTCCGTACTGAGTGCGCCTCAAACGGATCGTCTCGGCGCGAATCTGATTGTGGTCGCGACAGAATCTGAAGCCGCACAAATTCGAAATCGGGTCCGGTCAGGCGAATCCTTCGAACTGCTGGCCATGAGGCATTCGATAGGTCCCTCCGCAGAAGACGGCGGCTATTTTGTGACGAGCCGCTC
>Ga0070675_100003172_pt1 | contig 12443 bp, 7 predicted proteins | sample KBSM43metaG_FD_65343 | JGI IMG/M metagenome (GOLD analysis project Ga0070675, IMG submission 65343) | Miscanthus rhizosphere microbial communities from Kellogg Biological Station, Michigan, USA - KBS M4-3 metaG | ecosystem: Host-associated > Plants > Roots > Rhizosphere > Soil ...
ACGCCCGCGACCAGCCAGGCGCGGCACATGCGGGACAACCTCGAAGGCGGCGCAGGCCGGCTGCCCGACGCGGCGACGCGCAGGAAGATGGCGGATTTCGTCGACGCGCTGCCAGTCGTCAGCCGCTGAGGCGGCCCGAGCCGATGCCGTCGATCCAGGTCTCTCTCACCGCAAGGTGATCGTCCGCCAGCACGAGGTTTGCCCGCAGGCCTGGTGCAATCCGGCCGACCTCCTGCGACAGACCCAGGAATGCCGCGGGGTGCAGGCTCGCCATGCGCACGGCCTCCGGCAGCGGGAGGCCGAGCATCCCGACAGCATTGCGGATGGCCCCTGCCATGTCGGTATCCGACCCGGCCAGGTTGCCGTCCTCGTCCACGCAGGCCGCGCCTTCGACGGAAATCGCGCGGCCCTGCAGATTGAAGTTCTTCTGCGTCGCGCCGACCGAGGGCATCGCGTCCGTCACCAGCATGAAGCGGTCGTGTCGCTTGCAGCGCAAGGCGATGCGCAGCACCACCGGGTCCACGTGCTGGCCGTCCACGATGATCCCGCACCAGCTATCCTCGTCCTCGAGCGCGGCGCCCACCGCGCCCGGACGGCGGCTCGTGAGCTGCGACATCGCATTGAAGAGGTGCGTGAAACCCTGCAGGCCATGCGCCAGGGCTTCCTTGATTTCGGCATAGCTTGCGTCGGTGTGGCCGGCGCAGACGATGACGCCGGCCGCCGCGAGTTTGTCGATGAAACCCGGTGTCGTCATTTCCGGCGCAAGCGTCACCAGCGTGCGGCCACGACGCAGTGACGTCAGCAGCCGCACCCCGCCCTCGTCCAGCTCACGGAACCAGCCGGCGTCGTGCACGCCCTTGCGCGTCTCGTTGAGGAACGGGCCTTCGACGTGGATACCCAGTACGCCCGGCACACCCGCCTCCATCGCCGCGCCGGCGGCGCGCATCGCCTCGTCCACGACGGCAAGGTCATCGCTGATGAGGGTCGGCAGGAAACCCGTGGTTCCGAATTGCCGGTGCGCGGCGCCAATCCGGCGGATCGTGTCCACGTCGCGTGAATCGTTGAAGAGCGCGCCCCCTCCGCCATTGACCTGCACGTCGATGAATCCCGGCAGCAGGAGACCGCCGCCGAGGTCCACGCGGGCGGCGCCGCGGGCGTCCGGCTCGCGGACCATGGCCGCGATGCGACCGCCCTCGATCAGGACCGCCTGCCCGGTGACGAAGCCGTCATCCAGCAACACGCGTCCATTGACGAGCGCCGTTGCCATCACGTCGTCTCCGTGACTTTCTGGAGATGCGGCGGACGGTCGGGATCGAGCCCGCGGGCGCGCGCGAGCGCCTCGGCCAGCCGGTAGAAAGCCTGGATCATGAGCGTCGGCTGTGCGGCCGCATGCGCGCCGACCGTCGGCAGCTCGAGCGCACCCGGGACCGGGATTCCCGCGACGATGAGCGCGGCACCCCGCCCCACCAGCTGGGCGGCCAGCGCCGCGTTGCTGGGGCTGGTCTCGTCTTCCTGCGCGAACAGGAAAACCGGGAATCCGCGTTGCACGAGCGCCATCGGCCCGTGCTGGAGTTCGGCCGCCGAGATTCCCTCCGCGTGCAGGCCCGACGTCTCCTTCAGCTTGAGCGCGGCCTCCTGCGCGACACCGAGGCCGAGGCCGCGGCCCAGCACGAAGAGATTTCGGGAATCCTTGAGCCTCTCGATCGCGGCGCTCCAGTCCAGCTGCCAGGCCGCATCCAGGCCGTCCGCCAGCGCGGCGAGCGCCTCGGACAGCGAAGCGTCGGCGCTCCATTCGGCGACGAGATGAAGGATCGCCGCCAGCGAAGCGACGTGCGATTTGGTCGCCGCGACGCTCGTCTCCGCGCCCGCGCGCAGCCATACGACGTGGTCCGCGCGCGCGGCGAGCGGCGCGTCTTCGGCGTTCACGAGCGCGACCACGAGTCCGCCGGCGGAACGGGCCGCGTCCGCGGCGGCGAGCAGGTCGGGACTGCGGCCTGACTGCGAGATCGCAAGACAGAGGGCGCCGCGAAGGTCCGGCTGTGCCGCATAGACCGAACTGACCGACGGCGCCGCCGATGCCGTCATCACGCCGCAGCGCGTCTCCAGCAAGTAACGAGCGTAGGTCGCGGCATGATCCGAGCTGCCTCGTGCGATCGTCACGACGGCGCGCGGCGCGACGCGCCGCAGCACCGCACCGAGCTGGCGCATCGGCTCTGCATTGGCGCGCAACTGCCTGCGCACCGCCGCGGCGGACTCGGCGGCCTCGCGGTACATTGCGGTCACGTCTGGACGCTGAGCTCAGCGACAAAATCGTAGGTGTCGCCGCGATAGAACGACTGGGAGAATTCGACGGCCCGGCCGTCCGCAAGATAGCCCACGCGCTCCGCGAGCAGGCCCGCGTCGAGCGGATCCGCGCCGAGCAGCTTCGCCTGCTCCGCCGTCAGCAGTACGGCGCGCAGCCGCTGCAGGGCTTTCACCGGACGGTTGCCGCTCTTCTCGAGCGCTTCGTAGAGCGAGCTGTCTACGCTTCCGACGGCGGGCAGGCATGAGGCCAGCACCGTCGCGTACTCGAGCGCCATGGGCGCGTCATCCGCGAAGCGGATACGGTGCAGGCGGAAGACGGGCGTTCCCGGCGAAAGCTGCATGGTCAGCGACTCCTCGGGCGTCACCGTCCCCTGCGAGCGCTTGAGCCACACGCTGCGCGGGTGCAGCCCGCGGGCGCGCATGTCCTCCGAGAACGACGAGAGCTGCGAGAAATTCTTCTCGACCCGCGCCTTGACGAACGTGCCCGAACCCTGGCGCCGCACCAGCAAGCCCTCGGCGACGAGGCCGTCGATCGCCTTGCGCACGGTGATGCGCGACACGTCGAGCTCGGAGGCGAGATCGCGCTCGGGCGGCAATGCGTCGTTGGGGCCGATGACGTTGCGCTCGATCGCGCCCTTCAAGAGGCGCTCGAGCTGCTGGTAAAGCGGCTGGCCGTTTTTCTTGTCGAGACGGCCGAGATTCTTGGGCAAGCGGCTCATCGAGACTCCCTGAGCGGGTCCTCAATATAACCAACTCAATACCACTTGGCACAACAATTTGTAGTTTTTATCGCTATTTATATAGTAAAGATGGAGTTACAGCGTGTTTAGACTGGTCTTATAAAGGACTGGTATTTCACACTTAGTGGTATTAGAGTGGACTTACATTGGTTGCGCACGTCCGCCCGGGCGGCGACGTGGGCTGGTTTCAATAGCGTTCACTTCGGGGGAAAACGACGCCATGAGCAAGAGCACCGCAACGCGTAACACCACACTTTCCCGGCGCGCACTCGCGGGCGCCGTGGCCATCGCCCTGTACGGAGGCGCGGGCGCGGTGCTGGCCCAGCAGGCGACGCTCGAAGAAGTCGTCGTCACGGGCATCCGCGCGAGCCTCGCGCAGTCAATGGCGCGCAAGCGCGACTCGGCGACCGTCGTCGAGGTGATCACGGCCGAGGACGTCGGCAAGTTCCCGGACAAGAACGTCGCGGAATCCCTGTCGCGGGTTCCGGGCGTCGTCATCAACAAGGAATTCGGCGAGGGCGAACGCGTGAGCCTGCGGGGCACGGCGCCGAACCTCACCCGCACGCTGCTGAACGGGCACGGCCTCGCCACCGCGGACTGGTTCATCCTGGACCAGCTCAACACGACCCGCAGCTTCAACTACCTGATGCTGCCCGCCGACATCATCGGCAGCGTCGAAGTGCACAAGAGTTCGCAGGCCTCCTTCGAGGAGGGCGGCATCGGCGGCACGATCAACGTCATCACGCGCAATCCGCTCGATCTCGAGTCGATGTCCTTCTACGGTTCGGCGCAGATGGCCTACACCGACCTCGCCGACGAGACGACGCCGCAGGCGAACCTGCTGTTCAGCTGGAAGAACCAGGCAGAAAACCTCGGCATCATGCTTGCCGGCACCTACCAGCAGCGCAAGATCCGCCGCGACGGCGTCGAAGTGCTGGGCTACTTCCCGGTGGACACCGATCCGGGCCCGGGCGTCACCAACGTGCTCGCGCCCTCCCTCATCGGTTCGGCGCTGTTCCAGCAGGACCGCGTGCGGTCCGGTGGAAATATCGGAATCCAGTTCCGCCCCAGCGACCGGCTCGAGTTCAACCTAACGGCGCTGTACTCGGAATTCGACGCCGACAACCTCAACGAGAACTTCCTCGCCTGGGGCGTCCGCGCGATCGGCAACGGAGGCACGTTGACGAATACGACCCTCGAAGGGGATACGGCGGTCGCGGGACGCATCGCCTCCGTCGGCGACGGGACGGCGGACTTCGGCGCCGTCTACGACGCGATCAACCGCTTCGCGACGGCGAAATCCAGCGATTATTCGCTCGATACCGTGGTCAACGACGTCGGCGACTGGACGCTGCACTTCAAGGCGGGCTACACCCGCGCAAGCGGCGACACCGACGCGCAGCCATTCGTCGAGTTCGGCGCGCCCGCAGCCTTCACTTACGACCTGCGCGGCCACACGCCGAGCGTCCAGTTCGAGAATGTGGACCCGACCGACCCGGCCGACATGCAGTTCATCTTCAGCTCACTGCACCAGATCCTGAACAGCGACGACGAGGGCTACTTCTATACCGACGCGTCGCGCGCGGTCGACTGGGGCGCATTCAAGGAAATCGAGGTCGGCGCCAAGTACACCGACCACGACCGTTCGCTGAACTTCAATGCGACGACTTACGGCGGCTTCCACGTTCCGATCAACACGACGCCGACCTCCGTCTTCGCCGGTTCGCCGACGCCCGGCGACTTCCTGGACGGGATTTCCTCGCCGGGCACGCTCGACGAGTACTGGCAGATCAACCGCGGCGCAACCTCGGACTTCCTGTTCGCCAACCTCGCCGCCGGCCCCGGGCGCATCCCGTATCCGCAGCAGAACTTCAGCGTCTCCGAGAACGCGTATGCCGGCTACATCATGGGCAAGATCGATTCCGGCAAGTGGCACGGCAACCTCGGCGTCCGTTACGTCATGACGGAACAGACGTCGCGCGGCAACGTCGTGAGTCCGAACGGCTCGATCCCGAATGCGTTCGGCAATTACGACAAGATCAGCGTCAACCACGATTACGACGACATTCTGCCGAGCCTTAACCTCGCGTACGACCTCACGGACGACACGAAGCTTCGCTTCACCGCGGCACGCGTGATGACGCGGCCCGACTTCACCGACATCGCGCCGCGCGCCAGCCTGAACCCGGGCGCGCTGACGGGCACGTCCGGCAACCCGGATCTCGACCCGTATCGCGCGAATCAGGCTGACCTGGCGATCGAGTGGTACCCGGACAACAATTCAATCATCGCCCTCGGCCTCTACTACAAGGACATCGAGTCCTTCATCACCGACAGTCCGGTGACGCTCGACTTCCCCGTGGAATCGGCGACCCAGCCAGCCACAGCGTGTACGCAGACCGGCCCCACCACCTGGCAATGCCCGTTCCTGATCAACCAGCGCACCAACGGCGGCGGCGGTCGCATCTACGGCGCGGAGTTCGCCATCACCTGGCCGATCGCAGGCGGCTTTGGCGTGCAGGCGAATTACACGTACTCGAACGCCGAGGCCGACAACGGCGACCCGATCCCGGGCAATTCGGAAAACTCGTACAACCTGGCCGGGTACTTCGAGAACGAACGCGTGAGCGCCCGCCTCGCCTACACGTACCGCTCGGAGTTCTTCGTGACCTTCGACCGTTCAACGCAGTTGAATCAGGACGATTTGAAGTCGCTCGACGCCTCCGTCAGCGTCAACATCACGGATCACCTGGCGCTGACATTCGACGGCGTGAACCTGACGAACGAGGAGATCGTGCAGTTCGCGACCGACTCGTTCCGGCCCCGCGCGGTCTACGACAACGGACGAATCTACTTCGCCGGCGCGCGATTCAAGTTCTGAGCATCGCCCCTCACGGCCGGTACCCACCGGCCGTGAGGGCGGTCTCGAGCGGTCCGAGGTGGGGCGCGAGCTCGCCCGCAAAATGCCGCCAGCGCCCAATCGAGCGGTCGTTCAGTTTTTCCCCGACCCGCGCATAGCTCGGCGTCGGCGCGTAGCGCCGTTTCTCGTGAAATCGAAGGCAGCTGTCCTCGAACGGCAGGCCGAGGTGCGCGAGCAGCCGCCGCGTTTCGCCTTCTTGGTCCGCCACGAACGCCTCATAGCCGAGCACGAGCAGCGGTGGCCGCAGTTCGAGCCCATAGGAGGCGACGAGCTCATGGGTCGCGGCAAGGTGGCGCACGATGTCTTCGATCCGATAGGCGCAGTTGAATCCGTGCGAGAGGTGGTTCGACAGCATCGAGACCGCAACGTCGCGGGCGTCACGCCGCATCAGGATGAGCTTCGCCTCGGGAAACGCGATCATAAGGAGCGGCAGGAACATCTCGTTGAACGGCATCTTGTCCGTGAAGAAGCGCGCACCTGCGGCCAGCAGGCCCGCCGCCTCCGCGCGCGCCAGGTAGTAGTCGCGCAGGACCGTGGGGAGGTGGCGCTGGTCGGCGGCCCCGGTGCTTGCGAGACAATCCGGAAAGGCGCCCGCCGCAGGCAGAATGCGCTGGACGAAGAGACGCAACTCCCCGAGCCAGGGCCGCTCGCCGCCCGCCCGGATCGCGCCATGCGAAGCGAGCACCTGCTCGATCAGCGTGGTCCCGGAGCGCGGCGCGCCCAGGATGAATATGGGCTGCGGTACGTCCGTGCGCCGGCCCGCGCGCGGCAATTGCTCCAGCCGGGTGGCGCTGAAGAAGTCCAACATCGAACGATAGAACGCGGCGACGCCTGCGGCATCGTAAGTGACGCCGCCCGCCTCGGCCGCGAGCTTGCGTTTGCCTTCCACGTAGTCGGCCCAGGCCTCGGCATGACGCCCTGCCCGTTCGTAGAGGCGGCCGCGTTCGAGCTGGCCGTCGCCATTCATCGCCGGCGCCGCCTCCAGGATGGCGAGGGCCTCGGCGTCGCGACCGGACCGCGACAGGTATTGCGCGCGCAGCAGGTTGACGGCGTCGGGCGAGGAAGCTTGCTGGGCCACGTCGAGCAGCCGCTCCGCACCCGCGAGGTCGCCCTGCACTTCCCGGAGCTTCGACCAGTGCGCGAGGATTCGCAGCGTGCGCGGCGCGAGGCGATCCGCCTCCACAAAGGCGGCTTCCGATTCGGCCGTATGCCCCTGCTGCATCAGGTTGAGTGCGAGGTTCGCAAGCGGAGCCGCCTTTGGGCCGCCCAGCTCGAGCGCGCGTCGGAAGTGCCATTCGCCGGCGGGCAAGTCATTCGCCTCGGACAGGAGCGTGCCAAACTGGTCGTGCAGGACGGCATTGCCGGGGTGGGCGACAATGGCACGGCGCGCGAGCGTGAGCGCGTCGGCGTGCCTGCCGTGACCCGCGAGCAGGGTGATAAGATCGATGAAGGCCCAGTCAGCGCGGCGATCGCTCGCAATGATGTCCGTCAGCGCCTTCGCCGCTCCCGCGACGTCCCCGCGCGCGATCGCATCGCGCACGCCCGCGGCCGTGGGTTCAATCGCTTGGGACATCTTTTCTGCGCGCCGTCCGGGATGCTGAGATGACAGTCGCGCGGCATTATGCAGCCTTTGCACTGGCCTGTCTGGCGGCGCCCGCTGCTTGCGGCGATGCCTCGCGCGCGCCGGCAGGCACATTGCTTCAGGTCATACCTCGGCCCGCATCGGTCGACATGGAGCGCGGCGAATTCCGGCTCGCGGATGGCATGCGTATCTTTGCACCCGACCCCCGCGCCACGCCCATCGCGCTTTACCTCGCCGACGTGATCGCGCGCACGCGCGGCATCCGGCTCGAGGTTGGAGATGCGCCGGCCGCCTCCGCTGGCGTGAGCCTCGTGCTCAGCGGGGATGCAAGCCCGTCGTCAGAAGCTTATGTGCTCGACGTGAAGCCGGCGGGCATCGAGATCCGAGCCGCGGACCCGCGGGGTCTGTTCTATGGTGCGGTCACGCTGTGGCAGCTCGCGTCGGCGGACGCCGCGGACCGCGGCGCGGCGAATATTCCCGAGCTGCACATCTCCGATTCGCCGCGCTTTGCCTGGCGCGGGCTCATGCTCGACTCGGCGCGCCACTACCAGCCGCCCGACTTCATCAAGCGGCTCATTGATGCGATGGCGCTGCACAAGCTCAACGTCCTGCATTGGCACCTGACGGACGACCAGGGCTGGCGGCTCGAGATCAGGAAGTACCCTCTCCTCACCCAGATCGGCGCCTGGCGCATTCCAGCGGGTGCCGCCTGGCCGCGCACGCCGGAACCCGCCACCGGGCGGCGCCCGGTCTATGGCGGCTATTACACTCAGCAGGAAGTGCGGGACATCGTCGCTTACGCTGCGGCACGATTCGTGACGATCGTGCCGGAGATTGAGATGCCCGGCCATGCGCAGGCCGCGATTGCGAGCTATCCCGAGCTCGGCACGGGAGGCGCGCCGCCGTTGGTATCGCCGGACTGGGGCGTGCACGACTACCTGTTCAATGCCGACGAATCGACGTTCACGTTCCTCGAGGACGTGCTTACCGAAGTCATCGAGCTGTTTCCCGGACCGTACATCCACATCGGCGGCGACGAGGCGGTGAAGGACCGCTGGAAATCCTCGCCGCGCGTTCAGGCGCGCATCCGCGAACTCGGCCTCGCCGATGAAGCGGCGCTGCAGGGATGGTTCGTCGCGCGGGTCGGCCGCTTTCTCGAGAGTCGCGGGCGAAGGCTGATCGGCTGGGACGAAATTATCGAGAGCGGCATTCCGGCCGGCGCCAGTATCATGTCCTGGCGCGGGACGGAGGGTGCCATCGCCGCGGCACGCGCGGGCCACGACGTCGTCATGGCGCCCTCGCCCGTCCTGTACCTCGATCACCTCCAAAGCGATGCCCCGGACGAGCCGCCCGGCCGGCCGGCGGTCGAGTCGCTCGAAGACGTGTATGACTACGAACCGGTTCCTGCCGGGCTGACGGCAGCGGAGTCCTCGCACGTCCTCGGCGCGCAGCTCAACGCCTGGACCGAGCACATGCGGCTGACGGAACGCGTCGAGCATCAGGGATTCCCGCGCATCGCCGCACTCGCTGAACTCACCTGGTCGCCGGCGGCCCTGCGCAACTGGCCTGACTTCGCCGCGCGATTAGGTGCGGAATTCGCGCGCTACCGAAAGCTCGGCATCCACTTCGCCGACACGGCCTTCGAACCGCAATTCAAGTTGAGTCCGGGGCCGGATGCCGCAACGCGACATGTGGAGATTTCAAAGCAGGTACGTTTCGGCGCGATCCGCTACACGCGCGATGGCAGCGATCCGTCGCCCGCGTCCGACCAATATGAGGGTCCGTTCGCCGCAACCGTCGGGATGACGATCAAGGCCGCCGCATTCGACGGCGAATGGCCGCTGAGCATGTCGGCCGCGACCTGGGTCGATCCTCCCACCCTGATGCACCGAGGCAGCGAGGACCTTGCACAGTGCACGGGCAACCTCGTGCTGCGCCTCGAGGACGACGCGCCGCTCGAGGGCGAACGCGCCGTCTTCAATGTGGACATCGTCGACCCCTGCTGGACCTGGCCCGACGTCGACCTCACGCAGGGTGCGACGCTGCGCGCATCCGTCGGCCAGCTGCCATTCAACTTCCAGATCGGCAAGGATGCCGACGCGATCCGTCGCGGCGACGCTCGGACCGCGAGCGGTGAACTCGAAGTCCGAACGGCAGACTGCAGCGGCGAACCGGTTGCGGTGATTCCGCTCGAATCCGCCGCCAGAAACCCTGCACTCTCGATCCTCGGCCCGGTCGTGATTCCGCCGCAGCCTGCGGGCGGCCGGTTGTGCCTGCGATTCGCGCGGCCCGCGATCGATCCGGTCTGGGCGATCCAGTGGGTCGAACTCGAGGTTGACGACCATGGCTGACCTCATCCTGAAGTCGCCGCTCGCCGGCTGCGCCGGCCCGCTCGATGAGATGGAAGACGAGGTGTTCGCGAGCCGGATGCTGGGCGACGGGATCGCCATCGATCCCACAGAGGGTATCTTACGCGCACCCTGTGATGGCGAGATCGGCGCAATGCCCGAAACCGCGCACGCCGTGACGATCCGCGCCGGCAACGGCGCCGAGATCCTGCTGCATGTCGGCGTCGACACCGTTGCGCTGAAGGGCGAAGGATTCGAGGCACTCGTGCGGACGGGAGACCGGGTGAGCGTCGGCGACGCCCTCATCCGCTTCGACCTTGACCGGCTCGCACGGACGGCGCGCAGCCTTGTGACACCCGTGATCGTGACGGAGCCCGGGCAATTCCGCATCGCCGATCGCCGTGCGCCCGGGCTGCTGCGCGCCGGCGAAGTCCTGATGACCGTGCGGGGCTCGGAGTCCCCGTTGTCGACAGGCGCCACGGCGTCCGCCGGCACGGCGACGCGGGCAACGCTCACGATCGCGCTGCCGCACGGGTTGCATGCACGGCCTGCTGCGATACTCGCGCAGGGCCTCAAGAACCTCCGCGCCGAGGTCTCGCTGTCCTTGCGCGGCAAAGCCGTCAACGCTCGAAGCGCGGTCGCCCTTCTGACGCTCGGCGCGCGGCGCGGAGACGTTCTCGACCTGCGCGCAATCGGTGCGGACGCCGCACTCGTGGCGGGGGCGCTCGAGCAGGCGCTTGGGCGCGCCGCCGCGCATGCGGGCGCCGGTCCGGCCGCGAGCCCTGCCGGCTCAGATGCGTCCGGGCGCCCAATGACCCGCCCGGTCATCGCCTCCGAGGGACTCGCACTCGGCCCCGCCGTGCGGATCGCGCGCGGCGAGCCCGTGGTTCCCGAACAAGGTGCGGGTGCGGCGGCGGAAATGGAGCGATTCGACGACGCGCGCAAGCGCCTCGCGGCGCGGCTCCTGAAACTCGCGCCCGTGGACGGCGGCGCAGCCTCAGGCATTGTCGGGGCACACCTCGAGTTCCTGGAAGACCCCGAACTGCTGGCCGCGGCCTATCGCCACATCGCCCAGGCCAAGAGTGCGGGCTTCGCCTGGCGCGCGGCGATCAACGAGGCCGTGCACGAGCTCGTTTCGCTCGACGACGGACATCTTGCCGCACGAGTCGATGACCTGCGCGACCTCGAACTGCAGCTGCTCGAAACCCTCGCGGGAACTGCCGAGCCCGCACCGGTTGTGCTCCCTGCGGGCGCAATCCTCGTGGCCCGCGACCTGCTGCCCTCCCAGTTCCTCGCGCTCGATGCCGCCCGCATCGCCGGCATCTGCACGGTGAGCCGCGCCGCGACTTCGCACGTCGCAATCCTGGCCGGCGCGAGCGGCATCCCGATGCTCGCCGGCGTCGATGTGCAGTTGCTCTCGTTGCCCGACGGGACGCAGCTTCTGCTAGACGCCGAGCAAGGTCGCGTGACGATCATGCCCGGTGCGCCGGAAGTCGCGGCCGCGCAGTCGCGCATCGCCGCGCGCAATCGCAACCGCGCGCGCCTGCGGACAGCCGCCGCGCTCGACTGCCGCACGGCCGACGGCGAACGCATCGAGGTCTTCGCGAACGTCGGCTCGACCGCCGAGGCCACGGCGGCAGTCGCCTCGGGGGCCGAAGGCTGCGGCTTGCTGCGCACCGAATTCCTGTTCCTGGACCGGCTCGAGCCACCGGACGTTTCCGAGCAGCTGGCGCAATACCAGGCGGTGGTCGACACCTTCTCCGGCCGGCCCGTCGTCGTGCGCACGCTCGATGCGGGCAGCGACAAGCCGATTCCTTTCCTCGCCATGCCAGGCCAGGACAACCCTGCGCTCGGCCTGCGCGGCATCCGCGTGAGCCTCTGGCGCCCGGAATTCCTGCGCGCGCAGATCACGGCGATCTTGTCGGTGCGGCCCTCGAACCGCTGCCGCATCCTGCTGCCGATGGTCAACGAGCCCGCGGAGATCGAGGCGGTGCGCGCGATGATCCGCGAGATCGCATCCCGATTGCGCCGGAATGCGGACATTCCCGTCGGCATCATGATCGAGACGCCGGCGGCCGCCATCGCCGCGGCCCGCCTTGCGGTGCACGCGGATTTCTTCTCGATCGGCACCAACGACCTCACGCAGTACGTCTTCGCCATCGACCGCGCGCACCCGCTGCTCGCGGATGGCCTCGACGCGATGCATCCCGTCGTGCTCCAGCTGATCGAGCGCGTCGCTTCGGCCGCGCGCGGGGCCGGACGCGGCGTCGCCGTCTGCGGAGGGCTCGCGTCGGAATCGTCCGCCGCCCCGCTCCTCGTCGGGCTCGGTGTCGGCGAACTCTCCGCGGTCCCCGGCGCGATCCCGGCCATCAAGGACGCCGTGCGACGGCGCACGCTCGGCGAATGCCGCGAGCTCGCGTCGCGCGCACTCGCGCTCGAGAGCGCGGCGGCAGTCCGGGCGCTGCTCGCTGAAGCCGCCACCGGGGCAGGACCATGAAACACTGGTTCGCGGGCATGCAGCAGTTCGGGCGCGCGCTGATGCTGCCCAT
>Ga0070675_100003177_pt1 | contig 12430 bp, 13 predicted proteins | sample KBSM43metaG_FD_65343 | JGI IMG/M metagenome (GOLD analysis project Ga0070675, IMG submission 65343) | Miscanthus rhizosphere microbial communities from Kellogg Biological Station, Michigan, USA - KBS M4-3 metaG | ecosystem: Host-associated > Plants > Roots > Rhizosphere > Soil ...
CCAGGACCCGCCAGTCGAGCAACGTGGGCCAGCCGAGGCCGAAGTGAAGATCGAGCCGCATGCCATACGGCAGCGGCAAATCGATCGACAACAGCAGGTCGAGGAGCGCGAACGCCAGCACGAGGCCAGCCACTGCGCCGCCGAGCCCGAGCAGCGCGCTCTCCACCAGGACTTGGCGGGCGAGCGCGCCGCGACTGGCACCGAGCGCCCGCCGCACGGCAATCTCCTGGCCTCGGTCGACGGCGCGGGCCACCAGGAAGCTCGCCAGGTTCGTGCACGCCAGCAGCAGCACCAGCCCCACGACGGTAATCAGCAGCCAGGCGGCCGCGCGCAGGAGCGGATCTATTCCCGGAACGACCTGCACCTCGGAGGTCGGCACGAGCTCGAACCGCTCCCCGGCAATCCATCCTTCCGGCCGCGCGGTGGAGAGGGACGCTGCCACGAGGGAGGCGGCGTGCTCCGCCTGCACTCTGGTCACGCCGGGAGCGAGGCGCGCCTTGACGAGCATGCTGTGGTTGAACCGCCGGTCGAGCATCTCGATGCCCATCAGCTCGTCCAGCATGGTCATCGGAACGAAGAAGGCCGGCGTGATGGCCGGCAGGCCGCCGCGATAGACGGCCGGGGCGACGCCGATGATCGTGTAGCCGCGGCGTCCCATCTGCAACGTCCGTCCGACCACCTGCGGGTCGCCGCCGAAAGCCCGCTGCCAGTAGCCGTGGCTCAGCATCACCACCGGATGACCGCCGCGCGACACGTCGTCCTGGGGCTGAATGGCCCGGCCGAGCTGAGGCTCGACGCCGAGCAGCGCGAACGCGCCTCCCGTCACCGCCTCGCCCATGACGGTGGCCGCCGTGCCCCCGCGATCGATCTGCGTGACGGCAAAGGCCGAGGCGGCGATCCCGCTGAAGACGTGCGTCGTGCCCCGGCGCAAGTCTTCGATATTCGGGTAGGACATCGGATTGCTCGGGGACTCGTAGATGTTGACGAGCGTCTCGGGATCGGCGAGCGGCGACTGCCGGAACAGCACCGCGTACGCCACGCCGAAGATGGCCGTGTTGGCGCCGATGCCGATGGCCAGCGAGAGGACCGCCATCGCCGTGAAGCCGGGATGGCGCCGCAGCGAGCGCAGGCCGTAGCGCACGTCGCGCGCGAGATGCTCGAGCGGCGCGGCTCGGAACTCGTCGCGAGTCCGCTCTCGCGTCTGCTCCACCCCGCCGAATCGGATCATCGCCAGACGCCGCGCTTCGGCCGGCGTCATGCCGGCGCGCTGGTTCTTCTCGATCTGGTGCTCGACGTGGAAGCGGATCTCGTCGTCCAGCCTGTCCTCGAGTTCCCGCCGCCGGCCGAGCGACCGCAGCCGTCGCCACCCATCCGCGAGAGCACCCATAGACCCTCTCAGTTCACTGTCGTCACGTCGAGCACAAGGTTGATCGCGCGCGACACGCGGCGCCACTGCGCCAGCGATTCGGTCAGGTAGCGCCGGCCGCTCGCGGTCAGCGAGTAGTAGCGGGCGCGGCGGTTCTTGTCGGTGATGCGCCACTCCGAACGGATGAAATTCTGCCGCTCCAGGCGATAGAGCCCCGGATAGAGCGTCCCCTGCCCCAGCTGCAGCACCTGCTCCGACCATTGCTCGATGCGCTCGGCAATCCCCCAGCCGTGCATCGGCTCCAGCTGCACGGCTCTGAGCACGAGCATGTCGAGCGTGCCCTGCAGCACATCGCTTCTGTCCTTCACGTCATCTCCTTTAGACGAACGACAGGAGTCTAGTGCTCCTCCTTTCGAACGTCAAGGGGAGCCAGGCGTAGTCGACAGAGTCCCAAGCGTAAGGCGCGCCGCCTCGGTAGAATTGGGCGTGACCCGCCACCTTCCCCTGCGTCCCGGCCGTCGACCCTCCACGAAGCAACTGGCGCTCTGCTGTGCCGTCGCCATCAGCGCCTCGACGCTCGCCGCACAGAACGAGCACGCCGGGCACGGCGGTGGCGGCGAGATTTACGGGCGGGTCCACTTCCCCACGACCTGCAGCGCCGCCGTGCAGGCGGATTTCGACCGCGCGGTGGCGATGCTGCATTCGTTCTTTTATCCGGAAACCGAGAAGGCGTTTCGTGCGGTGGCCGAGCGCGATCCGTCGTGCGCGATGGCCTACTGGGGCATTGCGATCAGCCAGCGCCCGAATCCGCTCACGGCCCCGTTCCCGGAGGCGCTGCTCAAGCAAGGCTGGGAGGCGATCGAGAAGGCGCGCACGACCGGCGCGCCCCGTGCGTTCGAACGCGAGTGGCTCGACGCGCTCGCGCCGTTCTATCAAGACTTCCAGACCGTCGGCCAGCGCGTCCGCAGTGAGCGATACGAGGCCGCGATGGCGCAGCTCCACGCCCGACATCCGCAAGACATCGAAGTCACGGCGTTCTACGCGCTCGCGCTGCTCGAAGCCGTGGACCTCACCGACAAGACCTACGCGAAGCAGCTCAAGGCGGCGCGACTGCTCGAGCCGCTGCAGCGGGCGAATCCGGAGCATCCCGGCGTGCCCCACTATCTGATCCACGCCTACGACTACGCGCCCATCGCGACCAGAGGCCTGCCGGCGGCGCGTCGGTACGCGACGCTGGCGCCGTCGGCGCCGCACGCGCTCCACATGCCGTCGCACACGTTCTCGACGCTCGGCATGTGGCCCGACGCGATTCGCACCAACATCGCCGCCGACGCGGCCACCCGCGCCTACGTCGCGAGCACCAACCCCGTGGCGGCCGCGAGACCGTCGGCGATCGCCGGGCGCTACCACGCGCTCGACTTTCTCACCAATGCCTACCTGCAACAGGCCCAGGACGAGCCGGCGCGCGCGATTCTCGACGAGCGCAACTCGATCGAAGGCATTCCGGCGACGTCGTCGATCACGGCGCACACGGCGTGGGCGGCTATACCAGTCCGCTACGCGTTCGAGCGCGGCGCCTGGCGGGAAGCCGCGGCGCTGCCCCCGATGAAGACGATCTTCAAGCAGGCCGAAGCGATCATCTGGTTCGGGCGTGCGGTGGGGGCAGCGCGATCGGGAGATGCCGCGCGCAGCCGCGACGACCTGGCGCAGATCGCCCGCCTGCGCCAGGAGCTGGCGGCGGCGGACGAGCCCTACTGGGCCGATCAGGTCGGCATTCAGGAGGCCGCCGCCGACGCGTGGATTGCCGTCGCGGATCGCGACATTGCGCGAGCCGTCGCGCGCATGCGCGAAGCCGCCGATCGCGAGGACCGCAGCGAGAAGCACGTCGCGATGGAGAACCGCCTGTCGCCGATGCGCGAGCTGCTGGGCGAGCTGCTGCTCGAGGCCGGCCAGCCGCGCGAGGCGCTGCGCGAGTTCGAGCGCTCGCTGCGCCTCACGCCGAACCGCTTCCGGTCGCTCGCCGGGGCGGCCGATGCCGCGGCGCGCGCTGGCAACCGGCGTGTGGCCGCGTCGTACTACCGGCGCCTCATCGCGCTGGCCGGGACGGGAGGCGGCGAGCGCCCGGCGCTGACCAGCGCGCGGACGTTCCTCGGTCAGGACACACGCTGACGGACCTCAGCGTACGGACAGGCCCGCAATCGTCCAGCGCTCGCCGGATCGATCGAGGACGATCGTCCACCACTCCCGTCGCCGCTGCAGCGACGCGTCGCCCGCCTTCGGCGCCTTCGCCAGCGAGACCTCGCACGATGCGACGGCCCCGGACGGGCCGTTGGGCCTCACCGCGCAGCGGTCGAACGACAGCGCCTGGTATTTGAGCTCCGAAAACGCGCGCGACAGCGCCGGGATGTCGGCGCTGGGCCATACGCTGGTCAGCGAGGCCGCGTCGAGGGATCGATACGACTCGCGGACACTGGCCAGCGTGCGCTCGAAGGCAGGATCGACGCTGGGGCGTGGGAGGTCGGGCGAAGGCGCAGCGGCCGTTGACGGCGACGGCGCCTGGGCTACTGGCGGCGGCGTCTCCACGGCGGGCACCGTCAGATTCGGTTCGCTGGGCAGAATGGGTGCCGTCGCCACGGAGCGCGGCGTCGCGGGCAGATTGTTTACGTTCGTGCGCAGCCCCACCCAGGCCACGGCGGCGCCAGCGATGGCCGCCGCGAGCACGACGGACGCGACCAGCGGCCACCAGCGTGTTTCGCGCCGTACGACCAACGGCTCCCATCGCCGTGCATCGACGGCGCTGAGGTTATCCACGCGCCGCCACAGCGGGGCTCGCTCAGCCTCAGGTTCGAACTCCGCGAGACCATCTTCACCGAGGTTGCCTTCGAAGACGGCTGGAAGCTCGGCACTCGTGTCCGTCGCCATCTGCTCGGAAAACAGAGCAACAACCACGCCGCGGGTCTCGCCATGAAATCGACGATTTCAGCCAGTTTCCGCGGGTGGCGGACCTCCGGTGTGTGAAGCAATCACCAGTGGTGATCGAAAACCGTGCACGCAGCTTCGCCAGCTCGACATCACGCTCCTGGATCATGAGGTTGCACAAACGCCCCTCCAGGCTCGCGCCTACGTCGAGGTGATAGGCAGGCTTCCGGGCTGACGCGATGAGGAGACGGGAGCCCGACCTCGATCACGAGCGTCGAGCCCATATGAGCTGATCGCGAGTCGGCTCGCACCGCAGGGCTCGACGTCGGCCCCGTCCATTTCCACCGCGATACTCCGACCGAGCATCTCCACCGAGACCACCAGCCGCCCCTTCGACAGCCGGTCGTGCACGAAGAGGCCTTCGACGCCTGCCAGCGGCCCTTCGATCACGCGCACCCGCTCCCCGCCCCGAACGTGAGCACCCGGGAAGACCACCACATCGGCAGAAGCGATCTGCCGGATGGCGTCGATCTGCGTGTCGGGCATCGGCGTCAATCGCGTCCATCCATCCTCGAGGACTTGGACGACGCCCTGCACCTTCATGAGGTCGATGTAGCGATCCTTGTCGAGTGCGGCGCGCACGAACAGATATCCGGGAAACATCGGCGCGGAGATGGGGTGTTTGGTCCCGAGACGACGCGACCAGGTGGGGACTTCAGGCAGGAACGGTTGAAATCCTTTGGATAACAGCTGGCGACTCACCACATGCTCGTCATGGCTGCGAAGCCACACGGCGTACCAGGCCTCGGTCGCGTCGATCGTCCGCAAGGCTCCGCCCCTTTCGGTTTGCGCCTTCCAAAACCGTCGATCGTCCCAGCGCCGCCGTGGATGTGTTGGCGGCACCCACCAACAGGCCTCATGCGTACGCGCTGCTTCCTTTGCATAAACCGTGCACAAGTTGCATAAACCATGCACAAGCGACCAGCGCGCGGCGCCACCTCTGGTGGTTCTACGATCAGGTATTCGGGAGGCCGGAAGAGCAGGATCGGTGGGAAGTTCTTACAAGCGACGGACGGCGCGTGCACACACGGCGGCCCGTGCGCGCACGCAACCTGGTTTTGTCGTTACTTTTTGGGTACGAGCTTGAGGATGCGGCCCATCGCGTTGTCGGTCAAGAGATAGAGCGCCCCCTCGGGGCCCTGCTCGACGTCGCGGATGCGCTCGCGCTGCGGCTGGAGATCCTGCAGCAGGCGCTCCTCGCCGGTCACCTGCTCACCCTTGAGCGTCAGCCGCACGAGGTTCATGCTGCCCATTCCGCCGATGAACACGCTGTTCTGCCAGGCCGGGAACAGCCGGCCCGTATAGAACACCATGCCGCTCGGGGCGATGACCGGATCCCAGTAGTAGCGCGGCTGCTCCATCCCGTCCTTCTGCTGGACGCCGCCGGTGATCGCACCGCCCTGGTATTCGATGCCGTAGGCGATCGTCGGCCAGCCGTAGTCCTTCCCCTTGCGCGAGACGTTGAGCTCGTCGCCCCCGCGCGTGCCGTGCTCGACTTCCCACAGCTCGCCCGTCGCCGGATTCAAGGTCGCGGCCTGCACGTTGCGGTGGCCGAGCGACCAGATCTCCGGACGCACACCCTCCTTGCCGACGAACGGGTTGTCGGCCGGCACCGTGCCGTCCGGGTTGAGCCGTACGATCTTGCCGAGCAGGCCGTCCATCCGCTGGGCCTGCATACGCCCTTCGGTAATCGATCGCTCGCCGAGCGTCACGAATAGCTTGCCGTCACGCGCGAAGACGAGGCGGCCGCCGAAGTGGAGCGGCGAGATCAGCGACGGCGCCTGATGAAAGATGACCTGGACGTTCTCCACCTTGGGCGCGGCGCCATCCACGAAACGGCCGCGGGCGACCGCGGTGTTGTTCGCGCCGCCGTCGCGCAGCTCGGCGTAGCTCCAGTAGATCAGCTGATTGTTCGGGAACGCCGGATCGAGCGCGACGTCGAGCAGCCCGCCCTGCCCGCGAGGGTCCACCGCCGGCAGACCGGCCACCGGCTCGGACATCTGCTTGCCGTCGGCGCTCACTACGCGCAGCCGTCCCGGCCGCTCGGTCACGAGAATCTTGCCGTTGGGGAGGAATGCGAGCCCCCACGGATTGACCAGCCCTTCGGATACCGTCACGACGTCGAAGGCGACGCCGAGCTTCTGCTCCGGTGCCCGCGTCTGGCCGGCGAACGCCGGCGTCTGACCAGTGCCGTTTGGCGGACGGACGTTCATGCCGTCTTCGGGGCCGCCGCCGGGCGGGCCGCCGCCGCGTCGCGGTCCCGCTGGAGCGCCTTGCGCTGGAGGAGGCCCAGGCTGCTGGGCCGCGACGGCCACTGCCGTGGCCGCGGCCAAGGCAAACGCTGCGAGCGCTGCCGCGCCCGCCTTACTGATTCGCTTCATTCGGTTTCTCCCTCGACGCCGTGCCTCGTTCGGCGTACATCCGATGGATATTACGCCGCGCGGGAGGCCACGAGATTACGCGCCGCCTCAGAAGTCGACGAAGCGCGTGCGCTGTTCGGGCCGGGGGAGGACGCACTGCTCGAAGCGGCCGAAGACGCGGTAGCGATAGCGCGCCACCAGGTCGTAGCCCCAGTCGAGCACGGCGGTCGGCAGGACGCCGAACATGCCAGCTGCGCGCCACGGCCAGCCGAGCGCGCGCCCGAGGAACAGCGCCGCCCGGCCCTTGACCAGGCTTCGCGCGCTGGCGGTGCGGTAGTCGCGGACGACGTAGAAGGACGTCAAGGCGTCGGGGTCGCCGCCTTCGCGCGCCACCGCCGCACGGCCCGTGGCGCTTTGCAGCGGCGCGAAGTCGAAGACGCCGCGCGGGTCGTGCGCGAGGACGAACTGCACCAGGTGGTCGCAGAGCCCGCAGACACCGTCGTAGAGCAGCAGGTGCTGCCCTCCCCCGCCGGCTGGGCCTTGCATGCTCGCATCACCCATGCTCAAATATTAATGAACATGTTCACCGAAATCAAGCGCGCCGAATCCACGCCGGGACAACCGCGTGGTCGGGGCCGCCCGCCCGGGCAGACGGCTCAAGGCGCCGCGGCCAAGCAGCGGCTCTACGAGCTGGCGGTGAAACGCATGGCGCGCCACGGCTACGAGATGACCACCCTGCGCGACGTGGCCAAGGATGCCGGCGTCAGCGTGGGCCTCCTCTACCGCTACTTCCCCAGCAAACGGGCGGTCATCTTCGCCCTCTACGACGAGCTGAGCGCCGACTATGTGATCACGACGGCGGCGATGCGGCCCGGCAAGTGGCGCAACCGTGCGATGTTTGCGCTCACCTCGAGCCTCGAAGTGCTCACGCCGCATCGCACCACACTGCGCGGCCTGATCCCGATATTGGTGGGCGACCCGGACGAGGGGCTCTTCGGCGAGCACACCGCGTTCTCGAGAGTGCGTGTCCAGCGCGTCTTCGAGCAGGCGGTCGTCGGCGCCATCGATGCGCCGCCGCGCCCGCTGGCCGAAGCCATCGGACGGCTGATGTACCTGGTTCACCTGGCGGTGCTCCTGTGGTGGCTGCTCGACAAGACCGTCAAGCAGCGCGCCACCAGCGCGCTCGTGCGGCTCGTCGAGGGCATTCTGCCCTCGGCCGCGATGACCCTGCGCCTGCCGCTCGTGCGGCGCTTCGTGCTCTCAATGGACGCGCTCGTGCGCGAAGCGCTCATCGGCGACGCGGTCGAGGCGGACGCGTGACTCTGCTACACTGGAATGACCGCCGACGTTCGGCGCCAAACAAAGGCTTCTAGCGACCACGCTTCCGGCAACGGGGGCACCACGAGACGGTCGCGGCCGGGAGGTGCATCTATGGCAAATAGCACCGGAGGCAGTCGTTAGACTTCCTCCTGATCGTACGCGGGAAGGGCCGGCTTCGAGCCGGCCCTTTTCGCGTACCCTACCCGCCCTACCCGGACCTACGCGCCCTATTTGAGCGTGCGATACGCGACGCGATCGGCGAAGAACGACCCCAGCCACACTTCGTTGCCCACGCGCATCGCGATCGCCGTGCCGGTGAATGCCGGCGTGGCCGGTCCCCGCGCAATCTCGGTTACCGCCATCGTCTTGGGATCGATCGTGAACGCCACGTAGCCACGCGGACACCGGATCCCTGCCTCGGTTCTCGGCGGCCCGCCGCACGACGGCTCGTTGTCGATCAGCCCCGCCGTGATCAGCTTGCCGTCGGCGGTCCACCGCACGTTGTCGGGGCCGACCTCCTTGAGCTGCGCCGTCCGCAGCACGACGCCCGGCTTGGAACGGGCATAGGCGTAGATGCGCTTGGTGGTGGTGGACGCCACGTAGAACTCCTGATCGTCGGGCGAGGTCTCGATGCCGTTGTTGGCCGAGAGCTCGGTGCCGGGCAGCATCTGGAACGTCTTCTCGCCCGGCTTCCACGCGAATACGGCGCCGGTGTTCTTCAGGGCGAAGGCGTCCTCGAACGTCTTGCCCGGCATGATGAGCACGGTGGCCAGGAGCGAGCGATCGCTGAAGGCCGCCACGCTGTTGGCCGCCATCCCGTTGGGCATCAGCACACAGCCGACCCACGTGGCCGTCGGTGCGGCGCCGGCGGCGGCGAGCTCGAAGACTTCGATCGATTCACGTCCACCGTGATTGGTGGCGTAGACGGTGTAGCGGCCGCCGGCCGCCGACCGCAGGCTGAGCCCGTGCAGGACCATCAGTTTTGGATCGAGGGGACCCGGGCAGTTCGCGTACGTCGTGCGATCGGGCCGCGCCGCGGCCGTCCCGCCGCCGTACAGCGTGCGCGCCACCTTGGCCTGCGTGTCGACCGCGTGCAGCCCGCTGCCGGCCGCCATGCCGCTCGCGATCAGCCAGCGCGTGTTCGGCACCAGCACCAGATCCTCTCCGTTCTGGATCCCGCACACGAACGAAAGCCCGCCCGCCGGCGTGCACGGCGCCGGCGGCGGCGTCTGCGCCGCTGCGATCGCCGCGCTCGTCAGCGCGCACGCGGTGGCCAGGATCAACTGCTTCATCTCGGTGCCTCCTTGTCTCGGGCCGCATTGTGACCCAGACGATAGAATTCGGAAATGTCGGATGGTCGGTCGCGCGCCGTCACGATGCTCGTCATCGGCGCCTGCGTGATCGGCCTGGCGCCGATCCTCGTGCGCCTGTCCGGCGTCGGCCCGGCGGCCACCGGCTTCTGGCGGCTGCTCTTCGCGCTCCCGCTGCTGGCAGTGCCCGCGCTCCGTCAGCCCGGTGGCCTGTCCGGGACATCCCGCTTTGCGCTGCTCGCCGGCGCGGCCTTCGCATTCGACCTCGCCTGCTGGCACTACGGCATCGCCAACACGTCGGTGAGCAAGGCGACGGTCCTGGGGAACATCACGCCGATCGTGGTCACCGGCGCCGCGTGGCTGTTCTTTGATCAGCGGCCGGCGCCGCTGTTCCTGGTTGCCGTCGCGCTGTCGGTTGCCGGCGGGGCCATCATGGCGCTGTCGAAAGGCACCGGCGTGATCGGCCCGAACCCGTTGCTCGGCGATGCGCTGTCGACGGTCACCTCGATCTGGTACGCCCTCTACTTCCTGGTGATGAGCGAGGCGCGGCGCCAGCAGGGCACCACGCAGGTGATGTTCTGGTCGTCGCTCACCGGCGTGCCGGTACTGCTGGGGATCGCATGGCTGCTGGACGAGCCCCTCGTCCCGGCCACACGTGGCGGCTGGGCGGCATGCGTGGGCCTGGGTGCAGTGCATGCGGGCGGACAAGGGTCCATCGCGTGGGCGCTCGGCCGGCTGCCTCCCTCGACGGCATCCGTCACGGTCCTCGTGCAGCCGGTCGTAACCACCGCGCTCGGCTGGCTGCTCTTCGGAGAGCTGCTCAGCCCCTGGCAGGCCGCCGGCGCCGCCCTCGCGCTGAGCGGCGTGGTGCTGGCCCAACGCGCGTCGGGGCCCACGGCGCAAGGCCTTCTGTGACACCCGGCCCGCTGCGCACCTGCCTCTCCACCCTGGGCATTGTCATGGGGGCGGCGTCGCTCGTCGGCGTGCTGTCGCTCGCCGACGGTGCCGAGGCGTTCGCCCGCCGCCAGATCGAGCTGAACGGGCTACAAGCGGTCATCGTGAACGCGGGTGACGAACGACACCATCGATGGCGTCTCGATTCCCCGCAGCCGCTACCCGCTCTTCGCGATCGATGACGCGCGCGGCCTTGCGGCGGCGGTGCCCCGCGCCCGGCTCGTGCTCACGGTGCAGGGATCGGGCACGTTTGCCACGCAGGCCGGCACGCCAACGCGTGCCGCCACCGTGATCGGTGTCTTCGGCGCAGCGGACGCGGCCGGCATTCCGGCGGTGCTGAAGGGACGCCTCCCCACCCTCGATGAACTATCGCGCGACGCAGCCGTCGCGGTGGTGTCGAACGTTTTGGCGCGCGAGCTCGTGGGCGCGAACGGGGCTTTCGCGTGATGGTACCGCCGCCCTCGTCGCAGCAGGCCATGGTCGCGCCGGCCTCGCCGCGCGCGCTGACGATGACGTTGCAGGCGCCGCGCATCGAGGCGGTCGAACTGACGCGTGCGGCCGCGGAGGCGTGGACCTGGCGTCGGTCGCCGAACGTACGCGCGAGATCGGCGTGCGCAAGGCGGCCGGCGCCTGCCGCCGTGATGCGTTCGCAGACCGGGGCCGTCCTCTACGCCACGATGACGTGGGGAACCCTGGCGGTTGGAATCGGGACGGCGGCGGCTGTCGGCCTGATCTTCGGCGCCTACCCCGCCATCAAGGCCGCGCGCCTCTCACCCATCGACGCGATGCGCTACGAATAGCCCGCGTCAGCGCGTGGACAGCGCCTTCAAGGCCTGGTCGTACTCCTGCGTCAGCCGGAGGGCATTCTCTTCGAGCTCGTGCAAGAGGCCGGTCATCAGATCGGGATTCGCGCGCAGGTCGCCCAGGCTTCCGGCGAGCAGCGCATCGTAGAAGGATCCCATTTCGCGCTGGCGCGCCTCTCCAGCCATCGTCAGGGATGCGATTATACGGCGTGGACGTTCACCTCCTCGACGGCACCTACGAGCTGTTCCGCCACTTCTACGCCATGCCGTCGGCGCGCGACGCGGACGGGCGCGAGGTGGGCGCGGTGCGCGGCGTACTCAATTCCGTCCTCGGCATGATCAACGCGGGCTCGCGCCACGTGGGCGTGGCCACGGATCACGTGATCGAGTCGTTCCGGAACCGTCTGTGGGGCGGCTACAAGACGAGCGCCGGCATCGATCCGAATCTGCTGTCGCAGTTCCAGCTGCTCGAGGACTCGCTCACGTCGATGGGCGTGGTGGTGTGGCCGATGGTGGAGTTCGAGGCTGACGACGCGCTGGCGGCGGCCGCGGTCCGCGCGGCCGCGGACCCGCGCGTCGATCGGGTGGTCATCTGCACGCCCGACAAGGATCTGGCGCAGTGCGTCCACGGCAGCCGCATCGTGCAGCTCAATCGCCGCACGCGCACGACGATGGACGAAGCCGGCGTCGTGGCGAAGTTCGGCGTGCCGCCGGCGTCGATTCCCGATTACCTGGCGCTCGTCGGCGACGCCGCCGACGGCTACCCCGGCCTGAAGGGGTGGGGCGCGAAGTCCACCGCGGCGGTGCTCGCCAGGTTCGGCCACATCGAGGAGATCCCGGACGACTGGCGCTCCTGGGGTGTCAACGCGACGAGCCCCGCCGCGCTCGCCGCGACGCTCGACAAAGAGCGCTCGCTCGCACTCCTCTTCCGCACGCTCGCCACGCTTCGCACCGACGCGCCGACATTCGACACCGTGGACGAGCTCGAATGGAAAGGACCGCGACCCGAGTTCGAATCGCTTGCCGCGCGCTTCGAGGCGGCGGCCAAGAACACCCCGCCCCCGGCGACACGTCGCGCGCCGTCGAAATAGCGAACCGGCGTCAAGCCGGTTTGCCAGATATTGCAGGCTGGCCCATCAGCAAGCGGTTCTTCGGCGTGATGTCGGGCGGAATCGTCTGCGTCCACACGTCGTAGCCGGCGCGCTCGAGCCGCTGCGCGCGTCCCACGTCCATGGCCAGCGCCCGATCCATCCAGCCTTCGAGCAGGGCCGGCGCCGCATCGGCGTCATGGCAGCACGGCAGCACGGCGACGCGGGCGCCAGCACGGACCGCCACCGC